>Ga0335074_10005637_pt1 | contig 17327 bp, 13 predicted proteins | sample Lox_Sample_23_FD_206715 | JGI IMG/M metagenome (GOLD analysis project Ga0335074, IMG submission 206715) | Soil microbial communities from Loxahatchee National Wildlife Refuge, Florida, United States - Lox_Sample_2.3 | ecosystem: Environmental > Terrestrial > Soil > Wetlands | place: USA... | reverse complement strand
ACGGGCGGGACGAATGCGGGAACCGTGCCTGATGCTGTCGCCGGCAGCGCATCGCCCCAGCCTGCCTCCGGTTTGTGGCCCGGACCGGTTTTGGCCAGGATTTTTTCCAGCAGGCCGACAGGCACCTCAGGCTCCGGAGAAAGGAATTCGAGCCATTCGCGCCCTTTCCGCGCTTCTTCATAGAGCGCCGCGCAGCCCGGGCAGACGGCCTTGTGCGCGGTGAATTTCGCTTCGTCTTCGGGCTTCAACAACCCGTCAAGCGCATCAATCAGCAACGTTTCCCACTCGCCGCAGGCGGGGGAAGCCGGAATGTGTGCGCGCTCTGCCATGACTACATCACCTCCCGTTGATTACGTTCGAGCAGCCGCGCCAGTTCCGCCCGGCCCCGGCTGATGCGGGATTTGACGGTCCCTTCGGGAATGCCAAGGACTTGGGCAATCTCTTTGTAATCAAGGTCTTGCAAATCTCTTAGAATGACAGCCTCGCGCAATTCGACCGAGACCCGGGCCAAAGCCGTTTGCACCATCCTGGCCAGCTCGTTGCGCGCCGCAGATTCATGGGGCGACGGGCCGGCAGCCATCAGCCGGTCTTTGGGTCGTAATTCCTCGGTATGGTCCCATCCTTCGTCGAGCGAGTCGGTCACGCGCTGGTGGCGCGACCGCCTGAAGTTATCCACCAGCAGGTTGCGCGTCATGGTGGTGATCCAGACGGGGAAGCTGCCGCGCGCCGCGTCAAAGCTGGCCAGGTTCGAATAGATTTTGAGGAAGACGTCCTGGGTCAGGTCCTCGGCATCGGCTGCGTTGCCTGTAAAGCGGTAGCAGAGGCCGTAGACCCGCTTTTGATGGGCGCGGACCATTTCGGCCCATGCGCCGGAGTCTCCGTCCAGGCAGCGGCGGGCAAGTTGAGTCCAGTCCGCAAAACTGTTCTGCTCCAGCCCGCTCACACCCGTGCGCGCTGCGCCAGTGGCCGGCGCCACGGCGGCGGCCTCAGCTGAGTGTTCCCGGAGCGTGGGCTTCCCGGAACCGGCATTCATAAGATTCGAGCTTTCCTGTGCCGAAGACCATCTCTGGCGCATCTTTGCGGCTTCACGCCCCGCATTCCCCGGCAAGCGGCCTTTCTTTTCCGGGGTGATGGCGGCGACAAAACCCTGTCGCTGGGGTAGAAGCCCCGCCATGCTCCAGCTTAATGTACCCACGCACTGCATAGCGTGTTCATACGCAAAATCGTACCGCCGGGTTCCATAGCCGGGTTCCATAAGGGAGCGACAGAACGAGGGAGCGAGACAGATTCGCGCGCCGATCGCGGGCGCGGGAACCGCCGCGCGTACGGGTGCGTAATCGGAAGTGTGACGACGCTGCATAGTTGGCCGTGGGTTGAGGCACAGGTCGCGCGCTCCATGGCAGCCTGGCATGCCTGCGCGACGCACCCCCTCCCCATCGGGCCTCGCTATACCCTGCGCCAGCAGCGCAATCGCGAGCGGGCATACGACAAATGCGTTCGCACCGTGGAAGAGGATCTGGACCGGGCCCCACGAGAGAAATCAGGGCGCTTTGCCTTCGAACGCCGCTTCGCAGCAACCTTTGCCCATTTCGCCGCGACGGCACTCGATCTGGACGCAGTGGCGGTCAGTCTCATCACCAGGGAATTCCTGCCCGCGGGCGCCAAATTCGCCCGTTGCGCGCGCCGCTTCGACGCCCGATTGAGCATGGAGGAGATCGTTCAGGCCTGCCGCAATGCCTGGACGGTTTGCGGGTTGCAGCCTCTGCTGGGCCGGCGCCTTGGCGTCACGCCCTCGATTGTGGGATACAGCCTGCTTTACCCTTACACCGACAACTATCTCGACCGGAAGGAAGAGGCGGCTGAGTTGAAGCGCGATTTTTGTCGGCGCTTCCGGCGGCGGCTGCGCGGCGAGAACCTTGCCGCCGAAGACGATCATGAAGCGGCCGTCTGGGCGCTGGTGGCGATGATTGAAGGCCAATATCCCCGCGCGCGCTATCCGCAGGTCTTCGATTGTCTGCTGGCGATTCACCAGGCGCAGGAAGAGAGCATCGCGCAACTGGGCGCCGGCAGCGCGGGCGGCGACCACGAGATTCTTCGCATCAGTTTGGCCAAGGGCGGAACATCCGTTCTGGCCGACGCCTGCCTGGCGCGCGGCTGGCTCACCGCGATCGAGAGCCAAATTGCTTTCGATTGGGGTGCCCTCTTGCAACTGGGCGACGATCTGCAGGATCTTCGCGAAGATGTGGGCAGCGGCTCTGCCACGCTCTTCACGCTCGCAATCTCGCAGGGCCGGCCGCTCGATCCGCTGGTGGCGCAACTTCTCAACTTCAGTGAACACGTCGGGGGCGAGCTGAATGACTTCCCCGCCGGATCTGCCATCTTCAAAGATCTGCTGCGCATGAGCTGGCGGTCGATCATTGTTGCCGCTGTAGCCTGCGTGCCCGAATACTGCAGCCGCGCTTTCTTGAGCGAGCTCGAGGCCGCTTCACCGTTCCGCTTCGGGTTCCTCGAAGAACGGAGCCGCCGCCTGGCCGGCCGCCGCGGTCTTTACTCAAGGACCTTCAATGCCATGGTCGACGGCCTGCAGGAATCGCCCGTTGCCCCATCCCGCCGCCGTCCTGGCGAGAGGGAAGAAACACTGGAAGCTGTCTAAACCGCAACACCATTTTCAACACCCCCGGAATTACTCGTTCCCCTTCTTTCGCTGTAACTTTGGCCAAAGGGTGGGGAACGCTCGTTCATTCCTCCAACAAGAAAAATCTCCGCATTCCCCGGATTCCCCGTAAACTCTTGAGCAACGGAGGTCATCACGTGGAAGACTGGAAGTTCACCCAGAAGGATCCCTCTGAGGCTCTGGCCAAACTGCATTTCTTCTCTGTCAAGAAGAAACATGCCGCCGGCGAGATTGAAGCGCGCATCACCGTCAAGGAGTTCGCAACAGCCAAAACCACCGACATGAAATTCTTCGCCCAGGCCGACCTGCACCTGAATCAGAAGACGATGAAGTTCCAGCCTTGCGGATGGGCCGAAACCCTGATGGGCGCGCTCACAGAATGCCTGCGGAATTTTCGCAAGTTCGATTACGAAGGCGCCGATGTGGCTGCTGCAGCCCCCGAGTGCGAAGCCGAACCCTGAGTCTTTTGATCTCGTCGAAACCGGGCATGTTGAAATCGGCAACGTTGTCCAAAGCTCAGCCCCTGGCCGCTACCGGGCTTTCCCTCCAGTTGCCACCTGCCTCGGCCGAAGCACGAATTGCACGGAGTTCGAAAACAGCTCGTCGTCGTCCCATTCCGACAGCTCTTCCCTGATCTGCGGCGTGAGCCGGTGACGGCCCAGGTCCGGCGCCAACACCCGCTCTTCCACGATTTCGAACCAGCGGGCAAAATGCTCGCGGTACTCTCGTCGCGTGAATTCGTTGAGATAGGTGTTGGCGCGAAATCGCTTCTTGCGCAAATGCTCCCATGGCTCTGCCTCGCGCAATCTCTCATCCCCCTCCTCATCCCAATACCACTCAGGCAAGTGCCCCCCTGCAATTCCGGTAAAGATGTCCGGAGTGATCAGCGCCAGACCCCCCGGTGACAGCAACCTGCAAATCTTTGCCAGCACCCGATCCATGTCTGCGCGGGGGATGTGCTCGAACACGTGTTCGGAAATCACCACGTCCACGGGCTCGCCCAGATCCGCCTTCGCCACGTCACCAATTTCGAAACAGGATTCATCGACCTTCAGCCGGTACCCCTGGTGTTCGAGTGCCTGCCGCAGCCACTTCAATTCATTGCGGTCAAAGAACAGATTGCGCACCGCCGTCTTGAGGGCGCGTTCCAGTCCATTGGTGCGCGCGATTCTGAGCAGACGGGCGGGCGAAAAGCGCAACATCGGCAAATCAATGTCGATTCCCCGCGCGTGGAATCCCATGCTGTTCAGGGCGATCAGCCGAAACGGTTGCGCCCCAAAGCCAATCTCGAAAATTCGCGCATCCGCAAAACTCCGCCCGGTCAGCCGTTCGAATGTCTCTCGATAGCCGTCGATTTCGTCGACCAGCCAGGCGATGATCGCCCGGCGGTCTTCATTCACATTGCGCAGCCGCCAAAGCGTTTTCGCCTGGCGGAATTTTTCGCGCAGGCCGATTGTTCTTAGGCTGGATCGGGATCGTCCCATGGAGCAAGTCCTCAGTTGGGCCGGAGGTCAAAGTGCGAAGAGTTTTCGGAGGGGGTAAGCTGGTGCCGCGCCGTTACAAAGTCCGCTTGCGTCGGCGCCTGACTTCAATTTCATCGCGCATCTCAGTAGCGGTTGCCGAACTCCGGATCCACGGGATTCTCAAACAGCGATGCGTCGCGCGTGACGATGGTCAGCCCTGAGGGTGTGACAAAGTATCTTCGCTTGTCTTCGACGGGGTCGTAGCCGATTACGGTCCCCTCGGGGATGTGCACGTCGCGGTCGATGATTGCCCGCCGGATGCGGCAATGGCGCGCGATGTTGACGTGCGAGAAGACGATGCTGGCGTCCACGTCGGAGTAGGAGTTCACGCGCACGTCCTGCGAGAGCACCGAGTTGTAGACCGAGGCGCCCGAGATGATGACGCCGGCGGTGATGATGGAGTTGACGGCCATGCCCGAGCGGCCCGGCTCGCCAAACACAAACTTGGCCGGCGGATACTGGCGCACGCGCGTGCGGATGGGCCAGCTCTTGTCGTAGAGGTTGAATACCGGCGAAACCGAGCAGAGGTCCATGTTGGCTTCGTAGTACGCATCGAGCGTGCCCACGTCGCGCCAGTAGAGCGCCTCTTTCTTGTTCTCGTCCACGAAGCTGTAGGCCATCATTTTCTTCTGCCCCAGCAGATTGGGCAGAATGTTATGGCCAAAGTCGTGCTTGGAGTCCGGATCGTCGGCGTCCGCGATCAGCGCCTTCAGCAGCGTCTCCGTGTTGAAGATATAAACGCCCATCGAGGCGTCCACGGCATCGGGATTGACTGGGGAACGGAAGGTTGTTGAAGCAGGCTTCTCCTGGAAGCCCATCACTTCGCCCGTCCTGCCCACCTCGACCACGCCAAACCGCGACACTTCCTCCGGAGCGATGGGCAACGTGGCCATCGTGACCTCGGCATTGGTTTCCTTGTGGTAGTCCAGCATCCGGCTGTAGTCCATCTTGTAGATGTGATCGCCCGAAAGGATGATCACGTGGCGCGGCTGCTCGCTGCCAATGGAATAAATGTTCTGGTACACGGCGTCCGCAGTGCCCATGTACCAGTTGCCGCCCGTGCGCTGCATCGGCGGCATCAATTCAAAGAACTCGCCAAGTTCCTGGGAAACGATTCCCGACCAGCCTTCGCGGATATGGCGGTTCAGGCTGAGCGCCTTGTACTGCGTGAGCACATAGACCCGGCGCAGCCCGGAGTTGATGCAGTTGGAAAGCGTGATGTCGATAATGCGGTAATGGCCGCCAAAGGGTACGGCCGGCTTGGCCCGGTCCCGGGTCAGGGGAAACAGCCGTTCTCCCGCTCCGCCTGCCAGCAAGACTCCGAGTGTGTCTTTCATATCCATATCGATCCCGCCTTCACGTCTGCGTGAACCGTCCCGGTGCAATGGGGGAGTGTCGCGATCCGGAACGGCATATTTTCTGGCGGCACTTTTGAGCCGCCGCTGCTGAACGCAGGAGAATACCACACGCAGCATTGCAGTTGGCAATCCTGCCCCGGCGCTGCGAATTTCATTCGCGCAGCCGAAGTTCGATGCGACATCCACCGCCATGCCGGTCAAATTCTTCGCTTGTGCAATTGAAGTGTCCGGCCGAGGCGCCCCCGCACATTGAAAGCCGGTCAAGCACTTCGATGCATGCCGGGCGCCGGACGGCGCGATGGAGCGAATTGCAGGCAAACCTCACGCTGCCAATATGACAGGATGATATGACCGGCATCGGCTCCGCCAACTTCCCCAGCTGCTCCTGCTCCGCGGTTTCTCGGCTACCAGCCCGAGACCCAGTTTTTCTTCTTGTTGGTCGACCGCTTGAACTTTGTGAACTTGTATTCCATGCCCACCGAGATGGCGAAGTTCACGTCGTACTGCGCGTAGCTTGAAGTGGAGTAGGGAGGAGCGTCTCGAAAGGTGTAGTGCGTCATCACTGCATCCGGAGTGATGCGGAAGACCCAGTGTTCCGAGCGGTTCAGGTCCATTTCCCCGCCGACAATGGCGGCCGGCGCAATCTGGTTATAGTAAAAATCGAAATAACCCGGCGCCTGCCCCAGCAGATCCTTCTGGAAATTGCCGTAGACTCCGCCAAACATGGCGTGCGCAATCAGGTCTCCGTGCCGGTTGTGCGGGCCCAGCCATTCCGCCCCGCCAACGAAGAAATACTGCTTCACCATCGGGCCTTGCAGATCGCAATTCGTACCGGAGGACGGGACGCCGCTGCAGTACGCATGGTTGGGCTGCGTGCCGCTGGTACCCACATAACCACGTCCAGTCGCCTGGATCCCCCAGTTGCGGGTCAGCCAGTAAGAGCCCTCCATATTCAGCCCGCCCAGGTTCGACCCCTGCAGCAAACTCGGCCCCGCCTTCATATGGTCGTAGGCAAATCCCAGCGACATGTCGTAGCGGTTGTCGTAGCGCACCTTTGCCAGCGGATTGATGGACACGTAGACAGGGGGCGGGAGCTCCCCGTTGGTCTGCGTCTGGGAGCTCGACTCCTGAGCCTGCGATTGCAGCGCCGCAGACGCAAATAGGACGAAAACTGCGGCAAAAAGGGCTGTTAGCTTTCCTGGGAGATGCATCATCAAACAGCTTACAAGACCCCCCCAATGGCGGACAACGCGGATGGCTGGCATTCCCTCTTAGACTGCGGCTCGATGGATTCCGTCTCCAATTCCCCGCTGAGCTGATCCCGCTCGCCATGCCCCTGGTCACTGATCACTGAGTGCGCACGGCTCCGTTTGGCGTGACCAGACCAGGTAGTGCACGGTCTTCAACACCTCAACGATCGAGCCCGCCATCGACTCCCCGGGCGTTGCGGGCTCAACGGGCGGGGCGGCGTGCACGCGCCACTTGAGGGGAAGCCGGCTGAGGATCATGGCGGCTCTGGGCAGATGGGCGGGCGACGAGATGACTTCCGCCGATTGCCATCCGTGGCTTCGCATGATGCGCAGTGAATCGCAGGCATTCTGGATGGTGTCGCGCGCGTCCGGATCCTGGAAGATCACCTGGGCCGGAATCCCCTGTGCCTCGGCAGTCCGCGCCATGACCTGCGCTTCCACGTAACGGTTGTGCACCGCCCCGCCGGTCAAAATCATTCGCGGCGCCACTCCCCGCCCGTATTCGCGTACGGCCTCGCTTACGTGCGCCAGCTCCCTCGGGCTGGGGTTTCCATCAGCATCTGCCGGTGTACCGAGCACGATGAGCACATCAAACTGCTGCTGCGCCGTATTCCCGGTGGGTGCCAGGCTTCGCGCAATCGCCGCCCAGGCAATCAGCGCAAGCACCGCGACACCGAACCCGATGGCGGACCGTCCAAGCCAGCCCATCCGGCCGCGTCTATGCCGCGCCGGACGCGCCGCTACAGAGCGTTTCGTTCCGCTCTTCCGGCCTTTGGTTGCGGGGTTCAACGCTGGATTGCCTTCCCACTCCACTCTATCGCGGCGGAGCGTGGAGTCAGCCTGCGTCTCGAATCGCCGGCCTGCCGATTTTGGGTTCTTATATCTCTGCCGGCTGATCCCATGCGCCGAGCGCAATCTCGCCAAGCGCCTTCCGGGTCCGGGGTGCGATCTCCCGCTGGATCAGCTTTTCGTCTTCCAGCGCCGCGGGCTCTCCCAGGTAGCCGAGCGCAATGGTCGAGCCCATGATGTAGTCCGGCGGAATTCCCAACGACACACGCACCTTTTCCGTATCCAATCCTTCCATCTGGTGCGTGGCCAAACCCAGCGCGGCGGCCTCAAGCGTCAGGTATGAGCTTGCCGCGCCCAGATCGAAGAGCGCGACGCGGTTGTCGCGGCCATCGCGGCTGAATCTGGTCTTTGTCGTTCCGAGAATCAGCACCGGCGCTCTCCACGCCCACTTCCTGTTGAACTCGTTGAGCGCTTCAAAAATCTTCTTGTATGTTTCGTCGGGCCTTTGACCCACCAGAAACCGCCATGGCTGCTCGTTGAATGACGAAGCGGCCCAGCGCGCGGCCTCGAAAACCTTTTTGAGCAGCTCCGTGCTCACTTCCCGGTTGGCGAACGATCGCGGACTCCACCTTTCATGAAATACCGGCAACACCCCTTCCATCGGTGCAGCTTTTTTCAATTGGTTGAGCTCGGCTGCCGACATCAAGACGCTTGTCTCCATTGACTCTTAACTCCTTTGCAAGATCTGGTGGCAGCCCGCCCCGCGCAGCAACTAATCTGCGCTTTCCGTTTTTGATTCCAACGGGACGGTTCGGGATTCCCGTGGGGGGGCGCGGATTCGAGAAGCGAATCGGGCATCTTCCCGCGCGGGCGGCAAATCCGCTGGTCTGACGGTGCACAAGCGCCCATTTCGCTTCGGAGTTCGATCCTCAGTCCTCATTCTTTTTGTTACACAGATCGCGATTCTTACATCCAATACATGGGAAGAGAACGCGATGCGTACACAGGAGGGGAAAAAGATGCGCAAGTTCATTGGGGTCATCAGCATTGTGATTCTGGCGGCAGGCATGGCCATGGCACAGCAGAAGCCGCCGCAGGGCCAAGTCTTCACCCAGGGGCCGACACAGGAAACGCAACTGGCGCAGCAGGTCCGCCACGCCCTGCTGATGCTGCCGTATTACTCGATTTGGGACGACCTTACCTTCAGCTTGAATGGCAGCGTCGTGACTCTGCAGGGCTCCTGCCCTCCCGAGCCGCCGTGGGACATTCGCAAGGACGCGGAAGCCGCCGTGAAGCGGGTTAAGGGCGTTACGCAGGTGATCAACAAAATGACGCTGCAGCCGCTGTCGCAGATGGATTGGCAGATTCGTCGCGCCGAGGAGAGAGCCATTTACGGGAATCCTGAAATCGGTGACCGCTATGGCTACCAGGCCTTGCCGTCGATTCACATCATCGTCGACAACGGGCATGTCACGCTGGTCGGGGTGGTCGACAACGAGTTCGACAACACGCTGATCCGCACGCGCGCCAATGCGGTGCCGAACGTTTTCTCCGTGACCGATAACCTGGTCGTTCTTAATCCGGGAAAAAAGAAGGAAAATGTCTCGTCGAAATAAGCAGATGAGGCAGAGGTCGGGCCCTGATTCCGCTCTCCCGATCTCTGCCGTGCCTGCCTGTTGAAGGGGCTGCTCCGGCGACAAATATGGTCTGGTTTTTGTACGTTAGTTTGTGGATGATTTGCGGTGTCACATTGGCAGGCTTCATTTACGGCCCATTCCACGCCCGCTTTCCTGGCCGCATCGAGACAAAGAAGCTGAGAATATCGGCAGTTCTTTGTGGCGTCACTATGGGACCCTGCATCCTTTTTCCCATCGGACTGTTTTACCTGGAGTGGTGGCAGTCCGTGGGCCAAAGGATCTTTTGGAAGTTCCCGCTTTGAAGGGATCCGCGGCTCGCCGGATCCCTGGGTCCCTGATCTACGGATACATCCGGTTCAGCATGCGCGGGAAGGGAATCGTCTCGCGCACATGATCGAGCGCGCACACCCACGAGACCACCCGCTCAATCCCCATGCCGAACCCGGAATGCGGCACGCTGCCGTAGCGGCGCAGGTCGAGGTACCACTCGAAGGCCTCGCGTGGCAGTTTGTGCTGATCAATGCGGGAACTCAGCAGTTCGTAGCTCGATACGCGCTGCGACCCTCCGATGATCTCGCCGTAACCCTCGGGCGCCAGCACGTCCACGCACAGAGCATAGCGCGGATCTTTCGGGTCGGGCTCCATGTAAAACGCCTTCACATCGGCCGGATAGCGGTGCACCATCACCGGCCGATCGTACTGTGAGCTGAGCCAGGTCTCATCGGGCGAGCCGAAGTCATTACCGTACTCGAATGGCGCTTCCAGCTTGCCATCCTTGTGGGCCTGGTTGAGCATTTCCGCCGCTTCGTCGTAGCGCAGCCGCGGGAACGGCGGCAGAACGTTCCTGAGCTTCTCCGTGTCGCGGCCGATCACCTGCAACTCGGGCGCGCGATTTTTCACGACACTTTGCACAATGTGGGAGATGTAGTTCTCACATAGCTCCATGAGGCCGTCGAGGTCCATGTAGGCGACCTCGGGCTCAACCATCCAGAACTCGGTCAGATGGCGCCGCGTCTTCGATTTTTCCGCGCGGAAGGTTGGCCCGAAGCTATATACCTTGCCCAGCGCCAGCGCGGTCGATTCCACGTAGAGCTGGCCGCTCTGCGTCAGGTACGCGGGATCGCCGAAATAATCAACCGGAAACAGCGTTGAAGTGCCTTCGCATGCCGCCGGCGTCAAAATCGGCGGATCGGTGCGGATGAACCCGTTCATATCGAAGTACTCTGCCGCTGCGCGCATGATTTCCGCGCGAATGCGCAGGATGGCCGACTGGCGCGGGCTGCGAACCCACAAGTGGCGGCGCTCCTGCAGGAAATCGACGCCATGTTCCTTCAGCGTGATTGGATAGGGATCCGACTCTGGCACACGCTGCACCACCTCGATGCCTTCGACATCGAGTTCATAGCCGCCCGGTGCGCGCTTGTCTGCGCGGACTTTTCCCGTGACAATGACCGACGACTCTTGCGTCAGGTTCTTCAGCGCATCAAACACCTCGGGCGGCACGCTCTTTACGTGCGCCACTCCCTGGATGGAGCCGGTGCCGTCGCGAAAGATGGGGAAAAGCAGCTTTCCGCTTTCGCGCGAGTTATAGAGCCATCCACGCAAGGTAACGGATTGGCCTTCGTGCCGGCCGATCTCAGCGATCGTGGCAACGGGAGCAGTTGATTTGTCGGATTCCTGGGCGGCAGGAACAGTCTCTTCTGGCATCTTGCTTCCTTAGCGGCTTCGAGCCGGACTTTCCAGAATAACGCGCATCAGACCAGCGCGTTGAATCCCTCGCGGCTTAAAGGGTGACCCGTGTGTAATTTCGTGGTACGGCAAAATTTTTTGATCTAGACAACAATTAGCCGGCAAGAGCATTCTAATCCCAAGAAGGAGCGGCGATGAGCGACCGGCCCGAGGAAAACGGCGAACAGATGCATAAGACTTTGGCGGACGCCGACACCGCCGAACGGTTCATCACCGAAAAGCATATTGGCGAGCGCATCCGCAGGCTGCGCTTGAAGAAGTCAATGGGGCTGGTCGATTTAGGCAGGCACACCGGACTTTCGGCCAGCTTTCTCTCGCAACTCGAAACCGGCCGTGTCGTTCCCACGCTGCGTAATCTTGCCCGCATTGCCATGGTTTTCTCAAAAGACCTCGCGTATTTCTTCGAGAACGAGCCTGCCGCCATCTTTCGCGTGCACCGCAAGAGAGATCGCGTGCGCATGCCGCAGACCGGTGTCGAGCCCCCGAACTACACCTTCGAGAGTCTCGGCTATATGGTGCCCGACCGGCACATGGACCCGTACTACGCGGAGTTCGTCCCGCTGCCGGAGCAAGTGGAGCCCAGGGCGCACATGCATGCCGGATTCGAGTTTCTCTATGTGGTCGCGGGTGAGCTCGCTTTACGGCATGGGGACCAGGATGCCACGCTCGGTCCGGGAGATGCCGCGTACTTCGATGCAGGAACGCCGCATTCCTACCGCTGCGCGGGTGACAGGCCGGCAGAAGCGTTGATCGTGACCATGCACCAATCGCCGGCAGGCCAGCAGCTACCTATGCGTTCGGGAGCAACCGCCACAGTGCGTCCGCCAATGCCTGGCCCGCCAAGGTCCGGCGCCGGAGATGGAAAGCACGCCGCGGGCGGCTAAAGCAATTCCTGAGTTACTGTATCCCGAAGCCGCTGCGCTCAAGTCGATGCGCCCCCAGGCAGCAGCCACCTTTGAGAGAATTCAAGCGGTCACAGCAGCTCAAGAATTGCTGTAGCGTCCTATTGCCGCTCCGTCACCAGCTTTCCGTTGATATCGCGCACTTCGACCGGCCCCAGCCCGGCATCCTTCAATGCGGGCTCGATTTTAGCCCGGTCTCCCGCCGCCACGATCACCAGTTGGTCCGGGTGCAGGTCCTGCTGCGCCACCCGCGCAACATCCGCCTCGCTTACTGCCAGATACTTCGCCGGGAGCTTCGTGTAATAGTCGAGCGGCCGGCTGAAAAGGAAAATACTGTCTGTCGCTCTCACAATGGCCGATGTGGTCTCAAAATGCCCGGGAAGCGAGCGCACCGATGCTTCTTTGGCTTCCGCAAGCTCTTCGGCGCTCGACGGCTTCGCGGGAAAGTTCCGAATTTCACTCATCAGCTCTTTTGCCGCGGGCCCCGTCACATCGGTGCGAACCAGCCCTCCGGCCGCGAATATGCCGCCATCCAGGTATCCCATGAATCGGGAACTCGCCCCGTAGGTGTATCCGTGCACCTCGCGCAGATTCATGTTGATCCGGCTGGCAAAACTCCCGCCCAGGGTGTAATTCATCACGGTCAGCACTTCGTCGTCGGGCGAGTTGGCTGGAACCCCAATGCCAAAGGCCTCGAGCGCGGTCTGCGGCGCGCCGGGCTTGTCCACGATCACCACGTGCGTCGGCTGCGGTGCTGGCGCCGCGGGAATCGCCGGCGCCGCTTCGGTTTTGTCATTCCACTTGCCGAAGTACTCGCGGGCCAGGCTCTCAGCTTGCGCGTGCGTCACATCCCCGGCCAGGATCAGCGCCGAATCGTGCGGCCCATAATGCGCGGCATAGAAAGCAGATAGATCGGCCTGCGCAATTGCTCCAACGCTTTCAGTAGTGCCCGCTCCGCTTCTGCCGTAGGGCTCGTCTCCAAAAACCAGCTTCGGGCCCACACGCATTGCCATGCTCTGCACATTGTCGGTCTCCTGCGCAATGCGCACCAACCGCTGCTTGCGCCGCCGTTCCACGTCCTCGGCGCGGAAGCCCGGATGTTCCGCCACGTCGGCCAGCAGGTTCATGCCTTCGGCCAGGTGCGACGTCAGCACGTCCATCGATTCGGTGCCCGATTCCATGCCCGCGCCCGTCTCCACATTTGTCCCGATGCGCTCCTCGTCTATGGCCAGTTGCGTCAGGTCGCGCGTGGCCGTGCCGTCGCTCATCACTTCCGAGGTCAGCGTGGCCAGGCCGCTTTTCTCCGCTGGATCGTCGGCGCTGCCGGCACGCGACACCACCTCTGCACTCAGCACCGGCAGCGCGTGTTCCTCCACCAGGTAAACCTTCAGGCCGTTGGCCAGCGTGAACTCCTGCGGCGCCGGCAGATGCAGCGCCGGCGGCGGACCCGGCTCAGGCTTGTTTTTTCGCCAATCCTGCGACGCTTCGAATTCCGCCGTGTATGGATTTACCAGCTTCACGTCGGCGTCGGTGTCGGCCGGGCTGCGCGGCACGTCGTCCAGCACCTTCTTACCCGGCACGCAATACACCACCACGGCGTGATCCTTGCTGAGATACTTCACTGCTGCGGCCTTCACGCTTGCTTGCGTCACCGCTTCGGTCATCGCCACGTCTTTGGGCAGAAAGTCCGGGTCCCCCGTGTACTGGTTGTAGCGGTCAAGCGAATCCGCAATTCCGCCGAAGCCGCCCAGTCGCTCGAGTCCGGTGATCTTGTCGGTCAGGTCCAGAGCCTTTGCCGAAGCGACCTCGTCGGCGGTCGGCCCATCCTGCTGCAGCTTGGCCAGCTCGCTCCAGAACGTCGCCTCCAGGTCTTCCAGCTTCACGCCGGGCTTCGCGGTGATCGTGCACTCGGTGATTCCTGTCAGTTTGAGCGGATCGGAGTAGCAACTCGCGTTTTGTGCCGTCTGCGATTTATACACCAGCGCTTCATCGAGCCTGCTTGCCTTTCCCCCACCTAACGCAAAGGCTGCCGAGTCCACGCTATAGGAATCGGGCGTGAACGCCGCCGGCGTGAGCCACGCAACCCGCAACTGCGGCAGATGAACCGTGTCGGTGATCGTGGCGCGCCGCTGCTCGGTGATTGGCGGTGTAACCGCGGTCACCCGAGGCACGGCCGGACCCTTCGGGATGGGGCCAAAGTATTTGGTCAGCAGGGCCTTGAGCTTGACCGGATCAAAGTCCCCGGCAATCGCAATGGAAGCATTATTCGGTGTGTAGTACTGCTGGTGAAAATCGCGTACATCCGAAATGCGCGCCGATTCGATGTCGGCGTGGCTGCCGATCACCACGCCATAGTAGGGATGGCCCTTCCGGAACAGCATGTGAAATACCTGCTCTTCCGCGACGAAGTACGGCCGCCCTTCGCCCTGCCGCAGCTCGTTGCGCACCACGTCCTTTTGGTTGATGAGTAGTTCGCGGTTCAGACCCTCCATCAGAAATCCCATCCGGTCGCTCTCCAGCCAGAGCGCTAGCTCGAGCTGATTGCTCGGCATGGTTTCGAAATAGTTTGTGCGATCGAAATCCGTGGTGCCGTTCACGTCCGTCGCGCCCGCCGACTGCACATCCTTGATATGCATCTTCTGGCCAACATGCTCGGAGCCTTCGAACATCATGTGCTCGAACAGGTGCGCAAACCCGGTGCGCCCCGGCCGCTCGTTCAGCGGACCCACGTGATACCACAGATCCACAGCTACCAGCGGCAGGCGATGATCCTCATGCGTCAGCACGGTAAGGCCATTGGGCAGCGTGTATTTCACATACCTGATCTCCGGCAGCTTGTGCGCGGCGGCGGGCGCGCCTTGCGCAGATGCAGCGCCCATGCCGGACAGGATTGCAAGGGCTGCAACTCCGATATGACGATGGATGGCAGGATTCACGGCTGTCCCTCCCTTATATGGCGCGTCTTCGCCGCGCCCCTTCAGCGAATGCGTCGCAAAGCCCAGGCCCCAAAGGAGCCCTGCGCAGGAAGCGGCAGACGGATGTAACAAAACTGCTCAGGATTCGAAGAAGTGCTTTGACCGCGAGTGCAGACAGGATAATACCTTTTCCTGCACGCGGGCTATGGATTTGGATCCGCAGTCTTCGACGGGCTCGATGGTTGGCTTGTGTCACCGTAGGTGGGGTAAGGCGCGGCGGCGGCGCTGGTCGGCATTCCTGCCAGCGTCTTCAAATCAGCCTGCACCTGTTCCCACTTGCCGGGATCCTTCTTGGTGCTGATCGGCGCATTGGGATCGGCGTAATACGCTTCAACGTCGCTCTTGATGCCTGGTGGAATCGGACGGTTGGGATTGTGGACAAGCCGATGGAGCAGCTCCGCGTATGTCGAGTCGGTGAGCGGATACCCGCCCGGCTTTACCTGCTGCCCGGTGTCAAGGTCGCGATTGGGCAGCGGATGCCGCGCATTGAGCGGTTCCAGCGTGGCCACCGGATACGCCGGCGCGACCGCCGGCTGCTGCGCCGTTCTGGACGTGAAGCGGGCAAGCCGCGCACGCATCGTTGAAGTGGCCGTGACCATGCTGTGCATGTAGTCCGCTTCGGCAGCCGGCGTGGGGCCTTTGATGGCGACCAGCTTCAGGGGGCCGAACTTGGGAAGGATAAAGATCAGCCCGGCAAGCAGGCGCGTCTCAATGCTGGCTTTTTTGCGGTAGGCATCCCACTTGCAGAGCTTGGCCGTTGCGGCAGCTTCTTTCTCAATTTCGGCCGCATCCGGCGTATCCGGCTCCGGCGGCTCGTGGCTGCGGTGCAACAGGGCGAGGGCATAAGCGACATGGGGAATGAACCCCCGTGTCGCCATGTCGTAGGCGCTCATGTTGATAAACCCCCGGCCCCCCTTGCGCTTCTCGGTCAGGCCGTAAGTCTGGTAGAAAGCGAGCGCGATCTGGCGCTGCGGAACCCTGATCCCGATGTGGCGCATGTAGCCCAACGGGGCCAAGTGGTGCTGCACAATCTGGTTGATGTCGAAGGCAAACTCCACCTGCACATGCTGGTCTTTGCCTTCGGCGTAGTTCACGCTCGGTCCGTAGCGCTTCTCCAACTTGGGAAACTGGAGCGCAACGGCGCGGTTCGTAGCCTCAGAGTGGCCGTAGGAATCGCCGACGTAATGCGACAGCGCGCCCACTGCGAAGGCAAGCCCATCGGCGTTGTGTGCGTTGCGGAAGAGCGCGAGAACAAAATCGCCGGTGCGCACGTAATGGGTGAGATCGGAGAAAAACATATCGCCGAACGGGTAATACCCGATGTCCTGGATCACGCATCCGCCATAGGCATAGGAGCGTGCGCGGTCCAGTTCCGCAGGCGTCAGGTTGGGATACTGGCTTAGCAGCAGCGGGACAATTGAATCCTGCCACGTCAGATCGATGATCTGCTCGTGCGAGAGCAGCGAGTAAGCCGCCGCGTGCCGCTGGCAGCACATGGGCAGCAGCACGGCGAGCAGCAAACAGGTCCGCACTCGATTCAGGCGCATCGCAATTGGGTCAGGCAAAACTCCGCCATGGAATGGAGGGGGTGGAAGCCGGGTTCCCGCACTCATTCTATGTGATGCCCACCCCGCTGCAAGAGAGGGCTGCATTTACCCAGCGTTGATTCTCCGCTTCATCGCCAGCATGAGGATCGCCGAGAGCGCCATCATTGCGCCTACTGCATCCAGTCCGGCAGAGTAGCTGCCCACGCGCTGTTTCAGCCATCCGATCAGCAGCGGTCCCGTAAAACCGCCCAGATTGCCCAGCGAGTTGATCAGCGCAATCCCCGCAGCCGCGCCGGCGCCCTCGAGAAACATGGCTGGCATTGCCCACAGCGGGGGCTTGGCGCCGTTCACGCCGAAGCTCGCCACGGCCAGCGCCAGGATCACCGCCGGCACCGCTTCCGCATAGCCGGCCCAGACCAGTCCTGCGCATCCCAGCGCGCAGGGAATCGTGACGTGCCAGATGCGCTCGAGGGTTCGATCGGAGTTCCGCGCCCAAATCATCATGCCAACCACGGCCACCACGCTGGGCAGCGCATTGAGCCAGCCGACCGCCAGCGCGGAAAAGCCAAACTGCCTGATCAGCAGCGGCGCCCAGAAGCCGATGGCATAAAGTCCGGCTGAAGTTCCCGAATAGATCAACGCCAGCGCGAGCACACGGGGATCGCGCAGCACCGCCCAGATCGCGGCCATGGTGCCCGGGTGAGTTCTGCTCGCTGCGCGTTCCGCGGTCAATGTGCTCACCAGCCATGAGCACTCGTCCGCGCTCAGCCACTTCGCCTGCTCCGGCGTGTCGGTGAGCACCCTCAGCGTCAGCAGGCCCAAAAGAATTGCGGGAAATCCTTCGATGACGTATAGCCACTGCCAGTTGGCCAGCCCGGCAAGCCGAGGCAGCTCCATCAATGCGCCCGAAATCGGCGAGCCGA
>Ga0335074_10005636_pt1 | contig 17328 bp, 13 predicted proteins | sample Lox_Sample_23_FD_206715 | JGI IMG/M metagenome (GOLD analysis project Ga0335074, IMG submission 206715) | Soil microbial communities from Loxahatchee National Wildlife Refuge, Florida, United States - Lox_Sample_2.3 | ecosystem: Environmental > Terrestrial > Soil > Wetlands | place: USA... | reverse complement strand
AGATTGCAGAGCGTGAGCGGCATAGCGGTCTTGGCTCGCATTTTTCCAAGCGTTATTTTGAGAGCTATGACATTGAGAAGAAAGATTCCGATGAGTCAGCAGCCTAACACCGCGCTGGAGCCAACGCCGACTGCCCCTTGAGTTTATGGATGATTTGGGTTATACAACGATTATCGAGCCAGCGGAGCCACTCGCCCGTCGGCGTGGCTCAGCTTTGGATCGTTAGGCGGCAAGATGCTCTCGTGGCGATGAATCAAGAATTTGCAGGTCCGTTGAATGTTGTCGCACTACATCCGCGAGACATTCAGTCGCTATTTTCACAGGCACCTTTTCAGTGGTGGATTGCAGGCGGTTGGGCACTTGACCTATTCACCGGCGAACAGTCACGAGCACACTTCGATACCGATGTGGCAGTCGCCCGACGAGACCAGATTGCCGCACAGCGATTCCTTCAGGGCTGGGATTTTCAGTATGCCGTGCCCGGCACCAGCGAGCCTGTTGTGTTTAGGGCGTGGGAGTCCGGTCAGATTCTTGGCCGTGAGATTCACGGCAGTTGGGCGAGAGAGAGTTGTGGCTCGCCGTGGCGATTCGAGTTTCTATTGCATGAGATTGAGCAAGAGGTCTGGTCGTTTCGCTATTTTCCCGAAGTGCAGCATTCATTGGCACACATTGGCGGCAGCACGCCCGGTGGCATCTGCTATTTGCAGCCTGAGATTTCTCTACTCTACAAGGCCGCGCGACGGCGGGAGATGGACGAGGCGGATTTCCGGCGTGTATTACCGCGCCTTGCCAGCGGCCAGCGCGCACAACTCGCTTTGGACATCACTCATTGTTGGCCAGAGCATCCGTGGCTTGGCTTATTGAGGTGAGACATGAGACTTTGCCGCCTAACACCGCGCTGGAGCCAACGCCGACTGCCCCTTGAGTTTATGGATGGTTTGGGTTATACAACGATTATCGAGCTTGCGGAGCCGCTTGCCCGTCGGCGTGGCTCAGCTTTGGATCGTTAGGCCAAAAGGAAGATTATGGATACATCTGTTCATACTACAAAAAGCCGAACCACGAATATCCCGCTTGATCAATAGCTTGACGTTATAACATTTGTTGCTACATTGGTTTCATGGTTCTGGAATTAAAACTTCGCAAGGTCGGCAATTCGGTCGGTCTCGTTTTGCCTAAACAGGCTCTCGCTCATCTCAAAGTGGGCGAGGGCGACACGGTTTGCCTGACCGACGCCACGGAGCGTAGTGTGCGTATGACCGCCAATCCCGAAGTCTCACGGCAGATGGAAGTGGTAAAAGATGTCATGCACCGCTATCGCAACACACTCCGCGAACTGGCGAAATGAAAACGCCTGTTTGGGTTTTGCGCGAGACGGTTCTCACGCTGCATGAACAATCGCTGGTGGAATTTGGCGGTTCAGGCGGTATCCGCGATGAAGGCTTGCTTGATTCGGCATTAGGCAAACCGGAAAATCTTTTCGCCTACGGCAAACCGACGATTTTTGATCTCGCCGCCAGCTACGGTTTCGGCTTGGTTAAAAATCATCCATTCGTTGATGGCAACAAACGGGCTGGTTTCATCGTGGCGGTGCTTTTTCTTGAGCTAAACGGTTATCGCTTTCAGGCAACAGAAGCGGATTCCGCCGTGCGCACGCTCGCGCTCGCTGCCGGTGAAATGTCCGAGGCGGAATTCGCCGCGTGGTTGAAAACGAATTCCCGGCGGGTGTGAATCCGATTAGCAATGGGGCAGAGGCAAGTGCGGCATCAGATTTGGATTGCGCGGAATAGCCAATGGGATTTCAGGTTTTGTGCGGAAACTGTGCGCAACTTGTCCGCACAGATTTCGCACAGATTTTGCCCTGAAATTCTTGCGCACAGTTTGCGCACAAACCTGCAAACGTCGCACAAAAACACACAGAAAAATTTTCTCAAAGCTGCTCATTATTGCGATTATTATGTTGCAAACAATATACTTTTTATGCTTCACTGATTGCAGGCAGTCGCACAAAATCGCACCTATGAGCAACACCGAAAACCCTGCAAATTCAGGTTCAAGTCCTGCTATGCGCACCATACAAACTTTCGGAAAGAGCTTTCGGAATTTACGCGCCGCATCAAGACCGTGTCATTTAAAATGAAAACAAAACTTTTAACGGATGGAATGCTGGTCTTTGTCTGCCTCGCGGCCCTTTGTTTTTCCACGCTCAACCTGTCCGCGCAGTCCGCCGTCACTTTGGACATCAACACCAACGATGCCGGCCGGCTGATACCGCCGGATTTCTGCGGGTTGAGTTACGAACTCAAGCTGGTCCTGACTAATCCGGCCACGGGCAAACATTATTTCAGCCCGAAGAACAAACCGCTCATCAATGTTTTCAAAACGCTCGGAATAAAACAACTTCGCGTCGGCGGCAACACGGCGGAACGAGCCGGAGTCGCCATCCCGGATCACGCGGACATAGACAGCTTCTTCGCCTTTGTCAAAACGGCCGGCGTCAAGGCGATTTACACCGTGCGCATGGAGAGCAACAGTCCGATTGCCGCCGCCGAAGTGGCGAAATATGTCATGGACAAATACAAACCGCTCGTCTCCTGCCTGACCATCGGCAACGAACCAGACAAAGCGTGGAAATATCCTGCTTACCTCGCCGACTGGAAGAAATTCGCCGCCACGATTCTGCAATATGCGCCGGATGCGAAGTTTTGCGGGCCCAGCGCCACGCAAAAACACGTGGAATGGGCCAGGGATTTCGCCAACGACATCGGCGGTTCGAATTATCTGGCGTATGTGACGCAACATTTTTATCCAATGGGTGGCGGCGCGGCGGTGTCCAATGCAACGAAAGCCGTTGCCGGGCGTGAGCGGTTGTTATCGCCGGAAATGTATTCGGTCTATCAGAAGTTTTATGACGTGTTTGGCCCGGCGGCGAAGGCCAAAGGCGTCGGCTTCCGGCTGGAAGAAGGCAACAGCTACAGCGGCGGCGGCGCCGAGGGCGTCAGCGACACTTACGCGGCGTCGCTGTGGATTGTGGATTATTTGTATTGGTGGGCGGGGCACGACGCGCTCGGTTTGAATTTCCACACCGGCGAAAAAGTCATGCGCGGCCTGCCCGGCCCCGATCGGCCGAACGTTTATACCGCGTTCACCACGGCATCCGACGGCTACACGATGTTGCCGACGAGTTACGGGATGAAATTGTTCAACCTCGGCAGCCAGGGCCGGTTGGTGCCAGTGAACATTGTTTCCAACGCGGACAACGTGAACCTCGCCGCTTACGCCACGCTGACGAACAAGACGCTTTGCGTCACGGTCATCAACAAAGGATTTGGCGCGACGGCGCCAGCGGCGTCCGTGACCATCAATTCGGGAATGCCCTCGACACAGGCGCGCGTGATTTACATGTCGGTCACAAATGGCGACATCACCGCCATCAGCGGCATCACCATCGGCGGCGCGGGAATAAAAGATAACGGCACCTGGAATGGGAAATGGACGTCATTGCCGGCCGCCGACAAAAACGGTTCAATCACCATCATGGTGCCGGCGGCTTCGGCGGCCGTCATCAAGTTGCAAGGAAGATAAATCGAAGCATTGCGCTTCCCGTTTGCGAAGGTTCAAACGTTTGCAAATGAACATTTATTTGACCGTAATCAAGTTCGTGTCCGTCGGATTGACTTCAATCGTAATGTCCTTGTATTCGTCGAACAAACCGGCGTTGTGACTTTGCAAGCCGAACGGTCCCGGCTTGCCCGCCGCCGGCAAGCTGAAATCGTTCAGTTCAATTGCCTTCGCGCCGACGGGCTGCGCCACCGCCAGGCGGGCGGTCCCGGCCTGGGCGTTCACCAGAATTTCCACGCGGCTCCATTGCGTGGGATCGAAATTTGGATTGAGCAGCCGTTTGAATTCGCCCTTGCCGGAGCTGATGTGGCCGGGACGGAAATCCCAGTTGCCGCCGTTCGGAACTTCAAATTGGATGCCGCCCAGTTCGTTGATGGGTTTCTCTCCCGGCTGCGGACGGGTGCAAAAGAAAAGCACGCACGGCGGATGATCCTTCTTCTGTGAAATGTGCCGCACGGTGAAAATCACGCGGTAGTTGGTGTAATCGTTCGCCGTGTAAAGCACGCCCCGTCCCGCGCCGGTGGTGGCAATCACGCCGTCCTTCACCGTCCACAAGCTGGGTGTGCTGGTGAAACCGTTTCGAGCCAATTCGTCCGGGAACGCATCTTCCAGCAGCAATTTGTTCAACTGGATCAAGTCATTACCCTGCGGATTTTTCGCGCGAAGTTCCTCGGTGTCCGCCTGAAGATGGACATTTTGAAAACGGCTCGCGTCATAAATCAGTGGCCCCTCGGCGATGTTCGACAAGTCCTTTGACAACGCGGCCTTGATTTTCTTCGTGTCAGTGTCGGTGGGTGAATAGGCGGCCAGTTCGGCCTTGGCCGCGTCATCCAACCGGCTGCTGACGAATGCGGCCACCGGATCGGATTTGTCGGTCAATCTTTTGACCAGCGCCGGCAGATTCGTAATGTCGTCGCTGGAAAACGGCTCGTCGGGCGTCACCATTTGCAGCCAGCCATTGAGCGTTTTTCCGTCGAACAACGAAACCGGCGGATCGGCGAAGCAGGAAATCGCCGGACACAATGCTGCAACGGCGATTATAAACGGGAATTTTTTCATGTGGTCAAAGGCATTTTGACCCTCGTTCCGATTTAAGGTCAACAAGAAATGTGATGCTATTCGTAACGCAGCGATTCAATCGGGTCGAGGTTCGCCGCCTTCCACGCCGGATAAGTTCCGAAAATAATTCCCACGATGGAGCAAATCACCAGACCAAGGATAATCCAATCCACGGGAATCACCGGCGGCAGTTTCAAAAAGAACGCCAGCGCGTTTCCGCCCAGAACGCCCAAAGCGACGCCAACCGCTCCGCCCAATTCACATAATGTCACCGCCTCGAGGACGAATTGCGCCATGATGTTGCGTTTCTTGGCGCCGACGGCGCGGCGGATGCCGATTTCCCTCGTCCGTTCCGTGACCGAGACGAGCATGATGTTCATGATGCCCACGCCCGCCGCGATCAGCGCGATGGAACTGACGATCGCCACGCCGATGCGCACGGCGCGGGTGAGGGTCTTGAATTGTTCAATCAGCGAATCGTTGGAGAACATCTCGAAATCGTCCGGGTCGCCGGGCCGGTCCTTGCGGGCATCGCGCAGGATGCCGCGCACCTGCTCTTCGCAATCCTCGTAGTCGGCGGCGCTGCTGGACTGGGCGAGGATGCTCAATCCGGTCCAGCGAAGTCCGTAACGATTCAACGCCGTGGTGAGGGGAATCACGGCGAAATTGTCCTGGTTGCCGCCGAGCGAGCCGCCCTTGGGCGCGAGGACGCCGACCACATCGTAATTGATGCCGTTGATTTTGAGTTGCTGACCGACGGCGGAGCCAAAGGGGAAAACCGTTTTGGCCAGCGCGCTGCCCAGCACGCAAACGCTGCGGGCATTGTCCACGTCGCTGTCGGCCAAAATGCGGCCCTCGTCCACGATCCAATTGTGCGCCGGGAAACTGCCGGGCGTGTCGCCAAGCAACTGCACATTTGGTGCGGTCTTGGCGTAGCGGGTCGAGATTTGACCACCCCAGAAAGTGCCCTCGACGCCAACGGCCGCGGCGAGCGTGGCTTTTGCCTCAACCGCTTCTCCTTGTTCAATGGTGATGTCTTTGCGCCGCCAGTACTTTTCCCAGTCGGAGCGGTTGCCGAATTCGACTTGCGGCATTTTCTGGACGGCGAACGTCTGGCTGCCCAACTGGCTTAAATGGTCTTCGATGTTCCGCTCCAGCACACGCATGGCGGTCATCACGACGATGATGGAAAACACGCCGATCAAAACACCGAGCAGCGTGAGCGCGGAACGCAGCTTGTGCGCCCAGATGGCGGTGAAGGCCATCGAAACGCTTTCGCGCAGTTCGACGAGCAGGATGGTTATGCGTTTTGGTTTCATCTTTACTCGCTCCGCAGCGCGTCCACCGGGTCCATCCGTGCCGCGCGCCAGGCCGGCAAAAAACCGGAGATCACGCCGGTCAACACCGAGACAATCGCCGAGAGGATGACGATGCTTGCCGACAAATTGGCCGGGAACAGCCATTTGGTCACAGCCAGGGTCGCCAGCCATGCGATGCCCAGCCCAATCAAACCGCCGAAAAAACAAATGCAGGCGGACTCGATCAAAAATTGCAGCAGGATGGTGCGGCGTTTGGCGCCGATGGCCTTGCGCACGCCGATTTCGCGCGTCCGCTCGACGACCGACACGAACATGATGTTCATGATGCCGATGCCGCCCACGAACAACGCCAGGCTGGTGACGAACAGGCCGATGAGTGCGATGACGGCGGTTTGTTCATGAAACCAGACGACAATTTCATCCTGCTGGTTGATGGAAAAATTGTCGGGCTGTTCCGGGCGCAGGTGGCGCACCTGGCGCATCACCTGGAGCAGTTCCTCCCGGGCGTCGTCAAGCCGCGCCACCGAACTGGCTTTCACTTGAATTTCAATGTCCGGCTGGTTCCAAATATCCGCCAGAAATTCCCGGAGCGGAATAATGATGCGGTCGTCGAGGCTGTTGCCGAACATCATGCCTTGTTTTGACAGCACGCCGACAACTTGAAACGACTGGTCCTCGATGCGGATGTGTTTTCCGAGGGGAGACTCGCCGCGAAACAAATTCGTGGCGACGTCGTTGCCGATGATGCAAATCGGCTGGGTGCCTTCGGCGTCGGCGGAGGTCAGGAACCGTCCGTCTGCCACGTCCACGCCGCTGGTTTGCAGGTAGGCTTCCGTGGTGCCGATGATGTCCACGTCGTCGGCGCTGCGGTTTTTGTATTTCACCGTGTCCTCGTCTTCCGCGGTCGGCGCGACGGCATCGTCCAAGGTCAGCAGCCGGGCGGCGTGTTCCGCCTCGGCCAGAGTGATCTGCGGACGCCGGCGCATGCTCAACCAATCGGCAAAGGAATTGTTGAACCATTTGTAGCGCGACACATAAAATACATTTGCGCCAAGCGCGGAAACATTTCGGATGAACGCCTGGTTCAGTCCGTTGATGGCCGCGCCCATGAGCGTGACGGTGAGAATGCCGATGACGATGCCGAGCGTGGCCAGCACCGAACGCATTTTGTTCGCGCACAGGGCATTCCAAGAGATGCCCAGACCTTCGCGAGTTTCGACAAGGAGATTCATTTCGCTAGCGTTTCATCGCTGGCAATCAAACCATCGCGGATGCGGATGACGCGGCGCGCCTGCCGGGCGATGTCCTCCTCGTGCGTGACTAGAATAATGGTGTTGCCTTTCCGCGAAAGCTCGCCGAACAGCGCCATGATTTCCGCGCCGGTCTTGGAATCCAGGTTGCCCGTCGGTTCGTCGGCGAGAAGAATCGAAGGCTTGTTGACCAAGGCGCGGGCGACGGCGACGCGCTGGCGCTGGCCGCCGGACAATTCGTTGGGCTTGTGATGAACGCGGTCGGTCAGGCCGACATTGGCCAGGGCTTCGCGCGCGATTCGCCGGCGTTCGTCAGCGGCGACTCCCGAATAAATCAACGGGAGCTCGACATTATGCAACGCGTTCGAGCGCGCCAATAAGTTGAAGGTCTGGAAGACAAAACCAATTTCGCGGTTGCGGATTTCCGCGAGCTGATTATCGCCCATTTCGCTGACGCTGACGCCATTCAGCACATAGTGGCCGGTTGTAGGTGTGTCGAGGCAACCGATCAAATTCATGAGCGTGGATTTGCCGGAGCCGCTCGGCCCCATGATGGCGACGTATTCGCCGCGCTGAATTTCCAGCGACACGTCGCGCAAGGCGTGGACGGTTTCCTCGCCCATGCGATAGCGCCGTGAAATTTTTTCGAGCCGGATTAAATTCATGTTGAGCAATGCGTGAGACGTGAAGCCGGTTGGCGCCGCGTTTTCACACATTCACGTTTCACGAAAACACCGTCATTTTACTTCGCTGTCCGCTCCGGTCAGGCCAATTCGAATTTTCGAGCCATCCTCAAGGTCGCGCCCGATGGCGCGGTAACCGCCGGAGACAATTTCCTCGCCGTTGGTAAGGCCGTCGGTGATTTCCCAGTAATTGTCATCGCAGATGCCAATTTTCACCGGCACGGCCTTTACGTGGTCGCCGGCCACGATGAAGACCACGTCTGTGGGTTTGGCGCCTTCATTCGATTTGGCCGCCGCCGATTTTTCCACGGTCTTGCCGGCGTTTGTGCCCGCGACCGAGGCGGTGGAATTCGTCCCGCGCGTTTGCGCCGGGTCGGTTTTCATTTCGGGTTTCATGGGACGAGTGGTCACGCTGGCCAGCGGAACGGTCAGGACATTGGTGCGGTATTCGGTCTCGATTTCCGCCGTCACCGACATGCCGGGACGGAAGGCCGGCTCTTTTTCACTGACGCGGATGCGGACTTCGAATTGTGTGGCCTGCTGCGATTGGCCACTGCTGCTCATGCCGCTTTCGTTCTGGCTGTCCGAGCCGACGGCGGAATCGGCGACCGCCGTTACCACGCCGGTGAATTTGCGGTCCTTGAAAGCGTCCACTTCCAGTTGCGCTTTCTGGCCGGCCTTGATGCCGACCACGTCCATTTCGCCCACGTCCACGCGCGCTTCAATCTCGTTCAAATCCGAGATGGTCATGATTTCAGTGCCGGCATTTTGGACCGTGCCCAAAACACGTTCGCCGACCTCGGAATTCAAGCTGGTGATCGTGCCGGTGAGCGGCGAAACAATGGTGGTTCGGTCGAGTTCCTCTTCCGCGCTGTCCACCGCGGCCTTGGCCACATTGACCTGATCGTCGGCGCTGTCCAATTGCGCCTGAGCCACGTCACGCGTGGCTTTGAACCCGATGAAGTCCGATTCCGAAAGCAATTTGCTCTTGAACAATTCCAGATTGCGGTCGTAATCCGCCTGGGCCTTTTCCAGGCTCGCCGCCGCCGAAACCTTGGCGGCCAGCGCGGACTTGTAGCTGGCATCGGCCTGATTGGTCGCGGCGATGTAAACATCCGGATTGATTTTGACGAGCAAATCGCCCTTGTTGACGAACTGGCCTTCCTTGACCGGCAATTCAATGATTTCACCGCTCACTTCCGGGCTGATGGTGACCTGCACGACGGGCTGAATCTGGCCGTTGGCCACGACCAGATTGGTGATGCTGTGGCGCGAAACCTTGATGGTCTGCACCGAAATCGGCGGCGTCTGATTTTTGAAAACCGCCACTAACGCGAGCGCGATCACGACCACTGCGATGACCGCGATGATAATAAATTTTTTCCGCCTCTTCGGGCGTGGCTTGGTGAGAACCGGGGGTGGTTCCATAAATTCATTTGTTTGGTTGCGGCAACGATAATCGCAGAAAACGTGGAACAGCGTCAATCACGCTCGCGACCCGGCAAATCAAGTTACTTTCTTGCCAGATATTTCTCCGCGTATTTGCCGAGCAGGTCCGCTTCCAAGTTCACCGCGCCGCCGGTTTTTGCGTCGCGCAGCGCCGTGACTTTCAGCGTGTGTGGAATGATCCAGACCCAAAAACTTTTTTTGCCGGTGCCCGTAACCGTCAGGCTGATGCCGTCAATCGCAATCGAGCCTTTTTGAACGATGTAACGCATCACGTTTTCCGGCGCGGCAATTTCCAAAATGTAATCCGCGCCCGATTTTTCCCAGCGCAGGATTTTTCCGATGCCGTCAATGTGGCCGGTCACAAAATGCCCGCCGAACTCGCCGCCGGCGCGCAGCGGGCGCTCGAGGTTCACGAGCGATCCGGTTTTGAAAAACTGAAAATTCGTCCGCGTCCACGTTTCCGCCAGCAAATCAAATTGAACGAGTTTGAATTTTCCGCGCGAAGAAATCCTGGTCGCTGTCAGGCAACAGCCGTTGACGGCCAGGCTGCCGCCGGTTTTCAGTCCGCGCGCGGAATTTCTGGCGCGGATGGTCAGCGTGATGGATTTTTCTCCCCGCGCGATTTTTTCAACCGTTCCAGTTTCCTCGACGATGCCGGTGAACATAAATTGAAATTACGTTTTTCTCTGACGCGCAACAAGCGCCGTCATGAACAAATCTTCACCGATTTTTTCCCATTCCACGTCGTCCAGTTGAATTGCATCCGCCAGCCTTTTCGCGCCGTCACCGGCGACGGCCTTGCGCGCATCGCGTCCGCCCAGAATTTTCGGCGCGTAAAAAAATGCGACGCGTTGGGCGAATCCGCCGAGCAAAAACGACGCGTTCACTTCGCCGCCGCCTTCGACCAAAAGGCTGGTGATATTTTCCGCGCCGAGTTTTTTCAGGAGCCAGCGCAAATCCAGTTTCGAATTTCGAATTTCGAATTTCGAATTGACTGTTGGTGCGAGTAAAACATTCACGCGCTTCGCCAGTGCGGCGACGCGGTTTTTAGGTGCAGCTGACGAAACAACAATCGTCGTCAACGCTGCGAATTCATCGCTCACGACTTTTGCGTCCGGCGGCGTCCGCGCCAGTGAATCCAAAATTGTCCGGCGCAGTCGAGGGTTTTTGTTCGGGCCTCTGGCCGTCAGGCTCGGATTGTCGGCCAGAATGGTGTTGATGCCGACCAGGATTGCGTCGCTGTTCCGCCGCAATTCCATTCCGACCGCGCGCGATTTTTCGCCGGTAATCCATTTCGATTCGCCAGACACCGTTGCGATTTTTCCGTCCAGCGTCATCGCGGCTTTCACGGTGACAAACGGCGTGCGATGGACAATCCAGTAGTTGAAAGCTTCGTTCAACCGCGCGCATTCGCCGACCAAAACTCCGTGGACGGCTTCAATTCCCGCGCGGTGCAGAATGCGGAAGCCGCGACCGGAATGTTTTGGATTTGGATCGGTCGCCCCGGCGACAACTTTTTTTATGCCGGCGGAAATGATCGCTTCGGTGCAAGGCGGCGTGCGGCCGTGTGTGCTGCACGGTTCGAGCGTGACGAACAGCGTCGCGCCTTTCGGACGGTGGCCGCGTTTTTGCGCGTCGCGGAGCGCTTCAATTTCCGCGTGCGGCAAACCGGCGCGCCGGTGCCAGCCGCGTCCGATGATTTTTCCGCCTTTGACCAAAATTGCGCCGACCATCGGATTGGGCGAGGTGGTGCCGCGTCCGCGCCGGGCGAGCCGGAGGGCGAGGCGCATGAATTGGGCGTCGGACATGGCGGGCATCGTAGCCGCCGGCGGGAAAAGGCTCAACGGATTTGACGCAAAGAAATCGGGATTATGCACTTGACAAAGATAGGCTTTCATGCGATATTTGAGGCATGAAAACGAACTTGTCGCAGCCGCCGGAAGAAACGCCAAAGGATTTGACGCTTGATGAAATCATGTCGCGGTTCAACACGGATGAATCCGCTCGCGCTTATTGGGAATCAATCCACTGGCCGCACGGCGCGGTCTGTCCGCATTGCAAAAACAAAAACCAGAAAGCCATTTGCAAAATCGAAGCGAACGAAAAAAAGAAAGTCCGCGCCGGTCTGCATCAATGCCTCAAATGCCGCAAACAATTCACGTCCACCATCGGCACGATTTTTGAGGACTCGCACATTCCGCTCCGCAAATGGATTGTGGCGTTCTATCTCAATTCCAGTTCCAAAAAAGGAATTAGTTCGCTGCAATTGCAACGCATTTTAGGTTTGGGAAGTTATCGCACGGCTTTATTCATGCAACATCGCGTGCGCCATGCGTTGCGTGACCCAGTGTTCAACGACAAACTTTCCGGCACGGTGGAAGTTGATGAAACTTACGTCGGCGGGAAACAGCAAGGCGTTGGACGCGGAAGCAAAGACAAAAAAGTGCCGGTTGTCGCGTTGCTTGAACGCGGCGGGCGCGTTCGCAGTCAAGTCATGCGCCATGTCACCGGCAACAATTTGAAACAAGTCGTCAAAGAAAACGTAGCAATTTGTTCCGACGTGAACACGGATGACCATTTCGGTTATCGCGGGCTTGACAAGAAATTTTTCCATTATGTCGTCAAACATTCCGCGAAAGAATATGTTCGCCGTGAAAAGAATCGGCTTGTGACCACAAACGGAGTCGAAGGATTTTTCTCGCTGTTAAAACGTGGAGTCGTTGGAACATTGCGAGTTTGATTTTGAGAAAATATATGGCGAAATCGCAAAGGGACGCATTCACGTCCATCATGTCACACCGATTGGAAAAATCGGAAAGCAATATGCAATTGACCCCAAAACCGATTTAATTCCGGTTTGCCCGAATTGTCATTTCGTCATTCACTTGACCGAACCGCCGCTGACTATAGAACAGGTTCGCGGTTTCATTTCGCGTTGAAATAACGTTTTGAAAACGAAGCCACAAAAACCAGAGAACGACTTATATCGTGACATGGGCTTTGATGACATCATGCGCCGCGTGTCGCAAATCAAGCCGTCCAAGCCAAAGAAAAACGCCAAGCGCAAAAAGTAAAAATCCGGCGCAGGCGTTCAAAACCACCATTTTTCAGTCAATCTTTGTGAAGTGCATAATCCCGAAAGAAATTTATTTCCTTTTTGCCGCGATGGTTTATGATTCTTGCCTGCGCGGAAAATTCAAATCAAAAATTTATGCCACTGACACATACACGGGAACTTTTTGCAAAGGCGTTGAAGGGAAAATATGCGCTCGGCGCGTTCAACGTGAACAACATGGAACTGCTGCAGGCCATCATCGAGGCGTGCGAGGAGGAAAAAGCGCCGGTGATGCTGCAAATTTCCAAGGGCGCGCGGCAATACGCCAACCCGGTTTACCTCAAGAAACTCATCGAGGCGGCGGTCAGCCTGTCCACGATTCCCATTGCAGTGCATCTGGACCACGGGGATTCATTCGAGTTGTGCAAGGAGTGCATTGACGAGGGTTTCACAAGCGTGATGATTGACGCCAGCCATGAGCCGTTTGAAAAAAACGTCGAGATCACGAAAAAAGTTGTGGACTACGCGCACAAGCACAATTGCGTGGTGGAATCGGAACTCGGCCATCTGGTCGGCGCGCAATTTGACGAGGGCGAGGAAGGCGGCGCGCATTCGACGAGCGGACATTACACCGAGCCGGACGAAGCGGTGAAATTTGTGAAGGAATGCGGCTGCGATTCGCTGGCGGTGGCGATTGGCAATTCGCACGGCGCCTACAAATTCAAGGGCGAACAGCATCTGGATTTGGAGCGGTTGAAATTGATCAAGAAGGCACTGATGGACGCGGGCATGGGCGATTATCCGCTGGTGCTGCACGGCGCGTCGTCGGTGCCGAAAGACCTCGCCGTGGAAATCAACAAATATGGCGGCAAGCTCGGCTTGGACACGGCGGGTGTGCCGGAAGCGGACATCGAAGTCGCGCGCCGCACCGGCTGCACGAAGGTCAATATTGACACGGATCTGCGTCTGGCGATGACCGCGGCGATTCGCAAAGTGTTCGGCGAAAATCCGAAGGAATTTGATCCGCGCAAATATCTCGGCCCGGCGCGTACGAAGGTGAAAGAGCTGGTCCGTCACAAAATCAAGGACGTGCTCTGCTGCGCGGGTCACGCGTTTGATTAAAAATTATTTTCCCCCGGCAACGCCCCAAGCCAAACGACTCGGGGCTTTTTTTCGCGTCACGGGCCTGTGACACGCTGGTATTCTAGCGTTTGCTTTGCTGTTCCGCCTAGCCAGTTGGACGCCGATTGTCCACAACAACCTTGACAGCAACGGCACCACGTCCGATTCCGCAGCAGTTCTATCTCCTGCGCAGCAAAAGCAGGAACCCCCATCATGTGCGCGCCGGTTGCGGTCGTTTTTTATCCGCAGACGAGTGCATTTGGCAACCACGCAGTTCGAACGCCGCCGTTTTCTTAGAGTGCCGATTTTCAATGGGCCTGGCGCAAAAAAATGTGATTGACAGAAATCGCTCTTCGGTGATAAAATAAAACAATTCCGTGATAAAATATTTCAATTGCAATCCCGAATTGCATGAAAATGAATTTTTGCGTGTCGTCGTCGCCTTAGATCGGCGTGGCTACAAACTGAGGAATAAGTTTTTGTGTCAAGGCAGATAATTAAGACAAATGAACGAGGCACGTTTGAAATTGAAACAATCGACAAACTGAAAAACAGCATGAAAACCAAACTCCACTCCCCCTCCCGAATGCACATTCAACCCCGCCGCCAGTGGCGTTCACTTCTGATGACGATGCTCGTCGGCGCGGCAGCGCTGGTTGCGGCCTCGCGGGCCGGCGCCCAGACGGTTGTCGCCCACTGGTCGTTTGACACCTCCACCCTCATGATGGACGGGAGCGGGAACATCACCAACGTCATTGACTCCACCGGCAATCACGATGCCTCAACAACCCCCGACCCCAAGGGCACTTTCAATGGAACTTTTCCATCGTCCAGCGCTTCGGTGCCCGGCAAATTCGGCCAGGGCTTGATGTTTAACGGCTCCGATTACCTGACGTATCCCGAGTTGACTGAATTGATGTTCTCGAACGGCGCGCCCAGTTTCACGATCTCCATGTGGTTTAAAAATGCGGCTCCCGACTCTCATGCCCCCTATGATTGTTTGGGAGATTGGGGCCTCTCCACTGCGACCGTCGGGGCCAACCAGTCCGCCGACCCTTACGGCTTTGGAACGAAAGGCGCGACCAATGAAGTCGAGGCACAATTTCGATATGGAACCGTTGATCAAAACGCACGCACGATCACCATTCCCGACAACCTGGATGACGGCACCTGGCATATGTTGACTTTCACATATGACACCAATAGTTTGATCGTTACTACGTATGTTGATGGCTCGAACGTGAATGCGCAAGCCGCCAGTTCCGGCGCCTATCATCCGCTGGCCAACGCCGTCTCGCCCGTAGGCGCCATGGGTCTAAAAGGGGACACTGTAAATTATCTAGTTGCCGGGACGGAGCTGGATGAAATCTGGGCGTTCACCGGTGTATTGAGTTCGAATCAAGTCGAAAACCTTTACACCTACAACTCGGCTAATGGCCCGGCCGGGCCGCCCGTGACCTGGAACGGCCAGACCAACGGTGTCAACGACGGCAATTGGAACGTGACTGACACCAACTGGCTCATCTCGGGTGTCGCCACCAATTTTAGCGCCGGAGACGGCACCATTTTCAACGACTCGTTGAGTGGAACCGCAAATATCAATCTGACGACGGCGCTTGTCCCCACCACCATCACCGTTACCAACAACAACACGAATTATGTGTTCAGCGGCACGGGCAGCCTGAGCGGCCCGGCAAACTTGGTCAAACAGGGTTCCGGCACGCTGCTGATTGACAACAGCGGGGTCAATAATTACACGGGTGGCAATCTGATCAGCGCCGGCGTGGTGCAGGTGGGCAACAACGACACCAACGGCACCCTGCCCGGCGTCGTCACCAACAATGCCACGCTGATTTTTGACCGCATCGATACCGTGACCGAGGCCAGCGCCATCACCGGCACCGGGACGCTGGCGCAGGACGGGGCCGGCACATTGACCCTGACCGCGTCCAATTCCTACACCGGCGGCACGATTGTCAATGGCGGCACGCTGGCGTTCAGCGGCGCGGGCTCCATCAACGGCACCACCTCCCTCGCGCTGACCAACGGCACGCTGGTTTTGCCCATCTCCGCCACCCCCTCCACCAACATCATAACCGGCACGCTGGCCACCGGCGGGACAACCAACCTCATCAGCATCACCACGGTCGCGCCGGGCCTGACCTATCCGGCGACCATCCCGCTTATCAAATACAACAGCGCGAGTGGACTGGTGAACGGAGGCAATAATTTCCTGACCCTCGGCTTGCAGATTTCCCTGCCGGGGACTTCCGGCTATCTCGCCAACGACCAGGTGAACAACGCGGTTGACCTGGTGTTGAATAGCGGCCCGCCGCCGCTGGTGCCGATTGTCTGGAGCGGCCAGGCCAACGGCGTCAACAATGGCAACTGGGACATCCTGAACACATCCAACTGGGTGGCGAATGGCTCAACGCCTTATCCGTATCAAGACAACAGCGCGGTGAGCTTCAGCGACTCGCCCGCCGGCACGCCCAACGTCAATCTGACCACCAAGCTCTCCCCGGCCAGCATGACCTTCAACAACAACACCACGCCTTATGTGTTGAGCGGTGTGGGCAGCCTCGGCGGCACCAACTCCGTGACCCTGACCGGCTACGGCTCCGTGACGCTGGCGGAAACCGGCCTTGATACTTTCAGCGGCGGTATCACGCTTAACGGCTCCTATCCCTACCCCACGCTCCTGCTGGACAACAACCCGAACAGCACCGTCTCCGGCGGCCTGACCATCGACAACGGCACGGTGCAGGTGGGCAACAATGACACCAACGGCGCCCTGCCTGCCGGCACTATTACCGTCACCGCCCCCGGCGCGTTGGTCATCAACCGCAGCGGGACCAATTTGAATGTGACGGCGGCGATCTCGGGCACGGGCAACTTCACCAACAACGGCACGGGCGTGGTGACCTTGAGCGCGGCTGAACCAATGACTGGCTACATCGTGGCCAACGCCGGCACCTTGGCTCTGGCCGCCGGCAACACCGGCAACAGTGGTTTTTACGCGAGCACCAGTGATGGCTATATCATCAACACGAACGGCACGATTCAGGTCAACACAGATAATTCGCTGATGGGCAGCACGGCCGGCAACACCGTGCCGGTGACCATCAATGCCGGCGGCACGCTGACCGGATTGGGCACCTTCAGCAGTGGCGGCGGCACCAACACAGGCACGAGCTCTCATATTCGGGGGCTGTTGACGCTCAACGGCGGCACGCTGACCGATGGCGGGAGCCAGCTCATTCCCGGATTTGGCACTTGGGACTTGGACGGTGGAGTCACGGTCAACAGCGGCCCCAACTATGGCGTCACTTCCGTCATCGGCTGTCTTGACGTTGTTCCATCCGAGACCGGCGGAACCACCTTCAACGTCAATCCCGGCAACACGCCCAGCGGCATTGACCTGCTCGTCACCGGCTCCTTGATCAACGGCACCAGCCAAGCCAGCACCGGCATAAACATAACCTATAATGTCAATACCGGCGGGGTCATGGCCTTCGACAACAACAACACCTATACCAACACCACCATCGGTTATGGCACGACGTTGCAATTGGGCCTGCCCAGCGACACCAACGTGTGGACCGAGCCGGTGGGCGGCGGGTCGGTCAGCGACAACGGCACTCTGACTCTGGCCGGCAGCCAGGGCGTGGTCATCACCAATGTCATCAGCGGCGGCGGCAACCTGCTGGCCACCAGCGGCACCAATTTCCTGACCGGAAGCAACGTCAATTACAGCGGCAATGTGTTCG
>Ga0335074_10005635_pt1 | contig 17328 bp, 12 predicted proteins | sample Lox_Sample_23_FD_206715 | JGI IMG/M metagenome (GOLD analysis project Ga0335074, IMG submission 206715) | Soil microbial communities from Loxahatchee National Wildlife Refuge, Florida, United States - Lox_Sample_2.3 | ecosystem: Environmental > Terrestrial > Soil > Wetlands | place: USA... | reverse complement strand
CTCACGAGAGGATCCCGTACCGAAGTCCGTGCCCGCGACCAGGATCGTCGTGCCCGCGTACTCGGGCTGGTTGAGCACGAACGACGGGTTCTCGCGCCACGCGGCGAACAGGCCCTCGCCGAAGCCGGCCCGTGACACTCGCTTGAGCCACACAGCCGGGATGATCTGGTCGGTGTCCACATTGGTCCGCCGCAGCGGCATGACCCGGCCGGTGTGCTGGATAAACGGTTCCATGTTGACTCCTGTTCAGGCCAGGTCGGCGGGCGCGGTCAAGCGGCCGGTGACGGCGGTGGCCGCGGCGACGGCCGGCGACACCAGGTGGGTGCGGCCGCCCTTGCCCTGCCGGCCCTCGAAGTTCCGGTTCGACGTAGACGCGCTGCGCTCCCCCGGGGCGAGCGTGTCCGGGTTCATGCCCAGGCACATCGAGCACCCGGCGCCGCGCCATTGCGCACCTGCCTCGGTGAAGACCTTGTCCAGCCCTTCGGCCTCGGCGGCGGCGCGGACCGCCATCGAGCCCGGCACGACCAGCATGCGGACGCCGTCGGCGACCCTGCGGCCGCGCAGCACGGTCGCGGCGGTGCGCAGGTCCTCGATCCGGCCGTTCGTGCAGGAGCCGACGAACACGGTGTCGACCGCTACGTCGCGCAGCGGCGTGCCGACGGTCAGGCCCATGTACTCCAGAGCACGCTCATCTTCGGGCGAGGACGGGTCGGGTACCGACCCGGACAACGGCAGAGCCTGGCCGGGGTTGGTGCCCCAGGTGACATACGGGGACAGTTTGGTTGCATGGACCGTCACCTCGCGGTCGAACGTGGCGCCCTCGTCGGTGGGCAAGCCGCGCCAGTAGGTGACCGCCTCAGCCCATTGAGTTTCTCCTGGAGCATGCTGTTTGCCCTTGAGATAGGCGAACGTCTCCTCGTCCGGCGCAACCAGCCCGGCCCGGGCGCCCGCCTCGATCGACATGTTGCAGACGGTCATCCGGCCCTCCATGGACAGCGCGCGGATGGCCTCGCCCCGGTATTCGATCACGTGGCCCTGGCCGCCACCGGTGCCGATCTGAGCGATGATCGCCAGGATCAGGTCCTTGGCGGACACGCCGTCGGGGAGCGCTCCTTCGACGTTGACCGCCATCGTCTTGGGCCTGCGCTGCGGCAGCGTCTGGGTGGCGAGCACGTGCTCGACCTCGCTGGTCCCGATGCCGAATGCCAGCGCGCCGAACGCGCCGTGGGTCGAGGTATGCGAGTCGCCGCAGACGATCGTCATGCCCGGCTGGGTCAGCCCGAACTGGGGCCCGATGACGTGCACCACGCCCTGCCCGGCATCCCCCATCGGGTACAGCGTGACGCCGAACTCCGCGCAGTTCTTCCGCAGCGTCTCCAGTTGCTCGCGGCTTACCGGGTCGGTCACCGGGGAGGCCGGGCCGGTGAGCGGCAGGCCGGGGCCGGTGACGCCGAGCGTCGGCACGTTGTGGTCCTCGGTTGCCACGGTCAGGTCAGGCCGCCGTACCGAGCGTCCGGCGGCGCGCAGCCCGTCGAAGGCCTGCGGGCTGGTCACCTCGTGCACCAGGTGAAGGTCGATATAGAGCAGGTCGGGTTCGCCCTCCGCGCTGCGCACCAGGTGGGCGTCCCAGATCTTTTCCGCTAGCGTGCGGGGCGGGCTCGTCATCGGACCCTGCTCCTCTCCTCATTCCGATTTGACGTCTCACTATCCGAGACGACAGTATTCAATACATGAGCAACTCTAGCGGAGTCGCCAGCATTAGTGCAGTAGGAGTGCTGGACAAGACGGTTTGCGTGCTCACCGCCTTGGAGGAGGGCCCGGCCTCGCTTGCCCAACTGGTCAAGGCGACCGGGCTGGCCAGGCCGACCGCGCACCGGATCGCGGTCGCCCTGGAGGCGCACCGGCTGGTGGCAAGGGACACCCAGGGACGTTTCGTGCTAGGGCCACGGATAGCCGAGCTGGCCGCGGCGGCCGGGGAGGACCGGCTGCTCACGATCGCCCAGCCCATTTTGATCCAGCTCAGGGATATCACCGGGGAGAGCGCCCAGCTGTACCGCCCGCACAGCGACGCGCGGATCTGCGTAGCCGCCGCCGAGCGGACCAGCGGGCTGCGCGACACGGTCCCGGTCGGAGCGGCGCTGCCGATGACGGCCGGCTCGGCCGCGCAGGTACTGCTCGCCTGGGAGGACGGCGCGCGGATGCACCGTGGCCTGCGCGCGGCTAAGTTCACCGCGACGACCTTGGCGCAGGTCCGCCGACGAGGCTGGGCGGCCACCGCAGCCGAGCGCGAGCCGGGCGTCGCGTCCGTGTCCGCGCCGGTGCGCGGACCCGGCGGCAAGGTGATCGCCGCCGTTTCGGTATCCGGACCGATCGAGCGGCTTACCCGCTCCCCCGGCCGCCTGCACGCCGGCGCGGTCGTCGCGGCCGGCGATAAGATCTCCGAACTGCTCCAGGCAAGCACCGCGGACACCTGACCGCTGCTGGCCCGGCTACCCGGGGCCTGCTGGCCCGGCTACGCGGGCCTGGCGGTGAAGTCCACGGCACCATGACACATACGATCGGGACATAGGGCTCTATCGTCTTGGTGGTATCGGCGGATATCGTCGGATTCCGCAGCACCAGAGTGACATCCGAGGTGCCTGGATTGACCGGAGGTCGCGTTCATGAAGGCAGCCGTCATCAAGGAGACAGCGCCGGGTGAGCACCGCGTTGCCCTGGTGCCGGAGGGCATCGGCAAGCTGACAGCGGCGGGCATCGAGGTACTGGTCGAACGCGGCGCGGGCGTCGGCTCGTGGTTCACTGACGCGGCGTACGCGCAAGCAGGCGCCGTCGTGATGGACGCGGACGAGTTGTACCAGCAGGCAGACGTGGTGCTGACGGTCGGTAAGCCCGACCCCGCTCGGCTGCATGCCGGCCAGGCGGTGATCGGCATGCTGGCCCCGCTTACCGATACGGCGCTCGCGCGCTCGCTGGCCTCGGGCGGGGTGACCGCGATCAGCCTGGACGGGCTGCCGCGCACGCTCTCCCGCGCGCAGCCTATGGACGCGCTCACCTCGCAGGCCAACGTGGCCGGCTACAAGGCGGCGATCGTCGCGGCCGAGCGGTTCGGCAGGTTCTTCCCGATGCTGATCACCGCCGCCGGGACGGCGCGGCCCGCTCGCGTGCTGGTGCTGGGCGCCGGCGTGGCCGGCCTGCAGGCCATCGGCACCGCGCGCAGGCTCGGCGCGATCGTCAGCGGCTACGACGTGCGGCCGGCGTCGAAAGCCGAGGTCGAGTCGCTTGGTGCCACGTTCATCTCGCTTACCTCTGCCGTCTCGGCGGTCGGCGATGGCGGCTACGCCCGCGAGCTAACCGATTCGGAACGGCAAGCCCAGCAGGATGAGCTGACCGCGCACATCGTCAGGCACGACATCGTGATCACGACCGCGCAGGTACCGGGCCGCAGGCCCCCCCTGCTGGTCACCGAGGACGCCATCAAGGCGATGTCCGGCGGTTCGGTGATCGTGGACATGGGGGCCTCGGCTCTGGGCGGGAACGTGGCTGGATCGCGGCCGGACGAGACGATCGTCACCGAGAACGGGGTCACGGTCGTCGGCGCCGGAAGCCTCGCCGCGTCGGTGCCGACCGCGGCGTCGAACGCCTACTCGCGGAACATCTCCGCGCTGCTCCTGCACATGGTTTCCGCTGACGGGGCGCTGGCGATGGATCTGAGCGACGAGATCCAGGCCGGAGTGGTGATCACTTCCGGCGGAGAGCTCGTGCACCCGGCTCTGGTAAAGGAGGCCGCCAATGTCGACGGCGCTGGTAACTGACCTCACGATCTTCGTGCTGGCCCTGCTGGTCGGCATCGAGGTGATCGGAAAGGTGCCGGCCACCTTGCACACGCCGCTGATGTCGGCGACCAACTCCATCCACGGCATCGTGCTGGCTGGCGCGCTGCTGATCGGGGTCACCGCGCATAGCGTAGCCGGGTACATCCTGGCGTTCGTCGCGGCGGTGTTCGCTTCGGCGAACGTGGTCGGCGGATACGTGGTCACCGGCCGGATGCTGAAGATGTTCAAGCGGCGCGCTTCTGTTGAGAAGGCTTCACAATGAGCAAGTTCGATACCAGCATCCAGCTGATCTACGTGCTGGCGGCGGCCTGCTTCGTCATCGGCCTGCACCTGATGAACAGCCCGGCCACCGCGCGGCGTGGCAATCAGATCTCCACGATCGGCATGGTGATCGCCGGCATAGCCACGCTGATCCTGCTCATCCACTCGCGCACGGTGACTGGCGTCGGCTGGGCCGTGCTTCTGGTCGGCGCGGCCGTCGGGTCGGCGATCGGCCTGTACTCGGCGCAGACCGTGCAGATGACCGCGATGCCGCAGCTTGTCTCCATGTTCAACTCGGTCGGTGGCGGCGCCGCAGCGCTGATCGCGATTTATGAGTACATGCACGACGAGTCGCTGGCCGGCGGGGTGCTGGGAACGACCACGGTCACGGCGGTGCTGGATGTGATCATCGGTGCGGTGACGTTCTCCGGCTCGATCGTCGCGGCCGGCAAGCTGCAGGGGATGATCCCGGGCCAGCCCTTGATTTTCAAGGGCAGCCGGCTCGTCAACGTGGCTCTGGCCGTGGTCGCCATCGGCACCGCCGCGTTCTTGATGACCACGCCGAGCCTGCCGGCGCTGTTCGTGATGCTGCTCGCCGCGCTGGCGTTCGGGGTCATGATGGTGCTGCCGATCGGCGGGGCGGACATGCCCGTGGTGATCTCGCTGCTGAACGCGTGCACAGGCACGGCGGTCGCGATGGCCGGGTTCGTGATCTCGAACTGGGCGCTGATCGTGGCGGGCGCGCTGGTCGGCGCGTCCGGTGGGATCTTGACGAAGCTGATGGCCGACGCGATGAACAGATCGCTGGCCAACATCATCGTGGGCGGGTTCGGGACCGGCGATTCGGCTGTGGCTATCGGCCCTGGGGATTCGCAGGCTCAGGTCCGGTCGATCGCGGCCGACGACGCCGCCATCCAGCTCGCGTACGCGTCCAAGGTGATCATCGTGCCCGGCTACGGCCTGGCCGCTGCGCAGGCCCAGCACGGCGTCGCCGAACTGGCGGCGCTGCTGGAATCGCGCGGCATCGAGGTCTCCTACGCCATCCACCCGGTGGCCGGCCGGATGCCCGGCCACATGAACGTGCTGCTCGCCGAGGCCAATGTGCCGTACCCGCAACTGGTCGAGATGGACGAGATCAACCCCGAGTTCGCCCGCACCGACGTGGCGCTGGTGATCGGCGCCAACGACGTCACGAACCCGGCCGCCCGACGCCCCGGCACCGCGATCTCCGGCATGCCGATCCTGGACGTCGACCAGGCAAAGTCGATCATCGTCGTGAAGCGGTCTATGGGGCATGGCTACGCCGGCCTGGATAACGAGCTGTACGTGAACCCGAAGACATCCATGTACTTCGCCGACGCCAAGAGGGCCATGAGCGAACTGACGGCAGCGGTGAAGACCCTGGTTGGTTAGTTTGTCATAACAACAGTGGTTCGACCCCCGGCAGCGGCTTGGCCGGGGGACGCGTTCCCAACCGGCCGGGTGGGGCGTAGGGTGCGAAAGGTACATACCGCCAGGTTGGGAGGCATGCCGTGCCCGAACGCACCAAGATCACGCTGGACGAGTCCGAGATCCCGCGGCAGTGGTACAACGTGGTCCCCGACCTGCCCTCCCCGCAGCCGCCGCCGCTGCACCCGGGCACGGGTCAGCCGGTCGGGCCGGAAGACCTAGCGCCGTTGTTCCCGATGGAACTGATCCGGCAGGAAGTGACCGGCGAGCGGTACATCGCGATCCCCGACGACGTGCTGGACGTGTACAGCCTGTGGCGGCCGACCCCGCTGTTCCGGGCACACCGGCTGGAGAAGGCGCTGAACACCCCGGCGCGGATCTACTACAAGTACGAGGGCGTCTCCCCAGCCGGTTCGCACAAGCCGAACACCGCCGTGCCGCAGGCCTACTACAACGCGGCCGAAGGCACCAAGCGGCTCACCACCGAGACCGGCGCTGGCCAGTGGGGCAGCGCGCTCGCGTTCGCGTGCGCCCAGTACGGCATCGGCTGTGAGATCTGGATGGTCCGCGCCTCTTACGACCAGAAGCCGCACCGGCGCACGCTGATGCAGACCTGGGGCGCGATCGTGCACCCGAGCCCGTCCCGGGCCACGAGCATCGGCGGCAAGGTTCTCGCCGAATTCCCGGACTCGCCGGGCAGCCTCGGCATCGCGATCAGCGAGGCGGTCGAGGCGGCGGGCGGCAGTGCCGACACCCGGTATGCGCTCGGCAGCGTGCTGAACCACGTGCTCATGCACCAGACCGTGATCGGCGAGGAAGCGCTCAAGCAGTTCAGCGCGGCCGGTGAGCGGATGCCCGACCTGATCGTCGGCTGCACTGGCGGCGGCTCCAATTTCGCCGGACTGTTCCTCCCGTTCCTGCGGGAGAAGCTGGCGGGCCGCGCCAACCCGGTGATCCGCGCGGTCGAGCCGGCCGCCTGCCCGTCGTTTACCCGCGGCGTCTACGCGTACGACTTCGGGGATACGGCCGGATTCACGCCGCTGCTGAAGATGCACACGCTCGGCCACGACTTCATCCCAGACCCGGTGCACGCGGGCGGGCTGCGCTACCACGGCATGTCGCCGCTGCTCTCGCACATGTACGAACTCGGACTGTTCGAAGCGGTCGCGAAGCAGCAGCGGGAGTGCTTCGGTGCCGCGTTGACGTTCGCGCGGGCCGAGGGCATCGTGCCCGCGCCCGAGCCGGCACACGCGGTCGCGGCGGTGATCGAGGAGGCCAAGCGCTGCGCCGAATCCGGCGAGCAGAAGGTGTTGCTCACCGCGCTGTGCGGGCACGGCCATTTCGACATGGTCGCCTACGAGCGCTACCTGTCCGGTGAGATGCAGGACTTCGACCTGCCCCAGGATCGCATCGACACCGCCATCGCCAACCTCCCGGTAGTCAGCTAGCGCGGCCGCGCTCTCCCGTCTCCCGCCGAGCTAATTGAGAACAATTTTTACTATTGGCACCTTTTGCGTGTGTGCCGGTGCTTCTATGGTTGCTTTGTGCGCATAACAGCACAGATACCTATAGAAAGCGGGGGTTCGTGATGAAACGCAAGAAATCCGCCGTCATCCGGAGCGCGGTCATGCTAACGGCCGCCTTGACCGCGGCCGGGGCAGCCGCCGCGGCCGGTGCGGGTGCCGCGGCCGGTGCGGGTGCCGCGGCCGGTGCGGGTGCCAGGGCCGGGGCGGGTGCCAGGGCCGGGGCCACGGGGGTCATCGCGGCGGCGGTACGGGCCACGGGCGACCGCGTGAACGCGCCGGTATCGGGCCGGGCATATACCGATTTCGTCCGGGTCGGCAACGCTCCGGCCGACCAGGTCCCGTTCACCGATGGTCAGTGCGAAGCGACTTTCTCGATCGACTGCTACCTCCCCACCCAGATCGAGGCCGCGTACAACCTGCCCGCCATATATAACAGGGGCATCACCGGCAAGGGCACCACGATCGTCATCGTGGACGCCTACGGCTCCCCGACGATCAACGACGACCTGACCCAGTTCGACGACTACATCGGCCTCGGCGTGCCGCCATTCCAGATCGTCCGGTACGGCAACATCCCGCCTTTTGACAGCAGCAACGGCAACATGCTCGGCTGGGCGGAAGAGACCACGCTGGACGTGGAGTACGCGCACGCGGGCGCGCCCGGCGCGAAGATCGTCCTGGTCGAGGCACCCAGCGACAGCGACAGCGCGCTCTACGGCGCCGTGAACTACGCGATCACCCACCGGCTTGGCGACGTGATCAGCATGAGCTGGGGAGACTTCGAGCCTAACGAGGGGTCGTCGGGCGTCCACTCATACGACAAGCTCTTCGCCGCGGCGGAGAAGGCGCACATCACGGTCGTCGTGTCTTCCGGCGACGACGGCGCGTCCGGTATCAACAACAACGGCAATTACTTCACCCACCCGGTGGTCGACTACCCCGCGAGCAACCCGCTGGTGACCGCGGTCGGCGGCACCCAGATCAACATCGACGCCAGCGGCACGCGCGGCGGTCCCGACTCCGCGTGGAACGACACGTACGACAAGTCGGCGAATGATTTCTACTTCGGCTCGGATGGTCCGACCCCGCTGGCCAGCGGCGGCGGCAAGTCCATTTACTACAGCCGGCCGTCCTACCAGAACGGCGTGAAGTCCATTACCGGCAACCACCGCGGGGTCCCGGACATCTCGATGAGCGCTTCCTGTACCGCGGCGGTCAACGTCTACCAGACGTTCTACGGCGTGCAGGGCGGCTGGTACCCGGCGTGCGGCACGAGCGAGGCCGCGCCGATGTTCGCCGCGGTAGTGGCGCTCGCCGCCCAGGCGGCCGGGCACTCGCTAGGGTTCATCAACCCGGCGCTGTACAAACTGGCGTCCGAGCACGCTCCGGGCATCGTGGCGGTCGCCTCCGGCAACAACACGGTGTCGTTCAATAACACCACCGTGCACGGGTACAGCGTCCGGAACGGTTACAACCTGGTGACCGGCCTGGGCACCATCAACGGCCAGTACCTCGTCCCCGAACTCGCCAAACTCGGCTAGCTCGGCTAGCTCGGCTAGCAGCACCGTCCGGCGTTCTGGACAGCGGTAGTTGTCCAGAACGCCGGACGATCCCATCCGGATCCGCCACGTGGTCGGGTGCCGGGCCTTCGCAGCCCGCGGGAACTCCCGCTTTGACGTGCTCCGATGCACTTCATGGGAAGCTGCTGACCAGCTGTGCGCTCCCGGTTGGCGGCGTACGGGTAAGGAAGTTGCTTACGTGCCGCAAGGTGTCCCTGTGACTAACGGGATGGCCCGATTCTCCATTTAACGTGGAACTCTGCCGCAACGTGGAAGTCTACCCGTCGTATACGTATGACAGACGGGCACGAAGCGGTAAAGTTCCACGTTGTTTTCACGCCGCGCCACCCCGGGCCAGCACGAGCCGCACCGGGTCGCGCCAAGGCGCACCGGGTCGCGCCAAGGCGCACCTAGGCGCGCCGGGTGCGCTACCGGACGCGAACCGTCCCCATAAAGTGCATCAGAGCCCGGGCTGGCTGGGCTGGGCGGGCTGGGCCGTCCTGGCTGGGCTGGGCTGGGCGGGCCGTGCGGGGTGGGCCGTGAGGGCGGGGTGGGCGTGGCGGGGCTGGGGTACGCGTGGGTCAGCGGGTGCGGCGGGTGGCGACGTCGGCGGCGAGGTCTTGGAGGACGGCGGCGGTGGTGTCCACGTCGATGCACGCGTCCGTGACGCTTTGGCCGTAGGTCAGGGTGGAGGGCTTGCCGGGCTCCTGCCGCCCCTCCACGAGGAAGCTCTCCAGCATGACGCCGATGATGCCCCGCTCGCCCGCCGCGACCTGCGCGCCCAGCGCGGCAGCGACCACTGGCTGGCGGCGGTGGTCCTTGCCGCTGTTGCCGTGGCTCGCGTCGACCATGAGCCTGCGCGGCATGCCTGCCGCCTTGACCAGGTCCAGCGCCTTGGTCACGTGCTCGGCCGCGTAGTTCGGGCCAGCCCTCCCGCCGCGCAAGATCACGTGTGTGTCCGGGTTGCCCGCCGCCCGCACGACGGCCGCCGCACCCACCGGTGTGACGCCGAAGAATGTGTGGGCCGAACCGGAAGCCCGGCAGGCGTCGATCGCGACCTGGATGTCGCCGTCGGTGCCGTTCTTGAAGCCGACCGGCATGGACAGGCCGGCCGCGAGCTGGCGGTGTACCTGGCTTTCTGTGGTGCGGGCGCCGATCGCCCCCCAGGTCACCGTGTCGGCGATGTACTGCGGGGTGATCGGGTCGAGCCACTCACAGCCCACGGGCAGGCCCAGCTCCACGACGTTGAGCAGCAGGCGGCGCGCCGTGCGCAGGCCCCGGTGGACGTCGTGGCCGCCGTCCATGCCCGGATCGTTGATCAGGCCCTTCCAGCCGGTCACCGTGCGTGGCTTCTCGAAGTAGACCCGCATCACGATCAGCAGGTCGCCGGCGTACTGGTCGCGCAAGAACGCCAGGCGTCCCGCGTAGTCGATCGCGGCCATGGGGTCGTGCACAGAGCACGGGCCGGCGATCACGAGCAATCGGTCATCGTCCCCGTTGAGCAGGGCTCTGACCTCGGTACGGGTGTGCTCAACCATCGCTGCCGCTTTCTCGCCGAGCGGCAGCTCGTCCAGTAGCGCCGCCGGCGCGAGCAGTGGCTCATAGCCGACGATCCGGGTATCAGCTGTGTTGTGCATCGGCTGTTGATGCTACACCTCCTGACTTCTCGACCGGCACACAGGATTCCCCAAAGGCCCTCACAGGCATTCCCGGCAGTCTCAGTGACTCTGGCCGGGGTCTTGTTAAGGAGTTTGCACGTTGGAACAACCGCTGATGCCGGTCTCGCGTGCGCCCGTATCACTGGACCCCTCGCTCTCCGCACCCCGGCAGCCGTTCCTGGCCAGGCACCGCTGGGGGCTCCTGCTGGTCGCCGGATGGCTGTTCCAGGCCGGGTTCCGCGCCTGGCTAGCGCGCGGACAGGGCGTTCCGCTGGCCAACCCGGACGAGTCCGCGTACCTGATCGCGGCACGGGTGCTGGCCGGAGGGGTCGGCGCGGACTTCAGCAATTCAACACTGTATCCGGCCGGTTACCCGCTGCTAATCATGCCGGTGTTCTGGTTCACCCAGAACACGCAGCTCGCGTACCATGCGGTACTGATCGTAAATGCTCTGGTCAGCGCGCTGCTAATGCCGCTTGCCTACGTCGCCTGCCAGCGCATCGGCCTGACCTCGCGCCCGCTCGCGTACGGGGCGGCGATGGTCACCGCGCTCCTGCCGGCCGGGCTGCTGTACAGCGAGTACGCGATGTCCGACGCGATCTTCCCGGTTCTCGTGCTGGCCTGGCTGCTCGTCACGCACAACTGGCTCACGGCTTCCACTAGGCGCGGCGCGTACCTGGCCGCGGCCGGGTCCGCGCTGCTCGCCGGCTACGCATACTCGGTGCACTCGCGCGGGGTGCTGATCGTCGCCGGCTACCTCGTGGTGATGCTCATCATCGCGCTGCGGCGCCGGTTCACCGGCAGCGTCGCGCTGGCCGGGGGGGTGCTGCTGGTCTGCGCCGCGATCACATACGCGCTGAACCACCTGCTGCGGGACGCGATTTATCCCGAGGGCACGCGCAGCCTGTCATCCGAGGTCGCGGCCCGAACCGGAAGCCTGCGCGGGATCATTCTCGTGCTGGAGATGGCCGTCGGGCAGATGTGGCGGTTCACCCTGGACAGCTGGGGTGTCGCCGCGCTCGGCATGGCCGCAGTGGTGGTGGCCATCGTGCACTCGCGGACGCCAGCGGATGCCCGGATCATCGCTGGACTGGCGGTCGCGATCACGCTCGCCATCGCCATCACCACGCCGACCGCGCTGCCGGCGAATCAGCCGCAGCAGTGGGCCTCCGGCCGCTACCTGGACTGCATGATCGTAACGTTCTTCCTGCCCGGCATGGTGGTGCTGCTGCGGACCAGCCGACGCCGGATGGTGATCTACGCCGGGTGCGTAGCCATACCGACCATGATCGCGGCCATCGTAGTGGACGCATACGCGGGCTCGTCATTGTCCACGCTCGGGTTCGGCTCGGCCTTTAACTTCGGCGAGCCGGCCGTGCTCACCCAGAACTGGACCTCGGCCAACGTCGCGCTCGCCACCGCGGTGGCCTTGGGACTGCTCGCGGCGTGGGTCGCGATCGCGGCGCTGCTGCCCCGGCAGCGCGTGCTCGTGCTGCTGGCCGGGCTCGCCACGGTCAGCGTGGTGGCGGACGTGCAGATGACCAGCCAGATCGGTACCGCGAACCAGGCGCTGGGGCGGGCGATCGCGGTCACCCCGCTGTCCGGCCTGCGGCACGGCGAGCAGATCGGGATCAGCACCGCGCTCGGCTGGCAGCTGTGGGTACCGCAGGCCTACGAGATGTCGTGGGCGGGCGAGGTGTTCTTCAACCCGGTGAACCACGCACCGCCTACCGGGATCACCGTGGTGGAAGTGCCGTGGCTGAGCGGCCAGTCCGAGCAGGCTACCTGGCCGAACGCGCCGCACGGCTGGCACATTACCGGCGCCTCGCGGATCGCCGGCTGGGTGGAATGGCAGGCACCGGCCGCCTCCCGCTAGCGGCATCCCTTCTGCCAGAAGGCGGTAATCGAATCATCGCGTGTACTCTTCCCCCCTCCCATGGGTGTAAGTACACGCACTAACCGAGATCAGCCGCCGAGCGATCGTTTTGACTGCCGCCGCTGCGTTCATCACCGTCACGGCGACACCGTCATGCGCAGCCACCACAACGGAGCCGCTGGTCATCGGCCCGCAGGTCACGATCGCCGTGTCCTGCCCAAAGGTCCATCATGTCGTCGACCACTCGGACCAGCTCAGCTGCATGCGTGACAAGAAGCACCACTTTCGGTCAGGAGAACTTTCTCCGAACTGCCACATAATTACCCACCCATCTCCCAGGCTTGTCTACGGCGCTGCTGAACGCCAGCCGCGTCGTAGACAACCCGGGAGGGGCTGCCGGTGATACAGCCGCTCACTGATGCCGCTGAGCCGGGCACGGAAGCGATGGCGACTCAGGCCGGGCAGCCGCGGCGAGGGGTCTGGGTGCTGCTGCTGGTGGCCGGCTTTCTGGGCCAGACCGCGCTGCGGCTATGGCTCTCGCGCGGGCAGACGCTGCCGCTGGCCGTACCCGACGAGCCCGCCTACCTGATCGCGGCGCGGGTAATGGCCGGCGGGGTGCCGGATAATTTCTCCTACTCGACGCTGTATCCGTCCGGTTACCCGCTGCTGCTCACGCCCCTGTTCTGGTTCAGCCACTTCGCGCACGACCCGATCGCCGCGTATCGCGCCGTCCTGAAGATCAACGCGCCAATCGGCGCGCTGCTACTCCCGCTCGCGTACGTGGCAGGCCGCCGCCTTCAGCTCAGCCGCAGCCTGGCCTACGCCGTGGCGATGGTTACCGCGCTGCTGCCGGCCGGGCTGTTCTACACCGAGTACGCGATGACCGACGCGATCTACCCGGTGCTCGTGCTGGCCTGGCTGCTCGCCACGCACACCTGGCTGACCGGAAGGACGCAGCGCTCGTGTTACCTGGCCGCCGCCGGGTCCGGCCTGCTAGCCGGATATCTGTATGCCGTGCACTCGCGCGGGCTGGTAATCGTGGCCGGCTACCTGGTGATGGGTCTGCTCGTATGGCTACGCTACATCGCGCCGCGCGGCACGCTGGCCGTCGCCGCCGGCGGGCTCGTCGCGACCGCGCTGCCATGCTGGCTGCTGAACAGGTACCTGGCCAGGAAGATGTACCCGCAAGGCGCGCGCAGCCTGTCCGGTGAGGCCAAACTCCGCCTGGACAACGTCCACGACGTGATCCTCGTGATCGAGATGGCGCTCGGGCAGATGTGGCGTTTCACGCTCGACGGGTGGGGTGTCGCGGCCCTCGGCTTCGTGGCCGCCGTCTATGTCCTGCTGCGCAGGTCGGCGGACTGGGATCTGCGCATCATGGCCGGGCTCGCGGTCGGCATCACGCTGGTCATCGCCATCACGGCGCCAGCCGCTCTGCCACCCGACCAGGGCCAGGCCTGGGCAGGCGGGCGGTACCTGGACTGCATGATCACCGCGCTGTTCATACCCGGCTGCGCCGTCCTGCTCCAGGCTGACCGGCGCCGCCTGATCGCCTGCGCCGCCCTGGTCATCCCGCCCACGGTCGTGACCGCGATCGCCGTCGAGGCCTACGCCGGGTCTTCGGTATCCACGGCCGGCTACACCGGCGGGTTCACGTTCGCCGAGCCGGCCGTGCTCACCCAGGACTGGAAAACAGCCAACGTGCTGCTGGCCACGGCGGTCGCATTCGGCCTGCTCGCGGTGTGGGTACTGATCGCGCTGTTCGTCGACCGGCCGGTGCTGCTGCTGTCCGGCCTGGGCCTGGTCAGCATCGTCGCGGTGCTGCAGCTGACCAGCCACGTGTCCCAAGCGGGCGAGTCGGCGGCCGCGGCCGACACGACCGGGTTCATCAGCAGCACCGGGCTGAAGCCGGGCGAGCAGCTCGCGATCGGCTACGGGCTCAGCTGGTCCGACTGGATGCCCCAGGCGTACCAGGTGTGGTGGGCTCCGCTGCAGTTCTTCCATCTGGCCACGCAGCCGCCGCCGGCCAGCGCCGACGTGGTTGAGCTGGCCTGGCCCGCCGGGCAGCCCGCGCAGGCGAGCTGGCCCGCGGCACCGGACGGCTGGCACATCGTGGCCACCGACGGAGCGCAGGGCTGGGTTGCCTGGCGCCGAGCACCCTAGCCGCCTCCGGCAGCAGCGCACCCTGGGCCGCCTCCGGCGACACGCTGGCTGATCGGGTTCGTGTGCTCATCGCGCCGGAGGGCTTATAGTCCTCACTTAGGCAAGCCTTACCTAAGTGGGGGATGAATTGGCGACGCTTTGCCTGGTTACGTCGAAACCCACCGACGCCGTCACGCACGGGTTCCTGCCCGCCGCCGTGCGGCTCGGCCTTGACGTGCTGCTGGTCACCGACCGGCCACTCGACTATGGCGGCCGGGTTGTCCCGTGTGACGTGCGGGACTTCCGCGCACTGATCTCGTGCGTGTCGGCGTTGCGGCCGGACGCGGTGTTCTCCAACTCCGACCACCTCCAGGCGCAGACCGCGCTCACCGCCGCCTACCTCGGCCTGCCCGGCAAGGACTGGCGGTCGTGCATGCGCGCGAAGGACAAGGCGCTGATGCGCCGCCGCCTCGCCGAGACCGGCGTCGAGCGGGTGGGCTGCTGGGATGTCTCCTCTCCAGACGTCGTGTTTCCCGCCGTGCTCAAGCCCGCCGAAGGCGTGGCCAGCGAGGACGTGGTGCTCGTGCGGGACTCCGCCGAGCTCGCCGACCGTCTCGCGCTAATCCGCGACCGGCGCATGATCGTCGAGGAGTTCCTGCCCGGCCAGCTGCGCACGCTGGAAACGATCGGCGACGGGGAAACCACCTGGGTGCTCGGCGGCTTTCGCACCGACGTGTCGCCACCGCCGTTCTTTATCGAGGAACGCCTTACCTGGGATCCACTGCCGCCCGGCGACCCCGGCCGCGCGCACGCGGAGCTGGCGCTGGCGTCGCTGGGCGTGGGGTTCGGCGTCTGCCACACCGAGTTCGCCGGCCAGCGGCTGATCGAGGTGAACGACCGGCTGATCGGCGACCGGTGCGAGTTCTTGCTTTCCGAGCTGCTGAACCTGGACCTGTTCGAGGCTACATTGCGTGTCCACCTCGGTGAGCGGCTGCCCGCGCGCGTCCCGTCGGCCACCGCCAACCACGCCGTCGCTTCTTACATCTGGGCAGAACAGGCAGGCGTGCTCCAGTCCGCACCCGAACCCGGCCCAGTGGCGGACGCCGAATCCGGCGTGCGGGTCCGGTACTGGCCGATGCTCCCGATCGGCTCGCGGATCAGCCTGGCCAACTCCAACCGGGACTACCTCGGTGTGTTCACCGCGGTCGGTGCGTGCCCGCTGGCGGTCGCGCGCTCGGTCGCTGGCGCTCGCGCTCGCGGCGGCTGGGAGATCAGCGCGTGAACCTCGAACAAACACTGGCCGCCTCGGTGATCGACACGCTCCTGCGCGAGAACTACGGCCGGTTCTCCGATTTCGTCATATCCGAATCCGAAGGGCCGGTGGTGGCGCGGGTGCCGGGGGTCGCGGCCTTGCCGCTAGTCGCGGACGGGTTTCTGGCCGACTACCGGGTCGACTCCTCGTCGGTCACGCTGACGCTGGACGACGTGGACACGCTCGCGCTCGCCTTGTCCGACCCCCGTGATGCCGACGGAGTCGCGGCGTTCCGCACCGAGTGCCGGGAGGCGCTGGCGGCGATGCGGCTGCGCGAGGCTCACGCCGCCTGTTCCGGGTATGAGGCTCTGGCGGCCAGGCTGCCGCACCCGGCGTATCCGACCTGGGCGGCCCGATCGGGCTGGTCGGCCAAGGATTCGCTGTGGTACGGGCCCGAGCACTCGCCCACGTTCTGCCTGATGTGGGCGGCCGTGCCATCGGCGGCCGTGACCCGGGCGGGCGGTTCCGCGCCCTCGTGGTGGCCTGGCTTCGCGGACGTGGGCCTGCCGTCGTCGCTGTCGGCCGGGTTCGAGCTGTTTCCCGTCCATCCGCTGACCGTGCCGTGCCTGCCCGAATCCGTACGGGTCGCGCCGGTGCCGTTCCTTGAGGTACAGCCGACGTTGTCCGTACGGACCGTGGATGTCCTGTGCGCGCCCGGCACCCAGCTGAAGCTGCCGCTGGCCACGAGCACGCTCGGGTCGCGCAACAAGCGGGCGATCGCGCCGGGGACGCTGGCCGACGGCGCGCTGGTCCGGCGCGTGCTGGCCGGCCTCGTCGCGCGGGACCCGCGGCTTGGCCGCCTGGTGCTCGCCGACGACGGGAACTACGCGCACGCCGGGCACCCCTATCTCGGCTACCTGCTGCGGCTGCTGCCGGTCTCGCCGGTGCCGGTCGCGGCGCTGCTCGCTCCCCCGGTCACCGAGGAACTGGCCGACGGAGATCTGCTCGGCTGGTTCGGCTCGTACTGCTCGCTGGTTTTCGGCATCGCGGTGCACCTGTTCGTGCGGTATGGGGTAGCGCTGGAATCCCACCAGCAGAACGCTGCCCTGCTCTCCGGCCCGGCCCTGCTCGTGAAGGACTTTGACGGGACGCTGATCAACCACGAGCGGCTCGCCGCCGCGCTCGGCTCCCGCACGCCATCTCCCGCGGAATTCGCCGATCCGCGGCTGCTCACCGACTCCGACGACGACCTAGCCAACGTGTTCATCACGATCACCGTGCACCTATGTGCCGGCGCGATCGCGTTCGGCCTGGCAGACCGGGGGCGTGCACCACTGCCTGTTCTGCTCACAGTGGTTAGAGATTGCCTGGTCGCGGTGCTGGATCTTTATGCAGGCGAGCCAGCCGCCGCGCAGCTAGCCGCTCGCGTGCTGGAGGCGGACCGGCTGCCCGGCAAGGCGATGGTGACGGCCGGCACGCTGGTGGACAAGTCGCGCACCGGCGCCACCGACATCAACAAGTACTACGGCACGACGGGACCGAACTACCTGCGATGACCGCCGAACTGCTGAGCTGCCAGGCGTTGCTGAACTGCCTCATCCGCGAGGTGTCCAGCCCGGAGGAGCAAGTGACCGCGGACGAAGCGGGACGCCTGGTGATCCGGCTGCCCAGATCCGCGAACGTGCTCCGGGCACGGACGCGGCGGCCTTCCGCCGGGATCGGGCCGCGGCTGGACGGGTGGTGCGAGGTGCTGGACGGCGGGTCCTGGCGAT
>Ga0335074_10005634_pt1 | contig 17328 bp, 21 predicted proteins | sample Lox_Sample_23_FD_206715 | JGI IMG/M metagenome (GOLD analysis project Ga0335074, IMG submission 206715) | Soil microbial communities from Loxahatchee National Wildlife Refuge, Florida, United States - Lox_Sample_2.3 | ecosystem: Environmental > Terrestrial > Soil > Wetlands | place: USA... | reverse complement strand
GCGGGAGGAGCGCCCTGAGCGCGGCCTAGGGCGGGCTCTGCGGCGCCTCGCCGGCCGCCTCGTGCACGAACTCAACGCCGTTTGGCGTGCCGAGGCCCGTGACCGCATCCCATCCCGGAGTCACCCGCAGCGAGGAGTCCGTGCCGAAGGTGAGAACGAACCAGCGCGTGGTGACGTTGCTGTCGAACAGGGCGCTGTAGAAGGGTTCAGCGCCGCTCAACGGCTGCGCGAGGTCACGCGCAGACTCCACTTGCAGCTTCGGCCGGGTGCTCGAGAGGATGAATCCCGCCGGATTGCTGGGCGAGCTCACGGGCAGCACGTCGGTGAGCGCCCGCGAACTCAAGCCATAGAGCGTGTAGGTGGCGGTGCCGAGGAGCTGCTCGGCCTGCTCATTGGCGAGGGTCCACAGGGCCGTGAACATTGGCGAGGCGACGCTGGTGCCGCCCACCACGCCGACGAGGAAGTTGTGACCACTGTCGTCGGCGGAGACGATGGCCTCAACGCCGGTGTAGGGGTCGCCGACCCAGGAGACATCCGGCAGCAGGCGCTTGGGGCCCGCAAGGCGGCGCTGGAACGGGGGCTTGTGGAACACGCCGCTCTCACCGCCCCCGGCGCCGTAGAGGAATCCTTCCTGCAGGGGTGGCACGAGCGGCGGATTACCGAGGGCGGTGGTGTCGGCGATGCGCGTGATGTTGGCGCCCCACCCGGTCTGCATGGCGATCGAGCCGTCCTTGTGCAACCCCACGCTCACCCCGCCGAGCGCGGTCGCCCAAGGGGAGCTCGCCGGGTACTCGACATCCGAGTAGCCGAGCGCGGCGACGTAGTCCCCGGCGTCCCCTGAGGAGTAGTCGACCGAGATGCCCCGGGCGGCCGCGAGCTTGTTCGCCTGCTCGAACGCGGCGAACGTGGCCGCATCCTGCTCGGACTCCGGCCAGCCGAAGCTGCCGCTGATTGCGACGACGCCGGGGAGGGAGGCTGCCAGAGCGACCGCATTCGCGAGGTTTTGCGTCGTCTCATCGGGGGAGACGACGACGACGATGCCGGCACCCGGGGCGATGGAGTGCACCCATTCCACATCGAGGGAGGTCTCATCGGCCCAGCCCGACAGCGTGGTGTCGGAATCGTACGGCGCCGCACTCGGCGTGCCGATGACCGTGATGTTGGGGGCGGGCAGTCCATAGACGGCGGAGAACTCCGCCGCATCCGTCTGAATCGTGCTGGAGCCATACGCCTCGATCACCGCAATGGTCTCGCCGGTGCCGTCGATGCCGTTCTGATAGAGGGGGCTCAGATGGTAGGCGGTCCAGATATCGCTCGGCTGGTAGCCGCAGGGCGCCCAGGTGCCGGGCGTCGTGTTGCTGATGCTCTGCCCGAAGCGATTGCCGAAATAAACCGCGGTGGCCGTAGCGGAATGGAACGTCACCTGCACGGGCGGGAGAAAGCACTGCGCGGAGTAGAAGAGCCCGTCTGCGACCTGTCCCAGCGGAACGGACTGAAACGCTCCGCTCGTCGCCGGCTGCGCGAATGCGAGATGCGGCCTCATCAGGTGCTGAGCGAGCCCGCTCACCGCGCTCACGGACGCTGCGAGCTCACCGGGGAGCTTGGGGTCGGTGGTGTTGGCGCGCACGATGAGGCCATCGACGCGGAACAGATCGATCGACACGTCGAACGCCGACTCGATGTCGCCGATGGCTCCGCGGGCGGCGAGCGTGCCGGGCGCGCTCGAGACGGGCTCGAGATGATGGTTTCCGAGAAAGCGCTTGAGGCTCTGCTCGTCGGCGGGCTGTGGGGCGAGCAGCGCAGCGAGCTCCGCGCTCGTCAACCACTGGTGAAACGTTGGGGATTGCGGATCGTAGAGGCCCGCGAGCGCCCGATCGAGCCCCTGCTCGGTCTTCAGGTGCAGCGAGACGGTGATGACCTCGTGCGGATCCGCCGGTCCAAGGTCGGCAGCGCGCCCGACGTACCACGGTGTGTGATTGGACAGCGGCGTGCGGGACTGCGCCCATGCGTGACCGCCCGATGCGGCAACCGCGAGGAGGCTCACGGCCACGGTGAGTCGAAGCGGCCCGCGCATGGTGCTCTCCCCTGACGTTGTTATGCGCGGCCGGCTCGGGCACGCCGCGCGTCCGCGCCGTTGCGAGCGCGGGCGCAGCAGAATATGCAGCGCACCGCAGCGAACGTCAAACCGGTATCGGAGATCGTGTCCGCGAGAATCGCCACTGGCCTCGCCGGCCGAGGGGGGTCGGCCGTCCCGGTGTCAGCCGGAATGAGGGGGTCAATCCGAAGAGCCAATCGTTCCGGGTAAACGAAGCCAGTGGCGGAAAAGGGTCGCGGAATGCCTCGACCCCGATAGCATCGCCGCACGGCGTCGCCCGAGCCATCGGGCAAGCGAGCGAGGTGCTCTGGCCCGTAGGGGCCATGCGCATCTCTCCCCTTGGAGAGAGTCACTCGTTGGTTGCGACCCGTGCGTCGAGCACTGCCCGCAAGCGCGCGCTGCCGCGGTTGCCTACCGCGCCGGCCAGAATCTCCCCGGTGCTCGCCAGGCGTTGGTAGTAGGCCTCGTCGAGCACGCGGTCCGCGCTCAGAGCGGTCGCGCCGAGCGCGCCGCCTGCCAGCAGGTCCGGCCTCGCCGCCCACACCAGGACATCGGCAGGCGCCGCGGGGGACACGGACACCTGATCGCCTGAGACTGCCTTGAGCGTGAGCCTGGTAGCCGCGCCGAGCCGCCAGTTGCTCGAGCGCTCCCGGAACTCGCCCGCCGCCCGCCCCGTCATGAGGAAGAGCGCGAGCGGGCCGCCATCTCCGTTCGCCGGCAGCGTGAGGGCGAGGCCGCCGAGCGTGTAGAAGGCGGGCGCGCTCCAGCTGCCATGGCGCCGGACGAGCAGCACGCCGGCGCCGCCCTGGCCGCCTGAAATCCAGCCGACGCGCGCGTAATCGGGCACGAGCAGCACGCCCACCGCCCTCATCAGCAACGCCGCGGTCGAGCGATCGTGCTCGAGGCGGGCCGCCAGGGCGACTGCGCGATCCACGCGGCTTTGCGCATCGGCGGCCGCGGAGTTGAGTTGCGCGGGCGAGGGAGTCTGGGCCGCGGCGACGAGCGCGGCACCGCCGAGGAGTGCGGCAGGGACCCTCCGCAGGAGCCCGCGCAGGATGGGACCCATCCGACTAGGGCCTCGCGCGCTTGGGGAGGCGCGCCGCAGCGCTCCTCGACAGCACGCGCATTGACTTCACGATGCAGCGCTGCGGACCGGCGAGGCCGTAGCGCACCTCGATGTCCCAGTCGATCGCTCTGCAGACCAGATTGGTCGAATCGAATCGGGTGACGAGATGGGCGTCCGGGAACAGCAGGGTGGGACAGCTGCCGGCGAGGTCGAGCCGGAAGAAGCGATCGGGAAACACACGGATATAGAGCGTCTTCGCATCCGGTGCCTTCCAGCTCGCGAAATCCCCGGGCCGAAAGCAGGTGGATGCGGTATCGGGGTGGGCCGCGAGCGCCTGCGGCGCTACCGAGCCTGCGCACACGAGCGCCGCGCTCCAGAGGAGGATGCACCGACCGAGCGACATCGCGTACGACTTTATCACGAGCCGCGTCGCGCGTGAGGCTGGTGCGCCGCGCCGCCTGCTGCGGTGGTGAGCTGGCGCTCGAGCGCGGCCTTGCCCGCAAGTCGGGCCAGCTCCGCGAGCCGGCGGGCGTGCTCCGGGGAGGCCGGCCGGTAGCCCGCGTGCGAAGCGAGCCGGTGCGCCAGCACCTCGAGCGCCATGCCGTTCTCCCGGCGCGTGAGCAGCTGCGCGAGATAATCATCCGCGAGCAGATCGGCGACCCTCGGATCGTCCCACATCGAGGCGGCCTCGAGCAGCGCTGCGTATTCGCGCCACGCGTGACCGCCGCGGCCATGCGCCGCAATCCATTGCTCGAGCTCGTGCCACGCAGCGGGGATGCGTCGCAGACGCACCTGGGTATGCGCGCGGTCGAGCATGCGGTGACGCTCGGCAAGGTGCTCCGAGCGCACCCGCTCGGCCGCGCGCTCCTCGACCGAGCGGATCTCGATGCCGAGCAGCAGGCGATGCTTGTGGATGATGCCGCCGGTGAAGGCAAAGAGGGTGAGAAAGGCGAGCTGCGAGAGCGCGATTGGCACGGCGAGCGGGGCGCTCGCGAGCCACAGGCCGTAGGCGCACGCCGTGGCCGCAAGCAGCGCAAGCACCAGTGCGAAGTAGTCACGCCCCAGACCGCGCATGAACGCGTGCAGCGCCCGCGGTGAGAGCGCATGGAGCGGGCTGTGACTCACGGCGAGCAGAGCGATGTGGGCCGGGAGGAGCGCAATCAGCAGGAGCGCGGAGGCCACGAGCACGGGAGTGCCGCCGAGTGAGCGTAAGTAGAGCACGAGCGCGACCCCGATGAGCAGGAGCAGGAGCTGCGCGAGCGGCCGCAGCTCATCGAGCGGGTTGCACATCTCGAGGGAGAGGACCGGAGCCTCGCGCTCGCCGGCGATCGCCGCATCGAGCAGCACGAAGCAGTACTTGAAGAAGCAGAACACGAGGATCACCGCGAGCGGGATGCCGAACAGTCCGAGCTGCGCGGCGAGGACGAGCGCGATCGTGAACGTGCCGGCGAGCAGCAGGGGGGCGGCCTGAAGGGCCAATCGCAGGTAGCGCAGCACCGAAGACCTCGCGCCGCGGGTGTCACGGCACCCACGATGGAGCATAGTCTCGTGGTTTCGCGAGCGTGAGGAACCGTGCACGCCTGTGAGGTGCCAGCGCCTCGATATGTCACCCGGCTGCCACTACAATTTGCCCGCCGGTCAAAATGGGCGCTGGAGCCGTGCGCCCCCCTGGAACCCCCCCGCGAGCGCGGGGTCATGTGGGATAGGGGGGATCCGGCAAGGTGAGCTCGGCCGCGGGTACGCAAGAGCGAGGATGACATGAGCCTGACAATCAAGCCGATACTGCCGCGCTTCGGCGCGGAGGTCTCCGGCGTCGACATCACCCGACCGCTCGATGAGGCCACGCGCCGGGCAATCCGCGACGCGCAGAACACCTGGGGGATCACCGTGTGGCGCGACACGGGCCTCGACGATGAGACGCACATCGCCTTCAGCCGCATCTTCGGCCACATCGAGCTCGCGCCCCGGATGCAGGGCCGGCCGTACCGGCATCGACACCGCGAGATCTTCGACGCGAGCAACCTCGATGCGGAGGGCAACATCATCCAGGATGAGCTGCTGCGGCTGCACAAGCGCGGCGACCGGCTCTGGCACACCGATTCCTCGTTCATGGACATTCGCTCGGCACAGTCGCTGCTCCTCTGCCATGAGGCACCGCCGGTGGGCGGTGAGACCTGGTTCGCCGACACGCGCAGCGCCTACGCGGATCTGCCGCAGGCGATGAAGGACCGGATCGAGGGACTCAAGGTGCGACACTCGCTGTGGTGGTCGCGCAGCCGCGCCGGCTATCCGCTCACGGAGGAGGAGATCGACGCGCGGCCGCACGCTGTCCATTCCCTGGTGCACGTGCACGAGGGCTCGGGCCGTAAGGCGCTCTACGTCGCCGCCCATGCGCGGGATATCCTTGGAATGCCGCGCGATGAAGGTCGCGCGCTGCTGCGCGAGCTCATCGAGTTCGCGACTCAGCCGCAGTACGTCTTCAACGTCACGTACCGGCGTGGCGACATGAGCATCTGGGACAACCTCTGCAGCATGCATCGCGGTGGGGATTTCGAGGATCTCACTCACCGGCGCGACATGCGGCGCACGACCATTCGCGAGGGCGCCGCGCCGGTGCAGCCGGACGATCCCTTCACCGACCTGTTCGTGGCATCCGGCGCGACTGCATTCAATCGCCCGCCGGCTCACCGAGGTGGCGGCTCGTGAAGGAGGTCGAGGGCCGAGTCGCATTCATCACCGGCGGGGCGAGCGGCATGGGCCTCGGCATGGCCAAGGCATTCGCGCGCCACGGAATGAAGGTGGTGATCGCCGATGTGCGGCCCGCTGCGCTCGAGGAGGCCATGGGGCATTTTCGCCGCACCGGCGAGCCCGTGCATCCGGTGAGCCTCGATGTGACGGACCGCGCCGCGTACGCGCGCGCCGCGGACGAGGCCGAGCGGAAGTTCGGCAGGATCCACGTCCTCATCAACAATGCCGGGGTCGGCCCCGCCGGGCCGATGCAGAGCGCGACCTTCGAGGACTGGGACTTCTGCCTGGGCGTCAATGTGGGCGGCGTCGTCAACGGGCTGGTGACGGTGCTGCCGCGGATCCTCGCGCACGGCGAGGACGGACACGTGGTTTCAACCTCCTCGACGGGTGGATTCTCGGCAGTGGGCGGGGCCGGGCTCTATTGCACCTCGAAGTTTGCGGTTGCCGGGATGATGGAATCGCTCGCGAGCGATCTAAAGGGTACGCGCGTCGGTGCCTCGGTCTTCTTTCCGGGCCCGGTGACCACCAACCTCGCCCAGTCGACTCAGGCCGTGCGCCCGGAGCACCTGAAAAGCACGCACGCGCCGCCGCCGCGCCCACGGCCGCCGCCCGCCGGATCGGGCGCGCCGCTCAACTTCGCCGAGATCTTCATGGATCCGCTCGAGGTGGGTGAGCGGGTGCTCAATGGCATTCGCCGGGGCGACCTCTTCATCATGACGCATCCGGAGTTCCGCGCCGGACTCGTTGCCCGCAGCGATGCGCTGGTGCGCGCGCTGCCCGAGGAGCCGATCAACGTGCGCCGCCGGGAGGCGCTCAAGGTGTTCGGCACGCTCCTCTACAACCCCATTTATGACTCGCAGCACCCGGTGCGGCCTCCGGAGGGCTTTCCTGCGCGGTAAGCGGAGCGTGCGCTTTCGGTTCCGCGTCCGCGCGCTTAAGATTCCTCCGTTCATACCACTCCGGGGAATCCCATGCCGCTTTCGCTCTACGATGCGACCGTTGCGTGCTATCGCCAGACCCTCGAGGCCGTCACGGGCCTCCTCGGCAAGGCTGAGGCGTTCTGTGCCGAGAAGAAGCTTGCGCCGGAGACGCTCATCCAGGCGCGGCTCGCCGAGGATATGCTGCCCTTTGCCTACCAGGTGAAATCGACCACGGTGCACTCGCTCGGGGCGATCGAGGCGGTGCGCAAGGGGGTCTTCTCACCTGACATGACGCCGCCGCCGGAGAGCTTCCCCGCGCTCAAGACGCGGATCGCACAGACCGTCGAGGGCCTTGCACGCATCGAGCGCGCCGAGGTCGAATCGTTCATCGGCCGCGACATGGCGTTCGTATTCGGCGAGCGGCGCATCGAGTTCACCGCGGAGAGCTTTCTCCTGTCCTTCACGCAGCCGAACTTCTACTTCCACGCAACCACCGCCTACGACATCCTGCGAGCGAAGGGCGTGCCGATTGGCAAGCGCGACTTCATGGGCCCGTTGCGGATGAAGAAGTGAGCCGCGCACGCCGCAATGGCGCGTAGCACACATTGCCCGGCCGCGGCTCAGCGCTCGCGGCTCAGCAATCGCGAGAGGTCGGCGCGCTCCTCGGTCGAGATCGGCCAGGACTCATCGCAGCTCGAGCAGTAGGCCTCGATCACCGAGCCCGAGCGCAGCAGCTCACGGAGCTCCTCGCGGGTGTAGCCGGTGAGCAGGCGCTCCTGATTGCACGCGGGACATTCGGCGGAGAAGGGTGCGGTGCTCGCCATGCCCGCAAGCAAGCCACTCGCTCGCGGTTTCGTCAAGCAGCGGCGCGCGCTGCCGAGGCGCTAGGCTGCGAGAGACGGCACGCGCCGCCTCAAGGCATCGAGAAACCCGGCCTGGTCGGCCGGGGAGATCACGAGTATCCGGCCGCGCGAGTAGGCGATCTCGAGGCGATCGAGCGACAGCGCCGGACCGGAGCGGGTCGTCCGCGATGCGCGCACCGAGGAGATCTCCGCGAACCGCACGTGCCACGAGAACGGTCCGCAGTGCGCGACGAGCGCATCGCGCTCGAGCTCGTAGTACGTCGAGCAGCTGACCCACACCACGGTTGCCGCAACGAGGACCACCGTCGCGACGGGAATCCAGAGCATGCGCGTGGCGTGGCTCGGGCCGAGGAGCAATGCCGCGAGCGCGACCAGCACGCTCGCGCCTGCGATGGCGTGGAGGCTCCCGTCCACCTTCGAAGGGAACCGCATGCGCGCTTCCGGGCCGGCGCCGCGCGCAAGAGCGCGCGCGGCCTGGCTAGGGGCTCGCCTTGGCCGCGTCGATCGCGAGTTGCAGCTGGCGCTCCGCGCGGCGCAGCAGATCCTCGGCGCGCAGCCCGTGACCGGCCATGTCGTAGTGATTGGCCGCACGCGCGCGCTCCATCTCCTGGATGGCGCGCACGACCTGATCGTGGACGCGCGCAAGATCGTGCCAGTCCCGGACAGGGTCAGCGGATGCGCCGGTCGATGCGAGCGAGACGGCGACCACGATTGCGAGGACGGCGCCCTTCACGATAAAACCCGCTGATCTCATGACGACTCCCTCAAATGGTCTTGTTTGCGACGGCGGACGGCTGGCCCGGCCGCGACAACTCTATCATGCAGGGCCGGCGAGCCGCAGGCTGTGACGCGCTCATCAACCGCGCTCGCTGCAGGGCGTACGCGGACCCTGATCGTGCGGCGCGCTGCACCCGCCAGGCCCCTCGCGAGCGTATCTTGAGTGTATATGGACCGCCCGTCGACGCCCTGCCTGCTCATCGAGGCCCGGGAGCTGAGCTGCGAGGAGGACGACGCGCTCGAGGCGGCGCGAGCCGGCGATGGTGCGGCGTTCTCGCGCCTCGTGCGCGCCCACCAGCGCGCGGTGTACAGCCTCGCGCTGCGTGCGCTCGGCAGCCGGTCCGACGCCGAGGAACTGGCACAGGATGTCTTCGTGCAGCTCTACCGAAGCCTCGATCGCGTGCAGTCGGCAACACACCTGAGAGCGTGGTTGCGCCGCACGACGACGCACCGGATCATCGATCGGGTGCGTCGACAGCGACGGATTCCCGAGATCCGTCCACTCGAGGGGGTCGCGGGCGACGCGGCGCTGATCACAGCCGACAGCGGCGCGGATCCCGTGCTCACGCGGCAGCTCGCACACCTCCTCGGCGCGCTGCCCCTGATGCCTCGGCTCGTCCTGCTGCTGCGGTTCCAGGAGGATCTCGATCCGGCGGAAATCGCCGCGGAGCTTGCAATCTCCGTGAACACGGTGAAGAGCCATCTCAAGCGGTCGCTCGAGCGGCTGCGCGTGCGCTGCCAGGAGACACACGTGCATGAATGAGCGAGACACCTCTGAGCTCGAGACGCGGTTGCGGCAGGCCCTGCGGCCTGTCGAGCCGCCGCCGGGCCTCGAATCGCGAGTGGCGGCGGCGATTGCGCGCGCAGGTGGCACGGCGGGACCTGCGGCCCAAATGCGCGCGCGCTGGCCCGTGACGGGGCTCGCGGCGAGCGTCGCTGCGGGGATGGTGGTCGCGGGCGGCTTGGCGTGGTCGGTGCACCGCGCCGATGTCGATCGAGCGCAGCGGGCCGGGGAGCAGATCAGGACCGCCCTCTCGCTCGCGAGCGCCCAGCTCACGAGCGCACTCGCGCTCGCGAGCAGTCTGTCGGCGTCCGATGCCGACGGGGATCTATCGACGAAGACCGATTCAGGCGGCTCGCGTGCGGATCGCCGGCCGCAATTCGACAGTCACGATTGATCGAGGAGAATCCCATGCGCTACCGCTGCCTAGTGTTGAGCCTGTGCCTGCTCGCGGCGCCCCTGTCTGCACTCGCGCAGGCCGGACGCGTGCAGCTTCCCCCTGACCTCGACCGGCTGGCAAAGCGTGCCATCGATTCGGTTGTCGTCTCGCTCGATGGGAACATGCTGCGGATGGGCAAGCAGTTCATGCAGTCGGATGGGGACGCGCAAGCGAGTGCGGTCGCCGAGGGGCTGCAGGGCGTATATGTGCGCAGCTTCAAGTTCGCGCACGATCATGAATACTCGGCGAGCGACGTGAGTCTCATCGTGCAGCAGCTGAGCGGGGCGGGGTGGGTACCGATGATCTCGGTCCACAAGACCTCCACGGACGAGAACGTCGAAATCTGCGTGCACCGCGACAATCATCGCGTGCAGGGGATGGTGATCTTCGTCGCGAAGCCGCGCGAGCTCACGCTCGTCAATCTCGTTGGGAACATCGACCTCACGAAGCTGGGCGAGCTGCGTGGCCAATTCGGCGTCCCGAGCGTACCGGACCTGCCGCTCGGGGGCAGCGCGCCCGCGCCTGCCGCTCACTAGTCGCTGCGCAGCGTCTCGAGCGCCACGAGCGTGCCGCCCGCATCGATCTCCACGTGGAATTCGATCGGCCGACAGCACACCTGGCAGTCCTCGAAGTAGTTTGCGGAGCCGGCGCTCGCGTCGATGAGCGTTTCCTGGCGCTCGCCGCAGTACGGGCAGCGAATCCTGCGGAGCTCGCAACCGTCGGCTCTGCGATCGGCTCCCCCCTCTCGACCCGGCTCGAACACGGGCTCGAGGCCGTAGCGCGCATCGATCGCATTCGTCCCGGCGTGAACGGTGCGCGGCGCGGACGGTTTGTTTTCGTCACGACGGTACGCCATACGGGTACTATCCGCGCGACGTGCACGCTTGCCAAGGGGAGAACTGCGTGAACTCGAGCGCGACTCCATGACTGCCATGTGGCCGCTCCTCGGCGTCGCGGTGCTCGTTCTCGGGTTCGCGCTCAGGCTCCATCCGCTCATCGCCATCCTCGCCGCGGCGCTGGTGAGCGGTATCGCCGGCGGGATGGCGCCGCTGCAGATTCTCGCTGCGCTCGGGAAGGCCTACAACGCGAGCCGCTACGTCTCGATTGTTTGGCTGGTGCTGCCGGTCATCGGTTTGCTCGAGCGCGAGGGACTGCAGGAGCGGGCACGGGTGCTGATCGCGCGGTTGCGCGTCGCCACGGCGGGGCGTCTGTTGCTCGTCTACCTGGCCGTGCGTCAGATCACCATGGCGCTCGGACTTTCCTCCTTTGGCGGACACGCGCAGATGGTCCGCCCGCTCATCGCACCGATGGCCGAGGGCGCGGCGGAAGCGCGCCTGGGCGCGCTCTCGAGCGCGATGCGCTTGCTGGTTCGCGCCCATGCGGCAGGGGCCGACAACGTGGGGGCGTTCTTCGGCGAGGACATCTTCATCGCGGTGGGCTCGGTACTGCTCATCAAGGCCTCACTCGCGCAAAGCGGGGTAGAGGTCGAGGCGCTGCGCCTTTCGCTGTGGGCCCTGCCGACGGCCCTCCTCGCCTTCGCGATCCACGGCGTGCGGCTGTGGCGGCTCGATGGGACGCTCGAGCGGCTGAGCGCAGCGAGCCGGTCATGATCGGTCTCACGCAGGTCTATTGGCTCGCCGGGGTGATGTTCGCCGGATTCGCCATGCTGAGCCTGTGCGACGGCAGGCGCCGGCGGCGCGGCGGCAATGCGCTCTTCTGGGGCCTGCTCGCCACGAGCTTTCTCTTTGGCGCGGAGCTCAGTGACTTGGGAAACGGCGTGCTCGTCCTCGCGCTGGTGCTGGTTGCGGGGAGCGGCACCATGGGCCGCGCTGAGTCCGGAAGCGCCGCGCCCGCGGAGCGCGAGGCGCGTGCCAAAGCACGCGGCGACACGCTCTTCATCCCGACCCTGGTCATTCCCGCGGTCACGATCACCGGCGCACTCACGCTCGGCATTCCCGTGGGGCGCCTGCACCTGGTCGCCGCCGGTCAAGTGACCGTCGTCGCGCTCGCGCTCGGCATCGCGGTCGCGCTCCTGGTTGCGCTGTGGCTGCTCAAGCCGCCTGCGCTCGCGCCGCTCGAGGAGGGCCGGCGGCTCGCCGACACGATCGGCTGGGCGACGGTATTGCCGCAGATGCTCGCTGCGCTCGGTGCCGTGTTCGCCCTCTCCGGCGTCGGCTCGGCGGTGGGCCGCATCGCGACCGCGTGGCTGCCGCTCGGACACCACTTCGCCGCCGTCGCCGCCTACTGCACCGGCATGGCGCTCCTCACCACGGTGATGGGCAATGCATTTGCCGCCTTTCCGGTCATGACCGCAGCGATCGGCGTGCCGGTCATCATCCACCGCTTCGGCGGCGATCCGGCGATCGTCGGGGCGATCGGCATGCTCTCGGGCTTCTGCGGCACGCTCGCGACGCCGATGGCCGCCAACTTCAATATCGTGCCGGCGGCGCTGCTCGAGCTGCCCGGAAACGCGGTGATCCGCGTACAGATCCCGACCGCCATCCCGCTGCTCGCGTGCAACGTCGTTCTCATGTATGTCCTCCTCTTCCGGCTCTGAGTGGCTCGCCGTGGCGGCCCATCCGACACCCGAGCTCGCCGCGCGCTTCGCGCGTCTCGCGCTCGGGCATGTGACGCGCGAGTACCCGAACAAGCTCGATCACGTCCTCGAAGCGCCGGAGGACCTTCGCGCGCCGCGGGCGCTGCACCCAATCTTCTTCGGCAGCTTCGATTGGCACTCCTGCGTCCACGGCCACTGGCTCCTCGCCCGAATCTATCGCCGCTTTCCGCGGCTCGATGCGGCCGCCGACATTCGCGCGCTCCTCGATGCGCAACTCACCGCGGCGAAGGTCGCCGGGGAGCTCGCCTACCTCGCTCGCCCCGCGACCCGCGGATTCGAGCGGCCCTATGGCTGGGCGTGGGCACTCATGCTGGCGGGCGAGCTGCTGCGCCACGCGAGCGCCGAGGGCCGGCGCTGGGCGCAAGCGCTCGCGCCGCTCGGCGCCGAGTTCGTGCGCCGGCTCGCCGGGTACCTGCCGCTCGCCACCTATCCGGTGCGCGCCGGGGTGCACTCGAACAGCGCCTTCGCGTTGCTGCTCGCACGCGATTACGCGCGCGCGGCGGGCGACACCGCGCTCGGCGAGCTCGTGGCGCAGACGGCGCAGCGCTGGTATGCAGCCGACCGGGGTTACGGGGCGTGGGAGCCCTCGCAGGACGAGTTCCTCTCCCCTGCGCTCACCGAGGCCGCGCTGATGCACGAGGTGCTGTCGGAGCGGGAGTTTCGCCGATGGTTCGCGAGCTTCCTGCCGGATGCCGCAGCCGGTGCGCCCGCGGCGCTATTCTCTCCGGCGATCGTGAGCGATCGCAGCGATGGCAAGATTGCCCATCTCGATGGGCTCAATCTCGCCCGTGCGTGGTGCTGGCGACTCATCGTCGCCGATCTTTCCCCGTCCGATCCGCTTCGGCTGCGCGCGGAGCGCGCGATCGCAGAGCACCTTGCGAGCGCCCTCGAGCACGTGGCGGGCGATTACATGGGTGAGCATTGGCTTGCAAGCTTTGCACTGCTCGCACTCGATCCGCAATCGGCGTAGGGCGCTGCGACCGCACTCAGCGGCGAGCGCCGGCATCATCGAGCAGGGCGCGCAGTCGCTCCTCGGCAATGTGCTCCTCGAGGAAATCCGCGAGGCCATCGAGGGTATCCTCGAGCGTGGGCGTTTGCTGCCCGAACAGGGCGCGCATGACGGCGGAGTTCTCGAACAGCCCGTGGACGTAGAGCGCGAGCACGGCGCCCGATTGCCAGCCGGTGTGATCGGGTAGCACGGGGTGTAGCGCGGCCGGGGTCGCACGGTCGCCGAGCGCGCGCGTGTGGCCGTGACGGATCTCGTAGCCCTGGAGCTCGAGGCCGCTCAGCGGACGCCAGTAATCCTCGAGCGCAGCGAGCGTATAAGAGCCGTGCGCGTAGCGCTTGAGCGGTGCGAATTCCGTGGAGTAGGGCAGCAGGCCGAGCCCCTGCGCCGCCCCCTCGACGCCCTGAGGGTCGGCGATCGCGTGTCCGAGCATCTGCAGTCCCCCGCAGACCGCGAGCGTGGGCCGGTTCGCGCGCACGTGCGCAGCGACCGCGTGGTCCAGCCGATGGGCGCGCAGCCATTCGAGATCCGCGGCGACGTGCTTGGAGCCGGGCAGGATCAGCAGATCCGTCTCGGCGATCGCATCGTCCGTGCGCGCCCAGGCGATTCGAGCGCCTGCGATGCGACGAAGCGGTGCGAACTCATCGAGGTTGCTGATGTGCGGATAGCTCACAATGGCGATCCGCGGACCCGCACCGCCGGCTGTCGAGCACTCGTTGACCCCATCCTCCTCGGGCAGGCCGTGCGCGTGCCAGAGCGGCAGTACGCCCAACGTCGGCACGCCGGTCAGCTCCTCGAGCCGCTGCGGACCGGGGGCCAGGAGCCGCGCGTCGCCGCGGAACTTGTTGAGCACGAAGCCGCGGATGAGGGCCCGCTCCTCGGGAGGCAGCAGTTGATGCGTGCCGTACAAATGAGCGAACGCGCCACCGCGATCGATGTCTGCGACGAGGAGTGTGGCCGCCGCGGCGGTCCTTGCGACTCTCATATTGACGATATCGGTCGCGTGGAGATTGATCTCGGCAGGCGAGCCCGCACCCTCGATCACGAGTACGTCGTGCTCGCTGAGCAAGCCGAGCAGGCAATCGCGCACGAGCGGCCACAGCATCGCGCAGCGGCTGCGCCACTCCATCGCGGCAATCCGGTCGTCGCGCCGGCCGAGCACGATGACTTGGCTGTGGGTGTCGCGCTCCGGCTTGAGCAGCACCGGATTCATGCGCACCTGCGGGGTGGTGCGCGCCGCGAGCGCCTGGAAGTATTGCGCGCTCGCCATCTCCCCGTCCGCGACGACGCGGGCGTTGTTGCTCATGTTCTGCGCCTTGAACGGAGCGACCTTGAGCCCCTGGCGCGCGTACCAGCGCGCAAGCGCGGTGGCGAGGAAGCTCTTGCCGGCTCCGCTCGTCGTCCCGCATACCATCACCGCGACGCCGCGTCCGCACGTCCGCGAGGAGCCGCTCACGACCGGCTCGCGTGCCTCAGGCATGGTGCGCCGTCGACGGCGCCGAGGCGATGATGTCGGCCGTCTCGGTCTGCGGGTCGAAGACGATTCGGGCCTCGCGGCGGCGCAGCCGCTCGAGCACCTCGGCGACCTTCTCCTCGAGGGTCCGCTCGCGTTGCCCGTAGTCGGTCCCCTCGCGCAGGATGACGCTCTCGATCAGACGCCGCAAAGTCTGGGGTGCGAGCTCGGCGAACGGCACTTCAACGGGAGGAGAAGCACTCGCGGCCTCATTCCCCTGGGCATCGCGCGCCATCGGCCTACGGGCCGGAGCTCATCTGCCGCACGGCAGTTGCGGAGGGAGCCGGCTGCTGCTCCCAGCCGCCGCCGAGCGCCTTGTAGAGTTGCACCAGATCGAGTGACGCCGCACGCGTGCTCTCGACGAGCGCATCCTGGGCGCCATAGAGCGTGCGCTCGGAGTCGAGCACGGTGAGAAAGTCGGTGAGCCCGCTGCGGTAGAGCTCGGTCGCGAGGTGCAACGCGGCCGCGCTCGCGCGCTCGGACTGCGCCAAGGACTGCCTCCGGGACTGCTCCTTTGCGTAGCCCACGAGCGCATCCTCGGCATCCTCGAGCGCGGTGAGCACCGTCTGCCGGTAGCTATCGAAGGCCTGCGCGGCGCGCGCCTGCTGCACGCGGACATTGGCACGAAGCCGGCCGCCTTCGAGCAGGTTCCACTCGATGCCCGGTCCGGCCGCCCAGTAGCGGCTCGCATACTCGAGCCAGCGGGACTCCGAGATGCTCACGAGTCCGACCCCTCCGGTGAGCGAGAACTTCGGGAACAGATCCGCCCGCGCAACGCCGATCTCGGCGGTGGCGGCCGCGAGCTCGCGCTCGGCGCGCTCCACGTCCGGCCGGCGGCGCAGGAGCTCCGCGGGCAATCCGACCGGAATCACCGGAGGGGTGAGCGGGATCGGCTGCACGCGGGACATGCGCTCGATCAGCGCGCCGGGCTGCGCGCCCACGAGCACGGAGAGCTCATGGACCGATTGCGCGTAGCCGCTCTCGAGCGCCGGCAGCTGCGCCTGGGTGGCGGTGAGGAGCGCGGTCGCCTGCTCGACATCGAGGTCGGTCGACAGACCGCTGCGGTAGCGGCTGCGCGTGAGCTCGACGATGTCCGCCTGAGCGGAGATGTTCCGTCGGGTGATCTTGAGCCGCTCCTGGTAACCGCGCGCCTCGATGTAGCTGCGCGCCACCTCGGCGAGCACCGAGATCAGTACGTCGCGCCGCGCGTACTGCGCAGCACCGAGCTGCGCGTTCGATGCCTCGACCGCGCGGTGCACGCCGCCGAACAGATCGAGCTCCCAGGCGGCATCGAAGCCGACGCTGTAGAGATTGAAGGTGATCGGGGTGCCGGGCGGGAGCGGGGGAAAGTTATTCGCGCCGTAGTCGTTGTTCGAGTAGGCGACCGTGGTACCGGCCGAGGGCCAGCGGCCCCCGGCGACAAAGTCGCGCTCGGCGCGCGCCTCGCGGACGTGCTGCTCTGCCGCCCGCAGCGTCAGGTTCGACTCGACGGCCGCGGTCTCGAGCCGATCGAGATCTGCGTCGTTGAAGCTCCGCCACCAGTCCGCAAGCGCGAGCGGAGCGTCGGTTTCGCCGGCCCCCAGAGGCGTGGTCCACTTGACCGGCGCGCTCGCCCGCGGTGCCTGGTAGTTGGGGCCCACGACGCAGCCGGCGAGCAAGAGGGAGACTGTCGATCCGAGTAGCGCTTTTCCGCTCATCGCGCGACCTCCCGGCCGGTGCGATTGAGCGTCTCGAGCAGGCGCAGAATGCTCTCGACCGTGTCGTCGTCGCCGATTCCGGTATTGAGCATCACGTGAAAGTACTGCCGGTTCGGCCACTCGTGCCCGAAGTAGTGCTTGACGAATTTCTTGCGGTCCTCGTCCATCTTGTCGACGAGCTCCACGGCCTCGTGCTGGTCCCCCACGCGCGCGAGCACCCGGCGAAACCGCAGTTCGCGCGAAGCGTAGAGAAACACCGATAGGGTATCGGTTCGCTCACGCAGGAAGTAGGGCGCACCGCGTCCGACGATCACGCACGGTTTGGCTTTCGCGGCCCGTTCGACCGCTTGCTGGATGAGGCGCACCAGCCGGTCGGTGTCGAGGATGGCAAGATCCGGGGAGGGGAGGTTGCGATCGAACGTGCCGCGCCAGATGACGTTCACCAGGCGATGCAGCCACGGGTCGATCCGCTCCTCGCGCCGGCGGCATACGTCGACCGGGATGCGCGCGAGCGCTGCGATCTCGCGGGTGAGCTCCTCGTCGAAGAGCGCCCAGTTGAGCCGCCGCGCGATGCGCTCGCCGATGGTGCTGCCGCCGGAGCCGAATTCGCGATCGATGAGCAGGATCTCTTTCATCTGCGTTGCCACTCACTCGGCCACGGACACGGCATGGACCGTGGTCGGCGTACGGAAGATCGGGATGCACAGAAGGCAAATGCCGCACAAGCAGCCGATGATGAAGAACAGATCCACGAACGCCCAGTACTGGGACTGCTCGAGCAGCAGGTGATAGAGCAGCTCGCGCGC
>Ga0335074_10005633_pt1 | contig 17329 bp, 15 predicted proteins | sample Lox_Sample_23_FD_206715 | JGI IMG/M metagenome (GOLD analysis project Ga0335074, IMG submission 206715) | Soil microbial communities from Loxahatchee National Wildlife Refuge, Florida, United States - Lox_Sample_2.3 | ecosystem: Environmental > Terrestrial > Soil > Wetlands | place: USA... | reverse complement strand
GATCGTCTCCATGGGAGAGGAACTGCCGTCGTCCTACGGCAAGCTCTCTCTCGATGAGCCTGGTTACGTCGGGCCAGAAACTGAATGACCCGAGACCGCATGGACCGAGACCGCATGGACCGAGACCGCATGGACCGAGACGGAACGGGGAGCTGAGAGGTGACCACCACAGGACCGGTCGCCGCCGCAGCTGGCACGGCTGACGTCGTTTTTTCGGTCGAGCACACAACGCTCCGCTTCGGCGGCGTCACGAGCCTGCGCGATGTGTCGCTCCAACTGCACCGCGGAGAGGTCCTGTCGGTGATAGGCCCCAATGGTGCGGGTAAAACGTCCTTGTTCAACTGCCTCACCGGTGTGTACCATCCCCAACAGGGATCGATCAGGTTTACCTCCAAACATGGGCGGACAGTGGGCATTGTGGGCTTGAAGCCGTACAAGGTCAGCCGCTTGGGTGTGGCGCGTACGTTCCAGACATCACGCATGTTCAATGCCCTTACGACCTTCGAGAACGTAAAGATCGGTGTCGAGGCCAGGCAGCACGTCGGCCCCTTGGGCGCAATGCTCCGCTCCCCGCGGGCGCGGCGCGAGGAACACGAGGGCGACGAAAGAACCCTTGAGCTCTTACGCTTCGTAGGCTTGAGTGCGTGGGCGAACCACCTCGCGAGCGCCTTGCCCTACGGCGGCCGCCGGCGCCTCGAGATCGCCCGTGCGCTCGGCACCAACCCGGAGGTCCTGTTGCTGGACGAGCCGGCCGCAGGCACGAACCCGGCTGAGAAGGTTGAGCTGGCGGGGCTGGTGCGAAAGGTCGTCGATGAGCTCGGCATCACCGTGCTGCTCATCGAACATGACATGAAATTGGTTATGTCAGTGGCCGACCGGATCATCGTGCTCAACTTCGGCCAGGTCATAGCAGAAGGGCCGCCGCTCGAGATCCAAAGGGACCCCGCCGTCATCAGCGCGTACCTGGGTTCCGAGGCGGCTCGGGACGGACGGAGCGACGGCCACCGATGACCATGCTCGAAGTCACCAGAGCACAGGTCCGATACGGGGCGGTGCCCGCTATCCACGACCTCACCATCTCGGTTGACCGAGGTGAGATCGTAACCTTGCTGGGAGCAAACGGGGCGGGTAAAACGACCACGCTGCGTATGATTTCGGGGCTGCACCACGCGGTCGCGGGTGGCGTTCGTTTCGACGGCACCGACATCTCGCGCATGCCCGCCCACTCCATCGTCGAGCTCGGCATAAGCCATGTGCCCGAAGGCAGGCGGATCTTCCCGCAGATGACTGTGGTCGAGAACCTGGAGATCGGCGCTTTTCACAAGCGCCACACGACTGGGGAGGGCTTGGAGCGCGCATACGAGCTATTTCCTATTTTGAAACAGCGCCGCAAGCAGCAGGGTGGCAACCTCTCGGGCGGAGAGCAGCAAATGTTGGCAATTGCTCGCGCGCTCATGGCGGAGCCGCGGCTGTTGCTGCTGGACGAGCCGTCCATGGGCCTGGCGCCGCTCGTGGTCCAAGTCATCTTCGATATCCTGCGCACCATCCGTGACCAGGGCGTGACCCTGTTGCTCGTAGAGCAGAACGCGGCCAAGGCGCTCGAGCTCGCCGACAGGGGCTATGTCTTGGAGACGGGGAGCATCGTGCTCCAGGACAAGGCCGACATCTTGTTACGAGATGACCGTGTACGCATGGCTTACCTGGGTGAAGAGATCGCGCCGGCGGTTGTCACTGAAGGCCACGACGACGTGGCCGAGCCTGGCCCTGAGCCCGTTGATTAGCCTTTTCTCTCCTGGCGCGGGCCGCCACCGCCACGTGGTTGACGGCCCGCATGGGTGTACCGGCACAGTTATACCCGCTATGCCCCTATACCCGCGCCCGCGGCCGTACCGCTCGGGCAGCGCGCTCGCTCAAGTCGAGTGGCCGCCGCGGGCGGTGCTGCTCGGGCGTGGTCGGGCCAGGAGCGGCCCCCGCGGGAGGCACGGGCGCGAGGGCCCGAGCTGCGGTGCGCCCGCGACCTTCGGCAAGGCCAGTACCTATGCGGGTGGAGCGCAGTTCTTGGAGCCGGAGCGCGTTCAATTGTTCGATAAGGCGCGGGTACATGGGTTCACCTCTTCCTGGGGAAGGTCGGGCCGCTGAGCCTGTAGCGGCTGATAATGCGGGTCGCGGTTGGGCCACGAGCCGGGGCGGTAGCGCAACAGCACGGTACCAGTGCTGCCGGCGGCCCCGCTGGGAATTAAGCTACGGTCGCCAGGTGAGGACCGTTGCCATGCTCGGCCATCGGGCCAAGAAAGCCAGCCTGGCCTTGGCTTTAGCATCGAGCGCGAGCAAGGACGCCGCGCTCGTGGCGGCCTCCGAGCTGCTGGATGAGCGCTCCGACGACGTACTGAGCGCCAACGCGTCCGACCTCGAACGTGCCCAAGCCACCGGGGCCCCGGCCGCCGTGCTGGACCGGCTGCGCCTGTCCCAAGGCCGCGTCGCCGCGATGGCGTCCGGGCTACGCAAGGTCGCCGCCTTGCCCGACCCGGTCGGAGAGGTGATAGCCGGCTGGGTGCGCCCGAACGGTTTGCGCATCGAGAAGGTCCGTGTCCCGCTCGGGGTAGTGGCGATCATCTACGAGAACCGGCCCAACGTGACGAGCGACGCCGCCGCCTTGTGCCTCAAGTCCGGCAATGCCGCGTTTTTGCGGGGCAGCTCCGGCGCCCTTGCTTCCAACCGGGCTATAGCCGCCGTCCTGCGCGAGAGCATCGCCAAAGCCGGCCTGCCCGAGGATGCCGTGGTCCTGGTCGAAGACACGAGCTACGAGTCGGCCCGGGAGTTCATGCGGCTACGCGAAGTGGTCGATTGCCTCATCCCACGAGGCGGCCCGGCCCTCATCCAGGCTGTGCTGGAGAACGCCACGGTGCCCTATGTTCTAGACGGTGACGGCAATTGCCACGTGTACGTTGACGCCGCGGCTGACCTGGACATGGCGCTGGCCATCGTCGTCAATGGCAAGACCCAGCGGCCGAGCGTGTGCAACGCTACCGAGTCATTGCTCGTGCACCGCGACGTCGCCTCCCGTTTCCTGCCCGCGGCGGCCGAGGCCATGGCCGGTGTACGGCTGCTCGGCGACGAGGCGGCGCGGGCTCTGGTCCCGGCGATGGAGGAGGCCACTGACGACGACTGGGGTCGCGAGTACCTCGACCTGACGCTCAGCGTGAAGGTGGTCGACGACCTGGGGTCAGCTATCTCGCACATAAGGCGCTACGGGACCGGCCACACCGAATGCATCGTCACCCGGGACCTCTCCGCCGCGCAGCGCTTCACGCAGGAAGTGGACGCTGCCGCCGTGGTGGTCAACGCATCGACGCGCTTCACCGACGGCGAGGAGTTCGGCTTCGGGGCTGAGATCGGCATCAGCACGCAAAAGTTGCACGCCCGTGGGCCGATGGGGCTCCGCGAACTGACCACGGCCAAGTACGTCGTGACAGGGACCGGGCAAGTGCGAGGATAGGCACCGCCAGGGAGCCGGAATTTGGCCGGCGTTGAGCACAGGGCCCCTCGTAAGATTGCCCGATGACCGAACCCGCCGCCAGCGGGCCGCGCTTCGAGAGCCCTCGCGCGGTCAACGACGCCCTCCGCCGGGTGGGGTACCTGGCCGACGAAGGGATCGCGGCGGTGGTGTTCCTGGCTGACCGCCTAGGCAAGCCCGTCCTGGTCGAAGGCCCGGCCGGGACCGGCAAAACCCAACTCGCCAAGTCGGTGGCCGAGATGACCGGTGCGCGGCTCATCCGGCTTCAGTGCTATGAGGGGCTGGACGAGGCGAAAGCGCTCTACGAGTGGAACTACAAGAAGCAGTTGCTGCGGATCCAAGCTGAGCAGGTGACACGCCGGGACGAGAGCTGGGAGGAGCTGGAAGCCGACATCTTCTCGGAGCCCTTCCTGCTGCCACGGCCGCTGCTCGAGGCGATCCGGGCCGATGACCCCGTCGTGCTGCTCATCGACGAGGTGGACCGGGTCGAGGTGGAGACCGAGGCGCTGCTCCTGGAGGTGCTTTCCGACTACCAGGTGTCGGTGCCGGAGATGGGCACCGTCAAAGCCAAGCAGGTGCCCTTGGTTTTCCTCACGTCCAACAACACACGTGAACTGTCCGAAGCGCTCAAGCGGCGCTGCCTGTTCCTGCACCTTGACTATCCCACGGTCGAGCGCGAGCGCGAGATCGTCATGACCAAGGTCGACGGGATCGAGGAGTCGCTCGCCGACCAGGTCGTAAGGACGGTAAAGCTGGTACGGGCGCTGGAGCTCAAAAAGCCGCCTTCGGTGTCCGAGACGTTGGACTGGGCGCGCACATTGGTCCTGCTCGGCGTTTCGCGCCTGGACAGTGCCCTTGCCCGTGAGACATTGAACGTGCTCCTCAAACACAGCTCCGATATCGAAAGGGCGGCTAAGGAGCTGGTCTCGGCGACGGGATGACGGGATGACGGGATGACCGGGGCCGTTCCCGTCACGGCGAGCGGAGCGGGACGCCATCTCGCCGGTGGGCTATTGGAGGTCTTGGCCGACTTCGTCGAGGAGCTACGGGCCTGCGCCGTACCTGTCAGCACGACCGAGTTCATCGACGCAATCGACGCCCTGCGCTACCTGCCACTCGAGGACCGACAAGCGGTCAAGCTCGGGTTGGCCGCCGCGCTGGTCAAGCAAGAGGGCCACTGGCACACCTTCGACACCCTTTTCGAGCTCTACTTCTCGCTCGGCCCGGCAACGGCGCACGGCCTGGTCCCGGCTGGGCTGGAGGTGACCGGCTCGGGCGACGAGCTCAGCCCCTCCGAACTAGCTGAGATGGCCCTGCGCGCGCTCCTCGACGGGGGCCCCGAGCTAATGGCCGCCCTGGCCCGCGCCGCCGTCGGGCGCCTTGCGGGGATGGAACCGGGACGGCCGGTGGGCGGCAACTATTACGTGTTCAAGACCCTCCGCCAGCTCCAAGCCGGCTCTCTGCTGGAGCGACTGCTGCGCTCAGCCCAGGAGACCGGGGACCTCGAGGGTCTTGTCCTAGCCGACGAGTACCGCCGGCGCCTCGAGCGCTTGCGTGAAGCGGTGCAGGCCGAGGTGCACCGGCGCCTGGTCGCCGACCGCGGCGCGCAGCAGGTCGCCCGAGCGCTGCGGCGGCCGCTGCCCGAAGACATCGACTTCATGCACCTCGGTAAGGAAGAGCTGGCGGCCCTTCAGCGTGCAGTGCAACCGCTCGCTCGCAAACTGGCCGTGCATTTGGCTCGCAAACGGCAGAGCCGGGCGGATGGCCGGCTCGACTTCCGGGGCACGATCCGGCGCTCGCTCTCTTATGGGGGTGCCCTGGCGGAGCCGCTGTTCAAAGCAAAGCACCGGTCCAAGCCCGAACTGTGGGTCTTGGCCGACATCTCGGGGTCGGTGGCGGCGTTTGCCCGCTTCACCCTGCAACTGGTGTACGCGCTGTCGTCGGTGTTCTCGCGCACCCGGGCCTGGGCCTTCATCGATGGGATCGACGAGGTCACGGGACGCTTGAAGGACGCCAGCGACATGGGCGAGGCGGTACGGGCCATCAACACCCAAGCGGACGTCATTTGGGCAGAGGGCCACTCGGACTACGGCCATGCGTTCTCGGACTTCGCGTCCCGCTGGGGCCGCGAGCTCGGGCCGCGCACGACCCTGCTCGTGCTGGGCGACGCCCGCAACAACTACCACGCCGTCAACGCATGGGCACTTGCCGAGGTGGCGCGCAAATGCCGGGACGTCTGGTGGCTCAACCCCGAACCGCACGCTTACTGGGACACCGGCGACTCCGTGTTGGCCCAGTACGGTGCCCACTGCAGCGGCGTGCACGAGTGCCGCAACTTGCGCCAATTGCGCCGGTTCATCGAGGGGCTCCCCTAGTGCGCCTCATCAAAGCGTGCGCCATAGGGCATACCAGGGAGCATTCCAGGGCAGGAGCGATGGCGCTACCCTGGTGCTAACCGTACGCAACAGGAGGCTCGAAAGCCAATGGCCCTACTTGGCCGCGAGTTCATCGCTGTCCCCGACGACCGAAAGGGACAGATCGTCTTCAAGTGGCCCGACGTCAACATCCGCAAGTTCACCCGGGCGATCGTGGACGCGGACGAGCTCGCCCTGTTCATCAACACCGGCCAGGTGGTGGGCACGATGGGGCCCGGGCGCCACCAGATCGACGCGCAGGAGCTGCCTTTCCTCGGCATCCTGATCGACCACGCCACCGGGGGCAACGCCTACCGAGCCGAGCTGTACTTCGTCGCCACGCGGGAGTTCCCCGGCTTCACTTTCGGCGGGCGCATCGACGACGTGCAGGACCCCCAAACGGGGATGATCGTGACGCTGCGGGTTTTCGGCGACTACTCGATGCAGGTCAAGGACCCGGGCGCGCTGATAACCAACCTGGTGGGCACCGTTGACGTGACCGATAACGGCCGGATCGGCGGCTGGGCGAGCGACCAGCTGCTGAAGGTGATGCGCACCGCGGTTACGACGCAGATCGTACGCCACGGCTGGCCGATCCTTGGCTTGTCGGCCTACACGCCCGAGCTCGAAAGCGCCGTGATCGAGGCGGCGAACAACCAATTGGCCACCTATGGCGTCGCTCTTGTCCGAATGGGTAATTTCGACGTCAACCTTTCCGAACAGGACGAAGCCCAGCTGAAGAACCTGGCCAAGGACACGGCCTACAGCCGCCTCGCGGGTGGCTTCAACCAGTACGCGGCGGGGGAGATGGCTCTCGGCGCCGGCCAGGGCATGGCCAAGGGAGGCGGCGCCGACTCCGGCGCTTTCCTGGCGGCCGGCTTCGGTATGGGCGGGATGCTGGGTGGTGCCGCGCAAGGGGCGGCTGCGCAGCCGGGACCTGTGCCGCCACCCGCTCCTGGTTTTGCCGGTGGCGGTGCGGGCTTCCCCGGCGGAGGCCCGGCGCCGGCCCAAGCGGCTGCCACTCCCACAGTTACCTGCGCCAATTGCCAGACCACGCAGCCGGTCGGGGGCAAGTTCTGCTCGTCGTGCGGGACGCCGCTCCCCCCGCCGGCCGGGCACTGCGCGAACTGCGGCACCGACAACCCTGCCAACTCCCGTTTCTGCTCGGGGTGCGGGCAGCCGCTTGGACCGCAACCAGCACACTGTCCGTCCTGCGGCACCGAGGCGGCCCCGGGGCAGCGCTTCTGCGCTTCATGCGGCACCGCCATTGCGCCTCCGGCCGCTGCGGCCACCGCAGCACCTGCCGGCGCCGCTTCGTCCGCGCCTCCGCCCCCGCCACCACCGGCCGGCCCGTAGGCTGGCAGTAGGGCGTTCATCCGCCTAAGCGCCGGGGCCTGTTCCCGGTCATCGGTACCACGGAGGTCGCACATGGTCTACGGCGGCGGGTCGGGGCTGTTCATCCTGGTTGTCGTTTTGATGATGGTGGTGCGTGCCCTGCTCATGGCGCGGACGCGCAACGGGCCATGGGGCAGCCGGCGCGGACCATGGGGGGGCGGACCATGGCAGCGCGGGCCGTACCCACCCGGTGGCAGCGGCCCTCGGGGAAGGAGCGGTGGGCAGGGCCCGCCTCAGTCACCTGGAGGCGGTGGCAACCAAGCTCGGCCGCAATATGGCGCTCCGACCGGCCGGGCCTCGGTCCCACCAATGGGTGACGACCTTGGGTGGCCAGCACCCGACGGCCCGTCCCTAGGCGGTCCGCCACCGAAGGGTACCCCTGGCATTGGCGCAGGCTTCGGCGCCGCGCCCGGTCGGAACGCTGGCACCGGCGGCGAGACGAGGCGTACCGCCGGAATGTGGCCGGGAGAAGACCCCGATTGGCTCCAGGACACCCGCCCAGCGGCAGCGACGCTACCCCCGGATCTGTTCCCGGGCGGGAAGGCCAAGTAGCCAGCCCGCCACCTGGGCCGCTAACCGCGCGGAGCTGCCTTTGTCCTAGTGGCGAGCGTGGTGGTGGTAGCTCGCGCGGTGGGGACGGTCGTTGTGGCGCGGGTACTTAGCACAGTGGTCGTGGTCGCACGGGCGGCTGGAACGGCGGTGGTCGTTGTAGCCGTGGTGGTGGCTACGGTAGCCGTCGCGGCAGTCGCGGGGGCGGTCCCCGGGGCGGTGGTGGTCGTGGTCGTTTGGGGGACCTTCGGGGGCGGGATGGTCTGCGTGGCCCATACCGGTTGTGTGCTGCTGGCCAGGCCCTGGGCCGGGCCCAAGCCGACCATGTGCAACTCGCTCCGCAACGCCCACTGCAGCATCAGCTTGTAGACGGAGAGGATGGCAAAGCCGTAGTTCGGGTTGGTCGCCCACACGCCGGACAGCCCCATCCACGTTTGGCAGCAGCCAAAAACGCCCATGTCGTTGGTGCCACCGCCCGGGCCGCTCATCATCTCTGAGGGCGCGGCGTAGTTGCCAAGCAGCTCTTCTTGGGCCATCACTCCGCCCATGGCCGAGCCGAACCTGAACCCGTGTTTGCACGAATCGCACGCACCGATCCCGGCGAAGTTGTTGTAGCCGCGCGGATCCTGGCCGTAACTGGGGAACGAGAAATAGCCTGTCTCAACGATCGATTGGGCGAAGGCGATATCGGCTCGTACGCCCGTCAAGCGGCCCACCTTCAAGTAGTCGTTGACCAGCCGGTCGAAGGGCACTGTGACATTTGGTACGGCCTCGGTGGACTCGAACCAGCCCTCTATCTGGGAAGCATTGAGCAGCGACGGTCCCATGATCGTTGGTCCGGCGGTGCTCAGGTTGGGGGGGTTGCAGTCCAGCCGAGGTCCCGGGACGGTCGTTGTCGGCTCAGGCGCCGAGCTGGCAGTACGCGCCGGTGCCGGCAAAGGCGGGGCGGCCATGGAGCTCACCTCGGAGGAAGAGGCCCCGGCCGAAGAAGGTGTAGCGAGTGCTACGGGCACCCCGGTCGAGGGCAGAACGGGGCCGGCGGCGGCTGCGCCCGCCGCAGTCGCAGGCGCACCTGGCGCGGTCGTCAGTGAGGTCGTGGAGGGCCCGGTGCTGCTAGCGGTCGCGACTGTCAGGGCCGAATCCGAGTCCACGCCCGCCGGTGGAAGAGCGAGCGTCGTCAAAGGGCACTTAGGAGAGAGCGGCACGCCGTTCGCGGCCAGAGGCAGTGTCGTCGTTGTGGTGCTAGTCGTGGTCGGCAGGAGGAACACCACCCAGGCAGCGTGAAGTGGCGGAGCGAGTGGGCCCTCGAGCTTGACCAGGGCCTGGACGGGCTGCGCTGGGGCTTTGCCGGCAACGGTAGCCCATCGACGGGCTTCCAGCACTACTCGGCGGGAGATCGCCCACTGTTCTTGGGCCAAGCCGAAAAGGCGGCGGGCATGTTCGGCAGCGACCTTCGTCGCGGCGACGGTGGCGTACGTCCTCGACACCTGCCGGTGAGCCAGCGCAAGCTCTTTCTGTGCGTGCGCCAGCCCAGCGTCGGTGTCGCTCGCGGCCACCTCGCCCAGCTGGGCAACCTCCACTTCGTGTTCTTGGGCCGCCAGGTTTGTGCCGCTGACCGCGGTCTGGCCGGTGTACTCAGCCACCCCGAGCTGGTAGAGGGCCGCATCGTAGAGCTGCACTGAGCGCTGCGCAGCCTGTTCGGACAACCGAGCTTCGTAGGCGGCTTGTTTGGCGGCCTGCCACACGCCGAGCGCACCAGAAAGCGCTCTTGCAGCGTGGACGGAGCTCGCTTGCGCCTCCCGCACGTAGTACCGCGCGTCGGCGTAGGCAGTCATGCTCGTCATCTGGCGCTCCTCGCCTACAAGCGCCTGGAGCAGCGCACCTGTGCCTGGGTTGGGCTGTGGCGGTGGCGGTGGCGTCGTCGTTGTGGTCGTGCCTGGCTTCGCTGTTGTTGTCGTCGTGGCGGGCCCCGCATCGGTAGTGGCGGTCACACGGCCTGTGCCCAACTGCGTGGTGGTCGTTGGAGCCGTGCTCGGAGCGCTACCGATCGCCGTGCCGGTCGGGGGCGGCGTGGTTGGTGCGGGCACCGTCGCCAATGGGCTCACGGGCCCCAACGGGCTCACGGGACGGGTGGCAACGGCCCAGGCCGAACCGGCCCCAAGGCACGACAACGCCACAACGAGCACCAAAGCCGGGCCTCCCGCGCGCCCAATAAAAGCCCTGACCAGCAAGCTCCGCGCTACCAAACGGTCCCCCAACACATCAACTGCTCACCACGGGTTGTCGCGGCCACCGCCAGCACGAGCAGTTGCTCCCTGCGGTGCTGCGGCATATGTTGCAGCCTCGTTTTACCTGATCGGCACAAAAAGTGCAGTCCAGAAGCCCTAACAGTCAGAAACCATGAACAACGACAGTCGACAAGAACCTTACCCCGGCCTACCCAACGAGACTAGGCATTCCAGCGCCCCGAGTGGTCGGCGCGCTTCGCCGAGAGGCGAGAGGGAGGTACCGGAGCGGCGGAGCGGCGGAGCGGCCCGCGAGCGAGTGGCGCTGCTTGTCCTAGCGGACGAGCTCGTCGTGCAGGCCGCACTCCGTCTTGTCCAGCCCGGACCACCTTCCGGCGCGAACATCCTCGCCGTCCTCCACAGGCCGCGTGCACGGCCAGCAACCGATGGAAAGGTAACCCTGGCGCAACAGCGGGTTGACGGGCACGTCATGATCGGCGATGTAGCCCTCAACGTCCAGATCTGACCAGGTGGCCAACGGGTTTACCTTGACCAGGCCGCGGCGGTCACGGGCGACGATCGCGGCGCCGCGCCGTGAAGCCGACTCGTCGCGGCGCAGGCCGCTCATCCAGGCCTGCTTCCCGACCAGCGCTCTCTCCAACTGTGCGACCTTGGAGGGGGTGCAGCAGTTGACAGGGTCCGACTTCCACACGGGCACCGGGGTCGGGGGCACCGTCAGGATGCGCAGGTTGAGGCCATACCGGCGCCGGACCTCCTCGAGGGTCGCCAGCGTCTCGGGGAAGTGGTAGCCGGTGTCGATGAACACGACCTCGATCGACGGCTCCACTTTGGTGGCGATGTCGATGAGCACGGCGTCCGTCATTGACGCGGTCAGGCAGAGGTGGGGATGGAACCGCTCGACGGCCCACTCCACAATGGCTCCGGCCGATGACGTCTCGAACTTGGCGTTGAGGTCACCGAGAACATCGTCGGTGAGTGCCTCGGTGCCGAGCTGTGCGGTGTTGGGCGCGTCAAGCAAAGTCACGAAAGATTACCCTTTCTACGGCGCGTCGGCGAGTTATGCTCCCGCGCACTCGCCCAGACCGACGTCTGCGACGTACGGGCCGGTCTCGTCGAAATCGATGTAGTAGTCCGGACGCTCATCGGGGGTAGGCCAATTGTCCAGGTCAGCGAGTTGGGCGGCGACCGACTTGGCCCCGCCGGCCCGCTCCAGCCAGTGCGTGAAGTCCTCTCCGGCCTGCCGCTCCTCGGCGAAGCGCCCGACGACCCGGACCGTCGCTTCGGCGCAAGCCTTGGCGGGCAGGCGCATCGCCCTCTGGCCGAACTCGATCTCCGTGCTGCCGACGTGGCCCCCAAGAAGGAGCTGGTAGCCAGGAGCGGGCCGGCCATGAGCCCGGCGCTCGGCCCCATGGAACCCGATGTCCGCGACATGGTGCTGCCCGCAGCTGTTGGTGCAGCCGGAGATGTTGACGCGGACACCGCCCACATCTGCCAAGCCCGCCTTCTCGAGTGCCGTCCCGATATCGTCAGCCAGGCCGCGGCTCTGGGTCACGGCAAGATTGCACGTATCGGCGCCCGGGCACGAGACGACGTCGCGCGCCAGCTCCGCTCCAGGCTCGGCCATGCCGATGGCGTCAAGGCGCCCGTAGAGGACCGGTAGCTGCCCTGCCGTGAGGTCACGAAAGGCAAGGTTTTGCCGGTTGGTCACCCGAACCGAGGCACCGAGGTCGCGCTGCACCGCGGCCAGCTCCCGGAACTGGGCCGACGTGATGTCGCCCAGGCGAGCGTAGGCGATGGCCGACACCGTGCCCTTGGCCACGCCGATGACTACGTTGGCCGACTCCCAGCGCTTGTACGGGTCCCCCCCAGGCCCGAGCCGGAGCCTCACTGGCGATCCCACAGGGCTCGGCGCCACGCCAGTGGCCACGCCGGCGGGGGCATCACCCAGCTCTGCGACAACCGCCGGGATGCCGCCGGGCCATGTGCTCGAAGCCAAGAGCAGCCTGCGCTCCCGCAGCACACGCTCGCGCAGCTCGTCGGTACCCATCGTGTCGACCAGCCACTTGAGCCGGGCGCGCAGCTTGTTGTCCCGGTTGCCGTAGTGGTCGAAAGTGCGCAGCACCGCCTCCAGCGTGGCCAGGAGCTGTTCGCGGGGCGTGAACTCCTCGAGAGCCTGCGCCGGGTGCGGGTTGGCGCCCAGGCCGCCGGCGATGAACACCCGGAAGCCGGCCTCGGTCGTGCCATCCTCCACGGGCCGCGACACCGCGACAACGCCGATGTCGTTGAACATTGCCTGGCCGCAGTCGGTAACGCAGCCCGAGAAGTTGATCTTGAACTTGCGGGGCAGGCGCTGGGCGTAAGGGTGGTGGAGGAAGTGCCGGAACGCCGCCTCGGCCCAGGGGCTTATGTCGAGCACTTCGAAGGGGCAGGCTCCAGCCAGATGGCAGCCGGTGATGTTGCGCACGGTGTCGCCGCAGGCCTCCCGAGTCGTGAGCCCGACCTTGGCCAGGTCACGTAGCAGCTCAGGCACCCGCTCCAGCTGGACGAAGTGGAACTGGATGTTTTGCCTGGTCGTGAGGTGGCCCCAACCGCGGCTGTAGGTGTCGGCGATGTCAGCCAGCGCCTCCATCTGCTCGGGAGTGATCGAGCCGTAGGGGGCCTTGACCCGGACCATCTGGTTGTGGCCGCCCTGACGCTGGCCGTAGATGCCGTTGTTGAGCCGGAACAGCCTGAACTCGTCTTCGCCCAATCGGCCCTCGAGGTACTGAGCCAACATGTGGTCGAACTTGGCGATGTCGGCTGCGAGCTCCGCCGAGAGGTCACGGGTGGCGATCGCCGCGGTCATAGCGTTATTCTTACCATTCTTGATCACATTAGTCAACATTCGCGACCAACCCCTCAGCCACTCCTGACCTGCAAGGATGTCCCGCTAGCAGGGCGCTAGTACTGCGCGGGCGCGACCTCTCGGGCGGCGAGAGGAGCCGCGCGTGTGGTCCTGCTCAGCCGGCGCGGAGTAGCTCCGCCACCCGGTACGCCAGGTCGAGAGACTGGCGGCCGTTGAGGCGGGGATCGCACGTGGTCGTGTAACGCAGTTCCAGGTCGTCCTCGACGATCTCTTCGGCGCCGCCCAGGCACTCGGTGACGCTGTCCCCCGTGAGCTCGACGTGCACCCCCCCAGGCCAGGTGCCCGTCTCGCGGCAGGCGGCAAAGAACCCGGAGATCTCGGTCAGGACATGGTCGAAATGCCGCGTTTTGCGGCCGTTGTCGGAGACAAAGGTATTGCCGTGCATGGGGTCACAGGCCCACACGACGCGGTGACCAGCCTCGCGAACGGCCACCTGGAGCGGCGGAAGCGCCTGCTCGACCGCGCCGGCGCCCATGCGGCTGATGAGAGTGAGCCGGCCTGGCTCGCGCTCGGGGTCGAGGATCCGGCACAGCCCGACCAGGTCCCCGGGATCGGCGTTAGCGCTCACTTTCGCCGCCACCGGGTTGTTGATCCCCGAAAGGAAATGGAGGTGGGCGCCGTCCAGCTGCCTGGTCCGCTCCCCACACCAGACGAGGTGGGCGGAAGTGTCGTACCAGCCACCGGTGAGCGAGTCCCTACGGGTCAGGGCCTCCTCGTAGCCGAGTATGAGCGCCTCGTGACTGGTGTAGAAGTCGACCTGGTGGAGCCCCTCCTCTGCCCCAAGGTCGATGCCGCAGGCGGCCATGAAACGAAGTGCTCGGTCGATCTCGCCGGCAATGGCCTCGTAGCGCTGGCCCTCACGGCTGGAAGCGACGAACTCCTGGTTCCACATATGGACCTGCGCGAGGTCCGCAAAGCCGCCCTTGGTGAAGGCCCGCAACAGGTTGAGCGTGGATGCGGACTGGTGGTAGGCGGCAATGAGCCGGCTCGGGTCCGGACGGCGCGCCTCAAGGGTCGGGGCGTCGTCATTGATGATGTGCCCCCGGAACGCGGGTATCTCGGCTCCGTCCACGATTTCGAAAGCGGAGGACCGCGGCTTGGCGAACTGGCCGGCGATCCGGCCCACCTTGACCACCGGCGTCCCTGTGCCATACGTGAGCACCACCGCCATCTGCAAGATGACCTTGAGCTTGTCGCGGATGCTGTCCGCGGTGAAGTCATAAAACGACTCGGCGCAATCACCTGCCTGGAGGAGGAAGGCCTTCCCGGCCGCGACCTCGGCGAGGGCCGAGCGTAGGGCGCGCGCCTCTCCGGCGAAAACGAGCGGGGGCAGGGTGGACAGCACCTTCAGGTTTTGTTCGAGGGCGTGGTCGTCGGGCCACTCGGGTTGTTGCTCTGCCGGCCGGCCGCGCCACGAGGAGGGTGTCCAATCGTTCACAGGTTTAAAGGTGGCAGGCCCAGCCCCGGCGGGCAAGTCGTTTACGCTGCATGCAATGCATGAGCGGATCGGCATCCTCGGTGGCACGTTCGACCCCGTCCACGTCGGGCACCTGGTCGGGGCGGTCAACGCCCGCCATGCCGTAAAGCTCGACCGCGTCATGCTGATGGTGGCCAACGTCCCCTGGCAGAAGGCAGGGCTGCGCCGGGTGACGCCCGCCGAGGACCGCTTCGAGATGGTGAAGGCAGCCGTGGGCGGGGTGCCCGGCCTCGAGGCGAGCCGGCTGGAGATAGACCGGGGCGGGCCCTCCTACACGGCCGACACAGTGGCCCAACTGGCGGCGCTGCACCCTGGAGCTGACCTGTTCGTCATCGTCGGCTGGGATGTTAGCGCCGAGCTCAGCAGCTGGGAGCGGCTCGACGAAGTCCGGGAGATGGCCAGCCTGGTCATCGTGAACCGGCCCGGCACCGACCCCCCGGTGGGCCTGCGGGAGCACGGCTGGCGGGTCGAACAGGTGTCAGTGCCCAACCTGGAGATTTCGAGCACCGACTTACGAGCCCGGGCCGCAGACGGGAGGCCGTTGGACTACCTCGTACCCGAGGCGGCCGTCCGCGTCATCCGCCAGCGGGGGCTGTATCCTGGCAGTAGATGACCACCGCCCTCGGGGCTCGGCCGCAGCAACACAGTTCCCACGCCCGCCACAGTGCGAGGCGGACGGACCACCGCAGGCGGACAGCTGAGAAGGTGCTCATGGCCCTGGTGCTGTTCGTCGCCTTCGCCGTGACGGTGGCTTTGCTCGGGTTGCAGTGGCTGGGCAACCAGGGCACCAGCACGGCACTACCCCTGACCAGCCACCATCCAGTCAGTGAGGTGTACTCTTCTTGACCATCGCCCCCAATGCTCCTGGAGCTTGGGAGGGTCCTGGCGCGATTGGGGTCGGCGTTGACGCTGACCGTACGCTGGGGCGTTGTGCGTTGGCCGCAAGAGCAGCTTCCGCCAAGCTCGGTCGTGAGGTCGTAGTGCTGGCCGTGGAGAAGCTGCTCAGATTGGCCGATGCCTTCGTCGTCACCAGCGGGGCCAACCCTCGCCAAGTTCGCACGATCAGCGACGAAGTTGAACGACAGTTGAAGCTGTCCGGAAATGGGGGCCCCGCGAGCGTCGAGGGTCTCGATGATGCCCGCTGGGTCCTGATGGACTACGGCGACTTCGTCGTCCACGTGTTCGTGGAGGAGGCGCGCCAGTTTTACGACCTGGAGCACCTGTGGGGCGACGCGCCCACTTGGGCGTGGGACGAGGCGGCCGAGGCGCTTGTACCTGCGGCTTCTGCCGCAGTGGCACCTTAGGGACGAGCCGACCGGCGGCGGCGCCAGGCACCAGGCCTCGGTCCCCATAGCGAGGCTGCCGTTTGGTAATTTGCGCCCGTGCCCGATCTGCATCCCGTCGTTACCCGGCGCGGAAGCCAGGTCGACAATTACCACGGCGATACGGTCGCTGACCCCTACCGCTGGTTGGAAGACACCGACGACCCCGAGACGGCCGTATGGGTCAAGCAACAGAACGACCTCACCGAGGCCTACCTCGCTGGCGTCTCCTCCCGCGAGACCGTCCGCGCGCGCCTCACCGAGATCTGGGATTACCCAAAGTACAGCGCCCCGTTCGAGCGGGGAGGCCGGTGGTTCCAGTACCGCAATTCGGGCCTCCAGGACCAGCCCGTCTTGTACGTCATGGCGTCGCCTGCCGGTGAGGCCGGCCAAGTCCTCCTCGACCCCAACGGGCTGTCACCCGACGGCACGGTCGCGGTGACCTCGGTGTCGGTGTCCGACGACGGCTCGCTCCTGGCCTACGCCACAAGCGCGGCAGGCTCTGACTGGATGACGTGGCGGGCACGCGAGGTCGCTTCCAAGGCCGACCGCCCGGATCTCGTCGAGTGGTCCAAGTTCGGCGTGGCCGCCTGGGCCAAGGACGGGACGGGCTTCTACTACTCCGGAGCTGACAGGCCGCAGGCAGGCCAGGAGTACACCGGCAAGTTGGCCGCGCCGCGGGTTATGTTCCATCGCCTGGGCACGGCTCAGTCCGAGGACCAGGTCGTCCTTGACACCCGCCATGAGCCGGAGTGGCTGCCGCACGGCCAGGTGAGCGAGGACGGGCAATACCTTGTGGTCACAACGTCGATTGGCACGGCCCCCGAGATCCGCGTGGACGTGCTTGACCTTTCGGCGCAACAGCCAGGCAAGGACGGCAATTTCGTCCCTCTGGTAGGAGACTTTTCGTCACTGATGCACTATGTGACCAACGTGGGCACGGTCTTTTACTTCGTGACCGACCACCAAGCAGGGCGTAGGCGCCTCGTCGCCATCGATCTGCGGCGCCCGGCACGGGATAACTGGCGCGAGGTGGTTGGCGAGCAGGAGGCGCTCCTCGTCGAGGCAGCACACTGCGGGGGGCGCCTCGTGTGCCACTATTTGCAAGACGCCTGCTCGCGACTTCGGGTTTTCGAACTGGACGGCAGCCCGGTCCGCGACGTCGACCTTCCTGCCGTGGCGTCGATAGTACGTGATGGTGACAGCGCTGGGATCGAGGGCCGGGCGCGCAGTGAGCTCGTACATTTCGAGGTCGCGTCGTTCATCGACTCGGGCACACTGTGGTCGCACAACGTCTCCACCGGCGCCACCGAGGTGCTCCGCCCTGCCTCCGCGCCTATTAAACCTTCCGATTATGTGAGCGAGCGGGTTTTCGTCACCGCCGGTGACGGTGCACGGCTTCCCTTGTTCCTCACCCGGCGCCGCGACCTCGAGCCCGATGGCAATGCGCCTGTCCTCTTATACGCCTACGGCGGGTTCAACATCCCGATCGTGCCGAAATTCGACA
>Ga0335074_10005632_pt1 | contig 17332 bp, 15 predicted proteins | sample Lox_Sample_23_FD_206715 | JGI IMG/M metagenome (GOLD analysis project Ga0335074, IMG submission 206715) | Soil microbial communities from Loxahatchee National Wildlife Refuge, Florida, United States - Lox_Sample_2.3 | ecosystem: Environmental > Terrestrial > Soil > Wetlands | place: USA... | reverse complement strand
TTCAACTGCGCCAGCGCGCGCGCATTGCCGGATTCATCGAACTTCAGAAACTTGCCATCCGCGGTGACGAGGGCGTAGCCGCTCTTGGAGCACGTCAGGGCGCACTCGCGCGTGTGACTGGCGAGATCCTTGCCGCGGCACATGACGTCCACGACGGTTCCGGTGAAGGATTCAGCCGCGGCGAGCGGCGCCAGCATCATGAGGGCCAGTAGAGAGCGTTTCATCAGCATCTATTATGCCCCAGATTCGAGCCGGGGATTGCGCATATTCGATCCGGTTCAAAACGTACGTATCGAGTGGCGATTCCAGGTTTCAGTCCGTTTCGGCTGCCGTCGGGAGATCCCCCTAATGCGGGCGGCGGCGGCCCGCGCCGGACAGTCGCGACAAGAAGGTGTGTCATTGAAAATTTGCGTGATCTCGGCGACAACTCGGTATATACTGTCGTCAAACAGACTTTAGGGGGCGGATCGGTGACGCCGGTAGGCAACGGATCAAGTCTCGAACCATTTGGCTTAACAGGGTCGCCATGCTTGCGACATGTAAATTGTATGGTGGGTTGGTGCGTCTGCGCGCCGGTCGTCGCATGCCCAGGCGGTAAACACCGGGGTTACGCGGACGCGTCCGCCAAGCCTGCCGGATTTGGTTCCTGTCGTGAATTCAGAGGGAATTTATGCGAATGATTGCTGGACACAAATGGGAGGCGTTGGTCTGCGCTGCGTTGTTTCTGGTTCCAATTTCCAGCTCAGCCCAACAGGTAACCGCGGCCATAACCGGTAAAGTCACAGATCCTACCGGTGCCGTTGTCGTAAACGCCAAAATCGTCGCGACCGATAAGGACCGCGGCACAGAATGGCCAACCACCACGAACGTAGACGGCATCTACAACTTGCCTCGACTGCCGGTGGGCACATATAACCTGCGTGTGGAACAACCGGGCTTCCAGACCGCCACGATTTCTAATATTCTGCTCGAGTTGAACCAGGTGGCCCGGCTGGACGTTAAACTCCAGGTCGGGAACGTGCAGCAAACGGTCGAAGTGACGTCGTCCGCGCCGTTGCTCCAGACACAGTCCACTCAGCTCGGCCAGGTGATCGATTCGGCAACCAACGTGGATCTTCCGCTGGCAACTCGCAACTACGTCCAGTTGACCCTGCTTGCTCCCGGCAGTATCCATCCCAATCCGGCTGGCTTTAAGAGCGGGTTGACCACCGATTCCAGTTCGCGTCCCAACGTAAATGGAAATCGCGAGCAGGCCAACAACTTCATGCTGGATGGTTTGGACAACAATCAGATCTCCGATAACCTGGTCGGCTACGCGCCCGCCGTGGATGCCATTCAGGAGTTCAACGAGATCACTCTTACCGCCCCCGCCGAGTTCGGCAACTACATGGGCGGCATCATCAGCACGACTACCAAGTCAGGCACGAACCAGTTCCATGGAAGCGCGTACGAGTTTTTCCGCAACAACAAGCTGAACGCCAACTCCTGGACCAGCGATTTCGAAGGCCTGCCCAAGGCGGCGGTACGCTGGAATAATTTCGGGGGGACGGCGGGCGGCCCGATCAAGAAGGATAAGCTCTTCTTCTTCGTTGACTATCAGGGATCGCGCGACGATACCCCCACCAGCATCAGCACCACCACAGTATTCACAGCCGCGGAACGCACCGGCGATTTCTCCGCGCTGCTGGCGCAGGCCAAGCCGGTGCAGCTCTATAATCCCTTCTCGCTTTCGAGCGGCGTGCGCGCTCCTTTCCCGAACAACCAGATTCCCACATCGTTATTCAGCCCGGCGGCGCAGAAGATCGTCACTTCCCAGTATTATCCCGAGCCCACCAACGGCAATCTTCTGAACAATCTCACCTACGCGGTGAACACCTATATCAACGGCGATCAAGGCGATATCAAGGTGGACTACAACATGTCCGATAAGGACCGCCTTTTCGCGCGCTATTCCGAGAGCAGCTATACCAACCCAACCGTCAGGTCGGATGCAGTGCTCTACAATAGCTTTGCCGATTACCCCACTCACACCGGAGTGACGGACTGGACGCGGACAATCAGCCCATCTCTGGTGAATGAAGCTCGCTTCGGCGTGAATTACGTCTTCCTGAACAACGGGGCCGCTTCCAACACGCTCACCAATTTCGCGCAGAGCGTCGGCATTCAAGGCGTGCCCACCACTTTCCTGCCCTCCATGAGTATGTCGGGCGGAAACGTGTCGAGTTTCGGAACCAGCGATGTGTATCAACTTTTTGCCACCGCGGTAATCCACTACGAAGACACCCTCATTTACACCAAGGGCAACCACACGATGCATTTTGGTTTCCAGGGATACCGTTACCGGATGGATGTGTTCTACTCCGGGAATAACGGTGTTGCCGGGACGATTCTGTTCAACGGGTATTACACTACCAAGGTGCCGGCAACCGGCGCCAGCAGCACCAACGGCGGCATCGCCGAAGCGGACTTTCTGCTGGGCCTTCCGGACGAAATTCAGGGAGGCGTCAACGGCGGCACCTGGGGCCAGCGCTCCAATTCTCTGGCGGCTTTCTATCAGGACGACTGGCGCGTGACTCCCACCCTCACGTTAAATCTGGGCCTGCGCTGGGAACTGCATACGCCGTGGGGGGAAGTGGACAACCGCATGGCCAACTTCAATCTCGTGACCGGCCAGGAGTACACGGCTGGACAATCTTGCCCGTACAACAATTGCAATGCCTTGTACAACCAATATAACGGCATTACCAATTTCCAGCCGCGCGTCGGGTTTGCATGGACCCCAGGCCACGGCAAGACCGTCATCCGCGGCGGCTACACGCTTTCCAACTACCTGGAGGGCACCGGCACGAACCTGCGCCTGACCATCAATCCTCCCTATGCGGTGGAGCATGACGATCAGTACTCCGCAACGGGCAACTACCCGGACCTTCCCGGCTCGACGCTCGATCAGGGCTTTCTACCCTTCCTGAGTAATGCGGGCGATCAGTTCCATAGTGTGACCCTCCGCGTCTGGGACCCCAACGTCCGTCCGGCGGTGGCGAATCAGTGGAACTTCGCGATTCAGCGGCAGCTTTTGCCCTCCATGACTCTCACGACCGCGTATGTGGGACAGCGCAGCACCCATCTGATGGTTCCTATGCCTTATTTTCAGAAGGTACTGAATTCCAACGGCACCGTGTCGCCCACCCAATACCTGGCCGGGAATCCCGCGCTGCTGGCGGACATCGGGCAAATTTCAGGCACCGCGTCGATCGGCAGTCAGGATTACGATGCCCTGCAAGTCACCTTACAGAAGCGCTTCAGCTCCGGCGTGCAATTTGCGGCTAATTACACCTATTCCAAGTGCATGACCAATTCCATTGGTTACTACGGACAGGGCGGCCAGACCGCCGATGCGTCCGCTTATTACGAGAACATTTACGACGCCAAAGCGGAATGGGGCCTTTGCGAGTATGACGCCGCGCAAAACTTCGTGGGCAACGCGGTCTACGTCCTACCGGTGGGCCGCGGCCAGAAATTCGGCAATGGGATGAGCAAGGCCGTGGACGCCGTAGTGGGCGGCTGGCAAGCCGACGGTATTCTGAGCCTCCACACCGGATTCCCCATAGTGATTGATGCCACCGACGTTTCGGGCACCGGTTCCCGCGGCGCCCGAGCGAACTGCATCGCACCGGCGGATGTATATGGAGAGCAGGACGCCCCACAGGGTGGTTACCAATGGTTCAACCCTGCCTCCTATGCGCAGCCGGCCACTGGCACTTTCGGCAATTGCGGGGTCGGTACGCTCCGCGGACCCGGCCTGCGGACGCTCGATTTCAACGTGGCGAAGCACTTCTCGATCACCGAACACCAACGTCTGGAGTTCCGGGCCGAGTTCATCAATTTGACCAACACGCCGATCCTGAACGCTCCCAGCCGGAGCATCGGGACGACGCTCGGATTGCTGCAAGGCTCGCAGGGATCGCGAAACGTTCAACTGGCGCTGAAGTATATGTTCTGAACGGGGCGCGCCCCCGTGCGGCCTGGCTGCTAACATTGGATGGCTAACTTTGGATGACAACGATAGTAGGTACCATAGCTTGAGTTAGTAAACGCCAGTAAGCCAAAGGAATACGGCGGCGGCGCTATCAACTTACATCTTGCAGCGGTCCAGGGAAATCGGCTTTAATGCCGGTGGAGGCCTTTGTATGTTGCAGCGGATGCGCGTCTTCTGGCGGGAGGAAACGGGGCAGGACATTGTGGAGTATTCGCTCCTCATCACGTTCATTGCCATTGCTACCATGTGGATCGTCGCGGGCGGGAGGCCGGCCGTGAATCAGATCTGGACTGGAGCGAACCAGACCATCACGAACGCGCAGACGTTTGCGGCGGGGAGTTAAGAGCGTAGTTCAGAGGACGTCGGCAAAGCCGCGCTTCATATGGCGGAAAAACAGGCCGCCGGCAATAAACACGGCGGCGCCAAAGGCCCCCACCACCGCCAGATCGCGGAAATCCGGTAACCGGGAACTTAGCAGCAGGACGCGGTAAGCGCGCACCAGGTAATAGAGCGGATTGGCGGTCAGGAGTCCCCTGGCGCCCTTCGGAAACTGGCTGGCGGCCAGGAAAATGGGCGTAAGCCAGAACCAGAAGGTGAGCACCACCGCCAGAATCTGGGCGGTGTCGCGCAGAAACACCTGCAGGCTGGCGACAATCCAACCCAAGCCCACGGCCAGCAAGCCCAGCACGAAAATGTACACCGGCAGCAGGATCAGAAAGATGCTGATCTGATTTTGATAGACGGCCATGACCCCGATCATGAGGGTGAGGGCGAGCAGGTGGCTGGCGAGCGAGGAAAGGAACACGGCGACCGGGATGATTTCAGCGGGAAAGACAGTCTTGGTAATGAGGTTGGCCTGCTCCAGAAGGCTGGAGGCGGAACGGGTGAGGGTTTCGTTGAAGAGCATCCAGGGGAGCATGCCGGCAAAGAGGAAGAGCGGATAGTTGTTGGTGACCTCACCGGGGGGTACGGACTGCTTGAGACAGATGCTGAAGATGAAGACCCAGCTTGCCAGCAGGACGAGGGGATGAACGAGGCCCCAGATCCAACCCATGGCGGAGCCGACGAAGCGCTGCTCGAAATCGCGGCGGACGAGTTGAAAGAGCAGGCTGCGGCGCTGGACCAAATTACGCAGAAAAAAAGTTCCAGGTATTTTTGCGGCCACGCTGCAAACATAGTAGCTTATTTATCAATCACTTGCAATCTGCATTTTATTGTTGACAAGAGCCCCGTTCGCTGTTAAAGTTTCAGTTTCGCCAATTTGAAGTTTGTTCTAAAAAGCCCCACCGGCCCCGAGGCGCGTTGCCGCCCCGATTTCAAGAGGGCCGGCCGGAGAAGACTGTGAAGCAAGAATATTTCGTAGTAGTGCTGGCGCACTCTCTACGCGGCAGATTGCGCCGGATTCACGTCCCCCACCAGGCCGTGTACGCCATCCTGTGCCTTGCGCTTCTGGGCTGTTTTTCGGTAGTGGGGTTCGTGGCCAGCTATGCGCGCATGGCGTGGAAAGTGGCCAATTACAATGCGTTGCGGCGGGATGCGGATAGCCTGCGGGCACGCTACCAGTACTTGCAGACGGTGGTCAACCAGCGCAACGAACAGTTGGCCAGCCTGCAGCTTTTCGCCAAGGAAGTGAGCGTGGCATTCGACATCAAGCAAAAGCTGGACGGTCCGACGGATATTTCCGAAGGCAAACTGGTGCCGACTTTCGACGAGAGCATGGAGGACTACAACTACCTGCGCAACGTCAACGCACTCTCGCTGCCCAGCCGCCGCTCATCGCGCTATTCCCTGCCGGCCAACGCCACACCGGACATCTGGCCAGTGGACGGGCTGATTATCGGCGGGTTCGGGATGCGCATGGATCCCTTTTCCGGGGAAGGCGCCTTCCACAAAGGTGTGGACATTCGCGCCATCACGGGCACGCCGGTTCGCTCTACCGCGGATGGGATTGTGATCCACGCCGGGTGGGACATGAGCGGATACGGGCGGCTGGTAGTGGTGGACCACGGTGGCGGTATCCAGACCTGGTACGCGCATCTGTCGCGCATCAACGTGTCGGTAGGACAAGAAATGCACCGTGGCGACGTGCTGGGACTGGTGGGCAGCACCGGTCGTGTGACGGCCCCGCACCTGCACTACGAGGTACACGTGGACGGGGTGGTGCGGAATCCTTATTTTTATTTGAGCAAGGCGACCATCTACCACGTGCAGCCGCGATTGCAATTCTAGGCTTTCCGGGTTAGCGCTTGCTCACCGGTCAAGTTTTCGATTCCGGATCCTGGGGCTGGCCGGGGGCTTTGCGGCGCGAATGGCGCGTCATGAAGTTCATGAGATCCTCTTCGGTGATGCGCCAGGTAGAGCCGACCCGCAGACCGCGGAGCAATCCCGCGGAGAGCCAGTGGTACACAGTTTGACGCTCGACTTTGACCTTTCGGGCTACCTCCTCGGGCGTATACAAACTAGGCAGCGCCATGACTCCGGCTCTTCCAATGGTATTGGATGCACCCCCACTCTGGACGGTTTCGGCGTGCGAATCGGGCCAATCGGGCAGGAGTGCGGCCGGGCGCCCCGCAGCGCGCCTTGAGATTGCAGCGGATTCAGCCGATAATGGGTGAACTTCCGCGTGGAAACGAAATCAGTTACGGGCATGGACGCGCCCGGAAATGGCCCGCCGTGGGTGCTGCCGGAAGCTCTGGAGCACCTGGCGCGAACCGGCGCCACCGATCTGGTGGCCGAGCTTTTGGACGATTTTCGCACAGATGTGGCGGCGCGGCTGGAAAGGCTGCGCGGGGCGCTGGCCACGGGCGATGCGGCCACGATGAAGATGGAGGTGCACTCCATCAAAGGCAGCGCCGCGCAAATGGGCGCGGAGGACCTGGCGGGGGCGTGCCGGAAAATGGAAGAGGACGCGGGCGCCGATGGTTGGAACATGGCGGGGGCGCACGTGGACACAATTCAGGGCGAGTTCGACAAGGTTTCCGCAGCCATCGGGCGCCACCCGCTCTGCCGGAAGGGAAGGCCGTTGGGCGACGGTTCGTGAGAGCTGGTGCGGCCGAGAGGACTTGAACCTCCACCCACTCGCGTGGACCAGATCCTAAGTCTGGCGCGTCTGCCAGTTTCGCCACGACCGCACGTCGCTCCCCGAATTATACCAGCCCGAGGAACCGAGGGTCGTATCCGGGGAAGACGCCCTTAAGCGAGGGGTTGCCCAGGTGGCGGGCTACCAACTCGCCCAGGACATCGCGGAAGTCGCTGGTGAGGGCCAGGTCGCGGCCTTCGTAGAGTTGTTCGGACTCCAGGCCGGGCCAGCGGCCGTAAACTTTGCCGCCCCGGATGCCGCCGCCCATGACGAACATCGAGTTGGCGTGGCCGTGGTCGGTGCCGCGGTTGCCGTTTTCGTGGGCGGTGCGGCCGAATTCCGACATGGTCACCAGGGCGACATCGGCCATGCGGTCGCCCATATCGCGCCAGAAGGCGCTGAGGGCCTGGCCGTATTCGCGCAGCAGCACGGCAAGCTGGCCCTCGGAGGCGCGCTGGCCGAGTTCGTTGACGTGGTGGTCCCAGCCGCCGATATCGGCGAAGGCCATCTCCATGCCAACGTCGGCTTTGATGAGCTGGGCAATCTCCCGGAGGCTGTCGCCGAAGCGGCCCCGCGGATAGTCGGCGCCATCAGCCGGGGTGTAGGGCTGCTTCTGGATGGATTGCAGAATGGCCACGGCCTCAAAGGTTTCTTTGCCGGCGGCGCGCAGGAGCGGGTCCTTCGATTCCATGTACATCTGCTGGAACTCTTTGGCGGCTTGGGCGTCGCGGACCTGGAAGCCGGCGATGTTCTGCAAAGCGACGGCGGGATTGGGTCCCGCCATGGAGCGCGAGAGCGTGGCACCGAGGGAGACGGCGCGCACCGGCGAGACCGGCGTGGAAGGCTGCGGTTTGGGCAGAGCGCGGTTCATCCAGCCATCATGGGTGGCCTTGACGCCGGGGGTGCCCGATTCCATGTAGTCCTGGGCATCGAAATGCGAACGAGTGGGATCGGGCGACCCGACGGCGTCCACGATGGCCAGGTGCTGCTGGTCGAACAGAGGCTTCAAGGGCGCCAGCGAGGGGTGGAGGCCGAAGAAACCATCCAGGTCGATGGCGGCGTCCTGCCGATTGGCGCTGGAGGGAGGCGGTACGGCAATGGTGGGCCGCAGGCGGTAGTAAGCCTTTTCGCCGTGCGGCACCACGACATTCAGACCATCGGCGGCGCCGCGCTGAAAGATGGCCACGAGGATTTTTTTGCGCGGCGAAGGAGCACCGGCAGCGTACAATGCGCGCTGCAACCACAGAGGCGCGCTGCCCACTCCCACCATTGCCAAGGCCGAATTTCGAAGAAAAATACGCCGTGTGCTCATAAGTGCTCCTTAGTGATCATTTCGAAGAACCGGGGTGCCCGAAGTGCGAGAAACGGCCGCGGAGAGGCTGCGCCGCAGTCCGCGCTGAGACCGAGAGGGATTTCCAGGCGCGCGCCGCGAGAGGACCCGCCAGGTGGCACGGCGCGAAAGGGGCCGCGAGTTCGCGGGCCTGAAGGGCACCGGCAGGGGCCCTCCGAACGGACGCTTACACGTCACGGATTGGTTTGAAGTGTCCATTAATGTTTCTGGAATTCCGGCGATCCCAGGGTGATGCCCGCCAGATCTCCGGGTTTGGCCGCGAGCGCGGTATCCACTTTTACGCCGGGCACTTTGTTGTTGGCAAGCTGCAAGGCAAAGTTCATGCGCGCCAGAAGGCCCGCGGTGTTGACCCATTCCTCACTGGAGTTGGAATAGCCGGTCGGTTCCTGCTTGCGGTAGAGAGGCTCGCCGAGCTGGGCCACCTGATTGACAAGGGGGAAGGCGAAATCTACGTTACCATCCACCGCGCGCACGGCGCTGGCGACCATTTCGAGCGGCGATTTCATCTTCGACCGGTAGGCCCCGGCGGACCAGAATTCCCTGGAGGCCAGCATGGTTCCGAGGACTTCGCGGATATCGCCGTCGCTCTTGAGGAACGTCTGGGCCATGCGGTCCACCAGCGTGGGGGGCGGATCGTCGGCCACGAAACGCTCGGCCAGCAGGCGGGAGATGAAGTGCGCGGTGGCGGGATGGTGCGCCAGAATATCCAGCACCTTTTCGCCATCGCTTTCGCCGCCGCCGGCGGGAATGGTGACGCCCAGCACGACCTTGGCGCCGTTATCGTGCAGCCGCGGATTGAAAACGAATTGGCCCCCGCGCTGCGGCTGGTTGATGGTCCAACCGGTGAAGCAGCGGGCCACTTCGGTGACGTCCTTCTGCGTGTAGCCGCTATCCACGCCCAGGGTGTGCAGCTCCACCAGCTCGCGGCCGTAGTTTTCGTTGAGGCCGCGGCGGGCCTGCTTGGCATTGGGATTGCGCGGGCGCGGCGCATGGGGGCCGACGGACTGCCAGTTATCCAGATAGAATAACATGGCGGGACTTTTGGCGGTAGCTTCAAGTAAGTCGCGGAACTTACCCAACACGTGCGGCCGGATGGTATCGCGCTCATACTCGGTTACCAGGTAACGATCGGCGCCTTTGTCCAGGTAAATGTTGAAATGGTTGTACCAGAAATCGGTGAGCACTTCTTCGAGCTGGCGGTTGCTGTAGACCGCGCGCAGGATCTTGGCCTCCGAGAGATCGCGGGCTACCACCTGAGCGGGGCCGTTGGTCAGCTCGATGCGGCGGCGCAGATCCGGGGAAGCGAAGGGGAACATGCTCTGGCGCATCTGGCCCGGCATGTCGGCGATAGCTTCATCCTGGGTTTTCCTGGGAAGGGTTTCAAAGAAGGCCACGCGCTGCTGGGGAGTGCCGCGGCGCAGGGTGCGGATCTGATCTACATTGAGGATCTCGGCCAGGGGCTGGCGTTGCGGCACGGCGGCGTTGGCGGACCCGGCGTTGGCGGCATCCACACCCTGTTTGGCTTCCGCCCTGGCGACCAGTTTGCGGATCATGGCCTGGCGTTCCGGGTCGCTGGGGAAGGGCAATTGCCCGGCTACCATCTGGCGGACAATCTGCGGGGCGGGATAATTGCGTACTAACTGGTCGCTGGCCATGTTGAGGCTGTCGAGATACTTCAGTTTGTCCGCGAGGACGGGATTTTCGGGAATCCGGGCGGGGTGCAGTTGCAAGTCGATCCATTTCTTCAAGCCCATGGCACGGACCGCGGCGACATCGCCGGGGCGCGCGCCGAAGGTGAGGCGGTTGAGCGCCTGCAGGATTCGCTGATCGCGCGGGATCTGCTGGAGGAACAGCCGGGTCTCATCGGCCTGCTTCCTGGCGGCCTTCGCGGCCAATGCCGCGACCCCGGTGGCGCCTATCAAACCGCACACCGCCGCTAGCGTAAGAAAACGTTTGCTCATTCTGAGCCTCTGTTCATATTAAACTCGACTCATGGGTAAGGAGTTGCGGCGGCGGGGCAGTAAATGTGTGTAAAGGGGAGCCGCGATTGGGCCGTGGTTGCGGCGGGTGGGCGTCGCGAAGGGGCCGAGCGCCGGTCGCGGTAAGGCAGCGCGCCGCAGGCCGGGATGCTGCAAGGCGAAGGGGTACCGCTTGTTCACGCCCGCATCTCAGGCCGCAAGATCTCGCGATCGGCGGGACAATGGGCTGAGCATCGGATGTGCTATGCGACATTTTCGAATGTTTGGCCTTCTCTTGTGGCTGGCTGCGCCGGCGATCGGGCAGATCGCCAGCAGCAACGGCACCATCCAATCGACGGGCACCGCCATCGTGTCGGCTACGCCGGACCAGGCCCAGTTTACGGTTTCGGTGGTGACCGACGGGACCACCGCGCAGCAGGCGGGCACACAGAACGCCACCCAGACTGCCGCGCTAATCGCTGCTTTGCAGGCGGCCCTGGGATCGAATGGCAACGTGCAAACCATCGGATACTCGATTTCGCCCCGCTATAAGGCGCTTCGGCGATCATTGGTTACATGGCCACTAACACCGTGCAGGTGACCACTTACAACCTCTCGAACGTCGGGAGCCTCATCGACACCGCCAACCAGGCGGGCGGCAGCAGCGTGAGCGGCATCAGTTTCGGTTTGCAGAATCCCGACCCATACGTGCAGCAGGCTTTGGGGGTGGCGGCCAAACAGGCGCTGGCGCATGCGGGGGCTATCGCCGGAGGGTTGGGCGCCAAGGCCGGAGCGGTGGTTTCCGCCGAGGAGGGCACGACCTATACGCCGGTGGTGGCCAGCACCAGCCCGGTGGCGGTGAGCACGCCAGTGGTGGCGGGCACGGTGCGGGTGACGCCAGCGTCACGGTGACGGTGCGTTTGACACAATAACGGTAGGAGGAAAAGATGGCGCAGGAAATCGCAACGTTGGGCGGCGGGTGCTTCTGGTGCCTGGAAGCGGTGTACCAGGAGATGCAGGGGGTGACGCGAGTGGAATCCGGCTACATGGGCGGCCACCTGGACAATCCCAGTTACGAAGATGTGTGCACCGGCCGGACCGGCCACATAGAAGTGGCCCAGGTGACTTTCGATCCGGAGATCGCCTCATACCGCGATATCCTGGAGGTCTTTTTCGCCACCCACGACCCGACCTCCCGAGACCGCCAGGGGAACGACTCGGGAACGCAATACCGCTCGGCGATCTTCTATCACGGCGAGAGCCAGAAGGCGGTGGCCCAGGAATTGATCCGAAAGCTGGAGGCGGAGGGCGTCTACTCGAAGCCGATCGTCACCGAAGTGCGGCCGGCGACCACCTTCTACCGCGCCGAAGACTACCACCAGAATTATTTCCGCACCCATTCGGAGCAACCTTACTGCGCATTCGTGGTGGCGCCCAAGGTGCAAAAATTCCGCCAGAAATTCGCGGGCCGGATGCGCATGTGACGTTCTTTATCGGGTTCGCGGACCGTGGTTCCGTTGGTATTCCCTTCTCGCCTCGGCCACGGCGTCGCGCATGACTATCCAGTTCCGAATGTAGCCTCTGGTCGGCAGGCTCTTCAGGCGTGGCTTGAGCGTCTCGTAGTTCTCCTCAACGTAGGAGTCGAGTAAGGAACAGCTCTTTTCTGGCAACTTGCTGCCGCGGTTGAACCTTGTCGGATGGGCCCTGGCGCATTGCCCCGCTGGGCAAGCGACTATAGTTGGTAGTTGCCCTTCAGCCGATGTATCGTGTAAAAATATGGCGATCTCTGGCGTGAAGCTGGTGGACAGGCGCAGTATTCTCAGGAACTGTGGACTGGTGCTAACCGGCGCGCTGGCCTCGACGGAACCTGCGGAAGCGCAACACCCGGCTGCGAATTCAGTCGATTGCAACTGTACGCGCGCCGCCGACGGGACGCCCCTCGACACCGGATCGAGCGAATTGCGTCCGGTGATTGAACGTTATGACGTGGAGCTGCGTGATTATCAGCGGATTTACGCGCTCCCGGGGTCCCCGGCACGGCAGGCAGCGATGGAGAAGTTCTACGCCGGACAGTTGCGGTTGCTCGACGGGGTCCGCTTCGATGCGATCAGCCAGGCGGGAAAGGTGGATTATCTGCTTCTGCGCAGCCGTCTGCTCAGCCAGCAGAAGCAGTTGGCGCTGGAAGCCGGGCGCGACTCGGAAATCGTGCCTCTCATCCCGTTCCAAGAGACCATCATCGGCTTGGAGGAAGCCCGGCGGCGCATGGAAACCGTGGACGGGCAAGCGTCCGCCCTTGCGATGGAGAAGTTGCTCAAGGATATCGCCGTGGCCAAGGACTCGATGAGCGGCGTCAAAGGGAATCCGTCTACCCTGAACCGCGCCGCGCAACGCCTGGTTCAGTTACGCGCCACCATGCGCGGCTGGTATAACTTCTACGCCCTGTACGATCCGAAGTTTGTCTGGTGGGTGGAAACCGGGTACAAGAAAGCCGACGAGGCCCTGGAGGCCCACGCCCAGTTTCTGCATACCGCGTCGGGCGTGGGAGGTCCGCTGCCGACCGTCGAGGGATTGGGCGGTCGCGGCGGTGGAGGGCGTGGAGGCGGAGGGGGACGCGGGGGCGGCCGGGATGGTAACGAGAGCGGCAGCGGGCGGCGTTCCAGTGGGCCGCTCGGCAGCGAGGAAGAACTCTCCGGAGTTGGTCCCGCGGGCCGCGACGCGCTGCTGGAAGCCTTGCGCGAGGCGATGATTGCTTACTCCCCGGAACAGCTCATCACCTTGGCGAACCAGGAATTTGCCTGGTGCGACAAAGAGATGCTGCGCGCCTCCCACGAAATGGGGTTCGGCGACGATTGGAAAAAAGCCCTCGAAGCGGTGAAGAACAAATACGTCGAGCCGGGGCAGATGATCTACCTGGTGCGGGATCTCTCCCGTGAGGCGATTGCGTTCGTCGAAAAGCACGAACTGGTCACCATTCCCGATCTGGTCAAGGAGGACTACTGGGAAGAGGCCATGACGCCGCAAATGCAACTGGTGAACCCGTTTTTCACCGGCGGCGCGACCATCCAGGTTTCCTCCCCGGCGAGCAGCCAAACCATTGAAGAGCGGATGGAAGCCCTGCGCGGCAACAACATCTATTTCGCGCGTGCCACCGTGTTCCACGAGCTGGTTCCCGGCCACCACATGCAGCAGTACATGACCCAGCGCTATCGCCCCTACCGCTCCATCTTCTCAACGCCCTTCTGGACAGAGGGAATGGCCTTTTATTGGGAAATGCTGATGTGGGACCTGGGGTTCACCCATACGCCCGAACAGCGCGTGGGCGCCCTCTTCTGGCGGATGCACCGCTGCGCGCGCATCATCTTTTCGCTGAGCTTCCACCTGAGCAAAATGAAGGCCGTGGAGTGCGTGCAATTCCTGGTGGATCGCGTGGGCCATGAGAAGGCCAATGCCGAAGGAGAGGTGCGGCGCTCCTTCAACGGGTCGTACCCGCCGATCTATCAATGCGCTTACATGCTCGGGGCGCTGGAATTCTATGCGCTGCACAAGGAACTGGTGGGATCCGGTAAGATGACCAACCGGGCCTTCCATGACGCTCTCTACCAGCAGGGCAACATGCCGATTGAGATGGTGCGCCTTTCGATTAACGGCCAGAAAGTCGAGCGGGACTACCAGGCAAGCTGGAAATTCTACGGCGAAATCGCCTGACGATACTCACCGGTGGTCCCGCTTTGCGGCCGGCTCATCCATCTCCGCCGGGCGGCAGAGGACCTATCACCGGCGCAAAGGCTCTTCGCGGGGCCGTGGGCTGGTTCAGGCTTCTTTTGAGCGTGGACCGGCCGAACCGTGCAACTGCCGCCGCCTCAGCTAACCCTGGTTGCCACCGACTTAGCTTGCAGGAACAAGAGCAGGTAATCCGGGCCGCCGGCCTTCGAATCGGTTCCGGACATATTGAAGCCGCCGAAAGGATGTGCCCCGACCATCGCGCCGGTGCATTTGCGGTTGAAGTACAGGTTGCCTACATGGAAGCGCTCGCGGGCTTCACGCAGATGCGCCGGATCATTCGAAAACACCGCGCCGGTCAGACCGTATTGCGAATCGTTGGCTAACTCCAGCGCGTCCTCGAAGTCGCGCGCCTTGGCCACCGCCAGCACGGGCCCGAAAATCTCCTCCTGGAAGATGCGCGCGCCGCGGTCCACATCGGCGATGATCGTCGGCGGCACGAAATAGCCGCCTTCTGGCGCGGCCTCGCCGCCCACCACCAGGCGGCCTTCACGCTTGCCGGTCGCAATGTAATCGAGAATCGTCCGCCGTGCGCCGGCGCTGATGACCGGGCCCATATAGTTGGCCGGATCGTCCGAAGGCCCCACTTTAATCTGCCGTGTCTTGGCCGCCAGCTTGTCCAGAAACTCGTCGTAGACCTTGGCGTCTACGATGGCCCGCGAGCAGGCCGAGCATTTCTGCCCCTGGTAGCCGAACGCCGAGGCCAGCACACCATCCACGGCCTTATCCACGTCGGCGTTGCCGTCCACCACAATGGCGTCCTTGCCGCCCATTTCGGCGATCACGCGCTTGATCCAAACCTGCCCCGGCCGCGGCTTGGCGGCCAGCTCGTTGATCCGCAGGCCCACATCGCGCGAGCCGGTAAAGCTCACGAAGCGCGTCTTGGGATGTTCCACCAGTACGTCGCCCACGGCGCTGCCGCTGCCTGTGAGCAGGGTGAAGCTGGATTCCGGAAAGCCGGCTTCCAGGAGCACTTCGGCGAACTTAGCGGCGATGGTGGGGGTTTCGCTAGACGGCTTCACCACTGCCGTGTTGCCCGTGACCAGGGTCGCCATGGTCATGCCCGCCAGAATAGCCAGTGGAAAATTCCATGGTGGAATCACCACTCCCACACCTAGCGGCAGGTAGATCATTTCGTCGTGCTCGCCGGGCAGTTGCAGCACCGGCTGCGGCACTGCCAGGCGCTCCATTTCGCTGGCGTAATACTCGGCGAAGTCGATGGCCTCGGAGACGTCGGCTTCGGCCTCGGGCCAAGTCTTGCCGGCTTCCAGAACCAGCCACGCGTCAAACTCGAACTTGCGCGCCCGCAGGATCCGCGCGGCCTCCCGGGTCAGCCGGATGCGCTCCCCGGCGGGGGTGCGGCTCCAGCCGGCAAACGCGGCGTAGGCACTCTCCACGGCGCGATGGGCCAGTTCGGCGGTCGCCCGGTGATGGACGCCCACCACTTCGGCGGAGCGCGAGGGATTCACGGAGACGAGTTTGTCGCCGGTGGCGATCCATTCGCCGCCCAGGCGCAGCAGGTATTCGCGTCCCAGCTCGGAGCGCACCTTTTCCAGGGCGTGCTCCATCGCCTGCCGGTTGCCGGGCTGGGAGAAATCGGCACACGGTTCGTTGCGGAATTGAGTCAGAGTAGCGGTGGCCATCTCTACTATTTTACAAGCTGGCTTTCGGCGCGTTGGGCTTTCGCCGCTTCACCCTACAGATTCCGCCACAAAATGCGTCTTGGGATGGCGGTGGATGCGCGCGAAGGCCATCTCCACTTCGTGGGCGAACCCGCAGATCCAGTTGCCCTCGGCGGCCGCGCCCAGCCAGTGGTGCTTGTTCTCGATGGTTTGGAGGGGGAACAAGTCGAATGCCAGCACCCAGGTGGGCGGGGTGTGGGCGGCGGTGGGCACCAGGTCCGAGAGAAAACAGAATGTCTCGCCAGCGCTTTCCACGGTGACTACACACATGTCGCGGTTGTGGCCGGGGGCGCGCCGCATCCATACGCCGGGGGAAACTTCGCAGTCACCTTCCACCAGGGTCATCTGGCCGGATTCCACCAGCGGGTCGTAATTCAGATCGTTGTAACTGATCGCGTCGCGCGACAGCCGCTCATGGGCATGTTGCCATTCGCCGCGGCTGGCGAAATAGCGGGCCTCGGGAAAGGCCGGCCGCGCGCCGGCGCCAGCCAGAATGGTGTTGCCGCCGCAATGGTCCCAGTGCAGGTGGCTATTGATGACCGTGTCGATGGAGCCGGGGTCGAAGCCGTGCCGGGCAATGACTTCCGGCAGCGGGGCAGCGTCCAGCGGCAGGCTCATGCGCTCGCGCATGCGCGCATCGGGCTTATCGCCGCAGCCGGTTTCTACCAGGACGGTGTGGCCGCGGCCCTGGATCAGATAGCAGTTAAACGCTACCGGAATGCGATTGCGTTCGTCCGGCGCGACTTTGCGGCTCCACAGGGTCTTGGGGACTACGCCAAAGAAAGTCCCTCCATCCCACCAGTGAACGTGGTCCAGAATTCGGGCGATCCGGAACTCGCCCACCCCCACCGCCGCCATCGGCCGGTTTATCCGCGCACCAGCTTGCGCCCGCGCTCGAACAGGTCCGAAGCGTCGTCAATCAGCTTGCGCCCGCGTTCGAACATATCCTTACCGGCGTCCATCAGGTCCTTGCTGGTCCCGCTGATGGCCTCGCGGCTCTGCTGGGTGCGCTCGGTGAGAAGACGGCGGGTGTCCTTGCCGCTGCGCGGCGTGTAGAGAACCGCGACGGTCGCGCCGATCACCGCGCCCGTGATAAACCACGCCAGGGCGCTGGTGCTGTCGTTGTCTTGCGTCTGGTCGGCCATTATATCCTCCGCCTGGGAGACCGGTTTAGGGACGGTCCTCTCCCATTCTGCGATATCCTTGAGTCATGGCGCAAGATCCTGAACCCGACGAGCCCGACGAACGCGAGCAAGAGCCGGGAGAACACGTAGACCTGTCGCACGATCTCGACATGGTGACACTGTACACCGCCAATACCATCGATTCGGAGGTGGAAGCCGGGGTTCTCAAGAGCCTGTTGGAATCCAACGGCATCCCGGCCCTTGTGATCGGCTCGCCCTATCCGAACCTGGGCTACCAGGTGCAGGTGCCGCGAGTGCAGGC
>Ga0335074_10005631_pt1 | contig 17332 bp, 10 predicted proteins | sample Lox_Sample_23_FD_206715 | JGI IMG/M metagenome (GOLD analysis project Ga0335074, IMG submission 206715) | Soil microbial communities from Loxahatchee National Wildlife Refuge, Florida, United States - Lox_Sample_2.3 | ecosystem: Environmental > Terrestrial > Soil > Wetlands | place: USA... | reverse complement strand
GCAGGCGTTTGCGCAAGCTGTGATCGATGTTGACGGTTTTTGATCCATTGGCGTAGCACATCGGACCTTGGAGATCCAATTCCTCTGGCCCGTGATTCGAGGCTTTCCATTCACGTTTGGCTGATCAACCGGCAGGATCGATAGCATGAAGACTCTGCAACCAGATCTTGGCATTGACGAGTATCTCCGCAAGCGACTGACGCCAGCTGAGGTTTCAGTTCCTCAACTCGCCGGGATTGACATGTACGGCAGATCCATTCCCGCCGGGGAGGTGGGAGGCGATCTTGTCGAGTACGTCAATTTTCAGCAACTTTACGATATCGATGCGCGCATTGCGCGTGCTCTGAAACTGTCCATGGATTACTTGGAGCACCTTCCCGAAGGCATGCTGCCAAGAAACCTGGTGGACGTGCATGTGGGGTGGATGCAATCCAGGCCGGAATTTGGCTATGCCGACGCGGCGGAGTACAGAAAGGCCAAGAGGTCAGAACAACTAAGAATCGCCGAGGACCTGCAAGCAACCCGTGCAACCGCTGGAGTGCTCCTGGTCGACGCCCAGGGCCACGACATCATATCGGCAAAGATTGCGTCGACCGTTCACGACACCTTTCAGGCCTTCATTCTTTCGGACTTGGATCGACATGGAAGAACAACCCCGGACATGTTCGAAAGAATCAATTTGCGCATGGCCGAATCCGTGACTCCGAGAAATGCTCTCGGCTGCGATGAGAAGGAGAATTGGCGGGAAAATGCCACGATGCTCTACGGCGAGATTTGCCCCAATGGCCATTTCCGTTTCGTTGACTTCGGACATCCGCCTCCGCTCGTATTCTCAGCGGAGTACGGGAGGTTTATGGATATCGGCAAGTCCTCCATCGTGCAGTTTTTGCCACTTGGCATGACGATTCCGGAGGATCATCCAGACCGAAATAGATATCTCTCCATGGTGCCGCGTGCGCACAGGATGGACCCATCGGAAGTTTCTGAAATTCAACTGATGAATTTCGGAGACATTCTCTTCCTGCATACGGACGGAGTGTACGATGGCAGCGACGAGCAGGATCGACTTCAGATCGAACAGGTTATTCGTGAACATCAAAATGAGCCCGCGAAAGCGATTTGCAATGCCGTTCTGGCCCATGCGGTCCGGCAAGATGAACGCTTGAGGCAGCTTGGCGAGGAAGATCGCGTGGACGACAAAACGGTAATTGTTATTAAGCGAACGCAATAGCGTTTCGTCCGCAGGATAGTGGTCTCATTAAATCTGCAGAACCACCGCTGTACCGGTTTGGACTCTGGCGGCCTCTATCTGTGGCACACGCGGCCGCTGCCTGGATTAGGCTAAAGCTGTTGCTTAACCACTCGTGTGTTTCCGTCACGCATTTCCTTCGATACGGTCTTTCCATAGACGTTCATCGTGGTTTTGATGTCGCTGTGACGCATAAGGTCTTTGGCATGCGCATCCTTCACCCCGGATGCAGACAGCCACGATCTATAGCTGTGACGAAAGGTGTGCCATCCAATCCCTTTGATGCCCAACTTCGCGGCAGCGGGTTTGAGATAGTCAGTCAGGATCGTGGAGTCGGAATACGGGCCTCCGGTTCGGGGAGATGGAAACACCCACGATTCATCTTGATCCTGCTTCTTTCTCCACAGCTTCAGCACGGCCATCAGTTTGGGATGAATAGGAAGCGGATCGGCGCTCGCGTCGGTCTTGGGAAGTTCTTGAATGCGGCTGTGTGTGAACACGCGCCGTACCTGTACAGTATCTTCGCCGAAATCGAAATCCACCCACTTGAGCGCCAGCGTCTCAGATACGCGGAATCCGAAGCATCCGCTCACCAGTACCATCAGATTGTACGGCTCCGGCAACGATTGAACGTACGTCTTGAATTTGTCAGGCGTCAGGACCACAAGTTTCTTCTGGCGCTTTGTCGCCCCCTTGACCTTAACGAGCTGCATCGGGTTCCGCTGAACCGGGATGTATTCCCAAAGCATAGCCAAATCGAGCAGCTTCGAAAGGATGTTCCGCGCTCTCGCCTTTTGCGCAGCGCCGAACTCGCACTTGTCGAGCCAATTCTTCACGAGGATCGCGCTCACATCGGATGGTCGCACATCGCCGAATTTGGGACGGATGTGCAAGTCAATGAGACTCCGATTTGTCGATTGTGTGCTGTGACGCAGAGAAGGGAACTCTTCTGCATAGTAGCGGTCGATGATTGTCTTCATCGTCGCGCTAATTTTGCCGCTCAGGGTGTCAGAGTTGAGAGCGCCGAGTTGAGGTTCGACAGCTTTACGGACGGATGTTTCCGTTGGATACTTGAGCGCGTCGAACGTCTGAGTTTTAAGTTTGCGTTCCCCGCTCTCGTCGCTACAATAGAAACGGAACTCCCACGCGAATCCGTTTGCGCGGGGAACCTTGCGGATTGACCCATGCTGATACCGGTTACGAGAATGCTTCATTTCAACATCTCCGTCCGAGGCGCTGAAATGAGTGTATCAAATCATGGTGTTATATGGTGTCAGTTTTACGTAAGTTATTGAAGCGGGAGTAGTTCAGTGGTAGAACGTCAGCTTCCCAAGCTGAATGTCGCCGGTTCGATCCCGGTCTCCCGCTCCATTTCCCTTCGAGAAGATTGATTCGCGACACGCGCTGCGCCGCACGCCGGCTCGGCCCGGGCATGCCGCCGGCTCTTGCCGTCTTCGATCGGTTCCAGCTGATCCCGCCACCTGTAGAAAATGCGCCGCTGAACGCCTACAGCGGTTCCAGAATTACTATACCCAGGAGCCACAGCTGCTGAGTGGCATATTCCTCAAGAAAATGCCACCTCTCACCAATCTCAAGGTGGCACGTGAATTCTGGAGCCGCTCTGGCCCTTCCGGCAACTTCACGATGTTGTCACAACTCTCTTCAACCGCTCAACAGCCATCTTCCGAAATACAGTCGGATATCGGCCCACCGATCGCGCGTTCGTCATTTGCAGCCCATTTCACCTCGTAGTGTGCCAATTGCCAATGCCGCGGTTGAAGGGGGCAGTCCAGTTAAACACCGCCCACTTCATGCCCGGATTAAATTTTGGCGAATGACAGGGGCCAAGCGAAGATATGTGCCCAACCGGCGGCGCAGGCTTATCCGCCCAGTTGTGGCAGTTGACCAAACTGCGCAGTGAATAAGCGAATCATCCACTGACGGTGCTGTTCTAGGTATGCTGAGAATCGCTCTGGGTGCGCAGGATCGAACATGGGCTCATCCCAATCAAGGTCTTCCGAATGGAATTTTTGATCGACCGTGGCCTTTGGATCGGGCGGTAGATCCATGTTACGCCCAAAGTAGCGATTGTCTTCGAAGCGGATATTCGTTGCCTCGCCCCAACCCGGCGCTATCTCGTATTTCCCATCCTGATTGCGACTGATTTCATGGCCGTAGTGCGCCGTTCCTGCCACATCAAACGTGTTATTCCGGAAGATCGCGTCCTTAGACCATCCATCCCAACTGCTCACAAGCAGCACCTGCACATCATCTTTTGGAGCTGTGTAGATTGCGTTTTCTTCGACGGTCGTCTGATCGGCCCCACTGAGATTGAAAATGCGGCTGTGATCATCCCGACTGATGTTGTACCGAATGACAGTTCCCGTATTCCCGAAATTTTCATCCGGGTTTCGTTTGCCGGGCGTGCAGATCAGCATGAACCCCCCTTCGTTATCGTGGCTGTAGTTGTAAAGGAAATGCGTGTTACGGGAATTGTAATCTGAATCGAATCCCTCACCATCGTGGGTTGAATGAGTAAACGATGCTTCGTTAAGAAGAAACGTCGAATTGTCGGTGCTCCACGGCCAGATACCGGCGTTGTAATCGCCTGATCGGCTGTTACAGTGGCTCACAACATTGTGCTCAATGAGAGCGCCATCCGTAGCCCAGGGAACGATTCCATCGCCGCCTATATCTTCTGCATAGTTGTCTTCAATTACCACATGGAGGCTTGGAAACCATCTTGAACGAGCCACCTGGTCGCTTTCGCCAGCAATTGCGGAACGATCCACTTTCCAAATGATGTTCCGTTCTATCTCCAGTCCATCGAAGCGGCTTGGCACTTTGTCTCCGATGGTGCGGAAGAGAATCCCGCCGTTGTCCTTGCGCTTGTTGGTCCCATTTACATCGTGAATGTAGAGATCGGACACAACCACGTGATGCGCCGTCCCGAAGTTTGTTACGTCCACGAGAACGCCGCGCCGGAGTTCAGGATCCGCGCCGTGGTTCGTAATCTCAATATGATGCACTTCCACTTCGTCTACATTCTCCAGGCGCACCACATTTTCCACTCTGCCCTCGCCATCGATGCGCGGCAGCGGGCCGCCTCCGAACCAGTCGACTACAATCGGTGCGCCTGTGGCGCCCGAGCTCGACAGGGATAATTGGCCGCTCCAGCGCGAACCGCAATGAAGGAGAATACGATCCCCAGGGTGGAATTGTGTCCCATTGACCTTCTCAAGACTTTTCCAGGGATGGGACGGCGAAGTTCCACCTCCCAAATCATTCCCCTGCTCCGAGTCCACATAGTAAGTAGTTGCGTGCAGACAAGCAGGAGGGAATCGAAATAAGACGACGAATAATAGTGCGGCATGAATCTTCACAACAAGTCTCCGTGAACAAACGACTAATGAACGGTTCAGAATGCAGGAGTGGAATCGGAATCTTGAAGAGATGTGAAATCCGTGACCTGCCAATGATCTCTCCAGTGAATGGTTAGACCGCCGGGATTAGATTCCACCGGCGGCCAGCAGGCATGACGAGCAGGATCAGGGCGTACCCTGCACATATCGTGGCCGGTGATATCTGCCATGAATGGTCCATGTCTATTTCCTTTGTTCCGCCTCAGCGTAAAGAAGATGCCGGGCTGCCGATTATCAGCGGCCCGGCGATGAGACTACTGAATTGCGCCATTACCACTCGAAGCGGGCGCCTAGCTGGCCGGTGCGATTGCCATAAGCACCGGTAACATGGCCAAAATAGGCGCTGCTGAGGTTTGTATTGGGATTATCCCAATAGTGCCGGTTAAAGAGATCGAAGAACTCCGCCCTCAGGGTAAACGTATATCGATTGTCTGCCCCGAACGGCGTCTTCTTCAGCAGGCTGGCGCTTTCCTGTGGAGTCGACCAGCCGCGCCAGTTAGGATAGCCATGGCAGCCGCAAAAACTGGTGGGGCTGTTGCCGAGTTCGCCGTATGTTGGATTGGAAAAGTTTGCCGGATTCACGAAAAGGCTGTCCGGATCGGGCGCTGCTCCCGCAACGGTTGGATTCCAGGATGGATTGTACTTCTTGAATGTGTTTTTGAAGCTTGCACCGGGGGTAACATTGGTATAGACCGCGCTCCAGCCGGGGTAATAGTTCGTAGAACCCACTGCGCCCATCGGCCCGGCGTTGGCGTAGTACACAATCGCGCCGCCTTCCCATCCCGCTACCAAGTCATTCACAAACTTGCCGGATCCTGAAAGAAATCGGCGTCCCAGACCAAAGGGCAGAACATAGGTCGAGTAACCCTTCACTGTATCGTAGGCCTGTGCATAAGTAGACTCATGTTTGTAGTTGTAAGGGTCCTGGTACCAATAGTTAAATGACCACGTGTCAATGAACGCCGAACCCGTATTGCCCGTAGTGCGCGATAAGTTATAACTGAGATCGAGATTGAGCGATCCGCGCTGTTTCTTGCCCTCAACCGTAAATGCGTTATAGCCTGATTGGCCTAGCGGCGAATTGGTGAAGAAAGTACCGCCGGCGTAATCCGCCTGTACCTGAGGAAATGGGAAGATGGCAAAGTATGCTTCTCCGGCAAATCCAGGGTATGGGTAGGGTACGCCAGCCGCGGCGGCCGAACCCTGATCGTACACCCAGTCCCACTCGTTACCGGAATTGATCAATGGTTGGTAAGTGCTCCAGGTCGGAAAGTTGAGCGGGTTTAGCGCGCCGTCGTGCAGATTGCGGCCGCTGCTTCCCAAATAGCTGACTTCGACCACCGCATGTCCGGGCATTTCATACTGCAGTCCAGCAAACCAGCTTTCTGTGAATGCAAGCTGCCGGGTGTTCGGATTGACGTTTGCGGGCCCCCATGTGGCTTGAAGCGCCGCATTGGTTGGGGCAGGCCCGGTCGGCGGAGTATACACACCTGGATAATTCTGTGCGTCCCACTGGAACGCAGGCGCCTGTGCGGAAACCTCAACGACTTGGTTCAACCCGGTATAACCCACTGCCGATCCATAAGGAGTTCCTGAATAGCCATTCCATCCCAGGGGTACAAAGTTGATTCCCGCTGAGGCACGCGCGACCAGTTTGTCGGTAATCTCATAGGATCCACCGATTTTCGGCGCCAGCTGATGCCAATCGGTGTAGGTTTCAAAGCTGCCGTTCGGATTCGATAGCCAAGTGTATGCACCAGGAATGCCTCCGTACACCTGATTGGGAGCAGATATACTCCAGTTCGACCATTTTCCACCTAGTACGTGCAACGGGCGCGTCAGCTCCCAGCGCAGGGAGCCGCTGACGAGAAAGCGCCTGTTGATGCGAATATCATCTTGGCCGAAGAACGAAATCTCCTTGCGGCGGCTATTCAGATTGAAAGTTAGAGCCTGGCTCGCGTTCTGCACTTCGCCCAAAAGGAAGTTTGCAAAGGCCGAGCCTACATAGGGCTGAATGCTGGTGTTCGTCGGCGCGAAGGTGTTGTTTGAAAAATTGAATGACAATGCTCCGCCGGTGTTGTCCAGGTTGAAACCCAGTTCACGATATTCGGCACCGAACTTCATCGTGTGCCGGCCCTTGGTCCACGACAGGGTGTCGTTCACGATGGCGTTGTAGGCGTCGTATCCGCCCGTATAAGTGCTGCCGATGGAGGTTTCCCCAATACCATCTGGAGACCCGGTGAACGTGATGTATGGGAAGTTTTTCAGCGGATCAATGCTGCCGTAGCCCACCTGCTGGGGCCAGTTCGTCGAGCCGGCGATTGAAGTCATGGGAATACTTTTGTTATCAAAAGTGTTGAAAGTATACGCGACATCGTTCAGAAGGTTCGGCGAAAAGATATGAGTTTCATTGGCGCGATATTGACCGCCGATTACGGTCTCTACGCTGCCATCCGACAAAGGTCCGCCGGTTGTCGATCCCGATTGCCACAGCACAGAATTGGTAGCGTTGCCGCAGGCACCGGTGCAGTAGCGTGGCCGGAGCGTATAAATATACGAAGCGGCTATGTGATCGTTCGCCCCTACCGACCAGTCGTATTTGAAGCTAAGTTGAGTTTGATGGAACCAAGGCTCTTCATTGGCAAGAGAAGGATAGTTGTTGGTTACGCCGGCGACTGTCGGTTTGTAACTCTGATAATAAGAAGCAATCTTCTGCGCGATGGGGCTAAGTGGGTCTGTGATAATGTTATCGGGATACACCGTCCCTCTGGGACTGAAGATAGAACCGTAATAAATGGTGTTCCCTGCGGAGTCTGTATAGGGTGTTGTGCCATTCATGATGGGACACGGGCTCACCGAACATCCGTTAGCCGCGGCGGCTGCCGGCAACAACTCGCTGAAATTGCCCGCCAGCATGTCGGTGGTCGGCACGGTGCCATTAGTAGGGGATTGCTGCCAGTTCGCCTGCAGGTACTTTTCATAGGCTGCGTAAATGTACATCTTCTTAATGCCCAGCCACTTTTTCCAGATGGGCCCTCCGCCGCTAACTCCATAGTCGAAATAGCGATAGTAAGCGCGGCGATACTCATCAACGCAGGCCGTGTCGCCTGCAGCGCACTGGGACAGGTACCAATTGTCGGTCCAGTCATTTGCGTTCAGGAATTCGTTGTCGAGGAACCCAAACGAGGTTCCGTGAAATCGGTTGCTTCCCGATTTCAGCTCAAAATTCATGGCGCCGCCGCCGGTGCGCCCGTCGGCCGCGCTCAGGCCCGCCGTGTCGGTTTGTGACTCCTGGATGGCGTCCATGCTCGGTTCCTCTTCGCCCAGGTCGCCAACAATGCCTGAGTCCGTCGAGGTGCCATCGATGTACGTGCCTGTTGTAAATGCCTGCGAACCGGAGATGTAGCTTGTCCAGTTGTTACCGCTGACATTGGGCGTAACGGCATAGGCGAAACTGGTCATGTCGCGGCCGCCCACGATGGAAAGAGGCAGGTCGGTCATTTCCTGGGCGTTCATGTTGGTGCCGACCTCGTTCTGCAGTTCCAACACGGGGGCTGCGCCGGAGACTGTAACCGTCTCTGTGGCAGCACCGACGCGCATCATCGCATCTACTTCCACCGTATGCTGTGTTTCCAGATCGATGCCCGTCCGTTCCATGTCCACGAATCCGGCCTTCCGGAAACTCACGTTGTAACTCCCAATCGGGAGGTCTAACAGCGAGTAGAAGCCGAGATTGTTGGCTACGGTCTTAAACTGCACTCCGGTCGTTACTTGCGTTGCCACCACGTCAGCAGAGGCAATGACCGCACCCGTAGGGTCACTCACCGTGCCCGTGATGGTGCCGCGATCCGTCTGCGCTACTGCCGCCAAAGGAATTACAAAGAGCGGCAATAGAAATGCCAAAAGGTGTAAACGTTTGCAAGCCATGGCCTCCATCTCCTTTTAAGTTGTTGCAGTCTGCCGAAGTTCCAAGGGCCTTACACTAGTAGCTCCGCATTTTCCCGGCGGTTTGACAAATCCCGGAATCTCCCCGCTACGGCAGCATTGGTTTCGCCCGAAAGCCTATGCTCCCAATGAGACGTTTGGCAATCATACAGATGTATGTAGGCACTTACCGAAGAAGAGAGAGTTTGAAGGTGGATTCGCGACCGGGGGCGGCCAGGGGGAGGGCCTAAAGATGTACAAGGCCGCGCTGTGCAGCTGCAATGACGGCCTGGGTACGGTCAGTCACGTTCAAGCGCTGAAAGATTTCACTGAGGTGGCATCTCACGGTAATCTCGGCAATTCCCAGTGCAGCGGCGATCTCCTTGTTACATTTTCCCCGGGCCAGAAGCGCAAGCACTTCGCGCTCGCGAGCCGTAAGCGCCGTATCCGGATTGCGCGAAGCGAGTGCGTCTGTAACCGGCGGCGGCAGAAACCGTTCACCCCGGTGCACGCGGCGCAGGGCATCGAGCAGAAGTTGACGCGGCATTCCCTTGATGACGTAACTGCTGGCGCCCGCCTCCAAAGCCTGATGAATGTCTTCATCACCGCGGTAGGTGGTAAGGACGACAAAGCGCGCCTCAGGAAATTCATCACGAATCTTGCGGATACAGGCAACGCCGCCCATACTCTCCAGGCGCAGGTCCATCACCGTCAGATCGGGCTGGTGCTCGCGAAAAAGTGCTATGGCCTCTTCACCACTGCCTGTGTCGGCAACAACTGTCATGTCTGGCTGTGTATCGATAATCGTGCTGATGCCTACGCGCACGACAGGATGATCGTCTACTACCAGCACTTTAATCTTTGCTGTCTCTTTCACCCTCATTGCCTGCCCACACCCTATCAAATATATGTATGTGCCGTCTTCGCGGCACCACAATGCGGACCCGGGTGCCGCGGTTGGGCTTGCTGTCAATTGTCAAGGAACCGCGCAGGAGGCGTACCCGTTCCTGCATCCCCAACATGCCGAAATGACCGTTCCTCGATGAGTCGGGAGATTGATCGAAGCCACAGCCGTCGTCTCGAACCTCAATCTCCAGGCTCCGCTTTGTGAAGCATACATCAATGTCGATGCTCTGGGGATTGGCGTGCGTCACGGCGTTGGCAAGTGCTTCCCTCACGGTCATCAGCAGCTCGTGCGTTGACGATTCACCAAATTTGAATGAGTCGCCCGTAACGCGGCATCGAACCGGCACTCCGGAGTTCGACTGAACCTGCCGCGAAAGCTCTTCGCAGAGCGTTGCCACATCTGCAGCCGACGTCGATGTGTTTCGCAGCGCCCATACTGCCTCGCGCGCCGATTCAATGGTCGCGCGAACTTGGTCGGAAGCATAATTCAGAAGCTGATCACGCAAGCGCGTCTCAGATGATTCAACTTCCAACGCAGCTTCAACCAGAGACGAAACGCCGACACATCCTTGAATGACCGTATCGTGCATCTCTCGCGCCAACCTCGCCCGCTCCTCATTCACCATGTGAAAGCGCAGCTTCATCTGTCGCAACCTGAACCGGTAAACGAGAAAGACCAAACTCAGCGAGGTAATCACGCAACAGGCGAAAAACCAGTATGTTGCGTAAAAATGTGGTTCCTGAACAATGAGAATGGATGCTTCGGAGACCGCCCCGGGGTTACCTATATCATAGGCTTGGACACGAAAGCGATATTTTCCCGGCGGAAGATGTGTATAGTATGCAGTCCGGCGCGTAAATACTTCGTTCCAAGACTCAAGGCCTCCCATTTCGTAACGGTAGCGGAATCCCTCTTGCGAGCCCAGGTGGATTACTGCATAAGAGATCTCCAGCCGCGCGTTTCCCGGCTTCAAAACGACCTTTCCTTTGAGTGGTACGTCTTGACCAGCGGCTATGATGTCTTCAATCCTGATTGACGAAGAAGCGGCAGGGAGTATTCGGTTCACTGCGATATGCACTGCACCCTTGTTGGTCGGAAACCAGACATCCCCGTTTGGGCTGACAGCTCCTTCAGGCTGCAATCCACTATAAAGCGCCGCTGAATCCAAATCTGCCGAATCCTCGTAAAATGTGAGGGCGACTCGGGTGCCGGTTTGAAAGTTATCGAGCTCGCCAACTGGCACACGGGATATGCAGTTCGGGCTTCCGAGCCAGATACTGCCTCGCGAGTCATCGAGTATCTCGTAGATTGTATTGCTGACCAAACCCTGCGCTGTCGTAAGATGAATCAACCTATTAACTCTGTATCCATAAAGACCATTGCTGGTGCCAAACCATAACTCGCCTGATGCATCCTGGGCAATACTCCAAAGTTGTTCATGACTTAGTTCTCTCGTAACTAAGTCATGAACGATCCTGCCGTGAACAATATGACTCAGGCCGCGGCTTGTGCTCACCCAGATATCTCCGCCGCGGTCCTGGAACAGAGCGGTAACACTGAAATAGGCCAATCCGTTGTCCACGTCGTAATTCTGTGAGTGCTCACCTTCCAGGTGGGTCACGCCGCCGTCAGTTCCCACCCAGATGCTTCCGTCCCGGCTAAGCAGAATAGCTCTGACGAAGTTATTCACTAGATCGTGTTCTATGTTAAAGCGTTCGACATGATTGCCGTCTACATGCAGTAATCCGGCGCCATCGGTGCCAACCCATAACCCACCTCGCCCGTCGGGTTCTAGAGTTCGCACGCGAAGGCCGGGCAATCTGGGGATGCTATAGGGAGTCGCCGTCCCATCGCGAATCCTGAAAACCTGCGAGGCGGCGACCCAGATCGTTCCGCGGCCATCGTCTGAAAGTGTTTCAAAGACCGAGTCTGCTCCGCCGGGAAAAGGCACTATGCTGGCCGGCGTCCTGCTCAGCCTGACGACCCCGGCCTGCGTGCCCAGCCAGAGGTTCCCTTCTTGATCCTCGAAAACATCGTTCACCGTCTTGCTGGGCAAATTGTCTGATGAGATATGGAACAGGCGATCATTCTGCAGATAGAAGAGACCCTGCCCTATGGTTCCTGCCCAAAGTCTTCCATCTACTGTCTGCCTTATCACGCTTACCCATGCGGAAATGCCGGGCAAGTCTGACAACTCGCCCGATGGCGTAAGCTGATGTAACCCTGATAGTGTACCCACCCAAGGCGTTCCATGTGGCGCCGAGTACATTGAGGTGATCAAGTTCAGGCTTGGTCCGCCGGGCAAAGGGTATTCCCTGAGAAACAAGTTGCCGCTGAATTCAAGCAGCGTCGTGCCCCCCACCCAAACATGACCCTGTCCATCCTGAACGATTGCGCGGACGAAGATTGCCGGAGTGCCGTGACTGTTATCGATTTTCTTGATGGTCAATCCTGAGACCTGGAATAGCCCCTGATCCGCGCCGATCCAAAGTGTACCGCTCCGATCCTCGAAAATCGCGCGGATGAACTCGTTGGATAATCCGCCTTCTGTTGGATAAACTCGGAATTCTCCGTCCCAGAATCGGATCAAACCACCGCCCTCGGTCCCGATCCAGAGACTGCCATCCTTCGACGTCAACAGGTAATTGACTCCGCGCGCGAGCGATGCCGGCGCAACGTCCCGGTCATAGCTTGTGAATCGTGCTCCGTCGAAACGCACCAGACCGCCCTTGGTGCCGATCCACAGATTACCGTCGTGGGTCTGCGCAAAAGCCTGGACGGTTTGATCCGGCAAACCATCTTTGGCTTCCCACAGCGTCCTGGAAAATCCTTCAACTCCAATTTCCGTTGGCCGCGCGGCGACAGAAGCCGAGCTTGCAAGGAGAACCAGAATGGTCACGAAGGCGCGCATCGGTACGTTGATTGCCATTCATTATAGGCATTGTGCCTCGGCAAAATTCCGATCGGCTTTGAATCCAGCACATGTGTTATCACCCGTTCCTTGTAAATATTGCTTTGTGCTGTACCTTTTTGAGGCTACTGCCCTCCCCAGCCTACCCGGTCCTTTAGCGCTCGCGCGCTGCACCACCATGTCATCGTGCTCAACGAACGTCACCGTAGCAACGGCTCAGGTTGATGGGATGGTTGCGTAGAAAAGACGCACCGCCCCGAGCTCCTTCAAAGACGCCGGCACACCACCATGCCCATCCCCGCCAGCGTGGCCGCCCGTGTTTGCCGACAGCTTTGCTCGCGGTGATGTCATCCAACAATCTGACCTGCTACACCGCTTCTCTGATCTTCATCACCAGGCTGGTCACCGTCTTGTCGCCGGCCAGCAAAAACTGGTGAGGAGTTCCCGCCCGCACGTGGATTAGGTCGCCTGCGCGCAGCTCCTGGCGCATGCCCCCCTCGATGGCCTCGCCGCGCGTCTCGCCCGGTGCAATCACGCGTGCGTCCACAACCGTTCCACCCACCACCAGGGCGGCCGCGCCGGCCAGCACCACAAACAAATCGGCCCACTCGTCGTGCACCTCAACCTCGCCGCTGCGCGCGCGGAACGACAGCATAGCCTTGTGCTGCGGAAACTCGCCGATGGTCTCGCTCGCCGACCCATTGCCGGCCCGCGCCAGCTTGCGCAGATAGGCAGCTCGCTCCAGCAGAACCGCCGGCGTCCAATGCTGCGCCGGATCGTTTCGCTTTTTCCTGGGTGGCGCAGGATCCTCGCCCATCACCGCGCGCAACAGGTTTTCGGGCAACCGCTCCATCTAAGCTCCCCGGTCCGGACCGATATCGACAATAATCCGATCTTGATAGGGCACGGCTTCAGCCGTGCCGTAACCCTCGATTTACGAGACCGGCTTTAGTGTCTGGGTGAGAATTCAGCCCTGCGCCAACTTGCTAACTTGCTATGTCGCTGGGGACCGTCTGGGTACGACGCTAACTCGCCGCCTTTGATTCAAAACACGTCCTTCTCGCGTCCCGGCAGTCCGTTCTAATCTACACTCTTTAGCCGCTGAGGGATCGTTTTTCAAAGTTGCCTCGCTCCTACCCCAGATCGCCCCACTAAAGCCCCGCCAGCACTCTCGCCCGCCTGAAGATCTCAAGAAACATCGTCCTGGTCAACTTGCCCGTGTTGGTGTTCTGCAGTGATGGATGATAGCTGGCAATTGTCTTAAGCCCGCCCGGCAGTTCATACTCAGCCCCATGCGCAAACGTGAATCCGCTCTTGCTTTCGAGCCCTCGCGTTCGCGCCACGTGCGCCAGCAGTCCGTCAAAAGCAATCTTCCCCAGGCACACCACCACGCGCAGGTTCTTGAGCAGCGCAATCTCCCGGTCGAGCCACGGCGCACAGTTTCTCAGCTCACCCGGCGTTGGCTTGTTCCCCGGCGGAGCGCATCGCCCCACCGAGGTTATCAACAACCCTGTCAACCCCATGCCGTCATCGCGCGATACCGCGTTCGGCTGCGACGCAAACCCCGCCTCATATAAGACCGGATACAGAAAATCTCCCGACCCATCGCCCGTGAACGGCCTCCCTGTGCGATTCGACCCATGTGCGCCCGGCGCAAGACCGAGCGCCATCACCCGCGCCTTCTCATCGCCGAACGACGGCACCGGCTTTCCCCAATACTCCCAGTCCAGATAAGCCCGGCGCTTCACTTGCGCTACTTCGGCGCAATACTCGCGCAGGCGCGGGCAGCGGACGCATTCCACAACCGCATCATTTAGCGCGGTCAGAGTCGAAAACTCCGCCGCCTTGTCCGCTCTACGCGCCGTCCCAGCCATTCTGCGATTTTACGGCGCGGGCCGCTAATGCCTATTGCCGAGCCCTTAGACCCTAGTCCCTCAGTCCCTTAGTCCCCCAGTCCCTGCCCTTGTACTTCCAGTCACACGACGTTCATACTCCGGCTGTGATAGCATCCGTTTTTCGACCAAGGCGCGCGGGAATCCTTCACTTCCGCCGCCACGTCGCGTTTGGACCATCCGTATGGATGAGGAAGACGGGAGAACCGGACCCCAACCCCGGCAACTCGGCCGCTTGAACGCCACCACTGGCGTGCCCGTACAATCCCTGCAACAAGATTTCCGCGCCCCATCCTTTCGCGTGGGTGCCCCAGGTCTCGCTTCTGAGACCCGGGAGCCAAACTTCGTTCGCTCGCGAATTTGCGGGCCATCTCTTCAAGGAGCAACACACCATGAAAACGTACCAGGGAAGTGAGATCCGCAACGTAGCTGTAGTGGGGCATGCGCAGAGCGGCAAAACCACACTCGTCGCCGCCATGCTGCATGCCGCCAAAATGACCGCAACGCAGGGCCGCGTCGAAGACGGCTCGGCCGTAACCGCCTATGACGAAGAAGAAGTTGCTCGTCGCGTCACCATGCAGAACGCAGTCGCCTTTGCCGAGTGGCAGGGCGCCAAGATCAACCTCGTCGATACGCCCGGCTTTCACATGTTCACACACGAAGCCCGCGCCGCACTGCTCCCCGTAGAGTCCGCGATCGTCGTCGTTAATGCCCAGAGCGGCGTTGAGCCGGTCACCGAGCGCGTGTGGAGATTCGCTGAAGAAGCCAACGTGCCCCGCATCGTCCTGGTCAACCAGATGGACCACCCCAAGGCCGGCGGCGGAGGCGGCTTGAGCGCCCTCATCGACGACATTCAAGATCGTTGGGGCCGCACCTGTATTCCCGTCCAGTTACCCATCTCCGACGCCAACGGATTTCATGGCGTGGTCGACCTCGTCACCATGGAGGCCTATACCTACACCCCCGCAGGCGATGGCCGCGGCAAAGTCTCAGCCGAAATCCCCGCCTCCCTCACTGCCGATGCCAAGGCCCGCCACGAGGCCCTCGTCGAGCTGGTTGCCGAAGGCAAAGACGAGTTGATGGAAGAATTCTTTGAGAAGGGCACCATCCCCGAAGAACACCTCATCGCCGCGCTTCACGAAGCCATCCGCGAAGACCGCATCTTCCCCATTCTCTTTTCCAGCGGACTGGCCAACATGGCCCTCGATCACCTGCTCGACTTTATCAAGGTCTACGCGCCCGCTCCCGTCGAGCGCGAACCGCTCGCGGTCAAGGCCGGTGCCAACGGCGACTCAGCACCCGCCACCCGCAAGGTATCCGATAGCGAACCCGTCGCGGCCTTCGTCTTCAAAACCATGTCGGACCCCTTTGCCGGGCGAATCAGCTTCTTCAAAGTCATCAGCGGCATGGTCAAGAACGACGCTTTGCTTGAGAACTACACCCGCCGCGGTCAGGAAAAGCTCTCCCACCTCTCCGTCATGCAGGGCCGCAAGGCCGTCGAGGTCCCCGAGCTTCACGCCGGCGATCTGGGCGCCGTAGCCAAGCTGCGCGACACCCTCACCGGCGACACCCTTGGGGCAAAAGGCTCCGAAATCCAGATCGAGCTGGCCACCACGCCCGAGCCGGCCATGACCTACGCCATCGAGCCAAAATCCCGCGCCGACGAGGACAAGCTCGCCCCCGCCATCCACAAACTCATGGAAGAGGACCTGCTCATCCGCTTCTTCCGCGACCCGCAAACCAACGAGTTCTTAATCGCCGGCGCCGGCCAGCCGCATATCGAGGCCATCGTCAGCCGCCTTAAAAAGCGTTATCACGCCGAGGTTACCCTCAAGGCGCCCAAAGTCCCCTACCGCGAAACCATCCGCGGCAAGGCCGACGCCCAGGGCCGCCACAAAAAGCAATCCGGCGGCCACGGCCAGTTCGGCGACTGCAAAATCCGCATGGAGCCCATGCCCCGCGGCGGCGGCTTCGAATTTGAAAACGATATCTTCGGCGGAGCCATCCCCCGCAATTTCATTCCGGCCGTCGAAAAGGGCATCGTCGAGTCGGCCGCGCGTGGCTACCTTGCCGGCTACCCGGTCGTCGATTTCAAAGTCACCCTCTACGACGGCAGCTATCACGAAGTGGACTCAAACGAACTTTCGTTCAAAACTGCCGGCCGTATCGCCTTCCGCAAAGCCATGGAGCAGGCCAAGCCCTGTCTGCTTGAGCCCATCATGAAAGTTGAAATCGAAGCGCCCGACGAGTTCGCCGGCACCTTGATGGGCGATCTCAATGGCCGCCGCGGCCGCGTTGGCGGCATGGAGTCCAAGGGCCGCACCACCATAATCAACGCCCAGGTTCCCATGGCCGAGATGCTCGCCTACGGCACTCAATTAACATCGATGACCCAGGGCAAGGGCAGCTACCGCATGGAAGTAGACCACTACGACATCGTGCCGCAACTGGTAGCCGAAAAAATCCTCGCCAACGCCAAGCGGCCAGTGGAGGAAGAGGAGGAGTAGCCACAAACACAAATCTCAATTCATCTCGGTAGTCGTGAGCAAAGTGGGCCCTGCCATGCATGGCCCGCGCAGTCGATCAACCTGCATTTGCCCTCGTCTCGTATCAGGGCATGGCTTTAGCCGTGCCGAAACTGTTGCCCGTGTTTTTCGAAAAATGAGGTACGCGGCGAAGCCGCGATCGAACTCCACTCCCCATCCCTGCCGGGCGCCTCATCCTTCCCTTCCTTCCAGCGAAGGGTGGGAGACCACAAATCCCGACTCTTACATCCGTGCCCCAGGACCCGATTCTGAGACTTGGAATTCTCAAATCTCAATGATTGCGCCCGGTCCGGGGCCAGAATCTTCACGTATTTCCCGCGAAATGTTGAAGGTGGCGCGACTTAATTTTTGATATAGTGGGGTGGCTGCCTTAGTACAGTTACCACTACCTGTTGTGTTTTCCCGTCGGCAGGTTGGCACGCGATGGCCGGTATCGGGTTGGTTTTGTGACTACGGCGTTCTCCAACAGTCGATAAAACAG
>Ga0335074_10005629_pt1 | contig 17336 bp, 17 predicted proteins | sample Lox_Sample_23_FD_206715 | JGI IMG/M metagenome (GOLD analysis project Ga0335074, IMG submission 206715) | Soil microbial communities from Loxahatchee National Wildlife Refuge, Florida, United States - Lox_Sample_2.3 | ecosystem: Environmental > Terrestrial > Soil > Wetlands | place: USA... | reverse complement strand
GCAGTGGGCAAGGACGCCGTCGCGCGGCAGACCCGCTGGCGGTTGCCGGCCGATCACCCGGACGCCATCGCGGACCGGGCGGAGGCGGAAGGGAACCGGGACGACCCGGTCCGGGTGCTGAACTCCCCCGGCGCCGTGCTGGTCGCGGTGGCCGGCGCGAACAACTCGGGCGTCTCCGCGGTGATCGAGACGTTCGGGCCGCGCGGCGGCCCGCCCGCGGTGGTCCGGGTCGAAGACGAGAGGGGCACGACATGAGCGACGGCACCGGGACACCAGGTACGGCGGCGGTCGACGCCGCGCTGCAGGGGTTCCGCGACATGCTGGCCGCAGACGGCTACCGGCTGAACTGGTCGGTGACCGGGCCGGAGCGGGTGCGGATCCAGATCGAGGCCGGCCCGGAGGCGTGCGCGGACTGCCTGGTGCCGCTCCCGGTCATCGAGGGCATCATGACCGACGCGCTCGCCCCGACCAGCTATGCCCTTGACGAAGTGATCCTGCCGGCCGGCGAAGCGCACCCAGCAGCAGAGTGACGTCACGTGTCCGCGGCGCCGTCGAGGTTGCTGCCGGTCAGGAACAGTCTTTACGCACCGTCGCTCATCTGGCCGGCAGCAACTGCGTGATCCGGCTCGGCGGCAATTCGCCGGCCGGACTCGGCTGGCTCCCGGTCCGCGCCCGGCCGGTCCGGCCGCTGCGGGGCGGCGGCGAACCGCCGCAGCCGGACGCTGTTCCACACGACGAACGCTGAGGACAGGGCCATCGCCCCGGCCGCGATGATGGGATTGAGCAGGCCGGCCGCGGCCAGCGGGATCGCGGCCACGTTGTAGCCGAACGCCCAGATGATATTGCGCCGGATGGTCGTGAACGTCGCGCGCGCCAGCCCGATCCCGTCGGGAACGGCGCCCAGGTCGTCCCGGAGCAGGATCAGGTCGGCCGCCGTGATCGCGACGTCGGTGCCCGAGCCCAGGGCCAGGCCCAGGTCGGCGGCCGCCAGCGCGGGCGCGTCGTTGATCCCGTCCCCGACCATCGCCACCGTCGCGCCGCCGTCCCGCAGCCCGCGCAGCACGCTGACCTTGTCGGCCGGCAGCGCCCCGGCGATCACCTCGCCGATCCCGGCCTGGGCGGCGGCCGACCGGGCCGCGCTCTCGCTGTCGCCGGTGACCAGCAGCGTGCGCAGGCCGAGCCCGTGCATCCGGGCCACCGCGGCGGCGGCGGATGGCTTGACCGTGTCGGCTACCGCGAGCGCCCCCCGAACCTGCCCGTCCCAGCCGGCCAGGACCATCGTGCAGCCCGCCCGCTGCCATGGCCCGAACGCGTCCTCCAGTCCCGCGGGAACAACGATCCCGCGCTCACGCAGCAGCCGCTCCCGCCCGATCAGGATCTCCTGCCCGTCCGCTGTCCCGCGCGCTCCCAGGCCCGGCAGCGCCTCGAAACCGGTCACCTCGGGCAGCGAGCCCAGCTCCGCGCGTGCCGCGGCGCTGATCGCGGCCGCCACCGCGTGCTCCGAGGCGTTCTCGACCGCGCCGGCCCGCCGGAGCAGGGTCTCGCGACTGGTTCCCGGTCCTGGCAGTACGGCGGTGACCGTCATTACGCCCGTGGTCACCGTGCCGGTCTTGTCCAGCACCACGGTGTCCACCGCCCGGGAGGATTCCAGCGCCCGGTAGCCCTTGATGAAGATGCCCAGCTGCGCGCCGCGGCCGCAGGCCACCATCAGCGCCGCCGGCGTGGCCAGGCCGAGGGCACACGGACAGGCGATGATCAGCACGGCCAGGGCGGCGCTGAACGCCCGCTGTGCCGGGGCGCCCGCCAGCAGCCACCCGGCCAGCGTCACGGCCGCCAGGACCAGGACCGACGGGACGAATATCCCGGCTATCCGGTCGGCCAGCCGCTGCACGGCCGCCTTTTCCGCCTGGGCCCGCTCGACCAGCGCGATCAGGTGCGCGAGCTGGGTGTCCCGGCCGACCTTGATCGCGCGCACGACCAGCCGGCCGCCCGCCGCGATGGTCCCGGCGGTCACCTCATCGCCCTCGCCCACGTCGGCCGGCACGGGCTCGCCGGTCATCATGCTGGTGTCGACGGCGGACTGCCCGGACAGCACCTGGCCGTCCGCGGCGATGCGCTCACCCGGGCGCACGACGAAACGCTGCCCGGCCCGCAGCTCGGCCACCCGGACGCGGCGCTCGGTCCCGTCGTCATCGAGGACACAGACGTCCTTGGCGCCCGCGGCGGCCAGCTCGCGCATCGCGTCGCCGGCCTGCCGCCGGGCCCGCGCCTCGTAGAACCGGCCCGCCAGCAGGAACGTGGTGACCGAGGCGGCGACCTCCAGGTAGATCCCGCCGCCCGACGCGTGCACCAGCTCGTACCAGCCGCTGGCCTTGGACGGCCCCCGGTCCAGGACGAACATCGCGTACACCGACCAACCGCAGGCGGCGATCACGCCCAGGGACACGAGGGTGTCCATGGAGAAGGTGCCGTGCCGGGCGCCGCGCAGGGCCGCGCGGTGGAACGGCCAGGCCGCCCACCCGGCCACCGGGACCGCCAGCGCCACCAGCACCCACTGCCACCCGGGAAACCGGAACGCGGGAAACAACGACAGCTGGACCGAGAGATCCGTGAGCGGGATATAGAACGCCAGCGCCAGCATGAGACGCCGGAACAGGTAACGCGCCTGGGCCCCGTCGGCGTCCTGCCCGGCACCACCCGCCTCGGGCGCGATCACCGTCGCCGAGTAGCCCGCTTCCTCGACCGCCCCGACCAGGTCCGCTTCGGGCAGGCCGGCCGGCGTGGTCACCCTGGCCTGGCCGGTGGCGTAATTGACCACCGCGACGACCCCGTCCAAGCGGTTGAGCTTGCGCTCGATCCTCGCGGCGCAGGCCGCGCAAGTCATTCCCTGCACGGCGAGCCCGACCTCGCTCGTCGCCGCTTCGGTGACCATGCGGTCAGCCGGTCAGCTCGTAACCGGCCTCGTCCACTGCCGCGCTGAGCGCGGCCCGGTCCGGCAGCGGGTCGGCGGTGATCCGGACCTGGCCGCTCGGCAGGTCCACGTGGACGCCGCTCACGCCGGGCAGCTTGCTGATCTCGCCTTCAACGGCGCTCACGCAGTGCCCGCAGGTCATGCCCGCGACGGTGATGACGGCCTCACTCACGGCAGTGTCCTCACGATGACCCCTTCCTGGCCCGGGCCTGCTGGCGCGAACCGGTGCAGCCTCAGCGTGCACACAGACTATAGGGCGATGGCTTTCCCGTGACGCGGGGCTTCCGCCCGTACGGTCGCACTCCGGGCTCTTCAATTGCGGCAATAGGTATTCGGCCCAGGTACCTCGGGATGGTATTAAGGATACCCCCGAAGGGTTCCCCGTATACCCCGGCGGGGTAATTCACAATTCCCAATCGCATCAATGATGCCTACTCCGGGAACCCTATGTGACCTGGTGTTTTCTTCACAGGCTGATTGCTGCGTTCGCTTTTTAGGGACCCGCCTTGCCCGGTCGGGGAACCGCCATCTATTGTTCTGCCTACAAGCCCCGGCGCCCCCGGAAAAGGCCGGTCCGCCGGGTTGGACTGGCGTGCTGAGTTCCGGGCGGCGGAACGCTGAGGAGACATTCGGGATGAGTGACATTGCCGTCGGGGGTGGCCGGGCGACGAGGCAAAGCAGGCTGGCCACCGGAGCTGAGAGCACCTGGCGGATGCCGGATGCCAGACGGGTGCTGCAGCTGGCCCTGGCCGCGATCTGGCTGCTGGACGCCGTGCTGCAGTACCAGTCCTTCATGTTCACCAAGGCGTTCGGCCAGATGCTCGCCGGAACCTCCGCGGGCAACCCGACGGTGATCGCCAGTCCCATCAACTGGGACGCCCGCCTCGTCGAGCACCACACGGTGCTGCTTAATACCATCTTCGCCACGATCCAGTTGCTGCTGGCGCTGGGGATTGCCTGGCGGCCCACGATCCGGGTTGCTCTGGCCGCCTCGATCGCCTGGTCGCTGGGCGTGTGGTGGTTCGGTGAAGGGCTCGGCGTGGTGCTGACATCCGGCGCGAGCCCGGTCAACGGCGCTCCCGGCGCCGTGATCATCTATGCGCTCCTGGCCGTGCTGCTGTGGCCCTCCGACCGTCATGGCGCCACGGCCCGCTTCGTCGCGGCCCGGGCTGTGGGCGCGCAGACAGCCCGGGTGCTGTGGCTGGTGCTGTGGGGCAGCCTGGCCTACTTTGCCCTGCTGCCGGGGAACCGGACGGCGCAGGGCCTGAGCGGCATGGTCGGCGGCATGGCCGACGGCGAGCCGGGCTGGCTGGCCAGCCTGGACAACCATGCCGCGTCGCTGCTGGCGCATGACGGGCTGGCCGCCTCTATCGCGCTGGCGATAGCCCTCGTAGTGATCGCTGCCGGCGTTTACCTCCCGGCCCCGGCGGCCCGCGCCATCCTGGTGCTGGCCATCGTGGTGGCCGCGGTCATCTGGATCTTCGGGGAGGCGTTCGGCGCGATCATGGCTGGCGGGGCGACCGACGTCAACTCCGGCCCGCTGCTGATCCTGCTGGCCCTCTCCTACTGGCCGCTGCGGAAGCTGGCCACGGCGTCCCCGCCCATGACCCAGACGGCGACCGCTGAGGCCGGCCGGGAAGAGGTGACGGCATGATCGGAGTCCCCGGCTTCATCCTGGACATCTTCGCCGTCCTCATGCTGCTGGTAGCGGCAGTGAGCGCGGGTCGGCTGGCCCTGGACCGGCCGTGGCGGCGTGGTGTCATGGACGCAGACGTCGACGGTGCGCACGTGCTGATGGGCATCGCGATGGCGGGCATGCTGGTGACCAGACTGAGCACGCTGCCCAACGGCGTGTGGACCGGGATCTTCAGCGTCCTGACCGTTTGGTTCGGCTGGTTCGTCTACCGGGAGTCGCGGGGCGGGGGCGCCCGGGTGCTGGTGGACAGCCACCACGCGCCGCACCTGGTGCACAGCGCGGCCATGGTCTACATGTTCGCCGCGATCACCACGCCTGCCGCCGGCCACGGCTCGGGCATGGCGGGCATGGGCGGCGGCGGCGGGATGTCTACGCTGGCCGTGCCGACGCTCGCGTTCATCTTCGCGATCGTGCTGGCCGGCTACGCGGTGGTGGACCTGGACCGGCTGTCCGGCCCCGCCCCGCACGGCAGTTACCTGGCCGCGGCCGCTCCCGCCTTGGCGGGAGCCACGGCCGGCCCAGGCACCGTCAGCCCCGGGCCGGCACCAGCCGCCGCCTACCGGCCGGAAGGCGGCGTCGCCACGCTGCCGGAACAGGCGGCCAGCCCGGCCCGGTCCGCCGCTGCCGCCGGCCATCGCGGCGGCCCGGTGCGCGGCCTGTTGCTCAGTCCCCGTACCGCGGCGGGTTGCCGCATCGCGATGGGTGTGACCATGGCGTTCATGCTGGTCATCATGATCTGACCAGTCTGGTACACCGCCTGCGCCGGAAGGCGAGACCATATCGTTGGGCGAGACGGCGCAAGACGCAAGCGATTGGCGGGAGGCAGGGTGAGCCCCGAAGCCAGGGTCCTCGGGTTCGTGATCTTGCTGGTCGCGATCTTCCTCGGGGCGTACAAGGCTGGCGCGCTCGCCGGGCCGGTCATCCCGGCTCACTCGGTGGTCAGCAACCCGGGTGGTACCGGGCAGGCGCCGCGGATGAACATGGGGAACCCGTGAAAGGTTCCGCCATTCCCGATCAGCCGCTGGAACTGGTGATCGGCGGGATGAGCTGTGCCGCGTGCGCGGCACGGATCGAGAAGCGGCTGAACACGCTGGACGGGGTCGAGGCCACCGTCAACTACGCGACCGAGCGCGCCTACGTGGGCCGCCTCGGCGGGCACGAGCCGGCCGAGCTCATCACCGCGGTGCGGGCGGCCGGCTATAGCGCGGCGCTGCCCGCCCACGGCACGGAGCCGGACGCCGAGTCGGCGGCGGCGGCCCGCCGACTGGCCGTACGGGTGGCCGTCTGCGCACCCGCCGCGCTGGCCGTGATCGTGCTGGCGATGGCGCCGTCCCTGCAGTTCAACGGATGGCAGTGGGTCAGCCTGCTGCTCACCCTCCCGGTCGCGATCTGGGGCGGGCTGCCGCTGCACCGCGCGGCCCTGGCCGGCCTGCGGCACGGCGTCACGACCATGGACACGCTGGTCAGCCTCGGCATCAGCGCGTCGCTGCTGTGGTCGGTGCAGGCGATGTTGTTCGGCGGGGCCGGCGCGAGCGGGATGAAGATGCCGTTCGCCGTGACGTTCGGCCCGGTCAGCCAGATGACCCTGTACTTCGACGTCACCGCTGGCGTCACCGTGGCCGTGCTCGCGGGCCGCTACCTCGAGTCGCGGGCCAAGCGCCAGGCGGGTTCCGCGCTGACCGCCCTGGCCCGGCTGGGCGCCCGGACGGTCGCGGTGCTGCGGGACGGGACCGAGCATCGCGAGGACGTGAGCGCGCTCGAGCGCGACGACGAGTTCGTCAGCCGGCCCGGCGAGAAGATCGCGACCGACGGGGTGGTCGTGGCGGGGACATCCGCCGTGGACTGCTCCCTGCTGACCGGAGAGTCGGCGCCGGCCGAGGTCGGCCCAGGGGACGGCGTGACCGGCGGGACCGTCAACCTGAGCGGGCGCCTGGTGGTGCGGGCGACCCGGGTCGGCAGCGAGACCGAGCTGGCCCGGATCGTGGACCTGGTGACCAAGGCTCAGGCGACCAAGTCGGCGGCCCAGCGGCTGGCCGACCGGGTGGCCGCGGTCTTCGTGCCGTGCGTGATCAGCCTGGCCGTGACGACGCTGGGGTTCTGGATCGGCACCGGGCTGCCCTCCCAGTTCGCCTGGAGCTGCGCGTTCGCCGTGCTTGTCGTGGCCTGCCCGTGCGCGATGGGCCTGGCCACCCCGACCGCGCTGCTGGCCGGCGTCGGCCGCGGCGCAGAGCTCGGGGTGCTGGTCAAGGGCGCGCAGGCGCTGGAGGCGACGCGCCGGGTCGGCGTGATCGTCCTGGACAAGACCGGCACGCTGACCACGGGCGTGATGACGCTGCAGCCGGTGACCCTCGCCGCCGGGACCAGTGAAGCGGAGGCGCTGACCCTGGCGGGCGCCGTTGAGGACGCCTCCGAGCACCCGGCCGGCCAGGCGATCGCCCGGGACGCCACGGCGCGGATGGGCGCGCTGCCGCCGGTGACCGGCTTCTCCAGCGTCCCGGGCGCGGGCGTGCGGGGCACCGTGGCCGGGCGGCTGGTGACCGTCGGCACCCGCCGGTTCGTCGAGGAGAGCGGGTTGACGGTGGCGGTCGGGCTCACCCGGGCCGCCGACGCCGCCGAGCAGGCCGGCCAGACGGCCGTGCTGGCCGGCTGGGACGGCCAGGCGCGCGCGGTGCTGCCGGTCAGTGATGCCCTGAAGGCCGGCAGCGCCGAGGCGGCCGGCCGGCTGCGGGCGCTGGGCCTGCGAGTGGTCATGCTGACCGGCGACAGCCGCCGGCCGGCGCTCGCCGTCGCGCGCCAGCTCGGCATCGGCGAGGACGACGTGTTTTCGGGGGTCCGGCCGGAGGGAAAGCTGGAGCGCATCCGGGAGCTGCAGGCCGCGGGGGCCGCCGTGGCCATGGTCGGCGACGGGGTGAACGACGCGGCCGCCCTGACTCAGGCCGACCTTGGCATCGCGGTCGGCACCGGCACCGACGCCGCCATCGGAGCGGCGGACGTGACCCTGGTCGGCGGGGATCCCCGGCGGATCGCGGACGCGATCGTGCTGGCCCGGGCGGTACTGCGCACGATCAGGGTCAACCTGGGCTGGGCGTTCGGCTACAACCTCGTCGCACTGCCGCTGGCCGCACTCGGATACCTGAACCCCTTGTTCGCCGGCCTGGCCATGGCGGTCAGCTCGCTGGTCGTCGTGTCCAACAGCCTGCGCCTGCGGCACCTGCGGCTGGGCTCCAGGCCGGCCAGCGCCGGGGCGACGGGCGGCCCGGCCAGAGCCCCGGCTCCCCCGGTGCCCGCGGCCAGCGGAACGGCCGGGGCGACATGAGCGGCTCGCGCGCGCTCACCGTCCTGGTCCGCCCGGTGGCCGTTCCGATCGCCTGCGCCGCACTGCTGACCGGGCTGCTGTCCGCGTGGGTCGCCACCGGTGGCGGCGGGACGCTGCGCCGGCTGCCGTTCAAGTTCGAACTTGCCGCGGTCTCGAGCCCGGCCGCCAGCGCTGGTCGTCCCGACGCGGCCACCTACCTGGTCATAAAGAACCTGGCCGGCCCGGACGAACTGCTGTCCGCCCGGGCGACGGTATCCCGCCGGGTCGTCCTGGCCCGGCGCGGCACCGATTTTCCCGGCGCCCAGCCGCCGGGCACCGGCACCCTGCCCGCCCTGGCCATCCCGGCCCGGAGCACGACCAGCCTGAGCCCGCTCGGCGCCGACATCGTCCTGATCGACCCTGGCGCGCTGCAGGTCGGCGCCATGGTGCCGGTGACGCTGATGTTCCGGCACGCCGGGCGGATCACCGTCGATTTCATGGTGACCCCCGCCGGTACCCCCTGAGCCCTAGGAGCGGGGCGTGCCCCGGTCGACGGCGCCGGCCACCGACACCACGTACCACAGGCCCATGTCGTCGGCCTGGCCGGTGGCCTGGCCCGGGCCGGTATCGCCGATCCACAGGTAGAGCGGCCAGCCCCCGTAGGTCTCCTGCAGCTGACCGTTGGCGCGCCGTACCGCTCCCAGCAGGGACGCCCGGACGCCGGGACCCGCCTTGGGCCGGGTCACCCCGCGCGGCAGGACCAGCGGCGGCCACTGCTGCGCGCAGAAGCCATAGCACCGAGACAGGCCCTGGCGATCGGGAGCGTACATGTACAGCGTGCGTCCCCCGCCGTCGGTAATGACCTCGCCCAGTCCCGGGATGCTGCGCGCGAGCACCTCATACTGCGCCGGGGTGTTCGCCGGGGCACCCCCGCATGCGGCCAGTGCCCCGCTCATGACGAGAACAGCGGCCAGCGCCGCGACCATGCGGGCCGCCGGATACCCCCGGCCGGATGTACCGCTGGCTGACCGCCGGCGGCGGCGAACCGGGCGTTCAAAAAATGTCATCGTTTTTGGTCAGACCGGGACGCCGGCCACGGCGAGCGCCTGCAGCGCCTCGATCACGCTGGACAGGTGCTCGTGCATGGCGCGCTGCGCGCCGTCGCAGTCGTGCGCGACGATGGCCATCACGATCGCCTCGTGCTGCGGGAGCGAGACGGCCGGGCGGTTCCCGCCCAGGGCCAGGATGAAGTGGTGGCGGACCATCTGGTCGTGTAGCTGCATCAGCATCCGGGCCGAGACCTGATGCTCGGAGATGTCGCGGATCGCGGTGTGCAGCTGCGTGTTCAGGTCGATGTAGCGGAGCAGCTCGGACCGGTCCACCGCGGCCGCCATGTCCGCGATGATGCCGCGCAGCTGCGCCGCCTGGGCGTCGGTGACCCGCTCTGCGGCGCGGTGGGCCGCGTGGCCCTCCAGCAGCCGGCGGATCTCGGTGATCTCGATGGCTTCGTCCAGCGAGATGTTGCGCACCCGGGCACCCCGGTTGGGCAGGAACTCCACCAGGCCGCGGGCCGATAGCTCCTGCAGCGCGGCACGCGCGATGAACCGGGTGGTGCCGAAGCGCTCGCACAGGTCGGCCTCGATCAGCCGCTGGTTCGGCGCGTACTCGCCGCGCACGATCGCCGCGCGGACAGCCTCGACGACGGCCAGCTTCGGGTCGTCGCCTGACACCTCGCGCGTCCTCTCGTTGCCGACGAAATTGTCAGCAACGAATCCTACGCCAGCAGGTGCTCCACGGCGATCGGCAGCGCCCGGGGCCGGTACCCGGTCGCGTGGTAGACGGCGTTGGCGATCGCGGCGCCGGAGCCGACCTGCCCGATCTCGCCCAGGCCCTTGACGCCCAGCGGGCCGACGACGTTGTCCTGCACCTCGACCAGCTCGACGTCCACCTCGGGCGCGTCCGCGTTGACCGGGACCAGGTAGTCGCCGAGGCTGACGTTGGCCCAGCGGCCGAGGTTCGCGTCCATGTGGGTGCCGTCGAGTAGCGCCTGGCTCATGCCCCAGAGCATGCCGCCCATGAGCTGGCTGCGGGCCGTCCTGGGGTTCAGGATCCGGCCCGGGGCGAACGCGCCGGTCAGCTGCCGGACCCGGACCAGCCCGAGGTCGGCGTCGACGGCCACCCTGGCGAACTGGGCGCCGAACGTCAGCAGCCCGTAGGGGGTGTCCAGCGGCGGCGGGTCCCAGTTTCCGATGGCCTCCGCGTCGTTCATCATGTGGCGCTGCATCAGGTCGCCGTAGCTCTCGCCCTTACTGGGGTCGCCGTTGCGCGTCATCCGGCCGCCGCTCACCGTCACCTGGGACGGGTCGGCGCCGTGCAGCGGGGAGTCGCTGTCGCCGACCGCCATGGCGATCATCTGGTCGCGCACGGCCATCGCGGCGCTGTGCACCGCGCCGCTGACCATCATCGCGCCGTTCGAGCCGACCGGCGAGCCAGACGCGGGCAGCTCGGTGTCGCCGAACTCCAGCCGGACGTTGTGCAGGTCGAGCCCGAGTCCGTCCGCCGCCACCTGAGCCAGCACCGTCGGCATTCCGGTGCCGAACTCCTGGGTGGAGGTCTGCACGATCGCGGTGCCGTCGGCGTACATGTGCGCCCGGGCGCGCTGGGTGCGCATGAAGAACGCGACCGGGTACCCGGCCAGGGCCATGCCGGTGCCGATCAGCCAGTTGCCGTCACGCTCCGACCGGGGCCGCGGGTCGCGTCCCTCCCAGCCGAAGCGCCGCGCCCCGCGTTCGATGCACTCCGGCAGCCCGTAGCTGGACCAGGGGTGGCCGGTGCCCGGGTCGACGTCGGTGAGGTTGCGCATCCGCAACTCGATCGGGTCGATGCCGAGCTCGCTGGCGAGCTCGTCCATCGCGCACTCCAGCGTGAACACGCCGAGCGCCTCGCCCGGGCCGCGGGTGAACGTCGGCGTCATCGTGTTGCCGTGGATCAGGTGGTGCACGCCCTCGTGGTTGGGGCACGCGTAGAGCTGGGAGGACGCGCCGAAGGCGGGCTCGGCCCAGTCGTCGAACGGCGAGGTGACCGAGGTCTTGTGGTGGCGGATCGCGGTCAGCCGGCCGTCGCGGCCTGCGCCGAGCTCGATGTGCTGCTCCTGCTCCTCGCGATGCCCGCACGAGGTGAACATCTGGCCGCGGTTCACCGACAGCCGCACCGGCCGCCGGACGTACTGCGCCGCCATCGCCGCCAGCGTCACGTGCGGCCAGACCATCGCCTTGCAGCCGAACGCCCCGCCGACGAACTGCGTCAGCACCCGGACGTTGGACGGCGAGAGCCCGAGCAGGGCGGCGACGGTGAGCTGAACGGCCTTGATTCCCTGGCAGGAGTCGTAGAGCGTCAGCTGGTCGCCGTCCCAGGCCGCGGTGGTGGTCAGCATCTCCAGCGGGTTGTGGTGATTGGCGGCGAACGAGAACGCCGCGTCGATCTTTACCTCGGCGTCCGCGAGCGCCCTGGCGGCATCGCCACGGCTCGTCCGCCCCGGCATGAAGCCGCCGAAGATCTTGTCGGGTATGTAGCTGTCGCCGCGGCCCTGGTCGATCGTGGTGATCGACGGCGTCTCGGCGTAGCTGACCTGAACCAGCGTGGCCGCGTGCTCGGCCCGCTCCAGGCTGTCGGCCACCACGACCGCGACCGGCTGGCCGGCGTAGTGCACGGTCTCGTCCTGCATCGGGAAGAACGTCTCGCCCGGCGCCGGGCCGCCCATGAGGGAGGGAATCAGCGGCGGCTGGTTCACCTTCGGCGTGTTGCGGTGGGTCATGATGCCGGCCACGCCGCCGGCCCGTTCCGCCTCCGACGTGTCGATCTCGATCACCCGGCCGCTGGCGATCTGCGCCCCGACGATGTGCGCGTAGGCCAGGTCGGGCAGCATGATCTCGCCGGAGTACTGCGCGCAGCCCCTGACCTTGGCCGGGCCATCGACCCGCCGGACGTCCTGCCCGATCGCTCCGCTCATCGTGCGTCCCCTCGCCCGTCCGCTTGCGCGCCTGTTCGCCCGTCCCCGTTCGTGACCGTCGTGAGCCCCCGGACGATCGCGCGCTTGGCAAGCTCGGCCTTGAACGCGTTCAGCGGCCTGGTGGTGGCCATCGCCAGCTCCTGATCGGCCGCCTCGGCAAAGCTGGCCTCCTGCGCCGGCCGGCCGAGCAGGCTCTGCTCGGCTCGGCGCGCCCGCCACGGCTTGGTCCCGACCCCGCCGAGCGCCAGCCGGACCTCGGCGACGGCGCCGTTCTCGACGCGCACCGCCGCCGCGACCGACACCAGGGCGAACTCGTACGACTCGCGGTCGCGGAACTTCAGGTAGACGGACCGGCGCGCGATCGGGGTGGCGGGGACCTCGATCGCGACGATCAGCTCGCCGTGGTCGAGCGGGTGCTCGACCTCCGGCGTGTCCCCCGGCAGGAGGAAGAAGTCGTCGATGCCGATGGCCCGCTCTCCGCCCGGCCCGCGGGTGTGGATCACCGCGTCGAGCGCGACCAGGGCCACGGCCACGTCGGAGGGGTGGGTGGCGATGCACCAGTCGCTGGTGCCGAGGACCGCGTGCCCGCGGTTGAACCCGTTCATCGCGGCGCAGCCGCTGCCGGGATCGCGCTTGTTGCACGGTGAGGTGGCATCGCGGAAGTAGCCGCACCGGACGCGCTGGCACAGGTTGCCGCCCATGGAGGCCATGTTCCGCAGCTGCGCCGAGGCGCCGAGCACCAGCGCCTGCGAGATCATCGGGAACGCGCTGGTCACGCTGGGCACGACGGCGACGTCGCTCATCCGGGCGAGGGCACCGATCCGGATCCCGCCGTCCGGCAGGTCCTCCACCCGGTCCAGCGGCAGGTCGTTGATGTCGACCAGGAGGCGGGGGCCGATGACGTTCTGGCGGAGCAGGTCGATCTCGGTCGTGCCGCCCGCCAGGAACGCGCCCTCGCCGTCGGCCCGGACCGCGGCGATCGCCTCGTCGACGCTGGCGGCCCGGGCGTAGCTGATCGGCCGCATGCCTAGGCGCCCGCCGAGTCGCGTACCTCGCGGATCGCGGCCCGGATGTGCGGGTAGGCGGCGCAGCGGCACAGGTTGCCGCTCATCCACTCGGCGATCTCGGCGTTATCGCCGGCGTGGCCCTCCTCGAGCAGCTTGACCGCCGACATGATCTGCCCCGGGGTGCAGTAGCCGCACTGGAACGCGTCCTGCGCGACGAACGCCTCCTGCATCGGATGCAGGCCCCCGTCCCCGGCCAGCCCCTCGATCGTGGTGACCTCGCGGCCCTCGCAGGCCACCGCCAGGGTCAGGCAGGCCAGCACCCGGCGGCCGTCCACCCACACCGTGCAGGCACCGCACGTTCCCTGGTCACAGCCCTTCTTGGAGCCGGTCAGCCCCAGGTGCTCGCGCAGGGCGTCCAGCAGGCTGACCCGCGGCTCGACCGCCAGCTCGTGCGCCTGGCCGTTGACGGACAACGTCAGCGGCGCCGCCGCGGTGCCGCGCTTGACCGTCCGCGCAACAGTTTCGACCCCCATGGCCATCTGTCCCCTCAGATCGCCGGACGAGAGTGCCCCACCCTCGCGAGGAACCCAAACTACACAAGGCGCCGTTCGCGCCGTGCTTCGGGGGTTACCGAGCGTAATCGGCGGTTCAGACCGGGATCGCGGCGCCGTTCACCAGGCCGGATCCCGGGCTGGCCAGGTAGACAAAGGTCTGGGCGATGTCGGGCACCTTCGGCCACGCGGCATAGTCGGCGTCGGGTATAGCCGCCCGGTTGGCCGGGGTGTCGATGAAGCTGGGCACCACGCAGTTCACCGTGATCCCGCTGCCGCGAGCCTCGTCGGCCGCCATCGAGACGAGGTGCAGCACGCCGGCCTTGCTCACCGAGTAGGCGAAGCCGTAGCCCTTGGTGACCACCCCGGCCCGGCTGGCCGTGTGCACGATCCGGCCCTGGCCGGCGGGCCGCATGACCCGCAGCGCGTGCTTGGTGATCACGGCGGCGGTCACCAGGTTGAGCGAGACCTGGCCGGCCAGCTCCGCCAGGTCAAGATCGGCCAGGGCCCGCTGCCCGGCGAACCCGCCGACGGTGTTCAGCACCGCCCACGGGGCCGGCATCGAGTCGAACAGCGCGCGTACGGCGTCCTCATCGCCCGCATCGGCTTCCCGGTAGGCCACGCCGTCCAGCGCGCGGCCGGCCGGCGGCTTCGCCCGGTCCACCCCGGTGACCGACGCGCCCGCCTCGGCCAGGGCCGCCGCCACCCCGGCGCCGAGCGCCCCGGACGCGCCGAACACCAGCACCGGCCGCCCGTCGAACCTGACCTCCGGCATGCCTGCTCCCTGTCCAGTCCCGGACGGCTGGAAACCGCCGCTGACCGCAGGCTAGCGATAACGAAGGTTGGCGCGATCGGTCTTGTGGGCATCACGTCCATTAGCCCTGGCGGCATCGCCCAAGGGGGGACAAAACGGGGGGAACATGAGGAAGATCGTTACTGCGCTCGCCGTGGCGGCGCTGACCCTGCCGGTCGCGGCCTTTTCCAGTTCTTCGGCCGGCCGCAGCAGCACGTCCGGCACCGAGCGCTTCTCTGGCGTGCTGCGGGGCGCCCCGGCCCTGGCCAACGTCACCACCTACACGCTGACGTTCAGCGGGCCGGTCTCCACCACCGGAACCATCGCGCTGGGCAGCGGCGGCAACAAGAAGGGCGACCAGCACACCATCAAGACCAAGGCCGGGAACCTGGTCATCGTCCTGGACCGCAACGTGGGCAACGGCACCGCCAGCGGGAACCCCACCACCTGCGTGTTCACCGACCGGATCACGGTGCCGACCACGATCGTCGGGTCGAAGTCCACCGGCTCCTGGGCCGGCGCGACCGGCAACTTCGGCATCGTGGCCCTGTTCCGTGCCACCGGGCCGAGGCTGTCGAACGGCAAGTGCAACACCTCCAGCACCGCCAAGCCGATCACGTCGACGGCCTTCTCCTCGTTCGCCGGCACGGGTCCGGTCACCGTCAAGTAAGGCCGTTAGTCAGGCCAGGCCTCTGACCGCCCGGGCGGGCGGTATGTCGCCGCGGATGGCGCAGACCATGTCCAGCGCCTGCCGGGTCCACGCGACCTGGTGGGCACGGAATATCCGGGCTCCGAGCCAGGCGCAGACAGAGGTCGTGGCGAGCGTGCCCGCCACCCGCTCCCCCACCGGGAGGTCCAGCGCCTCGCCGATGAAGTCCTTGTTGGACACCGACACCAGGACCGGCCAGCCGGTCGCCACCATCTCCGGCAGCCGCCGGGTGACCTCCAGCGAGTGCCACGTGTTCTTGCCGAAGTCGTGCGCCGGGTCGATCACGATCCGGCGCGGGTCGACGCCCGCCTTGACCGCGCGCCGGGCCAGGGTCAGCGTCTGGCCCAGCACGTCGGCCATGACGTCCGGGTAGCTGACCCGCAGCGGCCGGGTCCGCGGCCGCTGCGGGCCGGCGTGGGCGCAGACCAGGCCGGCGCCGAACTCCGCTGCCACCTCGGCCAGCCCGGGGTCCTGGCCGCCCCACGCGTCGTTGATCAGGTCGGCTCCGGCGGCGCAGGCCTCGCGGGCGACCTCGTGCCGGTAGGTGTCGACGCTGATCACGACGTCGGGGTGGGCGGCCCGCACCGCGGCGATAAAGCCGGCCGTGCGCCGGATCTCCTCGCCGGAATCCACGTCGGAGCCGGGCCCGGCCGGGACCCCGCCGATGTCCACGATGTCGGCGCCCTCGGCTACGACCTGGTGCACCCGGTCCAGCGCGGCCGGCTCGTCCCACGTCACCCCGGGCCGGTAGAAGGAGTCCGGGGTCCGGTTCACGATCGCCATGACCAGCAGCCGGCGCGGCCCGAAACTGTGTCCCCGCAGGTGCAGGCTGTCCTGCTCGCCGACGGCCCGGTCCGGATCTTGGGCAGCCACCCGCCTGTTCTAGCACGGCCGCGGCGCGCGACCGGCGCCGCAGTACGCTACGTGGAACCGGAGGGAGACGGGTCGGTGACAGCCGAACACGACGACACGGCCACCCCGGGCGGCGGCCAGCAGCCGGCGTTCGACACCAGCGTGGCGCACATCGCGCGGGTGTATGACTACTGGCTCGGCGGGAAGGACAACTTCGCCGCCGACCGCGCCGCGGGCGACGGGGCGATCAAGGCCTTCCCCAACATCCCGCTGTCGGCGCGAGCAAACCGGGCGTTCCTGGCGCGGGCGGTGCGCTTCCTCGCCGGCGAGGTCGGCATCCGCCAGTTCCTCGACATCGGCACCGGAATCCCGTCGGCAAACAACACCCACGAGGTCGCCCAGCTCGTGGTGCCGGAGTCCCGGATCGTCTACGTGGACAACGACCCGGTCGTGCTGACCCACGCCCGCGCACTGCTGACCAGCGACCCGGCGGGCGCGACCGACTACATCGACGCCGACTTGCGCCATCCGCTGCGGATCCTGGAGGGCGCCGCGGGGACGCTGGACTTCGGGCGCCCTGTCGCGGTGATGCTGATGGCGATCCTGCAGCATGTGAGCGACGAGGAGGACCCGTACCAGGTGGTCGCGACCCTGCTGGACGCCCTGCCGCCGGGCAGTTACCTGGCCCTGTCGCACCCGGCCAGCGACATCGACGCCAAGGAGATGGCCAAGATGGCCGCGATCTTGAACCAGATGATGGCCGAGAAGGTCACCTTCCGCGACCGCGCCGCGGTGAGCAGGTTCTTCGACGGACTGGAACTGGTCGAACCGGGGCTGGTGCAGGCATCGAAGTGGCGCCCGGCCAGCGACGCTGAGGCGGCCAGCCCGGCCGCGCTGTGGGCCGGGGTGGCGCTGAAGAGCTAACCCTCTGGGTGGAACCACCCAGGCCAAGTTGGGTATGTGCCGGCTGCCGCCGGCCGCGTCTCCTCCGTAGCGTGAGCGCTGTTGTCATCACGCTCACCAGGGAGAACCCTTCATGATCGAGGCCCGTAGGCTCACCAAGCGCTACGGTTCCACCGCCGCGGTCGACGACCTCAGCTTCACGATCCGCCCAGGGATGGTGACCGGCTTCCTCGGCCCGAACGGGGCCGGCAAGACCACCACCATGCGGCTGATCCTGGGCCTGGATCGCCCGACAGCGGGAACCGTCACCATCAACGGCCGCACGCACCCGCGACTGCCGAGCCCGATGCACGAGGTCGGCGCCCTGCTGGACGCGCGGGCGGTGCACGGCGGCCGCAGCGCCCGCAACCACCTGCTCTGCCTGGCCCAGACCAACGGCATCCCGGTCCGCCGGGTGGACGAGGTGCTCGGGCTGGTCGGCCTGTCGGACGTGGCCGCGAAGCGGTCCAGGGGCTTCTCGCTCGGTATGAGCCAGCGGCTCGGCATCGCC
>Ga0335074_10005628_pt1 | contig 17336 bp, 12 predicted proteins | sample Lox_Sample_23_FD_206715 | JGI IMG/M metagenome (GOLD analysis project Ga0335074, IMG submission 206715) | Soil microbial communities from Loxahatchee National Wildlife Refuge, Florida, United States - Lox_Sample_2.3 | ecosystem: Environmental > Terrestrial > Soil > Wetlands | place: USA... | reverse complement strand
CGCCACGGAAGCCGGCGGTGCCGTTGGCCTCCAGCGCCCGTTGGAACAGGCCACACAGGAAGTCGAGCTTGACCGCGAGCCGGGTGCCCGACTGGAGCGTGTAACGGGGCATGAAGCCAGATTGGGCGTAGAAGCCGGTCGCTCTCCTCACGTCGCGGTAGACGAGCACGTTCTCCCACGGGATGAAGGCCTCGTCGAAGATGACCACGGCGTCGTTCTCGTCGAAGCGCGCCGACAGCGGGTTGTCCCACGCCGAACGAGCGGCCGACTCGTATGAGTTGCGCGAGATCAGCTTCTTGCCGGGCGTGTCCATCGGCGCGATGAACACCAGCGCGTAGTCCTCGGCCTTGCCCGGCTCGAGCTGCACCGCGCTGTTCTGCGCGACGAAGGTCGCGTGGGTGACAGCCGAGCCGGTGGCGAGCATCTTGGCGCCCGACACGATGATGCCGTCGTCCCGCTCGCGGACCACGTGCACGTAGACGTCCTCGACCTCGTGCACCGCCTTGTCCCGGTCGATCGGGGGGTTGATCAGCACGTGGTTGAGGAACAGGACGCGCTCGGCGTACTCGCGATACCAGTGCCTGGCACTGTCGCCAAACGGCTCGTACCAATCGGGATCGGCGCCGAGCGTCGCCATGAACGACGCCTTGTAGTCGGGAGTCCGGCCCATGTAGCCGTAGGACAGTCGCGACCAGTGCGCGATGGCCTCGCGAGATGCGAGCAGGTCGGCCGGCGAGTAGGACGGCATGAAGAACCTGTGAGTCCGGATCCCATGGCGATCCTCGGCGGTCATCAGCTCGCGCGTCTCGGGGTCGTGGAGCGCGTCGTACAGACGCGCCACCGATCGCGCCGCGTTGCGAAACGCCGGGTGCTGCGTCACGTCGCGGACGCGCTCCCCGTCGATCCACACCTCGCGCCCGTCGCGCAGGCTCTCCAGGTACTCGTCGCCGGTCAGCGGCGCGATGACGTCTCGCGAGGGCGGGCTCACACGCCCGCCGCGGCCCGCGCGTCGTCCGGGTTCGGGTAGTGGACCATCTCGATCACCTTGCCGTCGCGGAACGTGGTGAGATTGGCGACGAGCTCGGGCTCGCCGTCGTCGCCAGTCCGGCTGATGATCACGACGACCTTGTCGCCGGCGTCGATCATGTCGACGACCTCCCCGGGCGGGGCCCCTCGGTGGATCCAGTTCTGGCGCATGAACGCCACCGCCTGCTGACGGTTGTGGCACGCGTACTCGGCGCTGGGATCGCCGGCATGCCATTTGACGTCGGGGTCGAGGATCTCGCTGAGCGCGTCCAGATCGCCGCGCATCACCGCTTCGTACCCCCGGCGCACAAGTTCGACGTTGCTCTCGGACATGAGCCTATGTTCGCACCGTCACGATCGGGTCTTCACCTGCTCGTCGTCGAGGACCACGGCGGCCGGCCGGTCAGCGCGCCCACCGCTGTGGAAACCGACCCGGAGATCCGCGCCACCACCGCGGTGACGTCGTCGTACCGCTCGCCGGCCGGGTCGATGAGCCGGGCGACGATGTGCTCGCACAGGGCCGCCGGATCCTCGGGGCCGGCGGCGCAGGCGGCCGCGAGCCGGTCGAGCCCAGCGTCGAGCGACTCGCCGCGGCGCTCGATCAGCCCGTCGGTGCAGAGCACGAGCGCCGCGCCCCGACCGAGCTCCTGGCGATGGGTCTCGTAGACGACGTCCTCGACTCCCATCAGGCCGTTGCCGCCCTCGAGGTACGTGCACGAACTGCCCGCGCCGCGCAGCAGGGGCGGGGGATGACCTCCGTTGGCCCACTCGATCGTCCCGTGCTCGGGATCGATCACGGCGTAGACGATCGTGAACAGCTGCTCGTCCCCGAGGGCCAGCTGGTGGCGGTTCAGCAGCGTCAGCGCCTCCCCGGGCGTCCGGTGCCCCTCGCCACCCAGCGCGAACGCGCGCGTCAAGGTCCGCAGCTGCCCCATCGCCGATGCGGCGCGGATGCCTCGGCCGGTGACGTCGCCGACGACGACGCCGAGCCGTCCGTTCGGCATCTCGAACGCGTCGTACCAGTCCCCGCCCACCTGCACGCCAAGGCCGGCTACCTCGTAGGCGGCAGCCAGTTCGACGCCGTGTACCTCGGGCAGGCTCTTGGGGATCAGCCCGCGCTGGAGCTCGACCGCGATGCGGTGCTCTTCCTCGTGGAGCTGGGCGCGACGGATGGCCAGCGCCGCCCGGTCCGCGGCGTCCTGGAGCAGTGAGCGTTCGGTCGTGCTGAACGACCGTCCCGAGGGCGGGACGAGGCGAAGGCAGCCCACGCGGGCGCCCTCGATCACGAGCGGCACCTCGAGCCAGCGCTCCTCGTTGAGCCCGGGCAGGTCGTTTACCTCCGGCGGCACTTGCCCCGCGACCGCGCGCACCACGACCGGGCGCTCGAGCTCGCCGGAGATCTCCACTTCGGCGACGTCGACTTCGAACAACTCCGCGAGCCGGGACGAGAGCTGGGGGAGAAGCTCGTCGAGCGCCAGCATCTCCATCGCAGAGGTGAGCGATTGGAGCTTGGAGAGCCGCTCGGCGAGGCCCTCCGCCTGGACGCGCGCTGCCTGCTCGAGCAGAAGCTCGGCGCGATCCTGCTCGGCCCGCCGGCGCACGGTCAAGTCGACCCACTGCGCGAGCAGCATGGGCTCGGCGAGCTCGGTCGCCTCGATCGCCGAGGCCACCATCGCAACCCAGACCTTCGTATCGGTGCTCGACTCCAGGCGCAGGTCCAGGGAGGAACGCTCGGCGGCGGGTTCGCGCTGGCCGCGCATGACCTGCTCGAAGGCCTCGAGCAGCGCCGGCCGGTCCTCCGCCTCGCACAGATCCGCGACGGCGAGGCCCGTCAGCTCACTGAGGTCGCGACCCACGAGGTGGGCGAAGGCCGGGTTGGAGCGGACGATCCGACCCTCGGAGTCGAGCACCGTCTTACCGATGGGGGCTGCCTCGAAGGCGCCGCTCAGCAATGCCTCCGACCGCTTCAGGGCGCGCCGGCTGGCCTCGAGCTCAGCGAACACCGACACCTTGGAACGGAGCAGCTCAGGGTCGAACGGCTTGAGCACGTAATCGACGGCGCCCACGCCGTACCCACGGGCGATGTCCGCGACCTCGTCCCGCGCGGCGGTCAGGAACACGATCGGGATGTCCCGGGTGCGCGTGCGCTGCTTGATCAGCTCCGCCGTCTCCAGGCCGTCGAGCCCCGGCATCCGCACGTCGAGCAGGATCATCGCGAAGTCCTGCTCGAGCAGCATCCGCAGCGCGCCGTGCCCGGAGTTCGCCGTCACCAGTGGGTAGCCGAGGGGCTCGAGCACGGCCTCGAGCGCGCGCAGGTTCTCGGGCTGGTCGTCGACGAGCAGAATCGGCAGCGGCTGGACCGCCGTGAGGTCCGTCATCGCGTCGCTGTCGGTCGCGGTGAGGTGTGTGTCTAAGCGTCCAGCCACACGCGCATCATCGTGAGGAGCTGATCGACGTCGACGGGCTTGGTGATGTAGTCCGACGCGCCCGCCGCGATCGCCTTCTCCCGGTCTCCCTTCATCGCCTTTGCCGTCAGTGAGATGATCGGCAGGTGCTCGAAGCGCGGCATCGAGCGAATCGCCCGCGCCGTCTCGTAGCCGTCCATCTCCGGCATCATGATGTCCAGCAGGACGACGTCGGTGTTCGGGTGTTGGTGCAGCCGCTCGATTCCCTCACGGCCGTTTTCGGCGAACACCACCTTCATCCCGCGCTGCTCGAGGGTCGAGGTGAGCGCGAACACGTTGCGGATGTCGTCGTCGATCACGAGCACCTTGCGACCGTGCAGCGGCGCATCGCCGGTGCGCAGGTGACCGAGGAGCTCGCGCGTGTGCGAGGGGAGCGTTGCCTCGGCCCGGTGCAGGAAGAGCGCGGCGCGGTCGACCAGCCGCTCGGGTGAGTCGGCGATCGTGATCACCGCTGACTTTGCGGCTGCGTCGAGCCTGGCTCGATCGGCCTTCGAGAACTCATCCGGCACGTAGGCGATCAGCGGGAGCTCGCGCAGCACCGTGTCGGTGGCGGCGTCGCGAATCAGGGCGAATGTCCGCGAGCGTGGGCGTCCCACCGTGACGACACCGAGGTCGAACGGCTCGCCGCGCAGCGCCTCGAGCGCGCCCGCCGGCTCGATCCGCTCCAACTCGATGTTCTCGTCGCCGGCCAGCAGCTCGGCGATCCCGTCATCCATCCCCGGCTCGTCGGCGATCAGCGCGATCCGGCGCGTCGGTCCCCCGGCCAGGCGCTCGAGCCTCCCGAGCGCGATCTCCAGCCCGTCCGAATCGACCGGGTCGTCGATGAACGCCGCCGCGCCGGCCCGCAGGCCGTCGACGCGAACGGCCTCGTCGCCGACCAGCGCGACCGGTAGATGGCGCGTGTCGGGGTGTTTCTTGAGCTGCCCGAGCACGGACTCGAACCGCGGCAGATCCCCCGCCAGAAGCACCGCGCTCGGGCGATGCTCGCGGGCCAGGCCCAGCGACGCCGTGGCGCGTCTGGCCACGATCGCCTTGCCGCCGCGGGCGCGAACGGCCTCGACCATCGCCTTGGCGCGCTCGGGCTTGGAGTCGATCACCAGCACCACCCGATCTCCCCGCTCGACCTCGTCGATGCCGTCGACGAGCAGGTCGTCGATCGCGATCTCCGAGGCCGCCTCGATCAGCAACTCGGCCGAGGCGATCGCGTCGTCGGGCCGAGGCTCGACGGGCGCGTCGGCGACGCTCTCGATCAGCGGCAGGAACAGCGCGAACCGGCTGCCCTCGCCGACGGTCGAGTCGACCTGGATCTCGCCGCCGAGCAAACGGGCGATCTCGCGGGAGATGGACAGGCCGAGGCCGGTACCGCCGTACTTGCGCGAGGTCGTGCCATCCGCCTGCTGGAACGCCTCGAAGATCAGGTTGAGCTTGTCGTCGGGGATGCCGACCCCGCTGTCGATGACCGAGAACGCAATCACGCGCTCGGCGGCGCGCAGCGCGTCGTTGCGCAGCGCCGTGCGATCGACCGGGTAGCCGATCGAGAGCGTGACCCCACCGTCGTGGGTGAACTTGAACGCGTTCGACAGGAGATTCTTCAGCACCTGGCCGAGACGCTGCTCGTCGGAGACGATCGACCCGGGCAGGGACGGATCGATCTCGACGTTGAACGACAGACCCTTCTGCTCGGCGACGTGGCGGAAGGCCCGCTCGGCGTCCTCGTAGACCTCCGACAGCGCCAGCGGCGCCAGGTCCAGCTCCATGCGCCCGGCCTCGATCTTGGTCAGGTCGAGGATGTCGTTGATCAGCGACAGGAGGTCGTTGCCGGCGCTGTGGATCGTGCGGGCGAACTCGACCTCGCGATCGGACAGGGTTTCGTCCTCGTTCTCGGCCAGCAGCCGGCTGAGAATCAGCATCGAGTTGAGCGGCGTGCGCAGCTCGTGCGACATGTTGGCCAAGAACTCCGACTTGTACTTGGAGGCGAGGGCGAGCTGCGCCGCCTTCTCCTCCAGGCCGCGCCGCGCCATCTCGATCTCCTCGTTCTTGATCTCGATGTCGCGGTTCTGCTCGGAGAGCAGGCGCGCCTTCTCCTGGAGCTCGTCGTTGGTCTCGCGGAGCTCTTCGGACTGCTTCTGGAGCTCCTGGGTCAGGCTCTGGGACTGCGCCAGCAGCTCCTCGGTCCGCATGTTGGCGCGGATCGTGTTGAGGACCACGCCGATCGTCTCGCCGATCCGGTCCAGGAAGTCCCGGTGAGGTTCCGAGAAGGGCCGCATCGAGGCGAGCTCGATCACGCCCAGCACCTGGTCCTCGAACAGCACCGGCATCACCAGGATGTCGGCCGGCGTGGCCTCGCCGAGGCCGGATCCGACCTTGATGTAGCCCGGCGGGGCGTCGGCGATCGCGATCGTCTTGCGCTCGAACGCGGCCTGCCCGACCAGGCCCTCGCCGATCAGGAACCGGTCGTGCAGGTCGCTGCGGCGCGGCGTGTACCCGTAGGACGCGGCCAGGACCAGCTCGGATGAGCCTTCGGCCGTCGGCTCGGCCAGGAAGAACCCGCCGTGCTGCGCATTGACCATGGGGGTGACCTCACTCATGATCAGCTGGGTGACCGCGGCCAGGTCGCGCTGGCCCTGGAGGATCCCGGAGATGCTGGCCAGGTTGGTCTTCAGCCAGTCCTGCTCGGCATTGCGCTGGGTGGTCTCGCGCAGGTTGGCGATCATCTGGTTGATGTTGTCCTTGAGCTCGGCCACCTCCCCCTGAGCCTCGACCGAGATCGACCGTGTCAGGTCGCCCTGCGTCACCGCCGTCGACACCTCGGCGATCGCGCGCAGCTGGGTGGTGAGGGTCACGGCCAGCTGGTTGACGTTCTCGGTCAGCCGCCGCCACGTGCCGGACACGCCCTCGACCTCGGCCTGGCCGCCGAGCTTGCCCTCGGTGCCGACCTCGCGGGCGACGCGCGTGACTTCGGCGGCGAAGCTCGACAGCTGGGCCACCATCCGGTTCAGCGTCTGCTTGAGCTCGAGGATCTCGCCGCGGGCGTCGACGGTGATCGTCTGGGTCATGTCGCCGTTGGCCACCGCGGTGGCGACCTGGGCGATGTTGCGGACCTGGTCGGTCAGGTTGCGGGCCATGAAGTTGACGTTGTCGGTGAGGTCCTTCCAGGTGCCGGCGACGCCCGGGACCTGCGCCTGCCCGCCCAGGATGCCCTCGGTGCCGACCTCGCGCGCGACGCGGGTCACCTCGGCCGCGAAGCTTCGGAGCTGATCCACCATCCGGTTGATGGTCTCGGCCAGCGCCGCCACCTCGCCCTTGGCGTCGACGGTGATCTTGCGGCTCAGGTCGCCGTTGGCCACCGCCGTGGTCACGGTGGCGATCGAGCGCACCTGGGTGGTCAGGTTCGAGGCCATCTGGTTCACGTTCTCGGTCAGGCCCTTCCACGTGCCGGACACGCCCTCGACCTCGGCCTGGCCACCGAGCTCGCCCTCAGTTCCAACTTCTCGTGCGACGCGGGTCACCTCGGCGGCGAAGCTGCGGAGCTGATCGACCATCGTGTTGATGGTCTCCTTGAGCTCGAGGATCTCGCCGCGGGCGTCGACCGTGATCTTCTTGGACAGGTCGCCCTGCGCGACCGCGGTGGTCACCTGGGCGATGTTGCGGACCTGATCGGTCAGGTTGGAGGCCATGAAGTTCACGTTCTCGGTCAGGCCCTTCCAGGTGCCGGACACGCCCTCGACCTTGGCCTGGCCGCCGAGCTTGCCGTCGGTGCCGACCTCGCGGGCGACGCGCGTCACCTCGTCCGCGAACGCGGACAGCTGGTCGACCATCGTGTTTACCGTCCGCTTGAGCTCGAGCACTTCGCCTCTCACGTCGACGGTGATCTTCTGGCTGAGGTCGCCGTTGGCCACCGCGGTGGTCACCTGGGCGATGTTGCGGACCTGGTCGGTCAGGTTGCGGGCCATGAAGTTGACGTTGTCGGTGAGGTCCTTCCAGGTGCCGGCGACGCCCGGGACCTGCGCCTGCCCGCCCAGGATGCCCTCGGTGCCGACCTCGCGCGCGACGCGCGTCACCTCGTCCGCGAAAGAGCGCAGCTGGTCGACCATCGTGTTGATGGTGTTCTTGAGCTCGAGGATCTCGCCCTTCACGTCGACGGTGATCTTCTGGCTGAGGTCGCCGTTGGCCACGGCGGTGGTCACCTGGGCGATGTTGCGTACCTGGTCGGTCAGGTTGGAGGCCATGAAGTTGACCGAGTCGGTGAGGTCCTTCCAGGTGCCGGCGACGCCCGGGACCTGGGCCTGCCCGCCGAGCTTTCCGTCGGTCCCGACCTCGCGGGCCACACGGGTCACCTCGGCGGCGAAGCTCGAGAGCTGGTCGACCATCGAGTTCACCGTCGTGCCGATCCGGGCGAATTCGCCCTTCACCGGACGGCCTTCGATCTCGAGCGCCATCTTCTGGTTCAAGTCGCCCTCGGCGACGGCGACGATCACGCGCGCGACCTCGGTCGTGGGGCGGACGAGGTCGTCGATCAGGCCGTTGACCGAGTCGATCGCGGTCGACCACGCGCCGCCGGCGCCGTGCAGGCGGGCGCGCTCGGTCATGCGGCCCTCGCGGCCGATGATCTCGGCGACGCGGACGAGCTCGGCTTCGAGCGCGGCGTTGCGCGCGGCCATCTGGTTGTAGGCCGACTCGAGCCGCCCGATGTCGTCCTTGCGGCGCGCCGGCAGGCGCACGCTGAAGTCGCCGGCCGCGGACGCTCGCATGGCGCTTTCGAGCCGCGCCAGAGCGGGATCGTCGGTCCGCCCGTTGGCGGCCGCGCCGTTGGTGGTCTTGCGCGCCGTCCCGTTCGCGGCCTTGCGCGCCGCTCCATTCGTCGGCTTGACCGCCGCTCCGTTGGTCGGCTTACGCGAGGTGCTCGACTTCAGCGAATCCCCTTGCCGTACGGCCGCCGTCTTGGCCATGCTTGCGCCTCCGATGTCAGTTGCTCCAGCGGGCTGCCCCTGCGTGGCGGCACGACTGGATTGCCCGTAACCGGCCCCAAAGGTTATCGCTGGATCGACGCCGATTCGACGTGCCGGAGTTGCTTTGCTACGGGGCTACCAGCCGCCGCGCCAGTCCACATTGGCCTCGCGGCGCTTGGCGGCATCCATGCGCGCGTGCTTGCGCTTGTCGAGCCGCCACTGAATGAGCGAGAAGATGATGATGACCGTCGGGAAGAAGATGATCGTGAGGAACATCGCGTTCGTGATGTTCACGTCATTGGTCTCCCCGTACCAGCCCTCGCCGCCATGGGAGACGGCGAGCGCCGAAGGCGCCAGCGTTAGCAGGGCGACCGAGACGGTCGCGAGCGCCGTGATGATGCGGGCCTTGCGCATCGCCCGTTAAGCGTACCGCCACCGGCGGCCTGGCGGCGGCCCGGGGACGGCCCGGGGACGCCGCCGCTACCCGAGGGGCAGCTACGCCGCCGCCACCGTCTCGCGTCCGCCGACCGTGCCCAGCGCCCGCAGCAGCACCGGGTTGTAGATCTCGCCGCTGGTCGTGATCTGGAGGTGGCTGATCGGCGCCTCGAAGATGGGTGCCTGAAGGGCGACGGCGAGCTGGCGCTGCTTGCCCGGCGCGACCAGCTCGTCGCGGGTGGTGAGGACGACCGCCGCCGGGACCGGCAGCCGGTGCAGCCACGGACGCGAATCGAACCGGCCCAGTTCGCGGCCGGCCTCAACGATGTCGCGCGGCGAGTGGCGCATCAGCTCGGAAATGGCCCACGCGCTCTCGGGAGAGTCGGGCAGCCCGGCACGGCGGAAGCCGGCCGACCAGGTGGCGCGCGGCGCCAGCGAGAGCATCAGCCAGAGCGCCCCGAGGGTTCTGAACGCCCTCCGGGTGCGGCGGTCCTGCCAGTGCTGAGCGGTACCGCTGAGGACCACGCCGGCGACCACGTCGGGGAAGTCGCGCACCATCAACTGCGCGATCGCGCCGCCCATCGAGTAGCCGACGACGATTGCCGGCGTGGCGTCGAGCTGGCGCAGGGCGGCCGCGGCGTCGGCGGCGCAATCGGCGAGGCGGAACCCCCCCAGCGGGCGCAGGCCGCGCCCGTGACCCCGGTGGTCGAGGGCGAGCACGCGGTAGCCGGCACCGGCCAGGTCGTAGTAGGCGCCGCACCAGTTCAGGTCCGCGGTGGCCATCCAGCCGTGTAGCAGCAGAACCGGCGGGCTCGCGGCATGCGAGTCCCGCGGATCGGAGTCCCGTAGGAACAGCTCACCACGCCCGGGAACCCGGACGGTGCGCGCCGGCGGCATGTCAAACGGGGGAACCGGTGGCCACGCGTGGGAGGGCATCGCCCGTCGATCCTAGCGACGCGCACCTGCATACCATCAACCACATATGGCCGTGGTGATCGCATCCGATCTGGGCAAGGACATCGCCGGCGAGCCGCTGCTGCGCGGCATCTCGTTCAAGCTCGAGCGCCGCGACCGAATGACCCTGTCCGGCCGTAACGGCGCCGGCAAGACCACGCTGCTGCGAATGCTCTCGGGCGAGGCGACGATCGACTTCGGCGAGCTCGTGCTGGCCAAGGACACCAAAATCGCGCTTCACGACCAGCGCCCGCCGCGCGATCTCGATCACACCCTGCGCGAGTACGTGCTGACCGGCGCCCGCGAGCTGGTGGCGATCGAGCAGGAGCTCGCCTCGCTCGAGCAGGCGATGGCTCAGGGCGCCCACGACGACGCAACCCTCGGCCGCTACGCCCAGGCGCAAGCGCGGTTGGAGCACGCCGGCGGCTACGGGTGGCGCGAGCGTGCCCTTTCTTCGCTGCACGGGCTCGGATTCAGGGACGCGACCGACCTCGACCGGTCACTGAGCACCTTCTCAGGCGGCGAGCTGACCCGCGCCTCGCTCGGCCGTGCCCTCGCGGGCGGGCCGGATCTGCTGCTCCTGGACGAGCCCACCAACCATCTCGACATCGAGTCGCTCGAATGGCTCGAGCAGCACCTGGCGAGCCTCGACGCCGCGATCGTGCTGGTCGCCCACGACCGCTGGTTCCTCGAGGCCGTCGGCACCTCGGTGCTCGAGCTCGAGGCCGGTCGCGGCCGGTTCTTCAAGGGCCCCTGGCATGCCTGGCGCAAGGAGAAGGCGGCGCGCGAGCTCGCGCTCGGCCGGGCGATCGAGCGCCAGCAGGCCGAGATTGACCGGCTCGAGCGGTTCGTGACCCGGTTCCGGGCCGGCACCCGGGCCCGGCAGGCTCAGTCGCGGGCCAAGAAGCTGGCCAAGATGGAGCGGCTCGGCCGTGGTTCGAACGACGGCGTGGCGCTCGAGTTCGCGTTCAAGCCTCCGGAGCGCAGCGGCCGGGTGGTGTTCGAGCTCGAGAACGGGCAAATCCAAGTCGGCGAGCGCGACCTCCTCGAAGACGCCGAGCTGTGGCTCGAGCGCGGGGAGCACGTGACACTGGTCGGACCGAACGGCGCCGGCAAGACCACGCTGATCGAGACCCTGGCCGGCCGGCGAGACCTCGAGGATCCTGAGACGAGCAACGGGGCAGGAGGGGGAGGAGGGCCGGTCGTCACCGGCAAGCTGCGCACCGGGCACAACGTCAAGATCGGCTTCCTCTCCCAGCACACCGAGGAGCTGTCGGCCGGAACGGCGAGGACGGTGGTCGAGGCCACCACCCATCTCACGAAACTCACCCCGAACCAGGCGCGGGGGCTGCTGGGCCGGTTCCTGTTCTCCGGGGATGACGTCGAGAAGCCGCTCGAGGTGCTCTCGGGCGGGGAGCGCCGGCGCCTGTCGCTGGCCATCCTGGTGCAGTCGGGCGCCAATCTGCTGATCCTCGACGAGCCGACCAACCACCTGGACCTGGAGAGCCGCGAGTCGCTCGAGCAGGCGCTCAACGACTTCACGGGTTCGCTGCTGCTGGTCTCGCACGATCGGGCGCTGCTCGACGCGGTCGGCAAGCGCACGGTCGCAATCGAGGACCGAACGCTCCACAGCTACCTCGGCGGCTGGCCGGAGTACGTCCGGGTTCGCGAGGAGCGCGCGCGAGTGCAGGCGGCGAACAAGGCCACCAAGCAGTCCTCGCGTCCCGCCCCGCGGGCCAAGCCGGCGCGGGCCGCGACCCTGCCGGCCAACGCACGGGAGCAGCAGCGGCTCGAGCGCGAGATCGAGGAGGCGGAGGCGCAACTGAAGGCGGTCGAGGACGAGCTCGCCGATCCGACGGCGTGGTCGACGCCGCAGCGGACGGCGCGTGCGACCGCGCGCCACGAAGAGGCCAGGCGCGCGGTCGACGAGCTGTACGAGCGCTGGGAGCGGATCGCCGGGTAGGGGGACCTAACTGGCCGGCTGAGCCGCCAAGGTTGCGCCCCCGAAGATCGACCCGCAGTCCTTCTGGGCCGCCTGGAATGCCGGCGAGTTCGGGTCGATCCCTGAGCCGCCTAGCTGAATACCCACGCCTCCATTTGGCCCGGACCGGAACTTCGGGTCGGGGAAGTTAGGGACCCCGTGCGAACGCATGCAGCGCGACATGGCGAGCGCCTGCGCCTTGATCTTGGCCGTCTGGGAGGCCGACGGCGTGCCGCCGTTAGGCAGATAGGACTTGCAGGCTGTCATGGCCGATTGGAAGGCCGGGCCGTTGACTTCAACGCCGTTCACCGACGTGCTGCTCGGTGTGCGCTGAACCTGGAGATGGATCTGCCCGTTGGTCGGGTCGGGGAAGTTCGGGACCCCGTGGGAGCGCATGCACGACGCGAACTCGAGCCCCTTGGTGGTGCTGGCGTCGGAGCTCTGGCCGCCCGACGAGGTCTGGCCCCCCGACGAATTGGTAGCTGTGCTGCTCGGGCTCGACGAGCCGCAGGCCGCCACGCCCAGGGCGGCGGCGAGCAGGCCGAGGATGATCGTGAATCGCATTTGTGAGTCCCTCCGGTTCGACTTCGGAGAGAAGTGGTAGGGAATCGGCGGTAACAGGGGCGAAACGGGTGCTGTTACCGCTGCGTTACCTCGGTCGGACCATGCTGTTCGGCCGAGGATGTCGACCCGCCACAATCAATCGATAGTCGGCGGCGCCTGACGGTGGCGCCTTAGATTCAGAGGACGAATGCGGGTGCTGGTGATCGAGGATCATGCCGAGCTGGCCGAGACGGTCGCGGTCGGCCTGCAGCGCGAGGGCATGGCCGTGGACATCGCGCTCGACGGCGCCGCGGGGCTGAGACAAGCCGCCGTTTACGACTACGACGTGATCGTGCTCGACCGCGATCTGCCGGGATTACACGGCGATCGCGTATGCGAAAAGCTGGTCGAGGAGGGGGGCCGCACCCGCGTATTGATGCTGACCGCGTCGGCGGGCATCGAGGACCGGGTGGCCGGGCTGAGCCTCGGGGCCGACGATTACCTGCCCAAGCCGTTCGCGTTCGCCGAGCTGATCGCGCGGATCCGCGCGCTCGGCCGCCGTTCGCAGCCGGCATTGGCGCCGGTCATGCGCAGCGGCGACCTGACCCTCGACACGGGCCGGCGGATCGCCCACCGCGCCGGGCGGCGCCTCGAACTGAGCACGAAGGAGCTGGCGGTGCTCGAGCTGCTGCTCGCCGCCCGCAGCAGTGTGGTGTCGCCCGAGGAGCTGCTGGCACGAGCCTGGGACGAGGCCGTCGATCCATTTTCTGCGGTTGTCAAGGTGACGATCAGCCGCCTGCGCCGCAAGCTCGGTGACCCGCCGATTATCGAGACGGTGCCCGGTGCGGGCTATCGCATCTAATCGGATGGTCGGCGGCGTCCGGCGGCGGCGCCTTCGACGCTGGCTGCCGCGCCGAACGATCCGGCTGCGGCTGACTCTGCTCTACGGCGGATTGTTCTTGCTCGCCGGCGCGGGTCTGCTGGCGATCACCTATGCGCTCGTCGCGAAGGACGGCCCGGCTCAGGCCAAATCCGCGCTCGTCGTGTCCCGCACCAGGCCCGCCGGCACCGGGCAGCTGCCCGCCGTCCCGGCGAATTTTGGTACGACCGTCCCTGGGTTCGGAAGGGATTCCGGCGCTCTCATCTACCAGCAAAAGGCCACTCCGAATGGCAGCATCGTTCAGCTCCAGGCGTACGCCGGCAAGGTGAACGCGACGTTCAAGAAGCTGACCGCGGCACAGGAGAGGCAGATCCAGTCGGTTACGGACACGGCCGAAGCGCAGATCGCGCAGGTCAAGGGCTCCCAGCTTTCGACGTTGCTGACCGAGTCGGCGATCGCGCTCGGGATCATGGCGCTGGCCTCGGTCGGGCTCGGGTGGCTGATGGCCGGCCGCGCGTTACGTCCCGTGCGCACGATGAGCACGAGGGCCCGCGGCATTTCGGAGCGAAACCTGCACGAACGGCTGTCAATTGAGGGGCCCGACGACGAGCTCAAGGAGCTCGCGGAGACGTTCGACGGGCTGCTCGGACGTCTGGAGGGGGCGTTCGAGTCGCAGCGGCGCTTCGTCGCCAACGCCTCGCACGAGCTGCGCACGCCGATCACCCTCGAGCGCGCTCTGGTCGAGGTGGCGCTGGCCGATCCCCATCCGACAGTCGACTCGCTGCAGGACACCTGCCGGCGCGTGCTCGTGGCCAGCGAGCAGCAGGAGCGGTTGATCGAGGCCCTGCTGACGCTGGCGCGCAGCCAGCGAGGCCTGGAGTCGCGCGGGCCTGTCGACCTCCGCGCGGTCACCGCCGAGGTCGTGCGGGCCGTGCCCGCCACTGGGCTCCGGGTGGACACAGACCTGGGCGACGCATGCGCCACGGGCGATCCCGCGATGGTCGAGCGGCTCGTCGCCAACCTGGTCGAGAACGCGGTGCGCTACAACCAGCCCGACGGCTGGGTGACCGCCTGGACCGGGGTGCGGGAGGGGCGGCCGACGGTCGAGGTCGCCAACGCCGGGTCGCCGGTTGACTCGGCCCGGCTGAACGAGCTGTTGAAGCCGTTTGTCCGCGCCGACGGGAACGGCAACGGCAACGGGCGTGCCCATGACGGCCGTGGGCTCGGCCTGGGCCTGTCGATCGTGCAGGCGATATCCGACGCCCATGGTGCCCGGCTCACCATGAGTGCGCCGCCGGCAGGCGGGCTGCTCGTCTCGGTTGCCTTCCCGGCGACCGATTCCGGCTGCTGATGCCGGCTAATCAGGGCACGCGTCGCGCTCCGGATCGGTGTCGACGACCAGGCGCGGACTGTCCAAGATGATCCCGCGCCGGCGCAGCCCGGCGAGCAGCGGCTCCTGGTCGGGGAACCCCACCATCGTGGCCACGTCCGGACGCAAGCCGATCGTCAGCGAGCGGACCCGCTTCTCGGCTACCTGACCGTCTATCTCGAGCCGAGCGCCGGCGAAGCCTGCTCCGATCTCTAGCTCGAGCACGGATTTTGGCCCGGCTACGAGCGGCGGACTGAAGCCGCCGTGCTTGGGCAACGGGGTGAACACGAATCCGTCCAGCCCGGACGCGAGCAACGGGCCCCCGGCTGAGATCGCGTAGCCGCTCGACCCCAGCGGGGTGCTCACGACGACCCCGTCGCCGGCCATGCGGCCATACACGGCGCCGTCGAGCACGACGGTCACACGGGCCTGTCCGCCGCCGGCGCGCAGCACCGCGGCGTCGTTCAGCGCGAACAGCGATTCGCTCTCTCCGCTTCCCTCGCAACGCGTCGCGCTGACGGTCAGCGCGGGAAAGCGCCGCGGCAGCCACTCGCCCTGGCGGAAGCGCTCGAGCGAGCGGGTGACATCGGCGACCGAGACGGTGGCAAGCGCGCCCAGGCTGCCGCAGGCGATTCCAAGGACGGGCCGGTCGGCCTCGGCTCCGATACGCAGCGCCGCCAGCGTGGTGCCGTCACCGCCGATCGAGACGATCAGGTCGGACTCGGCCGGATCGCCCGGCCGCGCGACGCGCCGCTGGCTGTAGGCAGCCGGCATCTGCACCACCTCGGCCTCGTGCCGATCCGCCCACTCGCGCAGCATCGCCAGGGGCCGATCGACGCTTCGGCTCGGGTGGACGACGATGCCGACTCGCCGCGGGGCCCCGGCGTGGGGCATCGTCGGGCCGAGGTCGGTGTGGGACGTGGGAAGGGCGGTGGCGTCCGACACGGTTGCTCAACCAATCTACCGGGGAGGACGGCCCTCAGAACCGGCTGGCCGCCGGGCGCGGGACGGAGGTCTCGTAGCCCGACGCACGGCACAGGCCGGCGGTGTCGGGGGCGGTCTCTATATTGGGACCAACGATGGCACCGCTCAGCGATGCGTCGCCGGTCCGGGTTGCGCTGATCGATGATGACAGCGGCCTGCTCACCGTTCTCGAGCGCCGGCTGGGAGCCCTCCGGTGGGAGATTGAGGTGCTCGCCTTCCCCCCCGACGCCGGCCACCTTGCCGCCCTCAGGCTGCACGCCCTGATCGTGAACCCCCGGCTGACGGGACTTGACTACATCCAGCGGGTGGCGGAGGCGCTGCCCGGGCTTGCGCTGATCGTCTGCAGCGCCCAGGTCACCGTGTCCGAGCGGGTCAAGGGCCTGCGGGCGGGTGCCGACGACTGGGTGACCAAGCCGTGCCACCCGGAGGAGCTCCTGGCCCGGATCCAGGCCGTGCTCCGCCGGCGCCGCGCCGGCGAGCTGCCGCAGGAGGAGGCGACGATCGAAGCCGGCGAGCTTGCCATCCGGCCCGATCGGTTTGACGCCTATGTTGGCGAGCAGGGCGCGTCGCTCTCGCGCAAGGAGTTTGAGCTGCTGCGCCAGCTGGCCGCCGCCGATGGCCGGGTGTTGGAGCGAGAGGACATCTATCAGCGAGTGTGGGGCTACACGATGGCCCGTGGCGACCGGTCGGTCGACGTGTTCGTCCGCAAGCTGCGCCAGAAGCTCGAGGTCGTCTCGCCGGGGTGGCGATACGTGCACACGCACTTCGGGGTGGGCTACCGGTTCGCGCCCGAGGCGTCCGGCGGCGGCGGTGGCGCCGGCCGCGAGGGGCGTGCCGCGCGCGAGGCGGACGACGTGCGCCGTCCGAACGAGCCGGGCGGTGAGGGCGGTCGAGTGCGCTCGCCCGGTGAGAGCCTGGCCGCGGTACGCTGAAGGCAATGAACCGGACCGCGCGCAACGTCTTGATCGTGCTGGCGATCGCCGCGATCGTGGCGCTTGTCCAGGGCGGCGTCACCGCCGCCAACGTTGCCGTCCAGGCCCTCAGCCTCGTCTTCCTGGGGACGATCCTGTGGTTTCTGTCGATCGTCTACCGCCAGCAGCGCGACACGCTGTACGGGCTGGGCGACGGTCGCCGCGCCCTCCTTTACGTGGCGCTGGGCGTCGGCACGCTCACGTTGACCGCGACGTCACGGCTGTGGGCGAGCGGGGCCGGGTCGGTGGCGTGGCTGATCCTGCTGGCCGGCTCGATCTATGCCGTCTTCACGGTCGTCTGGTCGGCGCGGAAGTACTGAGCCGCCAGGGAGGGAGCAGGCGCTCCCTTGGGTACCGGTCCGGTGACTCGCGGGTCCGCTGCCGGCGTCTGTGATCCGCCGGCGCGGGGCGGCCGGCGCGGGTAACCCGTCACTCGGCGAATCCCGCCGCGCGGATGGCGTGCTCTCCGCACCAGAGCCGGGTCAAAGCCCATTGACCGTCGGGCGGGCGGCGCGTGACCAGTTATCGGGGTTCGTGGTCGCGCGTCAGGCCGCGGTTATCGGGGTTGGTGGTTGTCCGTCACGCCGCGCCGGCGCCGGCGGCGCACTGCGGGCACAGGCCCTCGAGCAGGACGTGGGCGCGCTCGACCTCAAACCCCTGCTCGCGCAGGGTGACGTCCACCTGCTCGAGGTCGATGTCGCGGAGCTTCCCGCACAGGGCGCAGCGGAAGTGGTGGTGGTTGGTGACGTTGGCGTCGAATTGCTGGGGCCCGGGACCCT
>Ga0335074_10005627_pt1 | contig 17339 bp, 17 predicted proteins | sample Lox_Sample_23_FD_206715 | JGI IMG/M metagenome (GOLD analysis project Ga0335074, IMG submission 206715) | Soil microbial communities from Loxahatchee National Wildlife Refuge, Florida, United States - Lox_Sample_2.3 | ecosystem: Environmental > Terrestrial > Soil > Wetlands | place: USA... | reverse complement strand
CTGTCGCTGCCCTATGACGTGCCGGTGCTGGCCAGGGTGAAGGTGCACCGCGACTTCCACGTGGAGATCGGCCGGGCCTTGTACTCGGCGCCGCAGGAATACCTGGGCTGCCACCTGGACGCCCGCGCCGACTCGGCCCTGGTCAAGCTGTTTCACCGCGGGCAGCTAGTCAAGACCCACCCCCGCGCCCAGCCCGGCCGGCGGGTGACCGACCCGGCCGACCTGCCCGCCGAGAAGACCACCTACGCGATGCGCGACGTCGCGTCCCTGGCCAAGGCGGCGGCCCGGCATGGGGACGCGATCGGCGTCTATGCCGAACGGCTGCTGGACACCGACCTGCCGTGGACGAAGATGCGGCAGGTCTACCGGCTGCTGGGGCTGGTCCGCCGTTACGGGCCCAGTCCCGTCGAGACCGCCTGCGGCCGGGCGCTCGACCTCGATGTCGTCAACGTCACCAAGATCGCCTCGATGCTGGAGAAAGCGACCGAGAACACGCCCCCGCCGCCCCGGCCGGCCATGGCGGCCACCGCCCGGTTCGCCCGCGACCCGGCCGAGTACCGGCCCGTGCAGCTGACCCTCATCGACGGCGGGAAGGAGCACACCTGATGACCGTCACCTTGCGCGATGCCGTGAGCCCGGACCTGCGCACCACCTTGCGGGCGCTCAAGCTCGGCCAGATGCTGGCCACCTTGCCCGACCGGCTCACCCTGGCCCGCCAGCAGAAGATGACCCACGCCGACTTCCTCGAGCTCGTCCTGGCCGACGAAGTCACCCGCCGCGAGGCCAAGTCCGCGGGCCTGCGGGCCCGCGCCGCTGGCCTCGACGCGGGCATGCGGCTAGACACCTGGGACGCCTCCGCCGCTGTCTCCTACGACCGGCAGCTGTGGAACGAGCTGGTCAGCCTGCGGTTCCTCGACGGACCGCACGGCGCCCTGATCCTCGGCCCGGTCGGCGTCGGCAAAACTCACCTGGCCTGCGCGCTTGGCCACATCGCCATCCGGCGGCGCCGCACCGTGCACATGGCCAGCGCAGCGAAGCTGTTCAAGCGGCTTAAGGCTGCCCGGCTCGACAACAGCCTGGACGCCGAGATGCGCCGGCTCACCGGAGTCGAGCTGCTCATTCTGGACGACTTCGCGCTCCAGCCGCTGGACCCCACCGAGACCGCCGACTTCTACCAGCTCTGCGTCGAACGCCACCAGCGCGCCTCCACCGTGGTCACCTCCAACCGCACAGCCGAGGAATGGCTGTCGATGATGGCCGACCCGCTGCTCGCCCAGTCCGCCGTCGACCGGCTCGCCTCCACCGCCCACGAACTGATCATCGAAGGCGAGTCCTACCGCCGCCGCCAGAAACCAGTAATCAGCGGGCCCAACAGCGAGCCCGTTGACGACGAGAAAGGAAACCACCATGATCACTCATGACCCAAGGTGGTCCCTACCTCGTGGAAACACCCCGGTCCCATCACGCTGGCAAGCGACATATAAGGGCCGACGTCGCCCCTGCGGCTAGAGGGAATCGTTGCCATCAACCCAGGCAGCTCTGGTGTGGCGGCTGATACTGAATCGCTCTTCGGCGCTCGCTCCACCCGCTCCGCGTTCCTCCTGTCCATGTGGACCGCGCTGCACCATGGCCTGGCTCATCCAGGTGGTGGTAACTTCCAAATGGTGGTAACCAAACTTTGGAGGTTACTTACATGACGTGGATTGTGGCAACGCCTCGCCGGTGGTGGGCGCTCGGCGCGGTCAGCCTGAGCGTCCTGGCGGTTACCGTTGACGGCACGGTGCTGTCTGTGGCCCAGCCAACCCTGGCCAGGGCGCTTCACGCCACGGAGTCTGACCTGGAATGGTTCTCGTCCGGCTACCTCATGCTGCTTGCCGCTGCCGTGCTCCCGGCCGGGCTGATCGGTGACCGTTTCGGCCGTAAGAGACTCCTGGTCGCCTGCCTGGCCGTCTTCGGCGCGGGATCTGCACTGTGCGCCGAAGCGTCATCTCCGGGGATGTTTCTGACCGCCCGGCTGGTCATGGGCCTGGCCGGGTCGGGGGTCACGGTCATGGCCATGTCCGCGCTCACTGTCTTGTTTGACGACGCGGAGCGGTCACGGGCGGTCGGCATCTACGAGGCTGCTAATTTCCTAGGACTGCCGGCTGGGCCAATCCTGGGTGGCTGGATGCTGTCGCGGTTCTGGTGGGGCTGGGTTTTCCTGCTCAACGTGCCCGTGGTCGCTGTAGGCCTGGTCGCAGCCCTCGTCCTGATCCCGGAATCGCGCGCCGACCGGCGTCCCCGGCTGGATCCGCTAGGCACGGCCTTCTCGGCAGCGGGACTGGTCGCCCTGACATACGGGCTAATCCGGGCGGGCCAGAACGGTTGGGGCAATCCCGGCGCCCTGGCCCTGATGGCTGCCGGGCTCGCGGCCCTAGCTGGCTTTGCTGTGTGGGAATACCGACTCGGCGAGCGGGGTGGTGAGCCGCTGGTTGATCCTGGGCTGTTCCGCTCCGCATCCTTCACCTGGGGAGCGGTGCTAGGCGGGGTGGCCGGCCTCGCCATGATCGGCGTGTTGTTCGTTATGCCGCAGTACTTTCAGGCCGTCCAGGGTGCCACCGCGCTAGGCTCGGGTCTGCGGTTGCTCCCGCTAATAGGCGGGCTCATCATCGGCGCGCTGCCTGCCAGCGCGCTCGCCAAGGCGGTCGGCGCCAAACTAACGGTGACGCTCGGTTTTGGCCTGCTGGCAATCGGCGCCGCGGACGGCGCGACAACGGGCACAACCTCAGGCACCACATTCGTCGCGATCTGGATGGCCGTCCTGGGTGCGGGCACCGGCCTGACCCTCACCGCCGCCACCGCCGAGGCGCTGTCACGGCTCTCGGCAGAACGCAGCGGCACCGGCTCGGCGGTGGTCCAGGCATTCCAGAAGACTGCCGGTCCCCTCGGCACCGCCATCATCGGCAGCATCCTTGTTGCCGGCTACCAGGCTCACCTCGACGTGCGGGGACTTCCCGCCGCTGCAGCCGGGGCTGCCCGGCAGAGCGTTTATAACGGGCTGAGCGTCGCGGGCAGGCTCGGGTCAGCGCCCCTCTTCCGCGCTGCCCAGAGCGCCTTCGCCGGAGGCATGGATAGCGCGCTTCTTGCCTCCGCCGCTATTGCCGGTGCGGGCGCGCTACTGGCCCTGACATTCCTGCCACGGAGGAACACAGTGACCGATTCAGCCACCCGCCCTGCCCGGTCAGGACTGCGCGAGCGCAAGAAGGCCACGACCCGGACCACGATCCAGACCTGCGCCCTTCGCCTGTTCCACGAACAGGGATACGACGCCACCACCGTCGAGCAGATCTGCGATGCCACCGATGTCTCCGAGACCACCTTCTTCCGCTACTTCCCTTCCAAGGAACACGTGGTACTCGACGACGTTTACGACCCACTACTCATCCAGGCATTCCAGACACAGCCGCCCGACGTGCCCCCCGTGCAAGCCTTGCGCGCCGCGTTCGCAGCGACCTTCGCCGACATGACCGCCCAGCAGCGAGCTAAGCAGAAAGAGCGGATCGCACTCAGCCTGACCGTCCCTAGGCTGCGCGCCGCCCTGCTGGACCGGATCTCCGAGGCGATGGAACTCCTCGCTCGTGCTATGGCCGAGCGCGCCGGCTGTCGGCACGACGACTTTGCCGTCCGCACCGTCGCTGGCGCGATCGTCGGCGCTGCCATAGCGGTCTCTGCCTCCGCCACCCAGGACTCGGACTCCGACCTGCCGGCGCTCATCGATCGTGCCATCGCCCGCCTCGAGCCAGGCCTCGCGCTGTAAACACCGCACCGGGTAGAACGCTCGCACTGCCGGGCAAGCGCCTTAGGCGCGGAGGCCCGAGCCCAGCAATGGCTTTGCCGTCGTCTATCGGCGAACATCGTTCGCTCATGATCGGGCTCAGCTCGGATCCGCCGGCTATGTCGTGACCCTGATAGTCCTCTGTTGCCGCTACACCTCGGATCCACCGGCCCCTTGCATCTGCGGCAAACAGGCTTCGACATGTGAGGTTGGCTGCTTCGCCTCACATTCAGGAGCGCTTCCTTGTCGATCTAGTGAGGAGAGCACATCACCCAACAACGCGTCGGCGGAAGCGCGGCACCGATCCAAGCATGACCTGCGCGGCGGCCAGCCAACTCAACCGCCAACCGGAAGGGCGCGCCGCGCGTGCCCGGCCGTAGTAAGGACCTTGAGATGGCGAGACTTCCTTTGGCTCAAAATGTAGTCGAGCGGTCAGCGCCGATGCCTTCAGCAAGAAGCGTGCGTGCCTGGCCTGATGATCCGATAGTCGTCCCGGGACGGGGGCTCCAGTTCCCACAGCAACTGCCTTTCCAGCGGTGGCTCAGTATCGGCAGGCAACTGTCTGAAGTCTGTACATCGTCGGCATGGTGCCTGGGCGACTGGCTGATCTTCGGGGAAACCCGCTACAACGGCCGCTATCGCGACGCAATTGAGCAAACGTCGCTGGATTACCAGACCCTGCGAAATTATGCCTGGGTGGCGAGGCGGTTCCCGTTCCCTCGACGTCGTGGTGCGGTCAGCTTTGGGCATCATGCTGAAGTGGCCGCTCTTCCCGACGCGGAGCAAGACTTCTGGCTGCGCAAGACCGAGGAATTTGGCTGGTCAGTTAAACAACTGCGGTACGAAGTGCGCGCAAGCCTGAAAGAGCGCTTGGTCAGCGATGACTCCCAGAATCCACCAGACGCGGATGAGCGCCAGCCACGGCCTTCTGCGGTCAGGCTGAGCATTAACGTTTCATCGAGCCAGCTAGATGACTGCCGGGCGGCAGCCCAAAGAGCAGGTCTGAGCGTGGATGAGTGGATAGTTCTGGTGCTCAAGCAGGCCGCCCGCCGGGCGCTGGTCTCCTGAGCCGGAAGTTCGCATATTTGAGGCAGCCAAGAGTGGCGACCGAGCGTCAGGACGACGGCCACCTCTGCTCACATGACGGGCGCGACGTGTGGACACTGGATGTGGGCATGTCACCTGGTGAGTGGGCTCGCGAAGCAGCGGCCGTATGGGACATCGCGGTCCCGTCGCTGCCGGATCGGCTGCCCGGGACGCGCATGGCCGGGTTCTGCGCCCGGACTGCCGATCTTGTCGATCTCGAGGTGGTCCCTTACCCGGCAGCCACGGTGGTCATCGATCTCGGTGGTGAGCTGCTAGCCGCCGACGCCAGCGGTCAGCCGAAGCGAGGCAGTGTCGTCGCTGGGTTGGCGCCCGGCCCCTGTTCGGGCGCTCGGGCGTGAGATTGAGTGCCTCCAGATGCGGCTGTCGCCAGTGCTCGCGCACGCTGTGCTAGGTGCGCCTTCGGACTTGGGCGGGACGCTGGTCACGCTAGATGACCTGTGGGGTCGCGAGGCCATGCGAATTCAGGAGCAGCTGTGCGCCACCAGTTCTTGGGACGAGCGGTTCGCGATGGCGCGGATCATGCTTGCCCGGCGGCACGACGAAGGCCGGGCGGCTGACCCTGAAGTTGTGTTCGTTTGGAGGCAGATGCTGGCCAGCCGCGGGCAGGCCCGGGTTGAGAGCCTAGCGGCGGAGGCCGGATGGAGCCGTAAGCGGCTCTGGTCGAGGTTCCGGTCCCAGATCGGCATCACGCCCAAGCGCGCCGCCCAGCTCATCCGTTTCGACCATGCAGCCCATCGCCTCGCGGCGGGTCAAAGCGCCGCTCTCGTAGCGGAGGAGGCTGGTTACGCCGACCAATCCCATCTTCATCACGACGTCATGGCGTTCGCAGGGTTGACGCCCACGGCCGTAGCGGTCGCACTATGGCTCGCGGGTCGACGACATCGCGTGGACCGCCCCGCAACACCTATCCAGGGTCTGACTCGATCCAGCCCTTCGCGTGTTGCCCACCAGCCCGGAGCTTTCCTCGGAAGGGGCTGCCGACCCTCTGGTCCCGGAAGCGCTGGCGGACGCGATGGCGTCGTTCTCCAGCCAAGATACCGATCGCAGAGGGCATGCCTCTGTTGATGTCACCCGCTCATGATCACGGTCGTTCCCGGGCTGGGTTGGTATCACGCCCGGCAGATCTGGAGCGTGGCGCCCGGACTCCCGCGATCGCGTTTAGGCCTCTGGCTCGATAAGACAGCGCCCCGGAACAAGCGTTGGTGGGTCTCCGCCTCACATTCCAGGCGGGCGTCTTGTCAAACCACCGAGACGAAAACGCGCACCAGCGACCAGGAAGCGGAACGACGCCATGACCCGAGGCTTGAATCTGGCGGCGACGCTGGGCCAGCGATCAACAGTGGGCCCGGGTGAGGCACAGCTCTCGCAAGCCTTCGTCGTCTGGCAGCCATGCCGCCAGGAAACTAGCTTTCGGCTGAAACCGGGAGCGCCACTACTGGGGCATGGCTCGCCAACACCGGCCTCGCCACCCGCTGGTCTCTAAGGGACAGCCGATATGCCGATAAGGGAGCAAGCATGAGATCGACCGATACGACGAGCATCGATCTGAACGATTTTTCCGGGACATGGACACTCGATTCCGAACGGACATCGGTCAAGTTCAGCACCAAGGGCATGTGGGTCTTCCCCGTCAAGGGTACGGTGAAGGCAATCGCTGGTAACGCCGAGATCACTCCTGACGGAGCCGCGACGGGCACATTGGTCATCGACGCCGCGTCGTTTGACACCAAGAATGAAAAGCGTGATGCCCATCTACGTTCCGACGACTTCATGGAAGTCGCTAAGTATCCGCTAATTACCTTCAAGGCGACCAGTGGGCGCCCGATTGGCCCAGGCCTCCTGGAGATCTCCGGGGTTCTTACGATACATGGCCATGCACAGCCAATGACCTTGCGAGCAGAGGTCAGCGGATCTGGGAACTCTGCAACAGTCTCAACCAGGGTTGAGATCGACCGAAGTCTATGGGGTGTCTCATGGGCCAAAATGGGCACCGGCCTCAAGAATCAGGTCGTGATTTGCGCTCACTTCGACCGGACTTGACCAACCCAGTCATGGCGCGCCGCTCCCCTCTAGGGACGGCTCGCCACCTGCCCAGCGATCAGATCAGCCGATCCAATAGCAGAGCGCCGGACAAGATCACGGCACAATGCCGAGAACTAACCAGCCGCGGAAAGCCTGCCGACGTGCGAAGGCTCGACCTTTGGCTCGCGCCGGCGTGCCCGACGAGAAACTACCGAAATGGGAGTAGCCACATGCGTGTGCTCTTGTCGCCGTACGAGTCATACGGGGACGCCGGGCTGCTGGCGGGCCGCTGGTCCCGGCCGGGGGAGCCGCTCACCGCAAGGGACTGTGAGAGGAGCGGACGGTGATGGAGGCCGACGTGATCGTAGTGGGCGCCGGCCCGACCGGGCTGATGCTGGCCGCTGAGCTGTGCCTGGCCGGGGTACAGCCGCTGGTGTTTGAGCGACGGGCGCAGCTCCGGGAGACTCCCAGGGCCAACGGCTTTAGCGGGCAGATCATTGAGCTGCTGCGATACCGGGGCCTGCTGGACCGGGTTGCGGCGGCCGGTACCGGCCCTGCAACTAAGGCTGCCCAGGTTCCGTTCGGCGAGATGCACCTGAACTTCTCGGACTTGGTGGATCCCCCCGTGTCGGCTCTGCGGCTCCCGCAAGCGCGACTTGAGCAGGTGCTCAGTGAGCACGCCTGCGAACTTGGCGCCGAGATCCGCCGCGGCCACGAGGTCATCGCCGTCAGCCAGGACGGGCTCGCGGCGACTGTCGACGTGCACGGCCCGGACGGACCCTACCGGGCCGGCGGCCGCTACCTGGTGGGCTGCGATGGTTCGCAGAGCACGATCCGTGACGCCGCCCGGATCGCGTTCCCCGGAACCACCTACCCGGAGGTCAACCGGCTAGGACAGGGCAGCCTATCCGATTGCGTGACAGTGCTCGGTAATGGTGACATCGACGTTCCCGGGTTCGGCCCAATCCGGCAGGGGTACACCCGAACCGGTCGCGGTGTCCTCGCGTTCGGCCGACTGGCGGCCGGGCGGGTGATGATCCAGACCACCGAAGATGAGACCACTGCGGTCGACGACGACGCGCCGATGGCGCTAGCTGAGTTCCAGGGCAGTATCCGGCGCGTACTCGGGACAGAGCTGCCACTGGCCGAGGTGACTCGGCTGTCACGCTATGGGTTCCAGGCACGGCAGGCGGAGCGCTACCGTGACGGGCGGATGCTGGTGGCCGGCGACGCGGCTCACCAATTCCCCGCGACCGGGATCGGCATCAACGTCGGCATGATGGATGCGGTCAATCTGGCCTGGAAACTGGCCGCCAGCGTCCACGGCTGGGCACCGGCTGGCCTACTCAGCACGTACCACGATGAGCGCCACCTCGCGGGGGCGCGCGGGATGCTGCAGACCCAGGCGCAGGTGGCGCTGCGGCGCGGGCAAGACGCGGCCTCAGACGCGCTGCGGAAGCTTTTTCTGGAGCTGATGGCCTACGAGCAGCCGCTGCGTCATATGGGCGAGCTGATCGCCGGGACCGATATCCGCAATCCGCTGCCTGACCCCAACCGCCACCCTTTGACCGGTGCCTTCGCCCCCGACCTACCCCTGCACACCGGGAACGGGGGCGCAACCAGAATCGCTGAACTCATGCACGCCGGGCGACCTGTCTTCCTCGATCTTGGCGGCCGTGCCGACCTGCTCCAAATGGCCCGCGCCTGGGAGAACCGCGTCGATATCTGTGTCGCCAGGGCCGATGACCGGCCCGCTGACGGCCTGCTGATCCGCCCGGACGCCTATATTGCCTGGGCCGCGACAGTCGGAGAGCGCACCGCTGGGGTTGGCGCGGCTCTACGAGACGCACTCTTCCGCTGGTTCGGCACACCCCAGGACACGTCGGTGCAGGCTACCGGCCAGCCTTCCTGATCACTCGGCAAAGCAAGGTACCGAGCTCGTCATGTTAGCTATAGCAACGATGCACGGTCACTTGGCGATCTCCGCCCGAGATCGCCAAGGAGTAGCAACCCGCGGCTACGAAACCTGAGAGGCTTCGGCAAACGTCCTCGGCGGTGGCCGGTCCGGGCCCTGTCCCGTTGACGGGACGAAGTGAAGGCCTCCGCTTTGACATTGCCATCGGTTTCCGCCCGCTTCCCTGTGTGCCCGACGCTGCGCAGCACTGTCATCTCGACGAAATTGGCCGGGGCCATGTCTCCGGCAACAGCATCGCCGACGCGGTAACGAGTGTGTGGCATCCCACGGGCCCGGTTCAGCGGCGCAGGGTGGTTTCGCGCTGCATATACGACAGCTTCTCGGGATTGCGCACGGCGTACAGCCCGGTGACGAGGCCCCCGGCGGTGCGCACCGCCATGACAGTGTCGAGCTCGCCGTTGAGCCGGATGATCAGCGCTGGGTAACCGTTGACTTGCGCCGCCCGTAGCGAGGCAGTGGCGGAGATCCTGCCCAGCACGGGCGCCACCGCGCCCGCCCCGACAATGGGCGCCAGCGCGGCCTGCACGACTCCGCCGCCATCAGCCAGGAAGACGACATCTGGAGCGAGCTGATCGAGCAGGCTCTGCAGATCGCCGGTCTCGACCGCCCGCCGGAACGCCTCCAGCGCGCGCCGGGTCTCAGCCGGGGACACGACCTCGTGCGGCCTCCGGGCCGCGACATGCGCCCGGGCTCGGTGGGCGATCTGGCGGACCGCGGCTGGGGTCTTGCCGACAGCCTCGGCGATCTCCTCGTACGCCAAGTCGAACGCCTCGCGCAGCACGAACACTGCCCGCTCAGTCGGGGTGAGGGTCTCGAGCACCATCAGTAGTGCCATCGAGACGCTCTCGGCCAGTTCGATGTCCTCAGCGACGTCGGGCGTCGTCAGCAGTGGCTCGGGCAGCCAAGGGCCGACGTAGGACTCCTTGCGGCGGCGCAGCGTGCGCAGCCGGGTTAGCGCCTTGCGGGTGGCGATCTGGACCAGGTAGGCGCGGCGATTCCGGACCTCGCTGAGGTCTACACGCGCCCACCGCAGCCAGGTCTCCTGAAGGACGTCTTCGGCGTCGGTGGCTGAGCCGAGCATCTCATAGGCGACCGTGAACAGCAGGTTGCGGTGAGCGAGGAACGCCTCGGTAGCGGGGTCCGTAAGGCCACCGTGGGTCAGCGTCCCCGCTGTGCCAGGTTTGCGCTCAGTGAAGTCGCCCATAGCTGGCTCCCGCCCGTCCTGTCGGCTGTGCCGCAGATAAGACACTGGGCCTGGCGCACTGTGTGACACCTGCGATCGGTGACGCTCCTCACATCACCACGCTGTCACACCGATTGGGGCGATGGCATCTCCATGGTTGTCAGGACGCTGCACAACCGATCCGTGCGGCGCACGCTACCGCGAGTGAGGACGACAACATGGGACCTCGTTTCAACTTGATGGCCAACGAGCTCGGCGCCAAGATCGCCAAAGGGATCTACAACGTCAGCCTGGTGATCGCGCAATCGACTCTGCCCGAAGGCACCCAGAGCCTGGTTATGCTGCGCGCCAGCCAGATCAACGGCTGCGCGTACTGCACCGACGTCCACACCAAGGACGCCGCGGCTGCGGGCGAGACCGCGGTGAGGCTCAACCTGGTCGCCACGTGGCGCGAATCCACTGTGTTCACCGAAGCCGAGCGGGCCGCGCTCGCGCTCACAGAAGAGGGCACGCGGCTCGCCGATGCAAACCCGGGCGTGTCCGACCAGACCTGGGCACATGTGCGCCAGCATTACGACGACGACCAGATCGCCGCGCTGGTCGCACAGGTAGCTATGATCAACGCCGCCAATCGGCTCGGCGTGGTGCTACGCCAGCAGGGCGGGTCCTACGAGCCTGGCAATCTCACCAGCGTGACGAGCTGACTCCGGCCCGCTAGGCCAGTGGCGGTTACTGCGGCCGCCCACCAGCTCTGCCACAGGGCAGGTCGGATGGATCGTGCTGCGTCGGGGTGGGCGGCCTTGGCATGGGCTGTTCGCGGTGGCGGGCGTAGTGGCGGCGGGCCCGGGCGCGATTGCCGCAGTCGCTGGAGCTGCACCACCGCCAGCCGCAGCCGGGCCCTTGGCATTGGCGCAGCAGGGACAGGTGCGGGGACTGGAGCAGGTCCAGCACCTGGAGCCCGAGAAGCCGTGGAATGTCGGGGGGCTGATGTGGGTTTGGCAGCCAGCGCATCGGCGGCCCGGTCAGGTCGCTGTGGGCCAGCGCGTCATCTGCCGCCGCCACGGCATCGCGTTCCTTCACCCTCATCCGTGGCCCTCTGTTATAGTGCATCCTTTCGCCATCTGTTGTGGTCACCTGTTATCAGCAGAAGGGCTCTGCCGAGTTCGCTGCAGGTCAGCACGTCCAAGACGGCGGTCTCAAGCACGACGGAAGGCTTGTGAGCTTTAAACGGGTCGGAGGGGCCGCCGAGGAAGTGCCGGAGTACCGAACGATGGCAAACTGGCTCAGTGGGTTCGGAAGTGCTCGATGACCTGTGGACGGCGCTCACCGCTGGCGACAACGCCGTGCTGGGCGCGCCGGTAGTTGTCTCTGGCCGTCACGGTTACCTGCGATCGCGATTCGCTGTGGAAGAGATCGCCGTGGGATGCGTCGCTACCGCTTTGCGTGCCGCGGTCAGCCTGGATCAGCGACGGATATCCACGCCGATCGAACTGCAGCGAAGCCACGTCGCGCACATCTGCCGGAGCGAGCGGTTCTTCTCTGCAGGCGGGACCGCCGCCAAGGCGGGGTTCGCGCCGCTCTCGCGGTTTTGGCTCGCGACCGACGCCTGGGTCCGCACCCACGCCAACTACCCCTGGCATCAACGGGCGCTCTTGGACGCCCTAGGAGTCGAGGAGCCCACGGCCGCGGCCGTCGGCGAAGCGATCGCCTCGATCCGCGCTGACGAGTTCGAAGACCGGGTGTTGGCCGCGGGCGGCGTCGGGGCAGCGGTTCGCTCATTCGACGTCTGGAGCCGCCATCCGCAAGGAAAGGCCGTGGCCGAAGAACCCCTCGTCTCTTGCGATGTGATCGGCGACGCGCCACCGCGTCCGGTCCGTTCCCGACCGCGGGTCCTTGATCTCACGCGCGTCATAGCCGGTCCGGTCTGTACCCGTCTGCTCGGAGCGCTCGGCGCCGACGTCCTGCGGATAGACCCTCCCCGTCGACGTGACATGGCTCCCGGTGCCTACGCCGACACGTTGCTGGCCAAGCGAAGCTCGACCCTGGACCTGGCCAGTCCAGATGGTCTCGAACACGTTCACGCCCTTCTCGACGGCGCCGACGTTGTTGTGCAGGGCTACCGGCCGTTGGCCCTCGACCGGTTCGGTCTCTCGGCTGAGGAGATCGCTGACCGGCACCCCGGCACCGTCGTTGTAGTCATCGACGCGTGGGGGCATCATGGGCCATGGGCATCACGACGGGGGTTTGACAGCGTCGTTCAGGCAGCGACTGGACTGGCCGTCGGCGAGGCGCACGAAGACGGGGAGCCCGGCGCTCTGCCTTGCCAGCTCCTCGACCACGGCACCGGCTACTTGGCCGCGGCGGCAACGCTCGACGGTCTACGTCGGCAGCGCCGGTATGGCGGAACGATTGTCCGCCGCGTGTCCCTTGCCCGCACGGCCTGGATGATCGCGACGACGCCAAGCGGGCCGTACTCTGAATCCGCAGCCGGGGACGAGGACGACGCAACCGAGCATCTGGTTCAGCTCCGGGCGGACGGCCACACGATCACTGCTGTTTCTCCGCCCGGAACCCTGGCCGGAGAGCCTTTGCGTTGGCCCCACGCCGGGCATGGCTACGGTGCCAATCCTGCAGCCTGGGAACCCGCCTGATCAAGCGGGTCAAGTACGTAGCGTGCAGACTCCGAAGAAGCCCCAGCGATCGCCCAACCGCCGAAGGGTGTGCTCGGCCCGTTAGTTCGAGCCTTACGTCCCACAAAATGAAAGGCGCGACTGAGGGAATTTCAGCCGGTTAGCAGACCGCTTACCGGACCTTCTATTCTACCGGATGCCGTCCGGCGTCTGTCACGCCGGTTGTGATCGACCCGCCTGGCTTGGGGCGGGGCTGTGGGTGGTGGGCGGCCGTGTTTGTCGCGTGGCGGCACCGGTTCTTCGCCTTTATCACCAGCAAGCAGCCGGTCGGCGCCGAGCTGCTCAAGCACGCAGGGGGAAGTGCCCCCGTCATGGGCGAGAGCCGCCGCCGCGTGACGGCGGCCGCCCGGCCGCTCTTCCTCGCCGCCCAGCGCGCCTATGAGGTCCGGGAGGATCTCACGCTCGAGCAGGTCCTCGACATGGTCGTCGCCATCGCGTCGATTAACGGCGAGCCTGGCTACCTCGAGCCGATCCTGCAGGCCGCGCTCGACGGCCTTCGCCCGCCGGCTGCGTAGCACAGCAGGGGACTCACGCTCACCCCCGCCGACGGGGAGCGCCCCCCGGGACGCAGACCGCGCCCGCGGCGCGTCCGGGAGTTCACGCCGACTTCCCATGGGCTCGGCTGTGGATCTTCGTAAAGGCATCCAGCGCAGAGTCGTCAGCGTCGGGGAGAGTATGCAGGTATTTCTGGGTTATCGCGATCGATGCATGACCCAGCCGTTCCTTGACGACCTGGAGATTAGCGCCTCCGGCGAGTAGCCACGAGGCGTCGGCATGTCTGAGGTCGTGGACGCGTGGCTTGAATCCGAGCCCGGCTGCCTGACGCGCTGGGCAGCGTGCTCGCGCTCGACCCGCAACGTCGCATCAGGAGCCTGAGCGAGCACCTGGAGACCTGCCGCCAGCTGCTGCGCGTCCCCGCTACCGCGGTTCAGGCACCGCCCAAGCGCTCGAACAGAAACTCGCCACTTTCAGCGCAGCCAGGACAGCGCGCGCACTGCCGGGCGGCCCGTGATGCTGCCATTTCAACCGACCGACCGATGCGACTGGCTTTCATGCGGCGGCGGCATCTGCGCCGGGTCTTCTGCTGAGCGAGCTTTGGGAGCAGCAGCGTCGGAGCGATGGCAAGTTAGCGCTGGCGATCCAGTAATGGTATGACTCACAGGCTCGCCTCGAAGAGGTGCACTCCGACGGCATGATTCGGGTCGAAGGCTTACCGCACATGCGTGTTAACGGCTCTTCGCAGATGAGGGTGTAGATTGCAGGGCCTCGATCACCGGGTAGGGGCCGAGGTCTTCCGATGATGGGAGCTCTCACACAACCCGTCCGGAAGACCTCTGCAGGGAACTGCCGTCGAGGATCGCGCCGAACGCGCCGCGATCCGCGCGGCGGTCACCTCCGCGATGGCCGCGCCAGGCACCGGCCCGGAATCCGCCGAGGTAATCCAGATCCTTGAGCGGCTGCGGGCCGGGGAGTCGCCGGTGGCGATCGCCCGCCACACCGGCGCCCTCCGCGAGCGCGGCCCCGGCCCGCACCCAACCCGCGACGGGATGCGCAGGCATGACCGGGCCAGCGGCCGGCTCGGCACCTGAGCCGGCCGCCGAGACGTGGACCTACGGCGGCATCCGCGCGACCGGCGCAGGGCTAGATCTAAGTGGGATCAATTCGATGTAGCAGTGCTTCAAGGGCTGCGGAATCCTGCCCGTCGTGCTCCGCGCCGTTCGGTTCCTACGTGGCTCTGGGTGCGGCGGCCTGGTGCGATCAGCTGGCCGTGGCTGAGAATAGTTGGCGGCTATCGGGATGCTTGCCTGTCAGGCAGGCAGAGGATGAGTGGCGCAGCGGTTGTCTTGCGTCAAGGACCTGGCAGGGCAGCGCGATGCGTTCACGTGGATGCCGTTCACTTGGCCCTTGTCGCGATCCCGGTGAGGAAAATGTCGACGCCGGCGAGAAATTGGTGCCGGTCGTCGTGATCGCGAAGCTCTGAGGCTGCTTCGCGGACGACTTGGTCGGCGTCCTGTTCCGTCCACGCGGCTGCCAGTGCGTCGAGGTAGCGCTGACGCTCGGCTCGGTTGCGCGTTCGACGCGCACCAGCAGCGAACTGGGCAGCCGACCCGAAGATGTAGTTCGCCAAGGCTGCTCCGGCGTCCGATGCAGGTGATCCAACGACGCCAAGATCCTGCAGCTGCACGCCGATGCTCTTCCAGATCCGCAAAACTGCCGGCTGGAGGGGTTCACGAGCGAGCTGGGAGCCGACCCATGGGTGGGCGTCGATCGCGTCGAAGATCCCGAGCGAGAGGCTGCGGATAGCCGAATTTGGGTCGCCATCGCCTGCCGCTTGCTCCGTTGCTGCACGGATGACGCCGTCCGCTGCCGCTGCCAGGAGGTCGTCCATCCCCGAGACGTGGTAATAGATCGCGCCGCGACCCGTCGAGAGATGGCTGGTCAAGGCCCGAACGGTCAGCGCCTGCTCGCCGTTCCTGTCGAGGATCTCGATCGCGGCCTCGACGATCCGTTCCCGCGACAGCGCGTCAGCCCGCCTCGGCCTGCGCGTAGTCGGGGTCGCCATAGCATCATTTTGACATATATGGACCGGCGGTCCAAACTGTATTGACATTGGACCACCGGTCCATGAATCGGGAGGTATCCCATGACGATCTCTGTCACCATCGTCGGCGCCGGCCTCGGCGGGCTGACCCTGGCCCGCGTGCTGCATCTGCACAACGTCCCCGTCACCGTCTACGAGGCGGAGGCATCGGCGGGGGCCCGGGCGCAAGGTGGCCAGCTCGACCTGCACGAGCACAACGGGCAACTGGCCATCCACATCGCCGACCTGAACGAGGAGTACCGGTCAATCCTTCACGGGGGTGGCGCCGCGCAGCGGGTTGCCAACCGGCACGCGGTCATTCTCGGCGACGTCCCCGACGACGGATCGATGGCGAAGCCCGAAGCGCTGCGCGGCGACATCCGCCGGATCCTGCTCGACTCGCTGCCCATGGGAACGGTGCAGTGGGGAAAGAAGCTCATCGCCGCGACCGTGGTTGGCGACGGGAGGCGCGAACTCGCGTTTGCCGACGGTTCGAGCGTCACGACCGAACTGCTGGCCGGCGCGGACGGCACCTGGTCAAAGGTCCGGCCGCTGGTCTCGGACCAAAAGCCGGCCTACGCGGGGATGAGCTACATCGACACCTACCTGCATGACGTCGAGAACCGGCATCCCGCATCCGCCGCGGTCGTCGGAGACGGCGCGCTGTACGCCCTGGAGCCCGGAAAAGGCTTCCTCGCCCACCGCGAGCCCGGTAACGTCATCCACTCCTACGTCGTCGTGCCTCGGCCCGTAGACTGGTTCGACAGCATCAACTTCACCGACGCAGACGCCGCCCGAGCCGCCATCACCGCCGAATTCGACGGCTGGGCACCAGAACTCACCGCGCTCATAGCCCACAGCGACACCGCGCCGGTCCTGCGCAGCATCTACCAGCTCCCCGACCAGCACCAGTGGTCCCGGGTTCCCGGCGTGACACTCATCGGCGACGCCGGACACGTCACCGTTCCCGGCGGCGAAGGCGCCAACCTCGCCATGCTCGACGGCGCTGAACTCGCCCAGGCGATCGCCGCGAACCCTGACGACATCGAAGCGGCTCTCACCGCATACGAGACGGTGATGTTCCCGCGAAGTGAAGCCGAAGCGATCGCAGCACGCGAGACGGTCGATCTCGTCTTCGGCACCGGCGCGCCACACGCGCTCGCGGAACTGTTCAACGGCGGCGACCGCGAATCGGATGAAACAGAACACAAGAAGAGCGCATCACCCGATAGCCGGACAACAACCGAGCACAGGTGCCCGCAAGCGGAACGTTGACCGCCACGAGAACAGCGCCGTCGATATGGCTACGTCGAGGACCAAGCAAATGATGCTCAGCGTTGCCGGCAAGTTCGACTATGGCTCGGCCGGAAGCGCAGGTAACCGCCTTCGTTCTGGACGGTTCGAGCTGCGGCGATCTCCTGTATTCAAGACGCCCGTAGCTGGGTATTCTGTCCGGCCGCTTTCCGATGGGGTGAGGCCCGATGGGACGCTGGCAGGCCGTGGGTGAGATCCAGATCCGGGCACTGGCTGCGGAAGGATACGAGGACGCGAGCGGCCTGATCAATGCGTTTACGTCCGTGGCGCGCTGAGCCCGGGAGCGTCGAAGAATGCAGCGGCCGCGTCCTTGCTGCGTGACCGCTCCCCGGTTCCTGCTGCGTGGTCCGGTCGGCCGCTCAGCGCGGGAGCGCGGGCTCGCCGGGAGTGGGTTCTTCGGGGAAGGATTCCTTGGCGAGGTGGCGCAGGACGCGTTCGTTGAGGGCGGCGAGGGTGTCGAGTTCGGCGGGGGTGAACAGGTCGACGAAATGCCGGCGGACATTATGCACGTGCTCGGGTGCTGCGTCCTCAATGGCGCGGCGTCCGGCGGGCAGCAGGCAGATCATGGCGCTGCGGCCGTCGGCGGGGTTGGGTTCGCGGACGATCAGCCCTCGCTCCTGCATGCGCCGGACCTGGTGGGAGAGCCGGCTCTT
>Ga0335074_10005626_pt1 | contig 17340 bp, 17 predicted proteins | sample Lox_Sample_23_FD_206715 | JGI IMG/M metagenome (GOLD analysis project Ga0335074, IMG submission 206715) | Soil microbial communities from Loxahatchee National Wildlife Refuge, Florida, United States - Lox_Sample_2.3 | ecosystem: Environmental > Terrestrial > Soil > Wetlands | place: USA... | reverse complement strand
GATCCTGCGGTAGCTGCAAACGCGTGGCCTGAGCAAGAGAGGCGATCCTTGACCACGATGATAAACAATGAGTTCGGCACGGATCTGCCGCCGCCGGTGCCTGGCTCGGCGCGCGAGGCGTTGGGGCGGACGCCATGGCTGGGTCGGGTCCCGGCAGCGATCCTGGACGGCATGGCCCAGCATGCTGTGCTGCATCGGGTGCCGGCCGGCAGTCTGCTGTTTCGCCAGTCGGAAACGCCGAGCTTTGCCCAGTTACTGGTGTCTGGGTGCGTCGAACTGGTGGGAGTCGCGGGCAGCGTCGAAGCCCTGATCGAAACCGTGCGGCCGATCGACCTGCTGTTGCCGGCGGCGGTACTGAATTGCCAGCCCTATCTCGCGCATGGCCGCGTGCTGGAGGAGGCGATGCTGGTTCTCATCCATGCCGATGCGTTTCGTGAGGCGGTTGCGGCTGACCATGCTCTCTGCCTGGCGGTTCTGGCGTGCCAGGCGGCGCATTTCCGCCGCCAGGTGAAGCATGCGAAGAACCTGGAATTGCGGTCGGCCGAGGATCGCGTGGGCTGCTACCTGCTGAGGCTGGTGACGGCGGCCGGGCCGGACACGGCGGTCCGGCTGCCGGTGGAAAAGCGGCGCATCGCATGGCAACTCGGCATGACGCGCGAAACGTTTTCCCGCACGCTGGCAACCATGACGCGCCATGGCCTGCGGCTCAGTGGCGACACGATCGAGATCGCCGATCCCGCCGCATGGAGCCTGCGGTTCCCACTGGATCCGCTGATTGACAGCGAAGAACCGATTGTCCCACTTGCGCCGAAGTTCGGCTGAGCCTCGGCCAGCGGCCTGGCATCGAGCGGCAAAAGAGCGCGGCGCCGCGACGGAAAAGAGGGCGGCGCCGCGACGGAAACGATTGCGGCGCGGCGCGGGTTTTGTTTCGCCACGGTTTGGCAGCCGCGCCGACCTCAGCCGGCGCTGTTGCGCGCGCCGTGTCCAGCGGCCATCGGCTGGCGGCAGCGCGAATCAGCCCGCCAATGCCCGCTTGGCCACGCTGGCCAGGAAGCCCGCCGCCGCCGGCAGGATCGCGTCGTTGAAATCGTAATTCGAATTGTGCAGCTCGCAGCCGCCTTCCGCCGGGCCGTTACCGACCCATACGAATGCACCCGGCCGCTCCTGCAAGTACCAGGAGAAATCCTCGCCCGTCATCGCCGGCTGCATGTCGCGCCGCAGCGGCAGGCCGGCCGCCGTGACTGCCGCGGCCGCCAGGTCGCGTTCCGCCGGGGAGTTCTGCGTCACCTGGTTCGTGCCGCGCGCGGCGAATCGCATGGTCCACTTGCTCGCTCACCGCCGGACGCAGCGTGCGGATGGTGCCGCGCAGCACCGCTTCGCCGGGAATCTGGTTGACCGCGCTGCCGGCCTCCATCGTCGCGATGGTGATCACGACCGAGTCCAGCGGATTGACGTTGCGCGAAACGATCGACTGCAATGCGAGCAAAAGATGCGCCGACGCCACCATCGGGTCGCGTGCTAGGTGCGGCATGGCGGCGTGGCCGGAGTGGCCCCTGACGCGGAACGCCAGCCGCTTGCCCGACGCCATCACCGGCCCGTCATGCACCGCCACCGTGCCGGCATCCAGGCCGGGCCAGTTGTGGTAGCCGAAAATGCGCTCCATCGGGAAACGCTCGAACAATCCGTCGGCGATCATGGCACGCGCGCCGCCGCCGCCTTCCTCGGCCGGCTGGAACACCAGTTGCACCGTGCCGGTCCAGGCAGGATCCCGCGCCAGCAGCGCGGCAGCGCCAAGCAGGGACGTGGTGTGGCCGTCATGGCCACAGGCATGCATTACACCCGGATTGGTGGAGGCATGCGGCACGCCGGAGGTTTCCGTGATCGGCAACGCGTCCATGTCGGCGCGCAGCCCGACACTGCGGTTCGACTGGCCGCGGCTCAGTGTCGCCACCACGCCGTGCCCGCCCACGCCCGGAACGAATGGAATCCCCAGCTCGCTCAGGCGCGCGCAGACGAACGCCGCCGTCTCTTGCTCATGCTGAGTGAGTTCTGGATGCGCGTGCAGATGGCGGCGCCAGGCGGTCAGCGTCTCGGCGAGCGAGTGGTCCATGATGTTCCCGTAGCGGCAATACCGCGGTCATTGCAAGCCTTGCCGCATCGCGCGGCGCTTTCAGGCGCCGATATCGCGCACGAACTTGGCCTTGGCGGCGCAGGCCGCCTGGAGGAACGCCATGTCCGTCCCGGTGGAGACATAGCGCGCGCCCATCCGCACGAACTGCGTCATCAGGTCATTGCGCGACGCCAGGCCGCCGACACCGACATGCTTGCCCGCCGCCGTCGCCGCCGCGATCGCGCGGGCGAAGGCATCGCGCAGGCGCGGATGGTCGTACTGGCCGGTGATGCCCATCTCGTTGCACAGATCGTTGCTGCCGACCAGCAGCATGTCGACGCCATCGACCGCGATGACCTCCTCGACATGCTCCAGCGCGGCGACGGTTTCCAGCATCACCACCAGCATGGTCGCATCGTTCATCACGGCATTGGTCTCGGCCGACGGGAAGCTGCGATACTGGTATTGCGACAACGCGCCACCGGCCGAGCGCTCGCCCAGCGGCGCGAACTTCACCAACTTCACCATCTCGCGGGCTTGCTCGGCGGAGCGGATATGCGGGGTGATCACCCCCATGGCGCCGCCGTCCAGCACGCGGCAGATGTATTCGGGCGAATTGGCCGGCACCCGCACCAGCGGCGTGATGCCGATCTGCTGGGCGAAGATGCAGATCTGGCAGGTGGCATCGATCGACAGCGTGTTATGTTCCATGTCCACGTACAGGGTATCGAAGCCGGCGGTTTTGGCGATCTGCGCGATCTCGATGCTGCGGCACAGGCGCACCGTCATCGAGGCCGCGACCTCGCCGCGCGCCAGCGTCTCCTTCAGATGGTTGCGCAGGATTTCCCGTAGTTCAGGCATCGGCGTTTCCTTTCTTGTTCGCTGTCATGGCCGGCGCCGGGCCGGCCATCCACGCACTGCCAAGCGAGCCGCATATCCGGCGGACGCGCCAGATCCCTCGGGGCAGATGGCTGGCTCAGGGCCGGTCATGGTGGGGGTCTTTTGCCGTCTGCCGGTTCCAGAACATGCTGAGCCCGTTCAGCATGCCGGAACTGTGCCTGGAAAGCAGGTCGACGTCTCGGTCGGGACTGCCGGCGCGGTGCGGCTGCCTCGGATCGGAATCCGATGGCTGCGGACGCGGATCGGAACCAGCAGGCTACCCAGGCGGTGGCCGCCTCGCGGCATCGCGCAAATAGACCGGCAGGTCGGTGGCCGGATTGGCGGCAGGGACATCGAAGAACATCTCCGCCACCCAGCCGCGATGATAGGAACCGTGATTGACCACATGCAGCAGCATCTCGCCCCGCGTCATCACGCTTGCCTCGCCGCCGATGAAGCGGAAGCGCACTTGCTCCGCCAGGCTGGCCGGCGACTGCGCCTCGCACCAGTCGATCCACCAGCGGTTCATCGCCTGTTGCGCCGTCCATAACGCGTCCAGGTCGGCGTGCAGCAAGACGTTGCGCGCCTGGAAGCCGTGGTCGCGGCCCTCGATATGCGCCTGCCATACCTGGTCGATCAGCAGATTATGATTCAGCGTGCCGATGATGGTCTTGAACAAGGTCGGGCGTTGCTTCGTGGCCTCACCGGGAGGCAGGGCGGCGACCGCCTCGAACGTCAGGCGGTCGGCCCAGCCGCGATAGTCGGCCAGCATGCGGGCGGTGGCACTGTCCATGCCGGCCTCCATGAAATGCGGATCAGCGGCGGTAGTCGGCGCCCTTGCGCTCCACCGTGCGCACCAGGGCCTGCCAATCCATCAGGCCATAGTTCTCGGTGTCGCGGATCTTCCGCATTCGCTCGGCGGCCTTCTGCACGACGTAGGGTTCCACCATCACCGGCGGCACGTCCATCTGGCGCGCGAGCAGTTCCAGTTCGCACGCGCGTTCCAGCATGTAGAGGCGCATCAGCGCGCCGTGGATGGTCGGGCCGAAGGTCAGCAGGCCGTGATTCATCAGCACCACGCAGCTTGCGTGGACACAGGTGCGGCCGAGCGCCTCGCATTCCTCCACGGTGGCGGGCACGCCGTAGGGATGGTAGGCGAGGTCGTCCAGCACGTGCAGCGCGTCCTGGCTGATCGGGCGCAGGCCCTTCTCGATCAGCGAGATACCGGCGCCGGCGCGGGTATGGGTGTGCAGCACGCAATTCGCATCGGGGCGCGCCTTATAGACGCCGCTATGAATGGTGAAGCCGGCATTGTTGAACTTGCCGGCGGCGCCGAGCACGTTGCCGTCGATGTCCATCTTGATCAGCGAAGAGGCGGTGACCTCGTCGAACATCTCGCCGTAGCGGTTGATCAGGAAATGCTCTGGCTCGCCGGGGATGCGGGCGGACATGTGGGTGTTGATCGTGTCGGTCCAGCCGAAATAATGCACGATGTGATACAGCGCGGCGAGATCGCAGCGGGTCTGCCATTCGGCGTCGGACATGTCGGTGCGGGCGAGTTGCAGGGCGGCGGACATGCGGGGCTCCGGCGGTGGACGAACGGCGCATGGTGCGGGAGTTGGCGCGAGCGCGCAAGCGGCGGGTCAAGGTCGGCGGCAGGTCGGATTGAACATCCGTTTGGGTGGATTGCCGCGGGTCCGCTTTGGTGCCGGGACGGGTCGGCCGGGATGTGTCGCCGGGATGTGTCGCCGGGATGTGTCGATTGTGTTGAAAAAGGCTCCCCACCGTCAGCCTCTGGCTCCCGGTTTGGTCGCAAGGTGGTGGCGGCGACCGTCGAGAGGTGGACAGTCGTGGATTGTGAACCGCCCTGTTCTCCGCCGGCGTCGTTTCTCCGCCGGCGTCGTTACGCGAGCAAACTCTCTAAGTTGCCGGGCGTATCGATCGTTTGCACCGCCTTGGTGGCCGGCCGCCGCGTGCGCCGAATTTCAGTCGGCGGTCTGCCATAGACTTCGGCAAAGACGGCGTTGAACCGGCGTAGACTGCCAAAGCCCGCCTGCATCGCGATCTCGATCATCGGCAGGCTGGTCTCGTCGATCAGCCGTTTGGCCCGCTGCACCCGGGCAGTCCTGGCCACCTTTGCGGGACTTGCCTGCAGGTGACGAGCGAACAGCCGCGTCAGTTGCCTTGCCCCGACACCGAGGCGCGCGGCGAGGCGTTCGACGGTAGCCCCCTCCGCATCGAGCACGCCGTCCTCGACAATCAGCCGCAGCGCTCGTTCAACCGTCGCCCTGCTGCCGATCCATGCGCTGGAAAACGGCGCGGTCTCCGGCCGGCACCGCAGGCAGGGACGGAAACCCGCCGCTTCGGCCGCCGCGGCCGACGGGAAGAACGAAACATTGGCCGAGCGGGCGGGGCGCACCGGACAGACCGGACGGCAGTAAATACCGGTGGTGTGAACGCCGGTATAAAACCGCCCGTCATAGGACGGATCTCGCGCCAGGCGCGCCCGGTCGCATTCCGCGAAGTCCAACGACATGGACACGATAATACTCAGCCTAACGCCCGGTCCTAATGCCTTTTGGCGGTGGAGTCCGGTTTCGGCCAGCGATAACGGCCACCTTCCATTACATCGGACGGCAGGCATGCAGGGCGTTGGTCGCCCTTGCTTAGCCGGCCTGGCCACGAACGGCAGCGATCGCGCGGGTCACGACCCGTGCGATGCACGTGGACGCGCCCGTAGGCAGGCAAACACGGAGGTTGGATTGCAGCAGCACCGAATCATCGAAGCCGGTGACGCGACATTGGAATGCTCGCTTCGAGGTTCGGGCGCGCCGGTCGTATTGCTCGCGAATGCGGGCTGCAGCACCGGCTATTTCGATCATCTGGCGAGCGTGCTGGTTGCCGCAGGGTTCCAGACCATCGCAATCAATATGCGTGGCGTCTGCGGCAGTCGCGGTCCTCTCGACGGTGCGACCTTGCACGATCTGGCCGGTGACGTCGCCGGCGTCATCGAGGCGATCGGCTGTGGTCCGGCGCACCTGGTCGGACATGCTTTCGGCAATCGGATCGCCCGCTGTCTGGCCGTCGATCAGCCGCCGCTGGTTTGCAGCGTGACGCTGCTCGCGGCGGGTGGCCTGATCGCGCCCCCGACGGGGCCAATCGGCACGCACTTTCGCAATGCGACACAGGCCAGGATGAATGGCAGCGATTGCGTCACCGTGCTGGGCGCGCGCTGGCTCTCGCCGGCGTCCGATCCGAACATACTCGCGCATGTCGAATGCTGGCCCGCGGTCTTTGTCGCGCATCTCGCGACCAGCCGGAACGTGCCGCTCGAAGATTGGTGGAGCGCCGGCACTGCGCCCCTTCTGGTGATCCAGGGGCTCGATGATGCAGCGGCGCCGCCGGGGAATGGGCATGCGCTGCGCGAGCAATTGGGCGAGCGGGTGCGGGTCATCGATCTACCTGATGCCGGGCACTTTCTGCTGTTAGAGCAATCGGCAGCCGTGGCGCGGGCCGTGTCCGAGTTCCTGAAAGGATTCCTCCCATGACCGAGATCATCCTGCACCACTATGACGTTTCCCCCTTTTCCGAGAAAGTTCGGACCGGGCTTGGCCTCAAGGGCCTTGCCTGGGCATCGGTCGAGATGCCCGTCATCATGCCGAAACCTGATTTGACGGCGCTGACGGGAGGCTATCGCAAGGCGCCTGTGCTGCAGATTGGCGCGGACATCTATTGCGACAGCCAGTTGATCATGCGCGAACTCGAGCGCCGGTATCCCACGCCGAGCTTTTATCCCGCCGGCCACGGCGCTGCCGACGCGCTTGCCTGGTGGGCGGAGAAGACGACCTTCAGCCCGGTTGCCGGCATCTTGTTCGCGAAGAGACCCGAAGTGTTGCCTGCGGGGTTTCTCGAAGACCGGGCCCGGTTCTCCGGCCGGAATATCGATCCCGTCGCGATGATGGCGGCGGTGCCCCACCTGCTTGACCAGTTGCGCGCACATTTCGATTGGCTGGATCAGATGCTGGCTGACGGGCGCTCATTCTTGCAAGGCCCCGAAGCTGGCGTGGCCGATCTCGCCGCCTGGCATCCGGTTTGGTTCCTGCGACAGAATTTCGGATCGGCGGCGCCCCCGCTCGACGGGTTTCCGAGGCTGCTGGCCTGGGCTGAGCGCATCGCTGCTATCGGCCATGGCAGCCGGAGCCAAATGAGCGCGCAACAAGCGCTTGATGTCGCAAGGGATGCCACATCGATCGCCAGCGCGACCGTCGATCCGCGGGATCCCGCAGGGCGGAAACCTGGCCAGACCGTTACCGTCACGCCGGACGATACCGGCCGCGACCCGGTGGTCGGTGAATTGGTCGCCTCGGACGTCCATGAGATCGTGATCCGACGCAGTGCTGGTGAGATCGGCGACGTTTGGTTGCATTTTCCCCGCGCCGGCTTTGTGGTTGCATCGGCATAACCGGTCGTGCGCCGGAACCCAACTCACCCAGAGGTGACGCCATGTATTATTCCATAGTTTTACAATGCGCTCAGGGCTTGAAGCAGATCGAGTCCTGGCTTGACCAGGCAGAGCACCATGCTGCCGCCAAACGGTTCGATGTCGGCGTCCTGATGACCAGCCGCCTTGCGCCCGACATGCAGGATTTCGTCTATCAGGTTCAAAGCGCATGCGACTATGTCAAAGGTGCCGCCGCCTGGCTTTCAGGGCAGACGCCGCCACGGCACGCGGATACCGAAAACACGGTCGACGAGCTGCATGCTCGTATCCGCAAGACCGTCGCCTTCGCGGAGAGCGTGAGCGAAGCGCAATACAATGGCGCGGCCGATCGCAAGGTCTCCTGGGGAGGCAAGATTATCGGCGGCGACGATTACCTGCTGCAGATATCGCTTCCGAACATCTATTTTCACCTGACGACGGCATACGCCATCCTCCGTCATAACGGCGTCGATATCGGGAAAAAGGACTTTCTGGGGCCCATCCGCTGGGTTGATGCGTGACCAACGCGATCGTCAAACCGACCCACGGTCGTCATGCCACCGCGCGCCGCACCATCACGCCCGCCACCGCCAGCATCACGGCCGCGATGATCGCCATCGGCCAGGCCTGTTGCAGCACCACCGACAGCGGCATGTCCTGCAGGAACAAGCCGCGCGCCGCCACCAGCATGTAGCGCACGGGATCGGCGCGGCTGATGAACTCGACGGCCGGCGGCATGTTCTCCACCGGCGCGGCGTAGCCGGACAGCACGATCATCGGCGAGGCGATCACGAACACGCCCAGCATCCCCTGTTGCTGTGTGCGCGCGATACTGGAGATGGCAAGGCCGATGGCGGTGCCGGTCAGCGTGAACAATACCAGCACCGCTTCCAGCAGCAGGAAGTCGCCGCGGAGCGGCACGCGGAACCAGAGCAATGCCGCGATGATGACGATGTTGGCGTCCAGCATGCCGACGATAATGCCGGGCAACGCCTTTCCCGCCAGGATCTCCAGCGGGCGCAGCGGGGTGACCAGCAATTGTTCCAGCGTACCGAGTTCGCGCTCCCTTGCCAGGGCCAGTGCGCTGATCAGCAGCGACATGATCAGCGACAGCACGCAGACCAGGCCCGGCAGGATGAACCACTTGCTTTCCAGCGTCGAATTGAACCAGTCACGCGTCAGCAGCACCAGGGGCGTATGGGTGGGATGCAGGTCGGTGTTGTACTCGGCGACGATGTTGGCGGCGTAGTCTTGCAGCATCAGCGCGGTGTTGGAGCGGCGGGCATCGACCAGCAACTCGGCCTGGGCGGTGCGGCCGGCCAGCACGTCGGCGGAGAAGGTCTGCGGCAGGTGCAGCACGGCCGCGACCCGCTTGTCGTCGAGTGCCTGCCGTGCCTGGGCCGGCGATTGCGGTGCGGCGACAACGTGGAAGGCGGGCGACGCGGCGAAGCGGCGCGCCAGCTCCGCGGACTGCGCCCCGGCGTCCTCGTTCCAGATGCCGAGCGCGACGTCGGTGACGTCGTAGTTGGCGGCGTAGGCGAACAACAGCACCTGCACGACGGGCGGGATCAGGATGACGCGCCGGGTCTTCGAATCCTTCCACAGCGCCGCCAGTTCTTTCATCACCAATGCGAGGATGCGGCGCAGCATCAGAGGTCCTCGACGGCGACGGCACGGACCGGCGCAACACGTGTCATTGCGAAGAGCGCCGCGGCGAAGCAATCCCGGTCATGCCGTGGCACCGTGGGCGCGCACCACCGAGGCTGCTGCGTCGCTACGTTGCTCGCAATGACAGGTTTGTATGGCGCCGCCATGACATCGGTCGCGGTCAATCCAGCCTCCGTCGCGTCACCAGCATCGTGCCGGCCACGGCCAGCGTCGCCGCGGCGGCGAGCGCCGCCATGTTGGGCAGGATCACCGGCCAGACATCGCCGGCCAGCAGCACGGTCTGCAGGATCGACACCAGATATCGCGCCGGCACGAAATATGTGACGACCTGCAGCCAGTGCGGCATCGCGGCAATGTCGAACACCATGCCGGACAGCATGAACGCCGGCATCATGGTGGTGAGGAACGACATCTGCGAGGCGACGAACTGGTTGCGTGACAGGGTCGAGATGAACAATCCCCAGCCCAGCGCGAACACCAGGAAGAAGGACACCGCGACCACCAGCGGCAACAGGCTGCCGCGGAACGGCACGCCGAACAGGAGGGTGGCCAACAGCAGGGACACCAGCATGCTGCCGATGCCGAGGGCGAAATTGCAGCCCAGCCGTGCCAGGATCATTTCCCCCAGATGCGCCGGCGAGGCGAGCAAGGACTCCATGGTGCCATGCTCCCATTCGCGCGATACGCCGCCCGAGGTCAGCAGCGTGCCGGCCATGGTCATGACCATGGCGATCACCCCCGGCACGATCGCGTCGGCCGAGCGAAGCTCCGGGTTGAACCAGTCGCGGATCTGCAGATCGATGACGCCCGCGGTGCGCAACCGATGCTCGGTTTGCTCGCCGGACAGCCACACCTGCAACGCGCCATCGACATAGCCTTCCAGGATGCGGGCGGTATTGGGATCGGTGGCGTTCAAATCCAATGCCGCGCTCGCGGGCCACGCGGCCGAGCGCGTCAGGTGCTGCATGAAATCGGTCCGCAGCACGACGATGCCGCGCACGCGGCCGGCGGCGAGCGCGATCTCGGCCTCGTGCACGCTCGCGGCGCGCTGCACCGACAAATAGGGTGACGCGTCCATCGCCTGGATCAGGCCGCGCACCTCTTGCTCCGGCGCATCGGCGACCAGCGCGACCGGCATGTGGTTGGCGTCGAAGGAGATGCCGAAGCCGAGCACCAGCAGCAAGACCAGCGGCATCAGGAACGCGATCAGAATCGCGGAGGGATCGCGCACGACGTGCTTCATCTCCTTGCGCATCAGGCCGCGCATGCGCATGACGCTCGGGCTCATGCGGCCTCGCGATGCGCGCTGTCCTGCGCGACCAGCGCGATGAACGCGTCTTCCAGGCTCGGATCCGGGAGTGACGCTGTCCGTACCCTGGCGCGCAGCTCGGCGGGAGTGTCGACGGCGGCGAGCCGGCCCTGGCTGACGATGCCGAGGCGGTCGCAGTATTCCGCCTCGTCCATGAAATGGCTGGTGACCAGCACGGTGACGCCGTCATCGGCCAGCGTGCCGATGCGGTTCCAGAACTCGCGGCGGGTGAGCGGATCGACGCCCGAGGTCGGTTCGTCCAGGAACAGGATTTCCGGCGCGTGCAACAGGGAAGCGGCGAGCGCCAGCCGCTGTTTCAGGCCAAGCGGCAGGTCGCGAGCCACGGTATCGGCGTGGCCGCGCAGATCGAAACGATGCAGCGCGGCGTCGATCGCCCGGGCCTGCGCGGCGCGGTTCAGGCCGTAGACGCGGGCAAAGAAGCGCAGGTTCTCGCGCACTGACAGTTCGGCATAGAGCGAGAAGTGCTGGGCCATGTAGCCGACTCGCTCGCGGGCGGCGGCGGAGGCGCGCAGCAGGTCCAGTCCGGCGACATAGGCTGTGCCGCCCGAGGGCCGCAGCAGGCCGCACAGCATGCGGAAGATGGTGGATTTTCCCGCCCCGTTCGGCCCGAGCAAGCCGAAGATTTCGCCGCGGGCGACGGCGAAGGTGACGTGGTCGACCGCGACGAAGCTGCCGAAGCGGCGAACCAGGTCGTGGACCGCGATGGCTGGTCCACCGGTCATTGCCGGGCCCGCGGTGCCGACCACAGTCCGGTTGGATGGTTGCGCCGGGTCGGATGGTCGTGCCGTAACTGCGTCGTCCGGTCGCGGTTGCTGCGGCCCTGCGGGCCTCGCAATGACAGGAGGGCCTGCGGGCTGCGCGATGACGGGTGAGGCTGCGGGCGCCGCGATGACAGGATCGGCTGCGGGCCTCGCAATGACAGGCGGGCTTGCGGGCGCCGCAATGACAGGAGTGTCTGCCTGCGCCGCACCGGCGCCTGCCACCGGCCGTGCCGGCGCGGTGGTTGCCAGCCGATCGATGAACCCGTCCTCGAACCTTGGCGGCAACGGCTCGAGTGCCGAGCCACCCAACTCTTGCGGTGACGGCACGGCAGCGCCCTCGCGCAGCACCACGCGCAGGGTGTCGCCCGCGACCAGAGCGTCCAGCACCGCCGGGTGCCGCGCGGCGCGCCGAGCCATGGCGCGGCGGCCGGTGCGCGGCACTTCCAGCCGGAACACACGCCCTTGCAGCGGCGCCAGGAACGCATCGGGCGGCGACCCGGCGAGCAAATGCCCCTGATGTAGCAACAGCACGCGGCCGCAGCGGGCGGCCTCGTCGAGATAGGCGGTGGCCCAGATCACCACCATGCCGTCGTCGCGGCCTTCCTCCAGCATGGCGTTGACGATCGACCACAGCTCCCGCCGCGACAGCGGATCGACGCCGACCGACGGTTCGTCCAACAGCAGCAGGCGAGGGCGCGACAGCAAGGCACAGGCCAGGCCGAGCTTCTGCTTCATTCCGCCGGACAGCTTGCCGGCCAGCCGCGCGGTGAACGGGGCGAGGCCGGTGAAGCGGAGCAGCCGTGCGATCCGCGCCGCACGCAGGTCCGCGGCCATGGTATGCAGGTCGGCGAAGAGGTCGAGGTTCTCGGCGACGCTCAGGTCCTCATAGAGGCCAAAGCCCTGCGGCATGTAGCCGATCGCCGGATGCACCGCGGCCGCGGCGGTCGCCATGTCCTGGCCGAACACGTGCACGCTGCCCGCGGTCGGGCGCAGCAGGCCGGCGATCAGCCGCAGCAGCGTGGTCTTGCCAGCGCCGTCCGGTCCGACCAGGCCGGTGATCATGCCGGGCGTGATGGCGGCGTCGACCCCGTCCAGTGCCACCGCGCCCGGATAAACGTACCGCAGGTTGGCCAGGCTGACACTCGGCCGAATTGCTGCCGTCGCACGCGACGGATCCGCTGCGTCGGACACCATCAGTTCGCCTCCGCGAGGTGCAGCGTCACCGGCATGCCCTGGCGGAGGCCCGCGTCCGGGTTCTCCACCCTGACGCGCAGACGGTAGACGAGTTGCGTGCGCAGTTCCGGCGTCTCCACCGTCTTGGGCGTGAACTCTGCCTGCGGCGACAGGTAGCCGATGCGGCCACGATAGAGGTGCCCGCCATCGATCGCGACGGTGACCGCGGTGCCCGGCGCCAGGCGGGGCAGCAGCGGCTCCGGGGCGAACGCCCGGACCCACACCTCATCCTGGATCGCCACCGAGTAGACGGCGGCGCCCGGCAGCACGACGGTGCCCGGCTCGATCACGCGCGTCATGACGATGCCGTCGCACGGCGCGACCAGCTTGGTATGCGCGAGCTGCGTGCGGGCCAGTTCCAGCTCGGCTTCCGCCGCATGGAAATTGGCGCGCCCGGCCTCGATGTCCTGCGGCCGCGGCCCGTTGATCGCCTCGGTCAGCGCGGCCTGCGTCTGCGCCAGCTTCGCCACCGCGGAATCCTGTGCCATCCGCGCGTCGTCGAGCTGTTGCTGCGAGGATACGTTGCGCGCCGCGAGATCCTGCTGGCGCAGGAAGCCCGCCCGCGCATCCGCCAGCGACGCTCGCGCTGCCGCCATATTGGCGCGCGCCTGGTCGACATCCTCGGGCCGCGTGCCGGCCAGCAGTTCGTCGAGCTGCGCCTTGGCGGCGTCGCGCCGCGCTGCGGCGAGGTCGGCGGCGTGCTGGTAGTTCGCGGTATCGATCTCGGCGATGATTTCGCCCTGCCTCACGCGGTCGCCTTCGCGTTTCGCCATGGCGACGACCTTGCCCGGCACCTCGAAGGCAAGATCCACCTGGCGGATATCGACATTGCCGTACAGCGTGCCGGGATCGGCGGTGGCGGACAGGTACTGCACGAGCCACCAGCCACCGCCCGCCAACACAACGGCGGCAATCAGCAAGGGGAGGATGCGCTTCATTCGGGCAGGCCTGCGGTTCGCGCGAAAAATAGCCGGTTCCACCGGCGCATTGCTTGATTCAGGTCAATTCGCCGCCACCCGAATGTCGCCTACAAGGCTGCGGACCTGACTGCCGTGCCGTGTTCCCGCGCCGCATCGCGTGCTGCATGCATCCCGCCATGCGCGTGCAACTGCGTTCAGCGCGATCAACGCCGACTTGACGCGGCAAAAGCGGGCAGGGCATGAGACTTCGCCGCCAACTGCAACGTCTGGAATGAAACGTCCATGCCGACCTTGATCACGCGCCGCGTCTTCGGCGCCGCCACGCTTGCCGCACCCTTCATCGGCCGCGCCGCGGCCGCCGGCCCGATCGAGTTGCGATGCTCGCTCGATACGGCACCGTCACACCCCCGCAACGTTGCCTGGCGCGACTTCCTCGCCAGGATCGAAGCCGCCTCCGGCGGCCAGATCCAGACCAAACTGTTCGAGAGCGGATCATTGTTCCCGGACCTTCAGGTGGTGAAGGCGCTGGTGCAGGGCCAGGTGGAGATGGCCTGCCCCGGCACCTGGACCATCACAGGCTTCGTCGCGGATGCCGATTTCTCGCAGCTTCCCGCGTTCTACGGCCGCCCGATCGACGTCGTGCACCGCGCCACCGACGGCAGCGCCGGCAAGTTCGTCAATGCCGAGATCGAGAACAAGCTGCACGTGAACCTGCTCGGCGGCTGGTTCGACCTCGGCTTCAACGAGTGGTTCTCGACCGCCAGGCCGCTGAACTCGCTGGACGACCTCAAAGGCATGAAGCTGCGCAGTCCCGGCGGCGTGCTGAACTCCTGGCGCATCCGCTATTTCGGCGGCATTCCGAACGTCACCGCCTGGCCCGACGTGCCGCTGGCCATGTCGCAGGGCACGTTCGACGGTCTGATCAGCAGCAACGAAAGTACCAACAGCTCCAAGCTGTTCGACTCCGGAATGAAGCATTCGCTGCAGGACAACCAGGGCATGGGGCTCTACGTGCCGATGGCCAACCAGCAGTTCTGGGCGAAGCTCGGCCCGAAGCTGCAGCAGACCGTGGTGCAGCTCTGGGCGGAGAACCTGCCCACCTGGCGCGCCAACACCGCCAAGGCGCAGCAGCACGGCCGCGAGGAACTGGTGAAGCACGGCGTCACCTTCGTCGATGTGCCGCAGGCGGAGCTCGACGCGGTGCACGCGAAGATGGTGAAGGAGCAAGCCAAGGCCGTCGCCGACGCGCATATCTCGCCGGAGCTGGTGAAGCTGGTCATGGCGGATGTCGGCGCCTGATGCCGCGCGTCCGGGCGAGTGGCTCGCCCGGATCATCGCGGTGTGGGATCGGATCGAGCGTTGGCTCGTGGGCTTGCTCGGCGCCTTCGCGCTGGTGATCGCCGTGGTGCAGGTGGCCGGCCGCTACCTGGACCCGGCGGACGCGATCACCTGGGCCGAGGAAGTCATCGTCTACGTCGCCGTCTGGGCGGTGATGATCGCCGCCAGCGAGTTGGTGCACCGCGACGGCCATGTGCGCCCGGACCTGGTGCTGCGATTGCTGAAACCGCGCGGGCAGCGCTGGGTGGAAATGTTCAACTGCCTGGTGGCGCTCGCGTTCACGTCAGGCATGGTGTGGTACGGCTGGGACGTGGTCGCCACGGCGCAGTTGCTGGACCAGCGCAGCTCCACCGACCTGCAATTCCCGATGTGGATCTATTACCTGGCGCTGCCGGTTGGCGGCGGGCTGATGTGTCTGCGCTACCTGCTTCGCCTGGTGCGCTACGCGTTGTTCTTCGATCCGAAGACGATGACGGTGGGCCAGCACATCGCGGTGCACGAAGGGCTGCCTGAACCCGCCGTGCCGTTCACCGAGTAGGCACCAGCCGGCATGTGGACCATCGGCTTTTTGCTGTTGTTCTTCGGCCTGCTGGCTGCCGGCATGCCGATCTTCCTGGTGCTGGGCGCCTGCGCCTCGGTCCTGTATCTCGTGTCCGGCCAGCCGATCATCGGCCTGGCGCAGAACATGATCGACCAGCTCAATTCCACCACGCTGATGTCGCTGCCCTTGTTCGTGATGGCGGCGGCGTTCATGCGGCGCGGCGGCGTGGCACAGGCGCTGGTCGATCTGTCCGCGGCCTGGCTCGGTGGGATCAAGGGCTCGCTCGGCTTGGTTGCCGTGGTGTCCTGCGCCTTGTTCGCGGCAATTTCCGGATCGTCGGTCGCGACCGCGCTGGCGATGGGCACCATCCTGCTGCCGGAAATGCTCGCGCGCGGCTATCCGCGCTCCTTCGCGCTCGGCGTGCTGGGCGCGTCCGGCACCATCGGCGTGGTGATCCCGCCATCGCTCGCTTTGATCCTCTACGGCATCGTGACCGAGCAATCGGTGCCGCGCCTGTTCCTGGCGGGCATCCTGCCGGGGCTGCTGCAAGCGGGGGCGTTCTTCCTGTGGGTGCTGTGGTACGCCCATTACAAGGATTTCCCGCGTGAGCCGCCGATGCCGTTCAGCCGGCGGGTATCCATGACGCTGCGCGGGTTGCCGGCGCTGCTGGTGCCATTCGTGGTGCTGACCGGCATCTACGGCGGCTTCATGACGGTGACGGAATCCGCCGCCATCGCCGCGGTCACCGCATTGTTCGTCAGCCTCGTGTTCTATCGCGGCTTCCCCTGGACGCGCACGCTGGACGTGATTGCCGAGGCGCTGTCCAGCGCGGCCGTCATCATGCTGATCATCGCCACCGCATTGGTGTTCGGCCATTGGATGACCGGCTCGGGGCTTCCCGGGCAACTGGTCAACTTCACCGTCCACCAGGGCCTCGCTACCTGGCAGTTCCTGCTGGCGATGAACATCATGCTGCTGATCATCGGCTGCTTCCTCGAAGTGGTCAGCACGCTGCTGCTGGTGATGCCGATCCTGGCGCCGGTGCTGATGCCGCTGGGGGTCGATCCGGTGCATTTCGGCATCATCTTCACCCACAACATGGAGGTGGGGCTGGTGCACCCGCCGGTAGGGCTGAACCTCTATGTGCTGTCCACCATCTCCGACGCGCCGATCGGCGAGGTGATCCGCGGCATCCTGCCGTTTCTGATCCTGCTGCTGATCGTGCTGGGACTGATTACCTATTGGCCATCGATGACGCTGTGGCTGCCGAATCTGGTCTTCGGCAAGGCGGGCGGGTAGGCCGCCACCACCGACCTACACGCGCGGCCCGCTGCGCGGCATACTGGCGCGTAAGTTCAGGACGGGAGTTCGCCATGCCGGTGGAGAAGCAGGCCTATCGCGAGGCAATGGCCCGCCTCGGCGCCGCGGTGAACGTGATTACCACCGATGGGCCGGGTGGCCGCGCCGGCTTCACCGCCTCGGCGGTGTGCAGCGTCACCGACACGCCGCCCACGCTGCTGGTCTGCGCCAACCGTTCCAACGATTCCTATCCGGCGATGAAGCAGAACGCGGTGCTGTGCGTAAACACCCTGGCCGGCGCGCATGAGGAGTTGTCCCCGGTGTTCGCCGGCATGACCGACCACACCATGGCGGCGCGGTTCGAAGGCGCCACCTGGCACAAGCTGCTGACCGGCGCCCCCGCACTCGACGGCGCGCTGGTGGCGTTCGATTGCCGCATCGAGCAAATCGTGGAAGTGGGCACCCACGACATCTTCATCTGCGTGGTGGACGCGGTGGAAGCGGGCGAGGTGCATGAGGGACTGATCTATTACGCGCGTGGCTATCATCGCATCACGCGCGGTGCATGAACCGCGTGCGGGACGCGCGAAAGTGTTGCCGGCCGGGCGGCGGCGCTAATGCTGTGTCGGCAGCCTGACCGTCACCGGCGGTAGTCCCGCCGGCGGCCGGCACGCGTGCGACAGTGCCGATGCGAGGGCGCCATCGGCGGGTGCCTGCGGATGCAGCAGCAGGCCAAGCTGGGTCAGATTGTATCGGCACGGCCCCGCACCTGGCAGGCCGA
>Ga0335074_10005625_pt1 | contig 17340 bp, 18 predicted proteins | sample Lox_Sample_23_FD_206715 | JGI IMG/M metagenome (GOLD analysis project Ga0335074, IMG submission 206715) | Soil microbial communities from Loxahatchee National Wildlife Refuge, Florida, United States - Lox_Sample_2.3 | ecosystem: Environmental > Terrestrial > Soil > Wetlands | place: USA... | reverse complement strand
CGATCAACGCCGAGCCGGGACTGCGCTCGATGATGCGGGTCGTCCAGCAGCCCGAGCGGTTCATCTCCGGCGAGTCCGGCGCGCTGGTCCGCGGTATCAACGGCAAGAAGCCGGTCCCGCCCGGCCGCAAGACGCTGGCCGCGGAGAAGGGCGTGGACGACCTGCCGACTCTGCTGTCCAACGCCTCGACGTTCGCGCAGCTCGCTATCCTCGCGCTGCTCGGCCCCGAGCGGTTCGCCGCGGTCGGGGTGCCCGAGGAGCCGGGCACGGTGCTGCTGAGCGTCAGCGGCTCGGCCAAGCACCCGGCGGTCGTCGAGGTCCCCACGGGTGTCCCGCTTGGCGCCGTGCTCGATATCTGCCAGGCGCCCGCCGGGGACGGCGTCCTCGTGGGCGGCTACCACGGCATGTGGCTAGACGGGGACACCGCGTACCAGGTGCCGATTGGCCGGGAGGGACTGGCATCGGCGGGCGGGACCTTCGGCTCAGGAATCGTCCTTCCGCTCGGCGACGGTACCTGCCCGCTCGGCGAGGTGTCCCGGATCGCCAGCTACCTGGCCGGTGAATCGGCCGGGCAGTGCGGGCCGTGCAAGCTCGGGCTGCCGACCATCGCCCGCGCGCTCGCGGCGATCGTGGACGGTTCCGGAGGCATGGAGGCGCTGGACGTCGCGCGCCGTGCCGCCGCCGCGGTGAACGGCCGCGGCGCGTGCTCGCACCCGGACGGGACGACCCGGTTCGTGCTGTCCGCCCTCGAGGTATTCACCGAGGACCTGGCGGCGCACGTGTTCCACTCCTCCTGCGGTCGGCCGGTCCGCGGGATGCTCCCGCTGCCGGAGGGCCCGGAGACGGCGGATGCCAAGCAACTCGTGGTGGACTGGGTGCGATGCGAGGGGCACGGCCTGTGCGCCCACCTGGTACCCGAGCTGATCCACCTAGACAGGACCGGCTACCCGGTCATCTTGCCGATTCCGGTGCCGCCGTGGCTGGAGAAGGACGCCCAGCAGGCGGTCCAGATGTGCCCGGCGCTGGCGCTGCGCCTCGACGTCGACCCGAATAAGCGCGGTGCGGGCAAGGGGGGCCCGATTACCGCGCCCATTCCGGTCGCCGGGCCGGCTCCGCGCACCGGCCTGCTCGGCGGCGCCAGAAGGTCTATCACGGCCGGCTAGCGCCGAGGTTCGTCGCCTGTTGTCAAGGAGGCGGCGGGGGTGGCGCGGCCGGTGGTGGCCTTGAGGGTGGTGGGGTCGGTCGTCGTCTGCCGGGGGCGGCGGGCAGCCGGTGCGAGGGTGTGCGTCGTCGGGGTTGCCCGGGGCGGAATGGGTTCTTTGTATGCCCGCCGCAGGGGCAGACCGGGACAAAATGACCCCCTTACTGTGCGGCGCGCATACAACGTCGACAGCAGTGGCGGATGTGGCGTGACCCGGCGGCGCCCGCGCGGGTAACAGCGCGGATGGCGGCGGCTGCGGTTAGCTCGCCCGGGTTACCGGGCGCGAACTGCCTGAGCCACGCTGCCCCAGCCGGCACATCGGCACCTAGCGGAACACCCTTGACAGCCAGCCGAACCGGCTGACTTACCCGGCCTCGTCGCTAGCGTCAGCCCACCCCCGGTCCGTCGGCGCGCCCGCATGCGGCTATTCGAGTGGGCAGGATTCCTACCGGTCGGCGAGGACCTCGGACAGTTCCGCGTCAAGCTCAGCGAAGGCGTCCCGCAGCGTCCGCTCGAAGTCAGGGTCGGGGCGGCGACGCAGGTAGCCGGAGAAGGTAAGGGCTGCGTGCTCGCACAACTCCTTAACGCCCGTGTAAAGGAGCCGGAGCCAAACGATCCCGATCCCGATCCCGAGGATGACCGATACCTCCGTATAGGGGGTGCTAAATGCGTGCGCCACCACGGTGGTGTCCGCCTCCTCTCCTTACCCTTGGACCGGACGGGTATCTGGTTTGCAGGCGGCCATGAAATTGAGCGTTATGCTCGCGGGCCTGCCCGGTGAAGCATTCCCTCTTAGGAGGGACGCGTGATCCACTTCTCCGGTTCACACGTTACCTATCATTTTAGAGTTAATACTTTTTGTATACGAGCGACTACTGTTTGTAACATAACGAAGTTACCGCTTCGGGTCCCTCTTGTTATAAAACGCAGCCATCCCCGAGTGCGTTACATATCGATAACGCGGTCGTGCTGGAGATCGGGGCAACGTCGCGAAACTCGTGCGCCGCCCTCACGGTCCTCATTGTCGGCCGGCGATGGAACCGATGAGCAGCGCTGATCACCGCCTGTTGCGATGCGAGGAAGTAGACGACCGCCCCCGAAGCCGCTCCGTCGACCCTGGGATCCATCGGTTGCGGCGACCCTTGCTCGCGAGCATCCTTGCCTTCGGCGCGATCGTCCCCATCGACGCCAGACAGTCCTTCGACCAAGTGGCGGACGCGACACATTCCAACAAGCCGTGCACGCGGCGGCTTTGATCGCGCTTGCAGATACCTCAGCAGCCATTTCCGTGATCAAGATCGTCCGTAACTGTTTGAGTCTGCCCGATTTTGCACGCTGCACGGCTACTTAAATGCAAGTATTTCGTATAGATACGACTTCTGAAAATTTGTCAGAGATATTTTTGTGACGAAATTCACGCCTATAGGTCGTGAAGTATCAGCACCCTTCACAAGTGCTGCACCGAACGCTCAGGCTCGCGGAAGTACGGAGCGGGCGATGGTCAGCTCCCAGAACCCAGCCGCGAGAGCCAGCACACCGCCCACCAGGAAGACCGCCGCCCATCCGACGGCCGCCGCTGAGAAGGAACCTGCGACGAGCGTAACGAGGCCGAGGCCGACCGTGACGATACCACCGGCAATGCGCGCGCCTGCCCAGGCACGCAGGTGACGGTACTCCCACGCCGGGAAAATGCGCCGGATCCCGGTGCGCGAAGGCGCGGTGTGGTCATCGTGTGCAGTCATCGGGATGCCTCCCGCCGCCTTGTGGTATCGGGGCCACCCCGATCGCCTAGAAAAGTGATATCACTTTTTTAGGAGGTGCGTCAACAACGACGGGCGCCCCAGCGCCCAGCGGGTTCGTGTATGTTTGCGACGCATACGTAGAGACTGTGGGGTTGCGCCAAGTTGTGACCAGCTTTGCTCTGTTCATGCTCCGGCGGCTGCTCGGGATCGTCGTCCTCGTCTGGGTCGTTACCCTGGCCGCTTTTGTGCTCTTCCGGCTCGGGGTGCCGAGTCAGCTTGCCGACACCCAGATCAACGCACAGCTCGGCCGCGGCGAGCCCGCCTCCTGGCAGTACGCGCACTATCTGCTGCGGTTGCTGCACGGCAACCTCGGCCAATCGCTGGTCGTTGGGCTGTCGGTCAACACGGTCCTGTGGCGGGCGCTGCCGCCAACCTTGTCGCTGCTGATCGGCGGGTTGCTGCTGTGGCTGGCAGCCGGGGTTATCGCGGGCATAGTGAGTGCGCTGCGACCAGGTTCATGGGCCGACAGGATTGTTAGCGGCACGATGCAGGCGGCGGCGATAATCCCGACTTTCCTGGCCGCGCTGCTCCTGCTGGCCTTGTTCGTCTCCATCGCCCGGACCGGATTCTTGTGGATCCAGCCTGGCTACGTCCCGCTGACCCAGAATCCGGGCGCCTGGCTCGGCCGGATGATCTTGCCCTGGATCGCGCTCGCCATCGCCCAGGCCGGACTAACGGCCAGGTTGACGCGGACTGCCGCTCTTGACGTCCTCGGCGAGGACTACATCCGTACGGCGCGTGCGAAAGGGCTGTCCAGGCGGCGCGTCTTCTGGTGCCACGTGCTGCGGCCATCGATGCTGACCGTGATACCCAGCGTGAGTGTTGGCCTCAGCACGCTGCTCGGCTCCGCCGCCATTGTCGACCAGGCGTTTTCCCTCGGCGGGATTGGCCAGGCGCTGCTGCTCGCAGCCAAGGACGACGACCTGATGGTCATTATGGGAACCGTGCTGATCACGGTGATCCTGATCTCGCTTTTCAACCTGATCGCTGACATCTGCCAGGCCGCCCTCGATCCCCGAGTGCACCTCGCCTAGCATGGGGGATCGCCGGGCACCGCCGGGTGTGCCTGGTGATCCCCCGTCTTCGAACGTGCGTCCGGCATGCGAACGATGAGTACGGTTGATGCGGCACGCGACGCCTATACGGAACCACGGAACCACCGCAAATCGGTATAATCCTGGCAAATGAGCGCCGAGTCGAGCGGAAGTCTGTCCGATGAGTGATCGCTGGGACGGGTTCGGTCAGGTGGACAAGTCTCCAGCCTGTGCAGGTGAAGAGCACGGCGGCTGCGCTCACCTTGCCGCCCCGGGCGGGGGGTTCAACCCGCGGCGGCTGCGCCTCGAGGCCGGGGCCGGGCTGTGCCCGTGCTCGTGCCACTCGTCCTGCCCGGTCGCTCTCTCGGCCAAGCGAATGACTGTGCCGTTCAAAACCTGGCGTGAGTCGTGCACCTGCCCGGGCGCCGAGCGGGAACGGCGCCGTCTGGATGAGGCTGGCGTCGAGTTGCGCGACATCGACGAAATATGGGAGGAACGGCGCCGCCGTATACGACTCCGCAGGGAGGCATCCCAGGCCGCGCGGGCCAGGGCGGCCGGCAAAGGCCGCGACGAGATCCGCGAGATCTACATCGCCGAACTGAACGCACGCGGCTTGGCGCAACCGAGCGACAAAATCCTGGACGCAGCCCTCGACAGCATCGGCGGCAATCCCCTCCCGGCGGTCCGTCTCGCAGCAGAAAGCCTGGTCCAGATGGGCAAGGGGATACACACGCTTTCCCGGCTCATCCGCTCGGGCGACTAGCCTTCAGCGGACGGGCGGGTTCAGCTCGCGTCGAGGGCGGTTAGCCGCCTACGGGGCCGGGCGCGCTGGTCATCCGGCAACTGGGGCCGCATCGGCGGCGTCGCCGGGCGCGGCCTCGGTCACGCGCTTCAGCTCGGCTAGATCGGCGCGGATGGCTTTCGGGCCGAGCACGGCCAGCACTGGCGCCAGCCACAGGTGCCGTGTCCGCACTGAAAAGTCCGAAACGCAGGTCACGGCCGTGCCGTCGGCCGTGGCTTCGAGAGTGAAACGCCAGCTGGCCAGCCGGAAGAAGCCGGAGCGAGTAACCACCTCGTACTCATAAGGGGCGCGGAGCTTGCTGACCTCGTACGACATGCGGCCGCGGTCTTCCGCGGCGAACGTGTCGAAGGTCAACCCGACGCCGACGTCACTCGACGTTGCCTGGACGCGCGCAACCCCGCGATCCCACCTGGGAAGGTTCTGGATATCCATGAAGAACGCCCACAGATCCTCGATATCCCGCGTGATGAGAACCCGCTCTTCGATCTTCATGAACCAAGTATGCGACCGGCCGGAAGGCGGGGCGTGGTCCGTCGGTGCGATGATTTTCCTCGCCGCCGTCGGTCTTACCGAGCATGACCATGACGACCAGAGTCTGGAGCGTGTCCATCCCGGTAGCCGACCAGGATCGGGCACTGGCGTTTTACACCGAGGTGCTCGGCTGCGAGCTGCGCACCGACATCGAGGTCTGGCCCGGCGCCAGGCTGGTGGAAGTGGTGCCCCCCGGGTCGAGCGTCGGCCTGGTGCTACTGCCGCCGGACAGCGAAATCCCGATGGCCGTGCGCTTGGGTACGACCAACGCCGAGACCGCCCACGCGCGGCTTCGCCAGGCGGGCGCGAAGCTGCACAACGACGAGGTCGTGCACCTCGACGGCTCGCCGCCGATGTTCTTTTTCGCCGACCCGGACGGCAACGGGCTCGTGTATCTCGAGGAAGAACCCGGCGGTGCCAGCGGCAACTAATAGCGAGAGGCCACGCTCCGTTTCCGGCGTCGTGGCCTCTGACCTGTATTGCAGCGTCGGGGTGACAGGATTTGAACCTGCGACCTCTTCGTCCCGAACGAAGCGCGCTACCAAGCTGCGCCACACCCCGCTGCGAGGGTTCCGCGAAGAACCTCCGCTAGTTTAGCGGATAACCTGACCGCCTCGCGCACACCGTCGCATGCCGGCCGTCAGGCCGTTCGCGGGGTCAGCGTGAGCAGGGAGGCCTCGGGGCGGCAGGCGAACCTGGCCGGTGCCCACGGCGACGTGCCAAGGCCGGCCGAGACGTACAGCCACGAGGTCTTCCCCTGCTCGGGCGATACCTGCGGGTGCATGGAAAGCCCGCGCACCCGGCCCCGGTCGATGCCGCAGTTAGTTACCAGCGCGCCGTAGCCGGGGACGCACAGCTGGCCGCCGTGCGTATGCCCGGCCATCAGAAGGTCGTACCCGTCGGCCGCGAACAGGTCCATGACGCTTGGCTCCGGCGAGTGCAGTACGCCGAGGCGCAGGTCGGCCGCCGGGTCCGCCGGACCCGCAACTAGGTCGTAGCGGTCCCGGTCGGCGTGCGGGTCGTGCACTCCGGCGAGCGCGATGTCCAGGCCGTTGACCGTCAGCCGGCCGCGCCGGTTGTTGAGGTCAAGCCAGCCAGCCGCCGCGAGTTCCGCGCCGAGCTTCTCCCAGGGCAGGTCAGGCTCGTCCCGATCGTGATCGCCCGCGCTTGTCCGCCACAGATACCGGGCCGGGTTCCTCGGCTTCGGCGAGTACAGGTCGTTCGAGCCGTAGACGAACACACCCGGCTTGTCCAGCAGCGGGCCGAGCGAGTCGACCAGCGGCCCGATGGCGTCCGGCGAGGCGATTGAATCGCCGGTGTTGACGACAAGGTCGGGGTCGAGCGCGGCCAGTGACCTGACGAAGGCCATCAGCCGGTGCCTGCCGGGTGTCAGGTGCGTGTCAGACACGTGCAGGACGCGCAGCGGCTCCGCGCCCGGCGCCAGCACCGGGATGGTCTCCTGCCGGAGCGTGAACCAGTTCCGCTCGATGACAGAGGCGTAGCCGATGGCCGCGGCGGCCGAGGCGGCCGCGATGGATGCGAAGGTTCGTGCGCGCACCTAACCATGGTGCCATGTGCCCGGCAGTGCGCGGCCCGTGTTTGCCGCTACCGCCGGGTGACCGGCGGTCAACGCCGGGTGGTTACTGGCGGGCGCCGTCCGGTCGGCATCGGGCAGGATAGAGGACGTGAACGAACTCAAAGAACGGCTCCGCGCCGACCTGACCGACGCCATGCGGGCCCGGGACCAGGTGCGGCTGCGCACGTTGCGGATGGCTCTCGCCTCGATCACCAACGAGGAGGTGTCCGGTGACGCCGCGCACGAACTGTCAGACGATGACGTCCTCAAGGTGCTGACCCGGGAGGCCAAGAAGCGGCGGGAGGCCGCGGAGGCCTTCGAGGCGGCCGGCCGGCCGGATCAGGCGGAGGCGGAGCGGGCCGAGGGCGACGTGCTGGCCGGCTACCTGCCCGCGCAGCTCTCCGACGAAGAGCTCACCACCCTGGTGACGGCGGCGATCGCGGAGACGGGTGCGGCAGGGATGCCCGGGATGGGGAAGGTCATGAAGGCGGTCACCCCCCAGGTGGCCGGCCGCGCCGACGGCGCCCGCGTCGCCGCGGAGGTCCGCAAGCAGCTCGGCTGACGTTTCCGCGGCTACGTCAGCCGAGTCGTTGTCTTCCCGCAGCCTCGCGTTAGCCGGTTGTCTGGCCGACGATGGGGCCGGGACCGATTGGACCGCCGCCGTTGCCGCCGCCTGTACCACCGCCGTTGCCACCGCCCGTACCGCCGCCGTTGCCACCGCCCGTACCGCCGCCGTTGCCGCCACCGTTACCCTTGCCCTTGCTGGGCTTGGTCGGCTGCTTGACGACCTGACCGTTGCCCTGGCTCCACAGTGCGCTGTCAGCGGGAACGAGCGGGAAGTCGACGGAGCCGTTGAGGTCGGCGTGGTCGAACGTCATGTGCCAGGTCGATGCGGGCGCGTTCGCGCCGTACATCTCGCCCGGACAGTCCTGTCCCCCGTACTCAAGCTGATAACAGGCGCTCTCCCCGGTCATCGTCAGCGTGGTCGGCGAGACCGGGTTGAACACCGAGACGTAGCCGACGAGGGCGGTGGTGTAACCGGCGAACGCGGCGAATGGTGTGCCGTCCCCGCTCGCCACGTTGGACGTGCCGGTTTTGCCGGCCGCCTGGTAGTTCGCGAGTTCCATGCCGGCCGCGGTTCCGGTCGTGAGCACGCCCTGCAGGATGTAGTTCGCGGCGGCCGCCACCGTCGTGGAGATCACCCGGTGGCACCCGGCCGACGGGGTGGGCAGCCGCTGTCCGTCGTCGTCGACGATCTTGGTGAGCACGATCGGCTGGCAGTAGATGCCGCCCGACGCGGGCACCGCGTAGGCGGCCGCCATGGACATCGGCGACACGTTGACCACGCCAAGGGTGAAAGCCGGCAGGTCGTCGGCGGGCGGCTGGGACGAGCCGTCCCAGGAGAGCAGCGACTTGCCGTCTGCCCGGGTCATGCCCAGGTCGACCGCGGTGTGCACTACGTTGCACAGCCCGACCTTCTGCTCGAGGCGAGCGAAGAACACGTTGATCGAGTTGGTCGTGCCGGTGTACAGGGAGTCGGTGGACGTGCCCGGCCCCTCGGAGTTCGTAACGTTGAACACGCCAGACTGACCGTTGTAGTAACCGGCCGGCTGGCCCGCGCAGTTGTAATAGCCGCTCACCGTCGTCGAGCCCGGCACGGTGAGCTGGAAGCCGAATGGCACGCCCTGCTCAAGAGCGGTGAGAAGAGTGAACAGCTTGGACGACGAGCCCGTCTGCACACCCGCGCCGCCGCCGTACTGCGAGTTGACCGCGTAGTCGACCTCGGTCTGGCCCTTGCCGGTGCCGTAGGGCCGGTCCTCGGCGATCGCCAGGACCTTGCCGGTACCCGGCTGGATGAGGACTTCGGTGTCGGCGTTCCCGCCGGGGTTGTAGGTGCCTGACTTCGCGGGCAGCACCCAGTTGACGGCGTTGGTCGCGGCGTTCTGGTCCGTCGGGCTCAGCGTGGTGTAGATGCTCAGGCCGCCGGTGGCGAGCAGCTTGGCCCGGTCTTCGGTGGTCGCGCCGAGCTGACTGTCGAGCAGCAGCGTGTGCATCACGTAGTCACAGAAGAACGCGTCATTGCCGACCGTGTTGGCGGTGCAGCCGCTCTGCACCGCTCCGGGGTGCGTGACCAGCTTCTGCCCCTCGAGCGCGGTCGCGGCGGCGGGCGCCAGCGCCTTCGGGTTCGTCTGTGCGATCCGGGCGAGCACGGTGTTGCGCCGCTCGAGTGACATGGCCGGGTTAGTCACCGGGTCGTACTCCGACGGGTTCTCGACGATGCCGGCCAGCGTGGCGGCCTGGACCATCGTGAGCTTCGCGGCGGTGGTGTGGAAGTAAGTCTCCGCCGCGGCCTCGACGCCCCAGGCGCCGCTGCCGTAGTACGAGTCGTTCAGGTACCCGGCGAGGATCTGCTGCTTGGACATCGAGTGCGCGATCTGGACCGCCATCTCCAGCTGGTCGATCTTGCGGGACAGGGTGTCCGCTTCCGCCGCGGCCTGCGCCGCCGGGTCGTCCAGCGCCTGCAGGATGAGCACGTTCTTCACGTACTGCTGCTCGAGCGTGGAGCCGCCCTGGATCGGCTTGTGCTCCAGGTCGTTCACTAGCGCCCGGACGGTGCCCCTGACGTCGAGCGCGCCGTGCTGCCAGAACTGGTCGTCCTCGATCGCCACGATCGCCGTGTCCATGTTCGTGGAGATCTGGTTGTAGTTCACCGGCTGCCGGTCGATCCCGCTGTAGGTCTTCCCGGGGCCGAGGTCCACGCCATACACATAGGTGATGAGGTGGCCTTCCCGGTCGTAGATGGCTGACCGCTGCGGCAAGCCCGACGCGTTGACCGAGACCGTGGTGAACTTGTCGGCGGTGTTCCTGACCACTATGCCGGTCGCCGCTACCACCGGCAGCACCATCGCCGCCACGAGCACGCCACCGAGTGCCGCCATGATGAACAGCCGGCCGATAGCACTTGTCTTGCCTGTTATCCAGTCCAAGAGCTGCACGTGTCACAGCGTACGCGGCCCGGCACGGTACTACCGCACCCATTGCCTGGTCTAGGCCTTTATCCAGGCGGTTTCGTCACGCTGAGGCGGTAATCGCAACCGGTGGGTACTAGATGCCGGCTTGTATATAGCCCATCAGGACTATATGTGAAATGGCCATACCGGGGTCTTGGCAGCTATGGGGCAACTTCCGTAAGTTCCTTTATCACGAACCGGTAACCGTGACCGGGTGGCCGCACACCCTCACGGCAAGCAATCTGTCAACGCAAGACCGCCCGGGCACGCATGCCCGGCGATCAAGAGGAGTTGGGCACATGTGGATCACCGACTGGACCACACGCGCCGCCTGCAAGGGGACCGATCCTGACGAGCTTTTCGTTCAGGGTGCGGCCCAGAACCGCGCCAAGCTCATCTGCCGGGGTTGCCCGGTCCGTACCGAGTGCCTTGCGGACGCGCTCGACAACGGCATCGAGTTTGGTGTCTGGGGCGGAATGACCGAACGCGAGCGGCGTGCGCTTCTCCGCCGCAGGCCCGACGTCACGTCGTGGCGCGAACTGCTCGAGCGGGCACGGGAACGTTACGAGCGCCAGGGCATCGACGAGCTGGTCGCCAGCTGAGTCAGATCCCTGACGGCACGCTGGTGCCGGGTCGGTAATGGCGCCGACCGAAACCAGCTAACCCTGACGCGCGATTGACTCGCCGACGCGACGAAGACCGGTGAGGTCGTGCACGTCTTCTGGCAGGGCAGGAATCTCCGCGACAGGAACGGCGGGGTGCGCCGAGATGAAGGATCCGGCCACCCGCCGCTCCCGTTCACCAAGGCTCATCCGCGCGGCGTGCAACCGCAGCGCCGCCGCCGTGACGGAGTACTGCGCGGCCTCGGGTGAATCCGCGGGACCGTTCGGGCTGATGCTCTCGAGCGTCTCGGCCGCGGCGAGCGAGTGCGCGGCGCTCAGCGCGCAGCTGCCGGCGGCGTGCACCCGGTTCAGGATCAGCCCGGCGAGCGGCATCCGTTCCTCGTCGAGCCGCTCGACAAAGTACGACGCCTCGCGCAGCGCGTCCGGCTCCGGGGTCGCCACCACGAGAAACGACGTGCCCGGCGCTTGCAGCAGCCGGTAGGTCGCGTCGGCACGCTCGCGGAACCCGCCGAACATCGTGTCAAACGCCGTGATGAACGTCTGCGCGTCACGCAGTACCTGCCCGCCCAGCAGCTTGGTCAGCGCGCCGGTCATCACCGACAGCCCGACGTTCAGCACCCGGCCGAACGGCCTGCCCGCCCTCACCGGGCCGGTGAGCACCTTGATCAGCCGGCCGTCCAGGAACCTGCCAAGCCGCTCGGGCGCGTCGAGGAAGTCCAGCGCCGACCGGCTCGGCGGGGTGTCCACCACGATCAGGTCCCACTCGTTGGACCGCCGGAGCTGGCCGAGCTTCTCCATCGCCATGTACTCCTGGGTGCCGGCGAAGCTCGACGACAGTGACTGGTAGAACGGGTTCGCCAGGATCTGCGCGGCCCGCGCCGGATCGGCATGCGCCTCGACGATCTCGTCGAAGGTGCGCTTCATGTCCAGCATCATGGCGTGCAGTGACCCGCCGGCCTCGTCGGAAACGCCGTCGATCAGCCGCGGCGTGTTGTCCAGCGACGTCAGGCCCATCGACTGGGCGAGCCGGCGCGCCGGGTCGACGGTGAGCACGCAGACCTGCCGGCCGCGCTCGGCGGCGCGCAGCCCGAGAGCGGCGGCCATGGTGGTCTTGCCGACGCCGCCAGAACCGCAGCAGACCATGATGCGCGTGCGCCGGTCATCGATGATCCGGTCGATGTCGAGCGGCGGGTTGTTCAGGACGGTCATGCTGCCCCCTGCTCACGGAGGTCGGCGGCGAGCCGGTGCAGGGCGGCTAGGTCGATGCCCTCGGGGATCAGCGGCAGCTCGTAGATCGGCTGGCCGGCCGCCTCAAGCTCGGTCCGCCGCTGGTCTGCATGCTCGACTAGCCGGGCATGCTCGGCGAGTTCCTCGGCCAGCGAGGCGGCGAGCGGCTCGGTCGTGTGCAGCCCGGCCGCCGCCAGCGCCTCGGCCATGGCGGCCAGGTCCGGCGCGGCTTTGAGCTCCTCCTGGGTCAGCACCGCCGGCCGGGCCATGTTGATCACGATCCCGCCGACCTGAATGTTCTCGATAGAACGGAGCTCCGCGATGCCGTCGAGGGTCTCCTGTACCGGCATCTCCTCGAGCGTGCAGACGAAGTGCACGGCGGTCTGCGGCGACTTGATCACGTTCGCCACGGTGTCGGCGTGCGATCTGATCGGACCCACCTTGGCGAGTCCGGACACCTCGGCGGAGACGTTAAGGAACCGGCCGATCCGGCCGGTGGGCGGCGCGTCAAGGACCACGGCGTCGTACTTGAAGCCGTGCGCGGTGCCGGGCTGCTTCCGCCGGGCAGCCTCGGTGGCCTTGCCGGTGACCAGCACATCGGACAGCCCGGGGGCGACCGTGGTGGCGAAGTCCACCACGCCGAGCTTGGTAAGCGCGCTGCCGAAGCCGCGCATGTTGTAGAACATCTGGAGGTAGTCGAGGAGCGCGCCCTCCGGGTCGATGGCGAGCGCGTAGACGTCGCCGCCGGGGTCCCGGCCGTCGGTGGCCTCGCCGGGCCCGATGGCTATCTTGCGCTCTTCGTAGGGGAGCGGCGGGCGGTCGAAGAGCTGTGCGATGCCCTGCCTGCCCTCGGCCTCGATCAGCAGCACCTTGCGGTCGCTGTGTGCGAGTGCGAGCGCGAGTGCGGCGGCAACGGTGGTCTTGCCGGTGCCCCCCTTGCCCGTCACCACGTGCAGTCGCACGCCGTCCCAGTCCGTGTCCCTCGCCGTCATGCCCGATCCCTGGTCGTCACACTCCGTCCTAAGGAGGCTATCGCCGCCCGCCGACCGCTAAGTGCGGGTTCGCGCGGGTGCCGGCCGGCCGGCGTCCGCCGGGATGCGGAGAAATCGTTATGCCGAACGGACCGCGGTGACTGTTGCCGCGCGATTGGTTGCTGCATCGTTGACACAACGCGGACTAGGCTGAAACTAAGGCCGCTGTGGTCCTGCTAATGCGGAGGTGGTACCCATGGTCGAGGCCATCGTCATTATCATCGTGCTCTTGGTGATTGCTGGCCTGATTGCCGCGGGCCGGTCGATCCGGGTGGTGCAGCAGTACGAGAAGGGCATCATTTTCCGGTTCGGTCGCGTCCAGCCCGAGGTAGCCGAGCCTGGCCTGCATATCATCCGGCCGATCGGTGATCGGATGGACAAGGTCAACATGCAGATCGTCGCGATGACGGTGCCCGCTCAGGACGGCATCACCAGGGACAACGTGTCGGTCCGGGTGGACGCCGTGGTGTACTTCCGGGTGGTCGACCCGATCAAGGCGTCGGTGAACGTGCAGAACTACATGAACGCGATCTCGCAGCAGGCGCAGACCTCGCTCCGGTCGATCATCGGCCAGTCCGAGCTGGACCAGTTGCTCGCCGAGCGGGAGAGCGTCAACCGGGAGCTGCGCCGCATTATCGACGAGCCGACCGAGGAGCCGTGGGGCATCCGGGTCGAGCGGGTGGAGATCAAGGACGTGTCGCTCCCCGAGGGGATGAAGCGCTCCATGTCGCGGCAGGCGGAAGCGGAGCGGGAACGCCGCGCCCGGATCATCACCGCGGACGGCGAGTACCAGGCGTCCAAGCGGCTGGCGGCCGCGGCCGCGGTGATGGCGAAGGACCCGGCGGCGCTGCAGTTGCGACTGCTGCAGACCGTAGTCGAGGTAGCAGGTGAGAAGAACAGCACGCTGGTGATGCCGGTCCCGGTGGAATTGCTGCGGTTCTTCGATCGGATGGCATCGCCATCGAGCCTCGCGGCGGAAAACCAGGAGCCCGAGGACCGCGGCGACGAGGAGGTCGCCGCCGCGGAGGCGGCGATCTCGCGGGCGCCGTCCGGTGCCGCTCTGGGGTCGGCCGAAGTCCCGCCGGTGCCTGCCGTGCCTTCCGTGCCCGACCTGCCGGCCGTCGGCGCGACCGGTGACGGTGCGCTTGGCAACGGCGCCGCGGAGCTCGCGGCCGGCCAGGAGACGCCCGTCGCTGAGCGCTAATGTGAGCGGCATGACACAGAAGTGGGAGTACGTCACGGTGCCGCTGCTGGTCCACGCGACCAAGCAGATCCTCGACAACTGGGGCGACGAGGGTTATGAGCTCGTCTCCGTGGTGCCCGGCCCGAACGCGGAGCAGCTCATCGCTTACATGAAGCGGCCGAAGCAGTGACCGCCGCCGAGCGGCTGGCTGAGCTCGGGCTGACGCTGCCCCCCGTCGCCCCCCCAGTGGCGGCGTACGTGCCCGCGGTGCGCACCGGAGGTTACGCCTATACCTCGGGACAGCTGCCGCTGGTGGACGGGAAGCTGCAGGGGACCGGCAAGGTCGGCGACGGAGTCACGGTGGAGGAGGCGGCCGCGCTGGCGCGCATCGCGGCGCTGAACGCGCTCGCCGCGGCCGCTTCGGTGTCCGGCGGGCTCGCCGCGATCACGCGGATCGTCAAGGTCACCTGCTTCGTGGCGAGCGCGCCGTCGTTCACCGGTCAGGCGCAGGTCGCCAACGGTGCGAGCGAGCTGCTGATCGAGGTCTTCGGCGACGCGGGCAGGCATTCTCGCAGCGCGGTCGGGATGGCGGTGCTGCCGCTCGACTCCCCGGTCGAGGTCGAACTGATCGCCGAAGTCGCCTAGCGGGGTCCTGGGCGTTGCGAGTAAAGCTTGGCTCGTTCTCCGAGCGGCACCGACAGCGGATAATCGACATCATGGCCGGAAGACTGGTGCCGCCGGTCCCCCGCGACGCGGCAACGGTCATGGTCCTGCGCGAAGCGAGCGGTGGTCCTGAGGTGCTCATGATGCGCCGGCCCACCGCGATGAAGTTCGCGCCGGGCGCGTACGTGTTCCCCGGCGGGTCGGTCGACGCGTCCGACGCCTCGCCAGAGATCGGCTGGTACGGTCCAGAGCCCGCCGAGTTCGGCGCGCGGCTGGGCGCGTCCGCCGAACTGGCCAGGGCGCTTGTCTGCGCGGCGGTGCGGGAGACGTTCGAGGAGTCGGGCCTGCTGCTTGCCGGGCCGGCCGATGGCGGCGTCGCCAGCACCGCGTCCGGGCCATCCTGGCAGGCGGACCGGCTGGCGCTGGTCGAGGGCGGGCTGACGCTCGGTGAGTTGCTCGCCAGGCGCGGCTTGGTGATCCGCGCCGATCTGCTGACCCCGTGGGCGCGCTGGATCACGCCAGAGGGCGAGTCGCGCCGGTTCGACGCGCGGTTCTTCGTGGCGGCTTTGCCGGCCGGCCAGTTGCCTACCGGGCATGCGGCAGAGGCCGACGAGGTGGCGTGGCTGCGGCCGGCGGACGCCATCGCGGCCGGACGGGCCGGCGATATTTCCCTGCTCCCGCCGACCGCGAGCACGCTGAACGATTTCGCCGTTGCCTTCGCCGCCGGAGGTGGCGTGACCGACATCCTCGCGACGTCGCGGACGATCGAGCCGATCTGCCCTCGGCTCGAGGTCGAGGACGGCGAAACCTGGCTGGTCGTCCCCAACGAGGTGGAGTACCCGCTATGAACGAGGTCCGGCCCGCCGACGGAGACCCAGCCACCGGATACCGGGCCGCCGATGGCATGGGCACCGCCCGGGCGTGGTGCGTGCTCGCGCCGAACCCGTCACCGATGACGCTTGACGGCACGAACACCTGGGTGATCGCCGAACCCGGCTCACCGTCGGTGCTCGTAGTGGACCCGGGACCGGACGACGAGGCGCACCTGCGCCGGGTGCTCTCCGTGGCGTCCGACGGGGACCGGCGGGTGACGCAGATCGTCCTCACTCACCGGCACCCGGATCACGCCGCCGGAGCGGCGCGGTTCGCCGGGCTGACCGGCGCGCCGGTGGGCGCGCTCGACCCGGCGCACCGGCTCGGCAGCGAGGGGTTCGGCGCCGGCACGGTGCTGACCGGGGCCGGCTGCGAACTGCGGGTGGTGGCCACGCCGGGACACACAACGGACTCGGTGAGCCTCGTGCTGGTGGCCGACGGCGGCTTGCTCACCGGGGACACGGTGCTCGGCCGGGGCACCACCGTCATCGCCGAGGACGGTTCACTCGGCGACTACCTGCGAAGCCTGGACCGCCTGCGGGCGCTGGCCGCCGACGCCGGCCTGCGCGTGGTGCTTCCCGGCCACGGCCCGCTGCTTACCGACCCGGTGGGTGTGCTCGACTACTACGTCGCGCATCGCCGGGAGCGGCTCGACCAAGTGCGGGCCGCGATGGCCAGCGGTGCGCGGACGCCAGCCGAGATAGTCGCCATCGTGTACGCCGACGTGGACCGGGTCCTGTGGCCGGCCGCGGAACAATCCGTCCGCGCCCAGCTCGACTACCTCAACGGCGCCTTATCTGGCGTTATCTCGCGCACTATCTGGCGTTATCTCGCGCGCTTGCGGAGCCGCTCGGCGTCGAGGATAAGGACCGAGCGTGCCGAGATCTGCAGCCAGCCTCGGGCGGCGAAGTCCGCGAGGGCCTTGTTGACCGTCTCGCGCGACGCGCCGACGAGTTGCGCGAGTTCCTCCTGGGTGAGGTCGTGGTGGACGTGCAGGCCGTCGGGCTCCTGGTTGCCGAATCGGTCGGCAAGGTCGAGCAGGTTCTTGGCGACCCGGCCGGGGACGTCGGTGAACACGAGGTCGGCGGTCACGTCATTGGCCCGGCGCAGCCGCTGAGCCAGCGCGCGGAGCATGTGCAACGAGACCTCGGGCCGCTCGCGCAGCAATGGCATCAGCGCCTCAGCCTTGAGCGACGCGAGCGTCGCGTCGGTAACGGCACTCGCCGAGGAGGTCCGCGGCCGCGGGTCGAACAGCGACAGCTCACCGAACATCTCGCCCGGCCCGATCACGCTCAACAGGTTCTCGCGGCCATCCGCGGCCGCCCGGGTGAGCTTCATCTTGCCGTCAAGGACCACGTACAGCGCGTCGCCGTCATCGCCTTCCAGGAAAAGGTGCTCGCCTCGGGAAAGCTTAACCTCCGCCATCTGGCGGCGGAGCGCGCGGGCATCTTCATCATTGAGAGCGTCGAACAGTGGCGCCCGTCGCAGCACTGCATCGGTGTTGTCCACCGTTCCTCCTCGCTACCAACTTGCCATTACCAAGTGTCAATCATGCGGTGCCATGCTCTGCGCCTGGCATCCAAAGTATTCCCGCCTCGGGCGATAAAGGTGCCCAGACGGTGGTACGTTGCCTATCGGTTACCCACTGTTCCTTGAACATTAGAGCGCTCAGCCTGGGGATACCCATCTGTTACGCGTAACATGGCGTGATGGCAGCGAGTATGGAGACTCGGCGGTGCGAGCGCTGCGGCACGGAGTTCGTGCCGAAACGCGAGCACGCCCG
>Ga0335074_10005622_pt1 | contig 17346 bp, 11 predicted proteins | sample Lox_Sample_23_FD_206715 | JGI IMG/M metagenome (GOLD analysis project Ga0335074, IMG submission 206715) | Soil microbial communities from Loxahatchee National Wildlife Refuge, Florida, United States - Lox_Sample_2.3 | ecosystem: Environmental > Terrestrial > Soil > Wetlands | place: USA... | reverse complement strand
CCATCTGTTCCGCCAGGTGCTGCGCGGCCGGCTGGCCCGGGCCGAACCGGACCTGGTGCCCGCCCTGCACCAGGCGGCCTCCGCCTGGCACCAGCTGCACGGGTCGGCGGACGAGGCGATCGAGCACGCCGTGGCCTCGGGCGACTTCCGGCTGGCCATCGACCTGATCGCGGGCTACTGGTTCGGCTACGTCAGCTCGGGGCGGGTGGCCACGGTGCACAACTGGATCCGCTCGCTGGGCGACGGCCGGATCGCGGCCAGCCCGCTGGCCGCGCACTGCGCGGCCTGGGCGGCGGCCATGTCCGGGGACCGGCAGTCGGCCCGGCGCTGGGTGCCGGTCATCGAGACCGGGACGGACGACGGGTCGCTGCCGGACGGGATGAGCTCGCTGCGCTCGTCGGCCGCGCTGCTGCGCGGCGTGTACGGGTTCGACGGCCTGCTGGTCATGCGCGAGTCGGCGGCCACCGCGGTCCGGCTGGAAACCGACGCCGCGTCGCCGTGGTACGCGCTGGCCCGGAGCGCGCTCGGGTTCAGTCTGTACCTGGCCGGCCAGCCCGAGGCGGCGGCCCGGGCACTCGAGGAAGCGGGCCGGAACGAGGCCGTGCTGCCACTGACCCGCATGGTGGTCTCGGCCACGCTAGCCCTGCTCGCGGCGGAGGACGGCCGCCTGCCCCGGGCCTGTGAGCTGGTGCATACCGCGCTCGGCCTGGCCGGCCGGGACGATCTCCGGCGGACGCCGTCGGCCTCGCTGGCGCACATCGCGGCCGGCGCGGTCTACGCCGCCCAGAGCCTGCCCGACCAGGCCCGCGACGAGCTGGAACAGGCGCTCCGGTCCCGCCAGGGCATCGCCGGCAGCGGCCCGTGGCCCACGTTCGTGGGCACGGTGACGCTGGCCCAGGTGGTCCTCGATCAGGGCAACCGGGGCCGGGCCGAGCGGCTGATCGGCGAGGCGCGCAGCGTGCTGACCGAACTGCCGGACGGCGCGGACGCGCAGCAGGCCCGGCTCGACGCGCTGGAGCGCCGGCTGGCCGGCCCGCGCCGGGTCCCGGCGCTGGCCGAGCCGCTCACCGGGCGGGAAGAGGCGGTGCTGCGGCTGTTCGACGGCGACCGTTCGCTGCGCAAGATCGCCAAGGAGCTGTACGTCTCGCTGAACACGGTGAAGACACACACGCAGTCCATCTACCGCAAGCTCGGCGTGTCGGACCGCCAGGACGCCGTGGCCCGCGGCCGCGATTTGGGGCTGCTGTAATCCGGGCCGTGACAGCGCCGTAACTGGTGTGGCTGCTTGTCAGACAGGTGCGTGCTGGATCATGCTGGGCGGGTGGTGGCTAGTGCTCGTGGGGGAGGGAGGCTGGCGCCGCCGTCGGCAACGCGGCTGGTCGCTGGCTTGAACGCTGGCCCGGAGCCTGCTCGCGCGGGTCCCGAGGTGCTGGTTGAGACGAAGCTGTACGCGCCGCCGGCGCGGAAAGAGTGGGTGCCACGCACCGAGCTCATCCGCGGCCTGGCCGGCGGGACAGCCAAGCTTGTCCTGGTCGGCGCGCCGGCCGGCTTCGGCAAGAGCACCCTGGTCGCCCAGTGGGGGGCCAGTGCCGCCGAGACCAGGCCGTTCGCGTGGATCTCGCTCGATCCTGGTGACGACGACCCAGGCCGGCTGTGGTGGCACCTGGTCTGCGCGGTGCAGCGGGCCTGCCCGGACTTCCAGGGTGAGCAGGTGCTGCGGGCGCTGCGCGCGCAGGCGCCGGACTTCGCGGGCGTGGTGCTGCCCTTGATCGTCAACCAGCTGGCCACGCTGGCCGAGCCAGTGGTCCTGGTGCTCGACGACTATCACGTCATCGAGGCGCAGCCCTGCCAGGACCAGGTCGCGTTCCTGCTGGCTCATCTGCCGCCATCCGTGCAGCTGGTCATCATCACCCGGACCGAGCCGCCGCTGCCGCTGGGCCGGATGCGCGCACTGGGCGAGATGACCGAGATCCGGCCGGCCGACCTGCGGTTCGGGTCCACCGCGACGGCCGCGCTGGTCCGGGCCGTGGCCGGAGCCGAGCTGAGCGACGCGGACGTGGCCAGCCTGGTCGAGCGGACCGAGGGCTGGCCGGCCGGGCTGTACCTGGCCGCGCTGTCGCTGCGCGGGCATACCTCGCCGAGTTCCTTCGTCCGCCAGTTCGGCGGGGAGAACCGGTTCATCCTCGACTTCCTGGCCGAAGAGGTGCTCACTCAGCAGCCGGCCGAGGTCCGCCAGTTCCTGGCCCGGACCTCGATACTGACCCGGTTCTGCGCGCCACTGTGCGAGGCGGTCGCCGGGCCGGCCGACTCGGCCGCGATCATCTCGGTGATCGAGCGGGAGAACCTGTTCGTGGTGCCGCTGGACCAGAACCGGCGCTGGTTCCGCTATCACAACCTGTTCGCCGAGGTGCTGCACAGCCAGCTGACCGCGACCGAGCCGGACAGCGTGGCCGCGCTGCACAAGCGGGCCAGCGCCTGGCATCAGGTCTGGGGGTCGGCCGAGGAGGCGATCCGTCACTCGCTGGCCGCGGGTGACGCCGAGGCGGTGATCGGCCTCATCGCGGAGCACTGGCACAGCTACGTCGACTCCGGCCGGATGGCCACCGTGTCCGGCTGGCTGCACGCACTGGGCGACGCGAGGATCGCGGCCAGCCCGCTGGCCGCGCACTGCGCCATGTGGATCGGCGCGCTGTCCGGCGATCAGCGGTCGGTCCGCCGCTGGCTGTCCGTCGTCGCGGCCGCGGGGGACCACGGGCCGCTGCCGGACGGCATGCGGTCATGCGCGTTCTCGGCCGCGCTGATGCAGGCCGCGTTCGGCTTCGACGGGATCGGCGCGGCGTGCCGGGCGGCCGCGGAAGCGGTCCGGCTGGAGACCGACCCGAAGGCGCCGTGGTACTCGCTGGCCCGCGCCGCGTCCGCGAACGCCCTGTACTTCTCCGGCCGGCCCGAGCTGGCCGAGGCCCAGCTCGACGAGGCCGCGCTGGCCGGGATGCCGCTGGCCCTGGCCCGGCTGCTGACGGCCGTGGTCACGACCTGGCTGGCCGTCGACGCCGGCCGGCTCGCGGACGCTGAGACGGCGGCCCAGCAGGCGCGGGACATCGTGACCGACCCGGTCATCGGGCTCAGCGGGGCGCCGCAGAGTTCGCTGGCGTACATCGCCACCGGTGCGGTGGCAGCCGCCCGCGGTCAGCTGGACGAGGCGCGCGGTGAGTTCGAGACATCGCTGCGGATCCGCCGGAAGTGGCCTGGGATCAGCCCGGTGCCGACCGTCGAGCTGCTGCTCCGGTACGCGCCGGTGCTGGCCGACCTGCGGGAGCACGACAAGGCGGCGGCGCTGGCCGCCGAAGCCCGCGAGCTGCTGACCGCGCTGCCGGACGGTGCCGGGGCTCAGCTGGCCCGGCTGGATGCGGTGGAACGGCGGGTGGGTAGCCGCCCGAGGCTCCGGCTGAATGGGCGGATCTCCGGGATCGGGCCTGCCGAGCCGCTGACCGGCCGCGAATTGGCCGTACTGCGGCTGCTCACCGGGACGCTTTCGCTGCGCGAGGTGGCCAGCGTGATGTCCGTGTCGCCGAACACGGTGAAGACACATACCCAGGCCGTGTACCGCAAGCTGGGTGTCTCGGACCGGAAGGACGCGGTGGCCCGTGGCCGCGATCTCGGCCTGCTGTGAGAGGCCGGCTCAGATGTACTCGCGGCGGCGCATCCAGAGCAGGGTGAGCCAGCCCCACACCGGGGGCAGGTAGGCGGTCCACAGCCGCTCGATGAAGACCGCCGCGACGGCCTGGCTCTGCGGCACGCCCGCGCTGGTCAGCCCGGCGATCAGGCCGGCCTCGATGACCCCGGCCCCGCCGGGGACCGGGGCGGCGCCGCCGATGATCGCGGCCAGCGTCTGCACCACGATGATGGTGGCCAGGTTGAGGTGCTGACCGACCGCGTGCAGCGCGGCACCCAGGCACAAGGCGACGGCCAGCTGGCTGGCCGCCGACCCGGCCAGCACGTAGACGATCTTCCGTGGCTGGGTGGCGATCGTCTTCAGGTTGGCCCAGATGCTGACCAGGTGCGGCCGGACCCGCTGGGTGGCCAGGCGGCGGATCCGGGGCACCAGGGTGACCACGCCGGCCAGGATGGCGGCCAGCAGGATGACGCCGATGACCAGCCAGACCAGGTCCTGGTGGCTGCCGTGACTGGCCGGCGCGTGGAAGTCGCCTGCCGCGAACCCGATGGCCAGCAGGAACAGCAGGGTCTTGACCACCCAGCTGGCCGTGCCGGCGATCGCCCCGGAACTGATGGCCGCGGCGGTGTCGTAGCCCTGGCGCTGGAAGAACCGGACCCGCACCGCGAACACGGCCGCGTCGCCGCCGACCAGCGAGGTGAACATGTTGGAGGTCTCCAGGGCCACGCACCGGCCGAACGGGACCGGCCCGGCCACCGCGCCGGTGAGCGCCCACGCGTTGCTCAGCACCGGCAGCTGGGCCAGCACGAAGGCCAGCGCGACCCAGCCCCACCGGGCGCCGCGGATCACGGCCAGCGAGCCGGCCGCGTCGGACAGCACGCCGATGATGGCCCACAGGCCGATGACGCTGCCCACCACCATGAGCAGATTGGCCCAGCTGATCCGCTTGGCCTCGACCAGCTTGGGCACATCCACCCCGGCCGCGGTGGCCAGCGACTGCCGCAGTGTGCGCAGGAAGCCCTTCTGGGACTTGGCCATCCGCCCGGTGGCCGGGTCCAGCGTCGAGCCCTGCAGCTGGGTCAGGATGGACTGGATGGCCGCGGTGTCCAGCACCTGGACGGCGGCCGCGACCACCCGGTCGGTGCCCGCCGCGACCGCGGCGGCGGCCACCGCCGCGGCCAGGTCCCGGTCGGTGCGCCCGGCCGGGGCGGATGACGAGGCGCGCCGGAAGTCACGCAGGCACGGGCCGTCCCCGGTGACCACGACGGTCTGCGGGCTGAGCGCGCCGTGCGCGATGCCGGCCGCGCGCAGCGCCAGCACCGAGGTCAGGAACTGGCCGATGAGCTCGTCGGTGATCTGGCCGGGGGCCAGGTCGGCCAGCCGCGGGCCGGCCGGCACCCGGGTGACCAGGACGGCGTCGCCGCGCGGGCCGCACTGGCCGGCCGCCACCACCTCGGGCACCAGCACCCCTGCCTTGGCCGCCAGCAGGGTCAGGTAGGCCTCGTGCTCGACCTGCTGCAGCCGGTGGATCAGCAGCGTCGGCCCGGAGTCGCGGTACACGCAGAACCGCCACACCTTGCTCAGCCATTGCGCGTCGGCGGCATCCCGGCCGTACACCGCGAGTTCCAGGCGGCGGCCCTGCTCGTCCTGGCCGGCGAACGCCTCCACGCCCCATTCCTGATCCGGCATCGGGGCCAGCGCGCGCACGTTCACCCGCAGATCACGGACCGCGCCGGTGACCTCGGTGGCCGACGGCAGCCCGGCGGGTGAGCCGAACGCCAGGTGGCACGCGGCCGCCATGCCCCAGCCGAGCAGGATGGCCGACGCCACGTTGAGCGGCATGCCGTAGCCGCCGACGAGCGCGGCGAACGAGGCCAGCGCGATGGCGGTGCCCACGATCCGGTGCATCGGGCGGCTCAGGAACGGCAGCCCGGTCAGCGCGACCGCGAGCGCGACGGCGAGCTGGGTCACCGGGTAGCTGGTGTCGATCCCGTTCAGCTGGGGGAGCGGCGGCCGGCCGCCCGCCGGGCCGAGCAGCGCGGCCAGGGCCAGGCAGACGCCGAGCGTGGCCAGCCCGGCCACCGCCATCTGGCGCACCGCCAGGAAGCGCGGCACCAGCAGGCCGCCCACCGCGAGCAGCACGATCACGCCGAACGAGCCGGCCAGCCAGAGTGTGCTGACCAGCCAGCGGATTCCGGTGGGCGGTGGGGAGAGCAGCTGGGCCAGGTGGATCTCCACCGACGTGTCGGCCCGGATCAGCGGGATGGTGATGGCGGTCAGCAGGATCGCGGTGCCGAGGCGGACGGCGTCGGAGGCGCGGCGGCGGGTGGTGCCGCCGCCCGGCGGGCCGAGCACGAGTGAGCGGAGCCGCTGTGCTGCCCGGTGACCAGCCCCCGGTGCCGGGCCGGCCGTCTTCCCAGGCGCGTCCCCGCGCGCGTTCCCGGGCGCGGTGACGGCCCCGGACTGGCTTAACCCGAGCGGCCTCATGCCGCCATGGTGGGCGGTGCCAGGCAACGCGCGCAACGTGCGGGTGGGGTGAATTCGCAGGCCGGTGGGCCGGTGGGCCGGTGGCGGCGGCGCGCCTGGGTGGGCCGGTGGCGGGCACTGGCGTTCGGGAATGGTGCTGGTGCACGGGCCTGGAAATCACCCGTCACGGATGATGCCAGCGGTCACCTGGATGAATTTTTCACATCAGTTTCCACCAGTAAATGGTCGGCCGATCGGCAAGCGAGAGTCTGCAGAAGCAGTGTTATTGCAGGTCAACGGTACTATGCCGGTTTAGTGTCCGATTTTCTTATTTCATGCCAGAGCTGGGCAGAAATGTCATGTTCGCCGGGCATTGCCGGCCGACTGCGGCGCTCCTATCTTTGGCGCACCCGAGCGGGGGGATCTCGCCGAGGTGGAAGGAAAGCCGTAATGGACACCGAGAAGAAGACACAGCCCATCATTGGCAGGCGGGCACTGCTGAAGGGCGCCGCCGGGCTGGCTGTCGCCCTGGGCACGGTGGAACTGGCTGGCCGGCACGCGGTGCTGCCGCGGCGGATCAGGCTGGACGCCAGCACACTGCCGGACATCCAGTTCGACATCGGGTCGTTCATCGCCGCGGCGCAGACCGTCAACGACGGCGGCGGGAACGTCACCATGCAGCTGCCGCCGGTCCACTCGCTGTTCATCACCGCCCGGCTGAACCGGACGCCGACCACGGCTGACCAGGCCAACCTGAGCAACGCGCTGAACACTCTCGAAGCGGCGTACCAGTTCGCCGCGGCCGGGATCCTCACGTTCATCTCGTACGGCATCCCGTACTTCAGCCGGCTGCCGGGCGGGATGACCGGATCCCTGGTGTCCGCGAACATGCCCAGGCTGGCCTCGAACACGAGCCGGTTCGCGCTGGAGGAGGCCGTGCCTGGCCCGACCGACGTCAGCCCGGCCAATCCCGGGGTGACCAAGGAGACGTTCAATGTGCCGGTGCGGATCGAGAGCAACGACCTGCTCATCACCCTGCGCAGCGACAACTCGACGATCATCACCGACGTGGTCAACTGGCTGAATGGCAGCAACTCGCTCAATGGCCAGTCGCACACGTCGCCGACGTTGTTCACCGGCGGCCTGGCCACGATCACGTCCAGCCGCAGCCAGTTCGTCGGCATCTCGCTGCCGCGCAACATGGCCGAGACGCACGGGTTCGCCTATGCCGAGGAGATCAGCTCAGACTCGCCGATGTGGATGGGCTTCCTGGACCAGCAGACCAACGGCGCTGGCCCGGCGGCGATCTGCACGTTCGCCGGGAACTCCTCGGCCCGCCTGACCACCGCGGTGGCGGGCGACTATTTCGACAACGGCGCGATTCAGCACCTGTCGCACGTCATCGAGGACCTGGCCCAGTTCTATGCGCGGCCGTCGGCCAGCGATACCGAGGGGGAGCCGTTCACCGAACGGTGCCAGTACATGTTCCGGTCCAACCCCATTCCGTCGGTGGGCAACACCGACCAGTTCAACAACGGCGGCGGGCCCAGCTACTTCCCCAATGTGTTCCAGGGCACCGGGGACGCAGCCGCCAACGCGCAGGCCATCAACACGTTCCAGGGTGAGCCCCGGATGGGCCACCTGACCGCGCTGCAGCGGTCGTCCCGCGCGGCCGACGGCACGCCCATTCATATCCGGATGGACGGGCCCGGGCTGGACAGCATGGATGTCCCGGACGGTTCGGTGCAGCCCAAGCTGCAGTTCACCATGTTCTTCCCGACGGCTGCGTTCTTCCAGGTGCTACGGGTCAACCAGGCGTCGCTGGATCTGGTGACGGAGTTCGGCGTGGACCCCGACGACAACGGGCTGGAGCGGTTCCTCACCGCCACGCGGCGGCAGAACTTCCTCATCCCGCCCCGCCGCCACCGCGCCTTCCCCCTCGTGGAGCTCGCCTGATCGCCGGTTGGGGGTGGCCGGTTGCGGGGCCCCGTCGAAGCGCGCCCAGACAGTGCGGCTGTCGCGGCCTGGTGGCCGAAATAGCCGACCCGCAGCGGCCTCTGGGTCTCGGTATGTAGGGCGATGAATGCCGATGTATCGGCTGCCTGCCGCCTGGTCACGGAGCAGGGTCATCGGTCGTCTGGGTGAGGACCGTGCCGAGTTCTTGCCCGAAGCCGGTGGTGTCTGGGCCGAGTCGCTGCAATTCTCGGCCGATCTCAGACGCGGGGAGCCAGTGGTGACGCCGGGACAGCGGCACCATCTTCGCTACGGGACGGTTGTCCTTGAAGACCTCGATCTCCTCGCCTGCCTCTACTCGACGCAGCACCTCCGCGGTGTGGTTCCGCAGATGGCTCGCAGATATAGCCCTCATGCCACATGTGTAGCAAGAAACCAGCACCGCTGGCATACGGCCATTCCTGACCCGACCGCAGGGCGCGGGCTGGCAGCCCTTCACGAGCGGCACGGTCGATGTCGACCGGCAAGGGCTGCTCCGGCAGATGGACCCGGTGGAGTCGTTCGCTCAGACGGCGCGGAAGATCAAGATCACTTTTGCCGGCTTCGGGTTGCCGGTCTCGGTCAGCCTGGCGCCCGCCAGCCGGACGTTTGTCCCACCGGCCGGATTCTGATAACCGGAACCAAGCCATCCGGCCCGCCCCACCCCGGACGGCGAGTCGGTAGCCGGCGGCATCCAGGCCAGCTAAAGATCTTTAACGGCGGAGGCTCCATCGACGACGTACTCGGCGGCGACCTGAAGGCCGCGGCGTGCAGCCCGCTGGTGGAGCTCGGCGAGCTGGTTGCCGGATTCCCGCTCGTCGGTGGACACACGCGCCCAGATGGCGCACCGGGAGGGCATAAACAAACCCTACGGGCGCGGCAGCACATTACCGGGAGGACGCGCAGGTCAGCGAACCGCCTTGCGTGACCCGGATGTCGTAAATAACGGGAAGTGTATTCATGAGCAACTGTGATCACCACCAAGCCGCTGAAGCCGAGGACCGCAGCTTGCGGGCGCTGACGCCACGGTGACCGAGAGGGAGGCGCAGCGCGTCAGGGCAGCCCGGTGCGTCCGCGACCCGGACGCCCAGGAGACCAGGGCCGAGTTCATGACCGTGATTTACGGGAATCAGCCCGGCGGAGATTGACCAGGCGCTCGGCGACGCCTCGGGCCTGATTCAGCAGTCTGGCTCCGAGTCAGCACCGGTCACCAGGACAGCGATAACGAGGTACCGACGTCGAACAGCTCGTCTCCCACCACGGCTATGTCACCGACAAGCGGCATCCGGCCTGTCAACCGGGCTGCCGGTTCGTGCGTCCTATTAACATGGCTCCGAGGATAGTAGGCCGCGGTTACCGTACCTTGCGAGCGGTCGCTGCGGTAATAGCGTCGCCGCCATATGTCTGGCCAGGTCATTTCTACTCCCCGCTAACCAGCGGGGATGATATACGCCGTGCCCTGAAGTGGCAGGACGCGCCTGGCGTAGAGCTGAACGAGAGCGGCCAGCTTGCGCTCCTGGCGTCGTTCCGGCCGGTAATGGAAACGCCGGAGCCGGGCCCGCGTTACCACGAGTCGAACCCGTGGTTCGGGAATGGCAGTGCGGCGATATACCGGGCGATGCTGCGTTACCTACGGCCGTCTAGGATCATCGAGATCGGATCGGGGTTCTCGACCGCAGTGGCCCTTGATGAGGTGGACGCGGTTCCCGGCCTGGCCGGATTGGAGATCACCTGCGTCGAGCCGTATCCGCAACGGCTGCTTGCCTTGCTGCGATCTTCAGACCACGTGAGGTTGCTGCGCTGCCCGGTCCAGGAGGTGCCGCTGGAGGCCTTCGAGAAACTCGGCGCCGGGGACATCCTGTTCATAGACTCTTCCCATGTCGCCAAGGCCGGGTCCGATGTGACCTGGTTGCTGCTCCGGGTGCTGCCCCGGCTCGCGCCCGGCGTCGCGGTGCACTTGCACGACATTCACTGGCCGTTCACCTACCCCGCTGACTGGCTACAGGAGCGGCGGGACTGGAATGAGGCCTATTTCCTGCACGCCTTCTTGTCCGGGAATGCCGACTGGGAGATCCTCCTGTTTGCCTCCTGGCTATGGCATCAGCATGCGGATATGCTTCCCGCGCGCATCGCGGATGGTCCGTCAGGGTCGATCTGGCTGCGCAAGAAATAATGCGAAGCTACTTCACGCCGGACCCGGGCTCACCGACCTGTTCGGCTTCCTTGGTCCAGTAGGCGAGGGTGGTCAGGGTGTCCGGGTGCTCGGTGCCGAGGACCCGCTCGCGCACGGGCAGCAGCGCGGCGTACTGGTCCCGGGCGCCGGCCGGGTCCCCCGCTAACTTAGTCGTTCATCAAAAAGGGTTGACTGCGGAGCTATCGGGGTGCCCGGTCACCGCGATAGCTCCGGCCACGGGGATCGCAATGTCGCCGATCAAACCGGATGGCCTCAAATCGGCCGGCATGTCAGCGGGGCGGATAGCGACATGCGAAGTATGCTGCGGGCTAGATCGAGCCGCCGTTCCAGTATCGCTAGGAGGAGCCTGTATAGGGGGAGATGAGCTGAGGTGTCTTTCCGATACACTGCCGGGGGCCGCACGTACCAGGGGCCTGTCGCCTATATACGGATCCTTTTCACCCCGATCGGGCTTTTCATCGCGCTCTACATTGTGGTCGGTATCTTCTACAACACGGCACCTCCCCATTTGCCTGCGGTGGCATTCAGCGCGGCCGCGTTGCACAGCTGGATTCAGTACCTGATCTCGATCTTCCTCTGGCCGCTGAGCTTCTGGCATCCGCTGCTCTCGGTCAGTCAATGGCCGGCTGGATCGGCGCCCTGAAACACCGGCGCCCTGAGACGCTGCGCGTCTGACGGGTGACTGAGCAGATCAGGCTCCTTCGCGAGGCGCCGGGCCGGCCGCTAGCAACTGGCGGGCGGCCTGCACGTGCGGCCCGAGCGGGGCCAGGTGGGCGGTCAGGTCGTCGGCGGCGGCGTGCAGGTCCCCGTCGGTCACCGGCGGGAGCGCGTCGAGGATGAACAGCGCGGCGGTGGTGCCGTCGCTGAGCTGGGTGCGCCGGGCCTGGCGCCAGTTCCAGCGCCGGCACGTCACGCCCGCGTCGTCGCACCACACAACCTCACCGGGGTCAGGGTGCTCGGTCACCGCGCTGCCGTCGGCCACCGTGTCGAAGGGCTCCTGGCCGGTGGCGCGGATCAGCCGCGGCGGGCCGGTGTAGCGGGCCAGGTCCTCGCCGCCGAGCGGGATCTGGTGCAGCACCGAGACCGCGTTGTACAGGTCGGTGAGCCGGTTGACCCGGGGCAGCCCGGCGGGCGCCCGGCGCAGCAGCGCTTCCAGGCTGTTGCGGGTGCGCTGCGGCTTGGCCCCGAACGCCCGGTACGCCTCGCGCCACGCCGCCACGTGCGGGAGTTCCTCCACCGGCCGGTCGCGGAGCGCGTCGCGGGCCGCGGCTTCCGCCGCCTGGAGCAGCGCCTCGCTCGCCTGGTCGCCCGGGCCCGGGACGAGCCCGTCCACGGCCAGCAGCAGGGCACGGTAGCCGGGGCGCAGCGCGAAGACCGCGGCATCGACCCGGCCGCCCGCGAGGAACGCCTGAAGTTCGGCCGGGACCGATGATTTCGCCGGGCGGGCTGCGTCCATATCTGAGGACCATAAGCCGTGCCCGTGTCCGGACGCACCACGGAGGAAGATATGACCAAGAGCGCATTGCCGCCCATCGTCGACGCCGGCACCTGGCAGCGCCAGCTCGACGACCTGCGCGTACGGGAGAAGGCCGCGACCCGGGAACTCGACGCGATCGCGGCGCAGCGGCGCCGGATGCCGATGGTCAAGATGCCCGGTTACGTCCTGGACGGCGAGGAGGGACCGGTCCGGCTGGCCGACATCTTCGGCGGCAAGTCGCAGCTCATCGTCTACAACCACATGTGGTTCGCTGGCGAGGAGTGGCAGTGCCCGGGCTGCACCGGGTTCACCTCGCACTTCACCAGGCTGGAGTTCCTGGACAGCTACGACGCCCGGTTCGTCATCGTCACGCAGGGCCCGATCGGCGAGGCGCTCGCGTACAAGCGGCGCGTCGGGAACACGATGACCTGGTATTCGACGGCGAACAGCCCGTTCGGCGCCGACGTCGGCGCGCCGCCGGGCGGTGGGTTCGCGGTCAACGTGTTCTTGCGCGACGGCGATAACGTCTACCGCACCTGGCACACCAACGGCCGTGGCACCGAGCAGCTCAGTTACACGTTTGCGCTGATCGATCTGCTGCCCTACGGGCGGCAGGAGGAGTGGCAGGACTCGCCCGAGGGCTGGCCAAAACTGCCCACCTACAGCGGGTGGGGCACCGCGCAGGACGTCGCCGAGGCCTACGGCCCGGGCGCCTGAAGGTCAGGTAAGCGTGACGCTCAGCTGAGCGCGGCGGCTTCGGCCCCCGCGTCGTATTCGTAGATCCACCGCCGGTCGGCCAGCTGGCTCCCGGAGCTGTCGTAACCCGCGCCGTTGCGCCGGGAGCCGAGCTGGACGCGGGCCGTCCGGTCCCGCCGCAGTCGCTCGTAGGTGCCCAGCACCTGTGGCACGCCGGCTGAACTCGTGCTGCCGCCGAGCAGCGTGGCCAGGGCCACGGCGTCCTCGAACGCCTGGTTCACGCCCTGGCCCAGGTGCGGAAGCATCGGGTGCGCCGCGTCGCCGAGCAGCGTCAGCCGGCCGGTGCTCCACCGGGGGAGCGGCGCGCGGTCATACATGCCCCACTGGAACCCGCTGCCGCCCGGCCCGCTGATCGCGCCGATGATCTGCCCGATGGCCGGATCCCAGCCGGCGAAGTGCGCGGCCAGCGCGGCCGGGTCACCACGGGCCGACCACGACTCGCGGACCGGGGTGTCCGAGGACACGAATCCCACGTAGTTGAGCAGCCGCCCGGCCCGGACCGGGAACACCAGGAAGTGCCTGCCCTGGCCGACCCACATGGTCATCGTGCCGGCCGGGTAGCCCGTGCGGCTGGGCACCAGGCCGCGGTAGGCGACCACCCCGGAGAACACCGGTTCCGGCGCGGCGGTCACGAACCCCCGCAGCACCGAGTGGATGCCGTCCGCGCCGATCACCACGTCGGCCGTGGCGGTGGTCCCGTCGGCCAGGGCGATGGTGGCGCTACCGGCGTCCTGGCTGAATCCGGTGCACTTGGAGCCCGCGCGCACGGTGCCCGGCGGCAGCCGCCCGGCCAGCAGCGCGAGCAGGTCAGCCCGGTGGATGCCCACGTTCCCGCCGGCCCGGGCGAACTGGTCCGGCCCGTGGCTGGCCGGCCGCCCATCGCAGTGCAGCAGCCGCGTCGACACGTGCCGTGCGCCCGCTCCCGCGGCCTCCTCGCCGACGCCCAGCTGGGCCAGCATGCGCAGGCCGTTCGGCGCCAGCGACACGCCCGCGCCCACCTCGGTCAGCTGCTGCGCCTGTTCATAGACCTGGACGTCGATCCCGGCCTGGGTCAGGGCCAGCGCGGCGGCCATCCCGCCCAGGCCGCCGCCGACGACCACCGCCCGCAGCGCCACATCCATTCCTTTTCCCGAACGCCAGTAACCCCCCACTCAGGCTAGCCGCGGGACACGGACGCCTGCTGCCGCGCCAGGTGAGCCGCCGCGCTGCTCACTCGTTTCGCGCGACTTCGGGGCCGGTGATGCGGCGCAGCAGTGGGAACGTGGCCGCGATGACGCCGAGGGAAGCCACGATCCCGGCCGCGGTGAGCAGGTAGTAGGCGGCGCCCGGCGCCACCAGCGGGTGCTGCAGTTGCAGCACGGCGAGCATCGCCGCGGCGCCGAACCCGACGCCGATCGACACCGCGGCGATGGCCAGCAGCGGAACGGCGCCTTCCAGCGCGACGACCCGGCGCAGCATGGCCAGCCGGGCGCCGGTCAGCCGCAGCAGGCTGAACGGGCGCTTGCGGTCGGCCAGCCCGGCCGCGACCGCCGTGGCCAGGGTGCAGCCGGCGATCGGCAGGCTGGCCAGGATCACCACCTCCGCGAGTTGCGTGTAGGCGTTGGTGGCCGAGGTCAGCTGGGCCGTCACCTCGCCCAGCGTCAGTGGCGTGTTGAGGGCGGGATAGGGGTTCGCGTGCTCCAGCTGGGTCCTGGCCTGCTCGACCGCTGACTGGGATCCGTTGGTCGCGACGTCGATGCTGTCCAGGCCCCGGCCGCTCAGCTGGCGGGCGGGGACGTCCGCGGCCGGCCAGGTGATCGCGGCCAGGCTCTTGGCGGGCGGGGCCGAGTCCAGGGACTTGGGGAATGACACGACGGTTGCCCCGGCGGGGCAGCGGCCGAGGCCGGGGAACCGGTCCAGCTGGGCGCACAAAACCAGGCCGGCCGGCACCGGGCCAGTCTCCTGATAGGCCGACGGGAACCCCTTGACGCTCCCGCCGAGCAGCGCCCTGGGCAGGGTCGACCCGCCGTCCGCGCGGACGGTGAGCACGCTCTGGACGCCATGGATCCTGCTCAGCCGGGCCAGCAGCGGGGCCAGCGCCTGGGCTGACCCCGGGGCCGTCAGCGGTGAACGGCTGTTGGGAGCCGGCTGGTTTGAGTAGGGCGGCTGGCTGGCCAGGTCGTCCGCCAGGACGTTGCTGGCTGAGGCCCAGCCGACCGGGTGGTCTTCCTTGGCGTCCTGCGTGGTGATGGCCGCGACGGCCACGGTGGTGATGAACAGGGCCAGGACCAGGCCGCTGACCGCGCGGAACGCACCCCGCGGGTCGTCGCCCAGCCGGCGGGCGGCGATCAGCGTGCTGGGGCGGCTGGTCCGCCGGGCCATGATCCGCGCGCCGATCATCGTCAGCCACGGCCCGGCGATGACCAGGCCGGCCATGATCAGCAGGAAGCCGGGCACGTACGCCCTGGTCTGCGCGGCTGCGGTCACCGGGCGGCCGTGCACGACGAAGAACCCCAGCTCGGCCAGGCCAGCCAGCAGCGGGATGATCCGCCAGGCCCGCGGCGGCCTGGGGGTCACCCGGCGGGTAACGCCGAGCGGCGAAATCTGCACCCGCCGCAGCGCCAGCCGGGCCACCACGGCGGCGGCCACCGGCACGCCGATCGCGACGACCAGGATGTCGCGCAGGCTGAGCGACAGGTCGCTGGGGAAGAACGGCTGGCCGGTGAACGGGACGGTGGCGAGCGGGATCCGCAGCACGAAGAACAGGCCGAAGCCCGCGGCCACGCCGGCCATCGCGGCCACCGTGGACTCCACCGCCGCGATGACCGAGATCTGCCGCGGCCGCGCGCCAACCAGGCGCATCGCGGCGAACCGCTGTTCGCGGCGGGCGGCCGACAGCCGGGTCGCGGTGGCGATGAAGATGAGCACCGGAGTCAGCAGGGCCAGTGCCACCACCGAGAAGACGAGGTCGACGCCGCTGGCCCCGACTCCCTCGTCGGGCGGCGACGTGGGCAGGCCCTTGGGGTTCACCGCGTTCCCGCTCGGGAAGGCGGTCGCGATGGTTCTGACCGCGGTGGTGCCCGGCTGGTGGGCCAGTTGCGCGGGGGCGTGCCCGATGATGATGTACAGGTCGTCCGGGGACGGCAGGGCGGCGTGGCCGATGAGTCCCGCCTGGTGCCCGGGATAACGGTCCGCCAGTTGGCCCGCGGGGGTGCTGCGCAGCAGGCTGGCCAGCGCCGGGGAGGCGTAGTACTGGCCCGGCCCGGGGTCACGGGGGATGCCGGGTGGTACCGGCGACGTGGGGCCGGTGGCCGCCACGTCGACGCGGACGACCGTCCGGCCGCCGAAGTTGTCGCCGCTGATGCTCCACCACAGCGGGTCCGTGCCGGCTGGCGCGTGCCCGGCGGGTTCCTGCACGGTTCCGGTCCACAGCCACGCGTGCCGGAGGTTCTGCGCGTTGACCGCGTTGATCGCGGACAGCGCGGTCAGCAGCAGGCCGACGCCGAGGCCGACGGCCGCGGCCAGGATGAGCAGGCGGATGATGGCCTCGCGGCCGCCGCTGACCGTCATGCGCAGGCCGAGTCGGATCACTTCGCTGCCCCGGTGAGCGAAGTGACCTGGCCGTCGCGGACGATGACTTCGCGGTCGGCGTAGGCGGCGACCCGGGCGTCGTGAGTGACCAGGATGACGGTGGTGCCGTGGTCGTGGGCGGCGCGGGTCATCAGGCTCATGACGAGTTCGCCGGAGACCGAGTCGAGGGAGCCGGTGGGTTCGTCGGCGAACAGGATCTCGGGCTGGGCCACGAGGCCGCGGGCCAGCGCGACGCGCTGGGCCTGGCCGCCGGACAGTTCGCCGGAGCGGCGGTGCTCTAGTCCGTCGAGGCCGAGCCGGCCGAACCAGGGGCGGGCCTGGGCCAGGGCTGGTCTGCGGCGGGTGCCGGACAGCAGCAGGGGCAGCGCCACGTTCTCCTCGGCGGTCAGTTCGGGGACGAGCTGGCCGGATTGGAAGACGAACCCGAACCGGTCGCGGCGCAGGTCGCTGCGGCGGTTTTCGCCCAGGGTGTCGAGGCGCTGCCCATTGAACTGCACCTGCCCGGCGTCGGGGACCAGGATGCCGGCCAGGCAGTGCAGCAGGGTGGATTTGCCGGAGCCGCTGGGGCCCATGACGGCGAGGATCTCGCCTGGCTGGACGGCGAGGGTGGCGCCGCGCAGCGCCGGGGTCTGCCCGAAGGATTTGACGATGTCGCGGGCTTCGATGATGGCGGTCGCTGGTTCGGTGGCGGTCACTGGTTCACCGCCTGGGCCAGGACGTCGAGCCGGGCGGCGGTGTGGTCGATCCAGCGCAGGTCGGCTTCCAGGTGGTAGAGGCCGTGGTCGGCGAGCAGGGTGTCCATCAGGTCGCCGTGTTCTTTCAGGTCGGTGAGCTCCCGCATCCGCTGCAGATGGGCTGCGCGCTGGCGGTCCAGGTACTGGCTGGCCGGGCGGCCCAGCATGAGGGCCAGGACGACCTTGGCGAACAGGACGGTCTGCAGATGCGGTTCGGGCGAGATGGGCTCGGCCAGCCAGTGCTGCACGTCGGCGATGCCGGCTGGGGTGATCGTGTACCGCTTGCGGTCGGGGCCTTCGCCGTGTTCGGCCGGCCCGGCGATCGCTTTGCCGTCGCGGGACAGCCGGGACAGGGTCGCGTAGACCTGGCCGTAGGGCAGCGGCTTGCCGCGGCCGAAGTAGGTGTCGTAGTCGCGCTTGAGGTCATAGCCGTGGCTCGGCTCGCGCTCCAGCAGGCCCAGCAGGGTCAGGGGGACACTCATAC
>Ga0335074_10005621_pt1 | contig 17346 bp, 13 predicted proteins | sample Lox_Sample_23_FD_206715 | JGI IMG/M metagenome (GOLD analysis project Ga0335074, IMG submission 206715) | Soil microbial communities from Loxahatchee National Wildlife Refuge, Florida, United States - Lox_Sample_2.3 | ecosystem: Environmental > Terrestrial > Soil > Wetlands | place: USA... | reverse complement strand
TGGGCGAGGAACTCCTGACGACGTTCGCTGCCTCCCGCCGGGCGGAGATTGCGATGGCCGAGGGGCAGACGGCCGAGGCGGTCATCGCGCGCGCTCGGTGGCTGACGTAGTGCCCGCTGACAGCGGGCACGCGCTCTGCCTTATTGATCACCATGTTCACGGCGTCATGTCGGCTGAGCTGGATGAGGGCGGAGTCGAGGCGCTGCTCACCGAGTCCCCGGCTCATCCGCCGGCTGGCGTCCGGGCGTTCGACAGCCAGCTTGGGTTCGCGGTGCGCCGCTGGTGCTCGCCCGTCCTCGGCCTGGAGCCGCACGCGACGGCCGACGACTACCTCCGCCGTCGGCGCGAGCTCGGCAGCGCCGAGGTGAACCGTCGGCTTCTGACGGCAGCGCGGGTGCACGAGTGGCTGGTGGACACCGGGTTCCAGAGCGACGCGGTCAGCACGCCAGCAGAACTCGCCGGGCTGAGCGGCACGCCCGCGCGCGAGGTTGTCCGGCTGGAGTCGATCGCGGCGCAGGTGGGGGCGGCCGGCGGCAGCGCGGCCAGTTTCGGCGACGACTTCACGACCGCGATCCAGCAGGCCGCCGCCGGGGCGGTCGGCTTCAAGTCGATCGCCGCCTACCGCGGCGGCCTGGCGTTCGATCCCGCCCGACCTGGGCCGGCCGAGGTCGCGGCAGCTGCCGGAGCTTGGCTGAGATCGCTGGCGGGCGACGGCCCGGCTCGCGTGGAGGACCAGGTTCTCATCCGCCACGGACTCTGGTCCGCGCTCGACGCCGGCCGGCCACTTCAGCTGCACACCGGCTATGGCGACCCCGACTCCCGGCTGCACTGGTCCGATCCCGCGCACCTGCATGACTTCCTGCTGGCCAGTCAGCACACCGGCACCCCGGTCATGCTGCTGCACTGCTACCCCTACCACCGCCAGGCCGGCGCGATGGCGGCGCTGTTCCCGCACGTCTATATGGACGTCGGGGAGGCGCTCAACCACGTCGGCGCGCAGTCTGCAGTCGTTCTGGCCGAGGCGCTTGAGCTGACGCCGTTCGGCAAGATGCTCTACTCCTCCGATGCCTTCGGCCTTCCCGAGCTGCATTACCTCGGCGCCGTCGGGTTCCGGCGCGACATCGAGCGAGTCACTGGCCGGTTCGTGGCTGACGGTGACTGGTCCCCGGCCGATGCTCAGCGGGTCCGCGAGATGATCGGCTGGCAGAACGCCATGCGGGTCTACCAGCTGAGCGATCAGTGATCGCGGGTCCTGCCGACCGGCTGGCTGAGCTAGCCGCCCGGCTGCGCGGGCTGCTGGCCGCCGAGCTGCCAGCCGCAGTCGAGCTCCGCCGCGAACTGCACCGGCATCCGGAAGTCTCAGGCGACGAGGCCCGCACCGCTGAAGTGGTCGCGACCGCCATGGACGCTCGGGAGGCGCCAGCCGTTGCGGGCACGGGCCGGCTGATCAGGATCGGACCATCCCTCGGCCCTGCCGTCGGTGTCCGCGCCGAGCTCGACGCACTGCCAGTACCGGAGGAGACCGGCGTCGCCTGGGCATCCGTCAACGGCGCTATGCATGCCTGCGGCCACGACGTGCACCTCGCAGCGCTGACAGCAGTGGTCCGCGCTGCTCGAGGCGCCGAGCTGCCGGTGGCGCTCCTGGCAATACTGCAGCCGCGCGAGGAAGCCGGGCCATCGGGCGCGCTCGAGATCGCCGCGTCGCCCGGCTTCGCGGGCCACGACCCGGCGGCGGTCATCGGCGTGCACCTGCAGCATCAGCTGCGGGGCGGCACCGTCGCGGCGGCCGAAGGCACCATCAACGCCGCGACCGACGACTTCGAGATCACCGTGACCGGTCGTGGCGGGCACGCCGGCTACCCTCAGCTCGCCGCGGATCCGGTGCCCGCTCTCTGCCAGTGCGTCCTCACACTCCAGCAGCTCATCAGCCGCCGGATTGACCCGACGCACGCCGCAGTCCTGTCGGTGGGCATGCTGCACGCCGGGCACGCTCCCAATGTCATCCCGGCGACTGCCACGGCGCAGGGCACCATGCGCACCCTGGACGACCGCGACCGGGACTTCCTGCGGATCGCGGTCAGTGAAGTGGTGTCCGATACCTGCCGTGCGCACGGCTGCGCGGGCAGCGTGACCGTGATGCCGCACGAGCCCGCGCTGGTGAATCACGCGAAGCTGACGGCTGCCTGCCAGCCGCTGCTGCGCCAGGCGGGGTTCGCGGTTGATACCCAGTTTCGGTCCTGCGGCGCTGACGACTTCTCCTATTACGGCCGCCAGGTCCCGTCGGTCATGCTGTTCGTCGGCAGTGGCACGACGCAGACTCTGCATGACGCGCACTTCCTGCCGGCCGAGGACACGATCGGGCACGTCGCGAGGGCCATGCTGGCGGGCTATCTGGCCGCGCTGCAGTCAGGCCTGGTGCCAGCGCACACGTGAGCGCGTTGACGTTCACAGCGGTGAAAGGCTAGCGCCCCTGACGACCGAGATAATCGGCCAGCATAGGGGTCGCGAACTTGCCCGCCGGATCGTAAGCAGCGACCAGGGACCGGAAGTCGTCAAGTCGCGGGTAGCGGGCCGCGACTTCGGCCGGACTGAGCGTGAAGATCTTGCCCCAGTGCGGTCGGGGCGCGAAGGGCCGCAATGCTGCCTCGAGCCGGGCGAGAACCGGCACTACAGCGCGCAGGTCCGGAAGCCAGGTGAAGTGCAGGGCGGCGGTAGCTCGCTGATAGCACGGGCTGAGCCACAGCTCGTCGGCCGCCACTGTACGGACCTCCCACACCCGGAGGACCGGCGCCAGGTCGGCCCGAAGCGCTGCCACCACAGGCAGTGCCGCTGGCGCATCCGTGACCGCGATGAGGTACTCGGACTGCAGTTCCTCGCCGACGCTCGGCACGTACTCGGGCCGGAAGTGCGGCAGCCGTTCATGAGACGGGCCAGCCAGCCCCAGCTGTGGCGTGCTGCCTGAGGCGGGCATTCCCCTGACCGGGTGAAGGTCGCGGTCGGCGAGCCTGGTGCCGAGCCAGCCCGGCGGCGGCGGCTGCTGGCCGTCAGTCAGCTTGACCCACACCTGGCTGAAGTCAGGGCCACGGGCGCCGGTGCTACTGGTGTCGGCGCCCCGGAAGTCGCTGAACAAGCTGACGCTGTAGCCAGCGCTCATGACCTCGGCGAAATGCTCCGCTGCCACGTCTACGCGAAGACCGGTGTAGGCATACTGCCGCATCCCGAACGCCGGGACAGTGTCCAGCGTGAGCGCGGTGACGATCCCCGGCGCGCCGAGGCCGACGACAAGACCGGCCAGCTGATCAGGATCGTTCTCACGGCTGACGGTGACAAGGTCGCCATCCGCCCGCACCAGCTCGACGGCCGCGACCGCGGTGGCCAGGCTCCCGTTCGCTGAGCCCGATCCGTGCGTGCCAGTGGCGACCGCCCCGCCGACCGAGATGTGCGGCAGCGAGCCCAGGTTCTGCAGCGCGCGCCCGGCGGCCTGCAGCCGGGGCGCGATGTCGCTGTAGCGCAGGCCCGAGCTGACCGTGGCGGTGCCGGCCTGCTCGTTCACGTCGACGCGGCCGGGCAGGCCTGCGGCCGAGATGAGCAGGCCATCAGTGTCGGCAAGCGAACTGAAGGAGTGACCAGTGCCGACAGCGCGCAGCCGCGGCGTCTGACCTACGAGCTCCTGCAGTTCGCCTACGGAGCGCGGCATCAGCAAGCCGGTTGCGCGGAACTCGACGTTGCCGGCCCAGTTCCGCAGGCCGGCAGTGCGTGCGCCTGCGACTCGCGCGTGCTGCCCCGGCATGTTCCGCAGGCTAGCCTGGTCCGCCGTCGCTGCCCGAGGCGGGCGGCTGGCTCGCGGAGGCTGACCTCTGCCGCAGCTGCGCGCTGGTGCGGCGGTGGATCGGAGCCCGGCCAGCCGGCTGACTCGGCCGGGGTCCCGGCTGCAATGTCGGAACCGGTCGCGCGCGGCGGTGTCCGGCGGACAGCGTGAGCCGCTCGCCATGGTGGATGATCTCCAGGGGTTCGCCGTCGACGAGCAGGTACCGTGCCTCGTGGTGCGATATCTCGACCTGTAGCCGCCGCCCGCGGAATATGACCATGAACGCCAGGCGGGAGATTCCGTCCGGCAGCCGTGGCGCAAACCTCATGCTCCCACGCTCGTGCCGGAGGCCGCCGAAGCCCATGACCAGCGCAAGCCAGGCACCTGCCAGAGACGCGATGTGCACCCCGTCCCGCGTGTTGTGCTCGAGGTCAGCGAGATCTAGCAGTGCTGCCTCGCCCAGATAGTCGTAGGCGAGTTCGAGGTGACCTACCTCGGCGGCGATCACGGCCTGGATGCAGGCCGACAGTGAGGAGTCCCGCACCGTCAGAGCCTCGTAGAAGTCGAAGTTCCGCGCCATCTGCTCGGTCGTGAACTCGTCGGCGCAGGTCATCATTGCCATGACGAGATCGGCCTGCTTGACGACTTGCTTGCGGTACAGATCCAGATACGGATAGTGCAGCATGAGCGGGTAATTCTCCGGCGGCGTGGCAGCGAAGTCCCACACCTGATGCCGGGTGAAGTCGGCCGTCTGGGGATGCACTCCGAGCGCGTCGTCGAACGGAATGTGCATGGCTTCGGCGGCGTCCCGCCAGCTGGCTGCCTCCTCGGAGCCCACGCCCAGCTCCGCAGCGCGGTCCGGGTACTGCTTGGCCGCCGCCGCTGCATTGGCGAGATTGCGCTTCGCCAGCAGGTTGGTGTACACGTTGTCGTCCGCGATCGCGCTGTACTCGTCCGGCCCGGTCACGCCGTCGATGTGGAACTGACCGGAGCTGTCGTGATGCCCGACGGAGCGCCACAGCCGCGCCGTCTGCACGAGCAGGTCCATCCCCTGTCCGCTGGCGAAATTCTCGTCGTCCGTGGCATCCAGATAGCGGGTCACGGCCTCAGCGATGTCGGCGTTGATGTGCAGTGCCGCCGTGCCAGCCGGCCAGTAGCCGGAGGACTCCTTGCCGGCGATCGTCCGCCACGGAAACGCAGCGCCCGCGAAGCCGAGCTGCTTTGCGCGCTCAAGCGCCATCGGCATCGTGCTGTGCCGCCAGGACAGTGCGCTGACGGCAGCATCCGGCGCGGTCAGCGTCAGGACCGGCAGCACGTACGCCTCGGTGTCCCAGAACGTGTGCCCGTCGTACCCGGGGCCGGTGAGCCCCTTCGCCGGGATCGGCCGCTCTTCGCCGCGTGCGCCAGCCTGCAGGACGTGAAACAGCGCGAACCGCACGGCCTGCTGGATCTCGGTATCACCCTGGATCTCAACGTCGGCACGGCCCCAGAAGTCGTCCAGGTAGTCTCGCTGGTCCGCGAGCAGCTGCTGCCAGCCAGCCTGCCGTACCCCGCTTAGCGCTGCCCAGGCCTGATCCCGGATCGCCTCCAGGGACCGGACACCCGACCACGCGTAGGCGACGAACTTGATCAGCTGGAGCCGCTGCCCCGGCTCCAGCACCACGGACGCGGTCATCATGCCGCCGTCGTCCCAGACGCGCGTGTCCGTGGTGACCGGCACCGGCGCGTCGATCAGGTGGTCCATTGCCGCGCCGACCCGCAGCCCGCTGTGCTCGGTCTTGTGCACCAGGATCGTGGCGAGACCAGTTGCCCGCGTCGATTCAGACTGGAGCGGGTGCTCGAGCACCGCTGAGGACCGCGGGTCGCCATCGGAGGACGGCAGCTGCTCGTTCGTCAGCATTTCGGACTGCACCGAGATACGCCGCGATTCCTGTAGCGGTTCCACCTCGTAGCAGACGGCCGCGATGGCGCGGTGCGAGAACGACACAAGCCGGGTCGAGGTGACGCGGACCAGGCCGCCGACCGGCGACTCCCATTCCGCCTCGCGGCGAAGCGTCCCGGCCCGGAAGTCGAGCACCCGCTCATGTGAGATCAGCTTGCCGTAGCGGACGTCGAACGGCTCGTCGTCCACGAAAAGGCGGATTAGCTTGCCGTTGGTGACGTTGATAACCGTCTGGCCCGACTCCGGCCGGCCGTAGGCGCGCTCGGAAGCAGGCAGCGGCCGCAATGCGTAGACACCGTTCAGGTAGCTGCCCGGCAGCCCGTGCGGCTCTCCCTCGTCGAGGTTGCCGCGCCAGCCGACGTGACCGTTCGACAACGCAAACACGGACTCGGTCTGGGCCAGCATGTCCAGATCGAGCTCAGTCTCCCGGAGGGACCACGGCTCGACCGTGAAGGAATCCTGCTTGATCACGGCTGCTCCAGCAATTCAGCCAGATCCTGGACGACCACGCTGGCGCCATGGTCGCGGAGCGCGGCCGCCTGTCCGACCCTGTCGACACCTACCACGTAGCCGAACTTTCCGGCCCGGCCTGCCTCAACCCCCGCCAGGGCGTCCTCGAAGACCACGGACTCGGCCGGTGTCTGCCCGAGCGCTCGCGCGGCCGCCAGGAACGTATCCGGTGCTGGCTTGCCGCGCAGGTGCTCTTGCTGCGCAACGATGCCGTCGATCCGTTCCTCGAACAGGTCCTCGATATGAGCTGCGCGCAGAATGTCGCGGCAGTTCGCGCTCGACGAGACGACCGCGCGGCGCAGGCCCGCGGCCAGGACCGCGCGCACGTACCGGACCGAGCCGTCGTAGGCCTCCACGCCGTCTGATCTGATCTTCGCCAGCAGGATCTGGTTCTTGCGGTTGCTGAGGCCCCAGACGGTCGGTGCCCCGGCGGGATCGTCCGGAGTTCCCTCCGGCAGGCTGATCCCGCGCGACGCCAGGAAAGACCGGGTGCCGTCCTCGCGCGGTTTGCCGTCGACGTAGTCGTCGTAGTCGCGGACTGGGTCGAACGGGACGAACTGCCGGCCCGACTGCTGGGCGCGCTCGCTCAGAAAGTCGTCGAACATCTGTTTCCAGGCAGCGTCGTGGACGACGGCCGTCTTTGTCAGCACGCCGTCGAGGTCGAAGAGACAGCCGCGGATACCCTCTGGCAGGCCCAGCACCAGCCCAGCCTACGAGCCGATGGGTCGCGCTGCCGCGGCGGGCGCTGTGACTGGCCGGCCAGGCCGCGACGCGGCGGAGGAGAGCGGCCACAGCTTGCCGCGTTTCCTGCCAAATGCATTTGTTGCTGCAGCCGGCAAGCGGCGCGCCGTGCCGAGCGGGGAGGATGGTGAGCGCAGGCGCCCCTCGCGGACGGCGGGCGCCCGGACAGAGAGGTCAGCGAATGGCCGAGGAGATCCGGCTAAGCGCCGCTGTCATGTTCGTGCGCAATCTCAACCGGTCAGTGGCGTTCTATCAGGAGGTGATCGGGTTGCGGGTGACCGACACCAGCACGACTGCCGCGTTGCTCGCAGGCGGCGATGGCACGCAGCTAGTGCTACGGGCGACCGGCGAGAACTCGCCGCACCCCCTGGGCCAAGTCGGCATCCAGTACCTGGCGTGGATGGTGCCGAGCAAAGACGATCTCGACCATCGGGCTGACCTTCTGCGGCGGCGCGGCGGCTTTCAGGACACCCGGAGCGACTCCGGCGTCACGGTGGTCGAGGGCCGCGATCCCGACGACGTCGTCGTTATGCTCATCCACGCTGAAGGTGGCCGCGCGGGGATGCGCGAGCTCCCGGCCCGGATCTACGCCTGGTAGCGCCCCGAGCACCTGTACGGCGCTCGCCAGGCAGGCGGTCGCTCCCTGGGCAGCCGATGATAGGAGAATGCCGTTTCGCACTGCGTTCACTGAGTTCTTCGCGCTGCAGCACCCGGTAGCCCTGGCTCCGATGGGCGGAGCGTCCGGCGGCGCGCTCGCAGCCGCTGTGGCGAACGCCGGCGGCCTCGGCCTGATCGGCGGCGGACGTCAGGATCGGGAGTGGCTGGAGCGCGAGCTTGCTATCGCCGCCGCTGGCACGGATAAGGCGTGGGGCATCGGCTTCCAGACCTGGGCGACCGACGTCGCCACCGTCGAACGTGCGCTCAGCTACCGACCGAGCGCCGTGATGCTGTCCTTTGGGGACCCGCAGTCACTCGCTGCCGCCGTGCGTGCGGCGGGGGTACCGCTGATCGTCCAGGTGACGGACCTCGACGAGACGCGCCAGGCGGTCACGGCCGACGCTGACGTGATCGTCGCGCAGGGCACCGAAGCCGGCGGCCACGGTGGCGAGCGCGGCTGGTCCACGCTCCCGTTCGTGCCCGTCGTGGCGGACCTCGTAGCTCCCGTGCCGGTCCTAGCCGCCGGCGGCATCGCTGACGGGCGCGGCCTTGCGGCGGTCCTTGCCCTGGGCGCGGCAGGAGCGCTTGTCGGGACGCGGTTCCTGGTCGCTCTTGAGGCCCTGACGACGCCGTCGGCGGCGAAGGCGATCATCGAGGCGGGCGGCGAGGACACCGACCGCAGCCGGGTATCCGACGTCGCCCGCGGGTCATCGTGGCCGGCCCGGTATCCGCCGCGCACCGTGCGGAACTGGTTCTTCGACCAGTGGCGCGGGCGGGAGGCGGAGCTCGCCGCCGACGTCACGGCCCAGCAGGCTTACCGCGACGCCATCGCACGTGGCGAGATTCCGCCCGATCCGGTCTGGGCGAGTCAGGCCGTCGACCTCGTGACCGGGATGGCGCCTGCGGCGGACATCCTCGCCGGACTGAGCGCTGAAGCCCGATATGCACTGGACCGGATCGCTCCCTGATCTCGCTGACCACGCCGCCAGTCACAGGTAGACCGGCGGCCAGAGGTCGTGCTGCGCGGCGATCGGATCTCCTGCCCACTCGTGCATCGCCGCCAGATTGTCCTGCGCCGGGTACTTCGCGGCCGCGGGGCCGTCGGCAAATGCGCGCAGCACGTTCGCCGCCACCCGCCGGGCGAAGGCCGACGTGCGTGCCGTCTCGCCAAACTCCCCCCGCAGGCTGGACATCGACGCGACCCAGCGCATGGTGCCGGTGTTGAAGACCCCGGCGCCGCTGCGGTGGGTGTAATACGCCGAGTCGGCGTAGCTGTTCACTCCGCGGCAGGTCACCGGAGAGTGCGAGAGTACCTGGATCGGACGCTCCACCGGCCAGTCCGGATTCACCCGGTCGTACTCGATGCCGACCAGAGACGGCACGCGGGTACCCTTCTCGACGCCGGTGCCCGCGAAGGGCCAGGCATCAGGGGTGGCCACCACGTAGTCCGCATCCACCGGGTTCGACTCGTACAAGGTGCCGATGAGCGACGACTCGGGGTCCGGGTCGGGTGGCTCCCGCCAGTCGCTGGTGACCAGCGCGTTGTCCTTCCCGTACATCGGGTCCTGCAGATAGCTCGTCTTGTAGCAGACGACCAGCCGGGCCGAACCGAGTCTGGTCGGCTCGAGCCGGGTGCGCCGGAAGCAGCAGTTCGCCCCCATGAAGGCCAGGTTGACCCCGGCGTTCCTGGCCGCCGTGACGTGCGCGCGCTCAGGCGGCGACCAGTACTCGTCGTGGCCAAGCGAGAACAGGGCGCTGGCGCCGGTCAGCAGTGCCGGATCTTCCTCGATGTCGACGCTGCTGACGTAGGCAAGTGGCAAGCCAGTGCGCTCGGCCAGCGCGATGAACTTCCGCTCGTGCCACAGGAACATGTAGGCGCCGTTGGCGTCGAAGGGCCGGTCAAGGCTCACGGCCAGCGAGCGGTTGTCGTAGTCGGCGGCGCCACCCGGGCCGTTGTAGAGGTTATAGCCGCCCCACTGGTTGTAGGCCTGCCAGGTTGCCGTGCAGTTCTTGATGACGGTGCGGCTTTCGACGCTGGCAGACCGTACGGTCACCGGCACGTAGCGCTGCGCGCCGGCTTCCGAGTCCAGACGCAGGAGGTAGGAGCCGGCCGGCCAGTCGTCAGTGGGGATCTGCAGCGACGGGCCCCAGTTGGCCTCCACCGTGCGGGTGTCCTCGACGAGGCTGGCGGCCCGCTGCTGGTGACCGCGGACGGTGGCTGACTGCCAGAGCAGCCGGGCCAGGTCGCCGCGGTACCAGCCCATCCGGAAGGCGCTCACCCGGAACGATCGCGCTGTCGTCGAGGCGTAGAGCGTGATCGGGTCGCCGGCCAGCACGCTGGCCTGGCCGGCGTAGCCCAGCATGGCGTCGGGGGGACCGACGTGGCGAATCGCCCAGTGCGGATCGCCGGGGAGAGCGTTCTCGCCGACATGACGGCGGCCGGATTCGGCCGGGCGGTGGCTGGCGCCAGCGGCCGCGGGCTCGGCGGGCGAGCAGCCGGCAACGGCGGCCGTGAGGGACCCCGCGGCGGCGGCTGTCGCGGCCAGGCCGAGAACGCGCCGCCGAGACGGAGGTGGCGGTCCTCCGGGGGCTGCTGCCTCGGACGGGCCGGGATTGGGCTCGTGCGTCATCTCCGGCACTCTCCCCAGTGCGTGTCAGGCCAGTGCGGTCGGGCCAGTGCGGTCAGGTGCGTGACGTATCGGCGAACAGCACGGCTGAGCCCGGATCACCGGACCCGAGTACCTGCTCGTTCGGCCTCGGCGCGGTAGTGATCCCCGCGATGATGCCGCGGCGCAGCGCTGACCGCAGTGCGCCCCGGTCGGCGGAACCGGCGTACGTGCGCAGCCAGCGCCGCAGCGTCGACGCCGCGAACAGCAGGCGCTCTGGCACGGCCAGGCCGTCCGACCTGAACGTCCAGATCTTGTTCCGCACCTCGTAGTAGAAGCGGTCGCCGGTGGCTGTCTCGGTGCCACCGAACACGGCCGTCTTGTGCACGACCACACTGGCCGGGCAGGCGAGGCCGATCCGGCCGCGTAGCAGCCGGGTGGTGAAGTCGAAGTCGTCGTTCCACAGGAAGAAGTCCGCGCGGGGCAGCCCCGCGACCCGGCAGTCGGCTGCCCGGACCAGCAGCGACACGAAAGAGGCGGAGCGCACGGGCAGGCAGCCCACAGCCGCCGCGGCCTGGCGCCCCTTCCGGCCGGCGAATCGCCAGGGCCGGGGGGTGTTCATCGGATGATCGCGACCGTCGGTCCACACCACCCGGCTGGCCAGCAACGACGGCTGCCGACCGGAGTAGCGCGCGACGGCGGCGAGCAGCGCCGGGAGTGCGCCGGGCTCGGGCACGGTGTCATCGTCCATAAGCCAGAGCCAGTCAGCTCCGCCGGCCAGGGCCGCCGACATTCCGCAGGCGAAACCACCGGCGCCGCCATAGTTCTCCGGCAGTCTGACCAGCTGGACGTCCGCGAAGCGCTCGCGGACGGCGGCGGCGCTCCCGTCGGCCGATGCGTTGTCGATCACCACGACGAGGTCAGGCGGCCGTGTCTGCGCCCGGACGGCTGCCAGGGACTCGAGCAGCAGCTCGCGGCGGTTGTGGGTGACAATGACAGCCGCCACCCGCGGGGCCGCGCGGGTGGCGTCCGACGACTGGTCCGGCCTCATGCCTAGGACGACTTCCGGGTCCGCGACCGTTCCATAGCGCGCCAGGCGAAGACGCGCATCTGGCGTACCGACGAGTGGCGGCTGCTGAGCTCACGCACGGTGCGCTTGAGCCGCGGCGACGCGGCGACCGTCGACTCCAGGCGGCCGGCCAGCCCGCCCGTCCTGGGCTGTGGTTTCACCGCCGGGTACTCCTTGCGGTACTGATGCAGCACGAGCGCCGCGGCTGCTTCGACGGCGGCCTCCAGCAGATCCTCGGCGGGCTCGTCGGCCGGGCTGACCGCCTCGGCATCTGCGGGCGCCGGGATCAGTTCGTCGAGGTTCCCGGCGATGCCCACGCCCGAGCCGCGCAGGGCGTCCGCGAGGCCAGCCGCGTGCTCTGCCGCCCAGGCTCGCCGCGAGGCTGGCAGAATCAGCCGCTGCCCGGTCGGCCGGGCCGCCAGGACCTGATGCGCCAGCGTCTCCTTGACGTTCCACATGTAGTACCAGTCCGGGATCTCCGCCGGAAGCTGAGCGTTCAGCCGCCGCAGGAACTCGACTTCGGTCAGGCCGAGCGACGAGTTAGCGCGGGCCCGGCTGAGGTCGACGGAGCCCGGATCAACCTCCAGGAGCGACGCCAGCCGCTCCCACAGCAGGCCGGAGCCGGCGTTCTCGTGCGGCATGGTAATGAGGTGAACGTGCTCGCGAGGCACGAACTTCGCCCAGATGTCGAGGATCGCCAGCGTGTCGTGGACTCGCCAGAACCACCACTGGCGCCGGTCCGGGGACACGGACTCATGGTCGATCACGTCCCGCAGCCAGTCTTCCCAGCCGAGCGAATTACGGTGCTTGACGGTCTCCTGCCACTCGGCGGGCAGCAGGGTCGCAATGTCCCGGGCGGTGACGACGACGTGAACCTCGGCGGGCTGCAGCGAGCGAACTGCCCGCTCGGCCTGCTCCTCGTCGGCGGCGGCGAACAGCTCATGCGAGATAACGCTCGCACGTGGCGCCTGCCTGGCCTGACTTGCCAGGATCTCCCACTCACCCGTCCACGAGCCGGCCGGGTCTGAGGGCAGCTTCTGGATCCCGCGCAGGTCCTGACTGGCACGGAAGTGATCCTGCGGATGGTGCCCGGGAAGAACGACGCCCTGGCTCGCAAGCTCGCCGCGATTGCGCCACATCACCTGCTGCAGGAACGTCGTGCCCGTTTTCGGTTCACCCACGTGGAGGAACACCTGCGGGTGCTGGCGGACCTGCCGGGAGTGGTCTGCGGTCGTCGTCGGAGTTGTCTGCAGTTCGCTACGCGCCGCGGCGCGATCACTGACGGCGTGCACCACCTGGCCACCTTGCCTATGCGTGCCGGTGCGCGCCGCGCCGAGCCGACCTGGCTGACACGCCGCGCATCTGTCAGCCGCCACAGTAATCACGCGGATTGTCGGTATTGCCGCTGTCGAAGAACGTTCATGAAGTGGTCAACTCGTGTCCAGTCTGGGACCCACTGCTGCTTGCCGCGGCCCGGCTACTCTCGTTCGCTTAGCCGCCCCTTTCCCCTGGTCCCGCGGAGGTAATTACCTCGTGCACGAGCCGTTTGCGCTGCTCATGCCCGTATACGATGGCGACGACCCGGACCGGGTTCGCCGGGCACTCCGCAGCGCCGTCGATGACCAGACCGTGCGGCCGGACCAGGTCGTGATCGTGCGCGACGGGCCCGTGCGCGAGGAGCTCGCAGCGTGCCTGAATGACCTGCTGGCCAGCTGCCGCGTCCCGGCGACGTTCGTGGCGCTTGATCACAACGGCGGCCTCGGGCCTGCCCTCGACCGCGGGCTTGCCGCGAGCTGGTTCGACGTCGTCGCGCGGATGGACGCCGATGACGTGTCGGTGCCGCATCGGTTCGAGGTCCAGCTCCCGCTGATTGAGCAGGCCGACATCGTCGGGTCCGGACTGCTGGAGTTCGTGGCCGACACTGACGACGTGGTTGGTCAGCGCGTTCCCCCGCTGAGCCCGCGGCAGATCGCCCGCTACGCGCGGGTGCACGACCCGTTCAACCACCCGACGGTGATCTACCGCCGCGATGCCGTCCTCGCTGCGGGCGGCTACGGCGACCTGCCGCTCATGGAGGACTACGCGCTGTTCGCGCGCATGATCCATGGCGGTGCGCGCACCGCCAACGTGCCCGATCCGCTGGTCTACTACCGCGTCGGGCAGACGGCCTTCAAGCGCCGCGGCGGGTCCGCCCTCCTGCAGTCGGAGCTTCGCCTGCAGCACGAGTTCCGCCGTATCGGCTTCACCTCAGCTGCCGAGTACATCCGGAATGTCATAGTGCGCGGGGGCTACCGGATGGTCCCGTGGTGGCTGCGCCGCGCGGTCTACCGCCCGCTAGTCGCGGCCCTGTCGAAGAGGCACAATCTGGCGGGCGCCGAGCCGCCGCAGGCAGCCGTGCCGGACTGGGAGTTCGGCGAGGACTGGCGCCAGCCGGACATGTTCGCCGCCGGCCTGTGGGACGAGCCGGCCGTCCCAGCGCGCCAGTGAATGCCGACCTTGTCGTCGTCGGATCCGGCTTCTTCGGCCTGACGATCGCCGAGCGGTGCGCGGCCGACCTCGGCCTGCGCGTCCTGGTGATCGAGCGCCGGAGCCACCTAGGCGGCAACGCCTACAGCGAGGCGGAGCCTGCGACCGGCATCGAGGTTCACCGCTACGGCGCGCACTTGTTTCACACGTCGAACGAGCGCGTCTGGGCGTACGCGAACCAGTTCACCGAGTTCACCGGCTACCAGCACCGGGTGTTCTCGGCATTCGGCGGCCGGGTCTACCCGCTGCCCATCAACCTCGGGACGATCTGCGAGTTCTTCGGCCGGCTGATGTCACCGGACGAGGCCAGGGCGCTGGTCGCCGGGCAGTCGGCTGAGGTCGCGCCGGCCGCGGCTGCCAACCTGGAGCAGAAGGCCATCTCCCTCATCGGCCGCCCGCTCTACGAGGCCTTCATCCGCGGCTACACCGCGAAACAGTGGCAGACGGACCCGGCCAGCCTGCCCGCCGAGATCATCACCCGCCTGCCCGTGCGGTACACCTTCGATAACCGCTACTTCAGCGACACGTTCGAGGGCCTGCCGGTCGACGGCTACACCGCCTGGCTCGAGCGGATGGCCAGCAGCCCGAACATCGAGATCCGGCTCAGCACCGAGTTTGCCGACGTGCGCGCGGACGTCACCGGGCGCGTTCCGGTCGTGTACACCGGCCCGCTCGACGCCTACTTCGATTACGCCGCAGGCGACCTCGGCTGGCGGACGCTCGACTTCGAGCAGGAGGTTGTCGGAACCGGTGACTTCCAGGGCACGCCCGTCATGAACTACGCCGACGCGGACGTGCCCTTCACCCGCATTCTCGAGTTCCGTCATTTCCATCCCGAACGACTCTGGTATCCGGAGGACAAGACCGTGATCGTGCGCGAATACTCGCGCTTCGCCAGCCGCGGCGACGAGCCGTACTACCCGATCAACACCGCCGAGGACCGGGCGAAGCTGCTCACCTACCGCGAGCTGGCCAGCAAGGAGCCTGGCGTGCTGTTCGGCGGTCGCCTGGGCACCTACCAGTACCTCGACATGCACATGGCGATCGCCTCGGCGCTCAGCATGTACGACAACAAGCTGCGCCCGCACTTCGCCGAGGGCCAGCCGCTGACCGAGGAGGGCCGGTGGTGAGCGCGATGCCGGCTGCCGAGGGGCATTCTGCCGAGGGTCAGCCTGCGGAGGGAACGGCTGCCGAGCCGGGCCAGGACGTCCTGCGCGTGCTGCAGCGGGTTATCTTCCCGGTCGATGATCTCGACGTCGTCCCGCTCTACGTGGAGACGAACCTGGAGCGCGGCGCTGCGGAACTCGCCGCCGAGGTGCTGGCCGAAGCCAGGAGCGACACGTCGTTCAGCGTCCCGGTCGCCAACGCAGCGGTGGGCGAGATCCAGACCAGCGTACGGTTCGGACCCGACGTGCCGCCGCTGCCGTTCGAGGACGCAGGGCCGCGGAGGAGTGCACTGATCAGCGCCGGTCGCCGCGTTTCGTTCGGAACGTACTTCAATGCCTTCCCGGCGAGTTACTGGCGCCGCTGGACCAGTCTCCAGCACGTCACCCTGCGCATCCGGCTTGCCGGCGAGTCGACGGTCATCCTCTACCGGTCAACTGCGCGCGGCTTCAGCTACCCGATCGAGACGATCAGCATCCCGTCGGACGAGGTCACGTCGGTCGAGCGGACACTGCCGCTCGTGCCGTTCATTGACGGCGGGTGGTACTGGTTCGACATCATCGGCGGTCCGCACGGGACGACCCTCGTGGAAGCGGACTGGCTCGGCATCGCGCCGGATAAGCCGGCCGGCCGCGTCAGCCTCGGCATCACGACCTTCAACCAGCCGGACTTCATGCTGGAACAGCTGCGCGCACTCGGCGAGGCGACCGACGTCCATCCGCTGATCGACCGCATCTACGTGGTCGACCAGGGCAACGACAGGGTAACGAGGAAGCCGGGATTCGCGGACGCTACCAAGAATCTCGGCGACCGGGTACGCGTCCTCGAGCAGGGCAACATCGGCGGGTCAGGTGGCTTCGCCCGGGCCATGGACGAGACCGAGCAGGCCGGCGAGAGCACCTACGTCCTGGTCATGGACGACGACGTAAAGCTCGAGCCAGAAGGCATCCTGCGGGCTGCCACGTTCGCCGACCTGGCGCGCCGCCCGACGATCGTCGGCGGTCACATGTTCTCGCTCGTGGACCGCTCGCTGCTGCACGCGTTCGCCGAATCGATCGCGCCCTACAAATGGTGGTGGGGTCGGGCGCCGAACACCCGGTCGCGGCACGACTTCGGCCGCCGCAACCTGCGGAACACGCCGTGGCTGCACCGCCGTGCGGACGCGGACTACAACGGCTGGTGGATGTGCCTCATCCCGGTTCACGTCGTCAGGGAGATCGGCCTCGCACTCCCGGCGTTCATTAAGTGGGACGACGCGGAGTACGGCGTCCGCGCTCAGGCGCACAACTACCCCACGGTGTCGCTTCCCGGCGTTGCGGCCTGGCAGGTCCCCTGGGATGACAAGGACGACGCGCGGGACTGGCAGGCGTACTACCACCTGCGCAACCGGCTCGTCAGCGCGCTGCTGCACTCGAAGGAGCGTCATGGCGGCTCGCTGCTAACCGAGTCGATGGAACGCCAGCTCCAGGCGCTGCTCTCGATGCAGTACTCGACGGTCGAGTTGCGGCTGATGGCGATCGAGGACGTGCTCTCCGGACCTGGTCACCTGCACCGCGAGATCGCGACCAAGCTACCGGAGCTCCGGAAGGTCCGCGCCGAGTATGCCGACGGCATGCTGGCCACCGACCTGGAGGACTTCCCCAAGCCGCGGCGGCGGGCGCCGGACATGCTCAAGACGGAGACGACGCCGACGAACAGGCTGAACCTCGGGGCCAAGACGGCTGCAGGCGTGCTGCACCACCTCCGGCCGGTGCGCGCGGGTGCGCTCAAGCGACCGCAGCTTGAGCTTCCCTTCCAGGATGCGGCCTGGTGGGTACTTGCCCGGATGGACAGCGCGCTGGTGTCGACTGCCGAAGGCGGCAACGTCGCCTGGTACCGGCGGGATCCGCGGCTGTTCCGCTCCCTCGGCTGGCGCAGCTTCGTCCTCCACCGCCGCCTGCGGCGCAGATGGGCGGCGCTGTCCGCGGAGTACCGTGCCGCCGCGCCCGACTTCACCTCGCCGGAGCGCTGGCGGCAGACGTTCCGCGAGTCAGCCGAGCAGAGCGGCTCGTGAGCACGGCCCGCACCCGGCCTGCCCGGACGCAATCGACCGCGGCGGCGGCGGCGGGCGGCGCGAACGCCGAGCCGCGCGGTGAGGGGCCAGGTCCGGGCCGACCCGTTACCGCCGCAGCCGCCCGGATCGCGCCCGTGCTGCTCCCGGCCGTCGTCATGGTCGTGCTCGGGCTGTGGGGCCTGCGCCGCGACTCGGACATGGGAAACGACGAGGTCGCTACCCGCTGGGCCGCCGGCCTGAGCCTGCGGCACCTCGCCCATCTGCTGCGTC
>Ga0335074_10005620_pt1 | contig 17350 bp, 17 predicted proteins | sample Lox_Sample_23_FD_206715 | JGI IMG/M metagenome (GOLD analysis project Ga0335074, IMG submission 206715) | Soil microbial communities from Loxahatchee National Wildlife Refuge, Florida, United States - Lox_Sample_2.3 | ecosystem: Environmental > Terrestrial > Soil > Wetlands | place: USA... | reverse complement strand
GCGAAGCCCCTTGTTCCCCCTGAACCCCACCGCTCTCGCGGCCCCGGGAAGCGCGAGACGCTTCCTCGCAGCACTCAGCAACGGAGCCGCTCAATGATTACGTTTCCAATCTCCGCCGATACCGCCCCCCGCAGCCATCGCCCGAACGAAAACTCCGAGCACTACGCCCAGCGCCTCGCCCGCGCCCGCCTGAAGAAGTCTGAGCGCAACGAAATTACCGCGATCTACTTGCGCCTCGACACCGAGCGTGCCGCCATCGGCAAAGGCCCTGCCGAGCGCGCCCCCTGGTCCCCCGCCGATATTCTCGAATGGCAGGACCTCACCCCCGCCGAGCGCTATCTCGACCTCAAAGGCTATGCCAACGCCTCGGATCGCATCACCGCGCTCGCGGCACCCCGCCTCGCCATCGCTGCGTGACCTCACCGAAGGGCGGCACCAGCGTCGCCCTTCGTTCACCAATCCCACTGACCGGCAAACCGAAGCAGGCGGAGGGCGTCCGCGCCTCGCCCCTCGGACGTGAGCGCGGCAACGCAACGGCAGTGTTGCCGGCTTCGAGCAGGAGTAAATCATCGTGCAGATAACTGTCACGAAAGGCAATGCGCACGGAACGCTCGCACTCGATGCCAACGAGAAGCGCGCGGTGCTCGCACACAACGTCCACATCGCGGACTTCATCATCGACCGCGTCCTCCGGCTCGGCATTGTGCGCATGCCAACAGCGGCTGAGGCCGCCAACAACGGCACATATCCCGCCATCGCGATGCCGCGCGTGTTCAACAAGCGAGAACTCGTGCGTCAGCCGCGTGGCTCGCGCTACATCGGACGACCAAGCCCGCTCGGGAACCGTTTCGAGATCGGCAAACACGGAAATCGTCGGAAAGTCATCGAGGACTACATAGACGATCTCGCCGAGAGCCCGGATTTGCTCGCGCGCATCAGGACACTCCAAGGTGAGGACCTGATCTGCTGGTGTGATCCTTTGCCCTGCCACGGACACGCGGTCCTTCTGCTCGCTAACTGGCCGCTCCTTCGTGGCGAGAGGCTGCACCCGTAAGGCCAACGGCAAGATACGCGCACAGCGTCATCAAGATGGCGCAGTGCGCAACTCTATCCGCCGCTGGCCCGACATGGCCGCCGAGCGGCCGCGCGTACTATCCGCCGGGCTCTCGCCCAGGCCCCAGCTCTCCACAACCTGATATCCAACCCCGATGCGTCGTTCCGCGGTTGCCCGTCGCGCCAGCGCGCGTCGCAACAGTCGCATCGCCTCGGCCTCCCCATCCACCGTCCGCTGAAGCGTGCGACCCTTCGTCCCCAACCGACCGAACAACACGGTGAAGGTGAGGTCCCCAAGCAGATCGGTCCCGACCTCGCAGCGCCAGCCCCGGAGGACATTCCGGGCACGGTCCACTGCGCGCATCTCTATCACTCGCTCCGCCAGCATTGTCGTCCTTCGCCGCTATCGCAGCGGAAGACTCGCACAAATCAAAGCAAAAGTACAAGGCCAAGTTATCGCGTGACGCCGGTTTCTTTCATACACGTAGGAATTCACCCCGTTCCTTTGCGCGCTTCGTGCACGCAACCTGTGCCATATGCCGCTCACGCTTCGCGGCACTGCTGACGCTGGCGGCGACGAGTTTTGACCAGGACTCCGCCAAGTCAACCGCCGAGTCTGCCTGCGTGCCGAGCACGTTCGGCAGCATCTTCAGTGGAACGATGTCGCCGGCTATCTCCCGCGAAAACAGCCCGGACCCGGCACTCACCACGTAGCCGTGCACAGGTACTCGATCATCGTCCAGAAATCGCGCGACCGCATCGACATGCCGCTGGTTCTGCCGAACCGCATTCACAATCCGAACGACCCGTCCGTTGACGTTTTGGTTCCAGACCGACGAATCCTGACCAGCACTGATGAACCCTGAGAGCGTTTTCACTTCCAGCACCACGATCGCATTACTCGTCCGAACGATGTGGTCGATCTCGACCGTGCGGCCATCGACCTCGATGATCACGTTGCGCAGCACAGGCCATCCCGTCGGCTCCAGGACCCCAGTCACCAGGCCCTCACCGAGCCTGCCGATGGCCAGCGACCGCAGCTCCCGGTCTGCCGCGTTCCCGCTTGGCTGAACCAGGCTCTTTGGACGTCCGCGGCCACTTCGTTGAATCAACGCGATCGCAACTGCGACAAGCAGAACCAACGCAATAAGCCACGGATTGCGCGGGCCAGACAGGTCGATGTTCGTCATACACTATGGCCTCCCTTCCCAGTCCGATGCTGCCGCGTCCGCTCTCCGTTCCGGCGAGGCCTGGCGAACTCTCCTGTCCGGGTCGCTGCGAATAGAGCCAGCTGTCTTCAACGCCGCCGTCCAGGGAATGCACTCACCTTGCGATCTCCGACTATGCAGCCAGGGGGAGGTCGCGGTGGTTCAATCCGCCGGTGGTACCGCGCTTCGCCTGGACGTGGGACGCCAACTGCAGCAAGCGGTGACCGCGCTCGCCACGGCCGCGCTCGCCGTCTTGCGGACGAGGACGCAACCGCGATGGAAATCATTCGGCCAGCGACAGTGCAGAACGCGGTCGTGGCGCGATTTCCCCGAACCACCAGACTATCCCGCCGTGGTGAACCCGTATCGACCGTTTGACAGCACCGCTGGATGACAAACCGCGGCCGGATCGCTGAGACTGTGCCACTTGGTCAACAGATTGACGTCGATCCACGCCCTCTGACCGTTCGGCCGGATAATCTCCGTTCGGCCGTTCACCGGCCGGAGAGGATCGGGCACAATGATCACCCCACCACCAGTGCCAACCTGCTGCGCAGATGTCGGACCGGCATATACCGGTGCCGGGGGCGCAAGAGCACCCTGCGGTCCGTACGTCGATGCCAACGCCATACACTGCCATCCAGGCAGTGTGCGAACCACCTCAACGGGTCTAAGACCCTGAGCGTAAGCCACTCCGGCAACCGTGCACAGGACTGACGCTCCGAAAAGGACGCTTTTCATCTCTATCATCTCCTATGAGGATAGAACCGACTGGGCAGCAGCGTTCCCGACCCTGGAAGCAACTGAAGCCTGCCACTGACCAACTGTTTCACCGGGCGTGATGCCGTTCGCAGTCAACTGTGCCGCCGTATACATCGGTAGCGCGGATGACATGGGCTCCGACGATGGTGCTGTCGCGATGTTCAGACCTCCCTGTGGTCCGAAATTATAATACCCTCGAACATCTAACACAGAGGGACTGGAAACACCGTTGTTCTGGAGATACTGGGCGCCCTGCAACAGATACTCCGACGCCGCGATCGATTCCGACGCGGGGTCCATTTGTCCCGCAGAACCTTGCACGACCTGGCTCGCAAGACTCGGATTCTGCGCCACCGCCGCCTGGATCATTGCGTTATACGTCGATGCCGTCATCTGGAACGCGCCGGCGACACTTCCTGATCCGCCGACATTCTGACACCCGCTCTCGACGATGCATGTGGCAGCAAGGGCTGATGCGTTCACGCCGAGAGCCTGCGCATTGGCCGCCGCCTGCGCGCCCCAAGATTGGCCCATCATCGTGCCCAAGGCCGTGCTGTCACCAGCGGATGCACCACCAGTCCCGCCTCCGGCACCCCCGGTACCATCAGTTCCATCGTCAGACGGAAACTGGCTGGGCGTGCCGAGCGGAATCGTCAGTGCCGGCACTCCCGGTTCGCTCGCGTAGGGAATGACCTGCTGCGGCGCGCCGTTCAACGTTGCCGCCTGCTGCGCGAACGCGACGCCGAACGACGCCAGTGCCAATCTCGCGCTGATCACGGTCGCTCCGACCAACGCCAGCTTGGACGCTCCAGCGCGACGATGAACCGGTCTCATAAGGCCTCCGTCTCGAAGGCCCTCACCTTCACCGATGCTCTTGCGAACAGGCGCATCATTGGCCGGCCTGCCTCGCCGCGCCGATCAGCGCCGTCATGTCGCAGTAGACTTGCCCATGCGATGCGATGGGCTGCGACAGGCACCGGTCGGCGAAACCCACTTCGCCCTGGTCCGCCCACGCGCGGAGACCGTAACCCGCCAGGAAGATCCCCAGCACCACGATCCCGACCAGCGCGTATCGACGCCTCAGCCTGTCCCTGTTCCAACGCTGCTCGCGGAGCACCAGCACGTTCCGCATGTTTTCAGCGAACAGCGGCAGCGTCTCTTTGATCATCCGCACGACCAGGCTCTCCTTCTCGGCCTGAGCCAGCACCTGAGCTGTCCGAGCTTGCGCCAGCGCCGTATTCGCCGCCTGCGCCAGTTCACGCGCCTGCTGGTATTCCGTCCGCGCAATCTCCTGGCCCTTGTGCGCGATCTCGCGAAACTCTGCCTTCGCTCCCTCGCTGACCTCACCGACAGCCCGGATTGCCGCAATCAGAGCGCTGACAAACCGCCCCTCCATCAGGTCGGAGCGAATGCCCCAGTCACGCGCCGCCCGCTCCACCTGAGCCAACGCCACATGCAGATCGGCAGGCACCGCCCCGCCGCTCGCGGCGCCCACGTCGAGCGAGTCCAGCGCCGGTTCACCGGCGACCTGGCTCACCCCTTTCGCTGTTGCCACCGGTTCCGCAGATCGGGCGCTTGACGGTCGCTCCTCATCGGGACGGAGAGGGACTTCGGCCACCGGCGCCAGGCCCTCAGCGCCCGCTACCCCCTCGGCAGTATCGCCCGACAATGACGCGGCATCGCTCGCGGCAGCCGCCGACCCTCTCGGCGCATCGCCGACCGACCGCTCAGTGTCGCCCTTCGGCTCCGGCTCTTCGGCTCGCGGTGCCCGGGTTCGCGTCGGGACAGGTCCGGCACTCGTGGTTCCGTGAGTCACGGCCGCCGTCGGATCGATCACAGTTGATCGGGGCGACCCACCATCCTCCGAACCAAGGTCCAAAATCGCTTGGCCCTCAGTCGCGTGCCGCACGTCGGCCATCAGGCTCGTGCCTTGTCCTTGGTCGACTCGACCACGGCCTTCGGCGGCAGGGGGAGCCACTCCGGCGGGAACTTGCCGAAAAAAGCCGGTATCTTTTTGATCCACCACTCGCGGACCCGAGCCGGGTCAAGCAAAGACATCGGCTGCTGCCCGGGTTTCACATTCCCGATCGCGGCGTCTGCGAAGCTCAATCCTCGGTCGGTCACCTCGGACATGCAACCGAGCGACGGCATCATCACGACCTTGGCCCCGCGGTCGATCGCCGCCTTTACCGCGGCACTCCGCATGACCGGTGTGAAGGCCGCATCAGCGGACCGACCCGACAGCACCAGCCCGGCATTGAGGACAACAACCGTCGCCCTGGGCATGAACGTGCCGGATGCCGCGAATTGATCCAGGTAGTCCAGGTCGGCCTGTTCGGGTCCGATCACGAACAGCCCGACCACCTCGACGCCTCGCTCATCCAACGCGTCCAGCAGCGGCACATCCTCTACCAGCGACGAAAATCCGGTCCACCCGCCGCCAGCATCGAGCACGGCGTGATGCCGCCGGCCAACCTGGTCAGCGAGCTTGTGCTCAATCCACATCCGGCTGTCCGCCAGCCCGCCAGGTGGCGGACTCGCCGCGTCACCGAAAAACGTCGAGAGCGAATGCGTCCGGTTCTGCTGGTCGGCGTTCCAGACCTCGATGTGGCTCCCCAATGCCCGGAAATACTGAACAGCGGCATTGAGCAGCGTGGTCTTTCCGACACGCTGCCGCCCCGACGCCACCCACAGCAGCGGTCGCTGCTGCACCTTGCCCACGTGACCGTCCGGCATCACCCATCCTCCTCGATTGTGACGCCGGGACCATGAGGCAGCACCGTGCGAATAGCCGCACACCTACCCTCCGCCGAACCGGAACCGCTCCGCGTCGTACTCCTTGAGCATCGCCATTGCCCGATCGAGTTCGGCCTGCCCCTCCGCGGTCATCGGCTTTTCCTCACCCCTGTCGAGCATGACCCGAGAGGGGTACTGCGGTCGTGCCATTGCCCCTGGCGCCGACGACGAAAACACCGGCGGCGGCGGAACCACCACCGCCGGACGCCAGTCCTTCGGCAGCCGCGACGGCATGAGGCGCCCCGAGCGCTCGGGCTGCCGATCCACATCGCGGCACACTCGCTGCCAGATGTTGCAGACGTTGTTCAGCGACACCTTCCCGGCCAGCCCCGCGGCAGCCAGGTCCTCCCGAAGATCCGCGAGCAGGCCCGCCCAGGGCCGTTCTTCGCCGATCCGGAGGGTCTTGATCTGCTCATGGTGAACCCTCAGCCACGAGTAGATCGCGCCTCTTCCGCTATACGAGGCCAGCTTCCGGCGTCGAACAAGTCTGGTTCGCTTCGTGTCCATGCTTCCGATCATCGGGCATGGCGTCCCGAATGGCGGTGACCCTGCGCGCCGCCGGCAATTGTGTCCCGCAGACGCGCTCCCCGCCGAATGATCCCCGGGTCTGTCGTTGGGCAACGTCGCGGCGACCTAACCCCGCCTTCAACACCATGCTCCGCACGGTGGAGGACATCGACCACAACCCGTCCTGGTCGTACTGGCCGCGCGTCTGAAGTAGGCCCGCCCCAGGACGCGCCTTGCAGCAGTCGCCCCGCCCCCTCACGGGCCTGGGTCCGGCCCCGCCCTGGGGGGACACGAGGCCCGTTGGCACACCGTCCGGGGGGAAGCGCTCGGCCTGCTGTTCCTCCATTGTACAGCCGGGCAAGGTCGCGCGGTTCAACCCCGCCTGCGGCGCCGCGCTGCGCGCGGTCGAGGCACGCCAGCTACAGCAGGTCCGGGCCGCGCCGGTCGCAGGCCTGAAGAAGGCCCGCGCTCGTCGCAACCCGAACCCGCCCGCTCGCGCACCACGAGGGTTGAGCCGTCACGAAGCCCGGCTGTCCCGCTGCTCATCAGCAATCGGGCTGATGCAGCAAGGGAACTTTCGCAATGACGAAACTCGATAACGGCACCGTCGCGACGGACCTCGACGCCCACGACGACAACGCGGCTCTGGCAACGCAGGGCTACACAATCCGCCACATCGAGACCTGGCACGACGTCGGAGAGACCTGCATCATCTGGGATGCGCCCGAAATTACCGAAGGCGATCTGCCCTATTAGGGGCGACGCCACGGGGCCGGCCCGCGAGGGTCGGCCCTTTTCGCCTGTACTCTTCGTCAGCGCCTGGTGCGCAACCCGCACATCGTGCGCCCTCCGGGCATCCACGCCACACGACGGAGCAGCGCCCTGACGCGGCCCCTCGAGGTCGCGAAGCCTTGCGGCGTGCTGTTCGCCCCGAGGCGCCGCAATGTGCATGCGTCTCGCCCCCCGCATCTTACCGGCTGTCGCCGATCCCTAACCTCTGCGCCCGCCCGGCTCACGCCGGCCCCACGACCTGCTCACGCCTTGCACACGGGACACACACGCGAGTTGGGGCCTTATGGACCAATGCACCATTGGTGCGGAGCGAGTGGGCTTCCGGGAGATAACGGCAGCGTGAGATTGCGACTGTCGTTGGTTCTTAGCAACGGATAATCGGCGTTCGACCGGGATGCGTCTGTTCGCGGAGACTCGTGCCAGGCTTCCGATCCCCTATCGGAGGTCTCGAATGAAACAGGAACATCAATCCAAACAGGGAACCAGGACGAACGGGCAGGCCGCAGCAGAGCTCGAGACGAGTCAGGAAATCCCGCCACCGAATCAAGCAAGCTGCAAAAATGACGCCGGTGCCGAATCGACTCAGCCCGCGATCCTGCGTCACAGCTTCGAGGGGCAGGGAGTTCGGTCCTTGGAGATCGACGGACTAATTTGGTTCGTCGCCGCGGACGTGTGCAGGGCTTTGAAACTGAGGCCCCACAAGGGCTCGTTTGCCGCGCACCTCGACAAACTGGACGCGGACGAGAAGCGGCAAATCAGTCGCGACGCCGTCCTCAAGGCTACCCCCGGGTTGAACATGGGGGTGCTTACAGAGGGTTTGCGCCGGATCCACGCCCAGGCGGTCCACGCCGACGACGCGCTTGCGCTCGACCGGGATCCACTTTGCTGGGTCATATCGGAGAGCGGGCTTTATACGGTGGTACTCCGCAGCCGGGATGCAACCACGCCCGGTACACTATCCTACCGCTTCCGTCGGTGGGTGACGGCCGACATCCTCCCGTCAATACGCAGAACCGGACGATACGAACACCCCGCGGGCGCAGCCGAGCGGGCGCCGGCAGCTTTCGATCGGCCAGGCCGCTACGTCACCTTGGTAAACGTCGAGCGCCAAGCACGAACCTACTACAGCCCATATGCGATGATCGTTGATGACGCCGCGGAAATCGATGTCCGCACGCTCGCCTACTCGATCAAACTCATCGAAGGGCTCTGGGACAAAGTCCAAACGCTCCGGGCGGCCGGGATAGACACCACGGCAGGCTTCGCCTTGACCCGGCTGGCGGAGGCGATCCGCTCCAGCAGCGAGACGGCCAGCCACTTCCTCGCGTGCTTTGAGGATCGCCTGCGCCGGGACGCGAAGCCCAACTGACGGGTCGCCAAGTCATTCGTCCGTTCGCACCGCCCTGCCACAGCCTCCCGTCGAACAGGAGGTCGACATGGCAGGAACCAACCCAACATCCTCAGCGATCGAGGCGGATGAACCGGAGAACGCGCTCGCCCAGACCGTGGCGCTGATCCAGGCCGACACACACGAGACCCTCGAGTTGGTCAGGTCGCTGGTCCAGCTCCTGCTGCCGAAAACCGAGCCGAAACAAGGCCCGACGCTGGAGGAGTTGATCGCCGCCGTCGTCGCGCTTTTGCGCGACCAGATGGTCTTGCTACGCCAGATGCAGGCTGACATCGGCGTAGCGCTGGATCGGCTTCCGGAACCGGCCATGAACGGGGAGGGGGCCGGCTTCCGGCGAGGAATGCCGAACGGCACCCACCGGGCATGATGAACTTTCGCAAGATCGCGGCGGCGTCCAAGGGCCGGCTGCTGCTGCGATACTTCACCGAGAACACACCCGAACCCATCCACTCAGCCGGCGTCAGCGCCGACGGCCGCCAGCTCGAGACGGGCGGCCGCCTCGTCTCCTACTACACCGGCCGCGACAGCCGGGCGACCTGGCGGCCCGATATGCCGGCGATCTTCGCGAAAGCCATCGGTGTGGATCCTCGCTACATGCCGCGCGACGCCGAGATGATCCGCCTGTTCGAGGCGAAGCGCGCCGACACCGGCGAGGCCTGGCCCGGCCAGCAACGCAAACTCTCAGGCTTCGACCTGGTGTTCAGCCCGCACAAATCCGTCAGCCTCGCCGCCGAGTTCGCGCCAACCCCAGCAGAGAGCGCCGCCTACTGGAACGCCGTCGATCGCGCAGCGGACCTTACCATGCGCTACGTGGCCCAAGTTCTTGGCTGGGCGCGCAAGGGCCACGGCGGCGAGGACGGCGCCGACCCGGGGGCCGTCGGCTGGATCAGCTTCCGCCACAGCACCGCGCGGCCGACACTGGCGGTCCAGGATGGAGAAGCGGGCCAGACCTACATATTCGATGCGCCTGTCGCCGGTGACCCGCACGTCCACATCCACAATTTCCTGATGAATCTGGTGGTGACCGCTGATGGCCGCGCCGGCTCCCTCGACTCGCGCCGGCTGAGCGATGCCAGGGTCAAAGAGTTTGGTGCCTATTTTCAGGCGATGCTGGCTCAGGAACTGCGCGCGCTCGGCGTGCGCGTTGCCTATGACGCGACCGAGCAGGCGATCGTCATCCCGGCCATCCCGGATCACGTCGTCCAGGCTTTCAGCAAACGGGATCGCCAGATCCTCCACAAGGCCAAACGGTTCGCCGAAGGGCAGGGGCTGAACTGGGATGAACTCTCCGCCGACAGCAAGCTCGGCATCATCGAGGAAGCGAGCGCCGAGGGGCGTCTCGGCAAGATCAAGGCCGATGAGAAGCGTCTCTGGCGCGAGCAGGCCGAGGCCCTCGGCTGGGAACACACGACCGCGATGGAGGACGCGGTCTACTCAACGCTCAGCAAAACTGAGCGGCACGAGCGCGCCTATGAATTCGCTGCTCGCCACCTCGAGGTGGAGTTCCATACCGCCGCGGTCATCGACCACGAAAAGCTTGGGATGTACGCCGCCCGAGGCCTGATCGGCACCGGCCTCGACGGCCCCGATGACATCGCCAAGGTCGTCGAGTTGCTGGAAACGCGCGGCCTTCGGATCAAGGGCGAACACGTCGCCCTGGTGGTCGGCATGTCCGACCAGAAAGTCCGCGTCACCAACACGGCGCAAATTCGCATCGAGGAATCGCTCGCCGCACTGGCCCACCGGAGCGCCCGGGACCACTCGGGATCGCTCTCCGTCGCGGCAATCCGGAATGCCATGCGGCAGTCCGGCGTTGCGTTCTCCAGGGAGCAACAGGCGGCCATCCACGCGCTTGGCGGAGGAGGAGCGCTGACCCTGCTAACCGGCGTCGCCGGCGCCGGCAAGACGACACTGCTGGAGCCCCTGGTGGATGCCTGGCGTTCGGACCGCCGCTTCAGCGAGCACGGCCGGGAAGTCGTGGGCGCGGCGATGGCCTGGCGCCAGGCGGACGCCCTGCGGGAGGCAGGCATCGGCCGCACCTACGCCATATCAGCCTTGCTCGCCGACATCGAAAGCGGCGCGTTCCAACCAACCCGCAATACCGTCCTGGTCATCGACGAGGCCAGCCAGGTCGGCCCCAGGCCCCTGCTGAAACTGCTGGAGGTGCAAGCCCGGACCGGAATGACGGTCAAGATGCTGGGCGATCGCGAGCAAGCCCAGTCGATCGAAGCTGGCGACAGCATCGAGATCCTTCGTCGCGCCCTTCCCCCGGAAGCCCTGCCCGAACTGCTGACCACCGTCCGTCAGGCGGCCAAACGCGCCCGAGAGATCGCGGCGCTGTTCCGGGAAGGGGAGGCGGCGACCGCGCTCGCCATGAAACGCGCGGACGGCCACGCCATGCTCGCGGGCGGCGACCGCGACCAGATCGTCGCGCAGATCGCCGACCTCTACATCGCCCGCCGCGACATCTTGCTGGCCTCGGGGTCGCGGCGCGGCATCACTGTCAGCGCGCCGACCAATGACGATGTTGCGGAAATCAGCCAGGCCATTCGAGTACGGCTCAAGGCCCGCGGTGAAATCGCCAAGGACGAGACCCTGCATCCCGCCGTCGATCAGCGGGGCCGCGAATACGATCTCGCACTCGCTGTCGGAGACCGCGTCCGCCTGTTCCGCCGCACCTGGGGCAGAATCAACGGCAAGGAACAGCAGGTCGGCAACAACGGCGATGTCATCGAGATCCTCGGGACATCTGCCGAGGGACTGCGCATCCGCACCAAGGCCGGCGATACCGCCGATGTCGAATGGCGCCGCCTGGCAGCCGACCAGGCTGGAGGGCCGACATCGCGAGCCGGGCAGGGCGACGTAGTCCGACCGGTAGAGGCCCCGACGGGCCGGCTGCTACTGGGCTTCGGCCACGCGCTGACGATCGACGCGGCCCAAGGCATCACCTCGGACGAGCACATCGATGCGCTGCCCCGCGGCACCGCCGGCGTGACCGGGTTCACCAGCTATGTCGCAGAAAGCCGCAGCCGCGGCACCACCTGGACCGTCATTGCCGAGGGGGCGCTCTACGAGGCGGAGCGGCACAGTCGGGCCCTCGGCGACATCACGCCGATCAGCACAGAGGATCTATGGGGCCGCGCCGCCGCCGACATGTCCAACAAGCCCTATAAGGCCCTCGGCATCGACCTCCTCAACAGCGCCCGCCAGGACCGCGAACGGGCGATCGACACCTTCATCAAGCTCAACCGCGGACTGGAAGAGGCGCAACTCAACGACCCGTGGTTCGGCGTCAAGGCGCTCCAGCGCCTCCGCGCGGCCGCTGTCAACGAGCAGCTCGGCCGCCACCTGCCAGCGCTCGACGCGGCGATCGCCGAGAACAGACAGATCCTGGGCGAGACGATGAAGGCGCGTGAGGTCGCGGTGCATCTGCGCGCGCTTCGCGCCGAAGTCGCCCGGACGAAGCAGCAGCTCGCCGCCATCCCGTCGGCGTCCTCCGGCCCGAGTGCAAGATAATCCCCATCTTTTCCGGAAGACGTCCCGGGCGAGCCTTGATCTGCGCCCCGTCCCCGCGATCGGGGCGCTTGCCTGCGTCCGCACGAGACCAACGAGGATTGTGCCGACGCACTCTTGCGTTGCTGCACCCCGATCGCTGTGCGCCCATTCCGATCGTTCCAGGCTGCCCCGCCCTCACTCGAATATGGACAGGATCTCGCCCCGGAATGCCCATAGCCATTCCACAACCGGCACCTTACTGTTCAACCTTCCGGTATGGTTATGAACCCTTCGCTCCGGCCCTGAATAGCTGTAAAGTCTGCCCAATACAGTAATTGCGAGCTACGTCGTGAAGGTCCAGACAATCACCATCGCCGGCTTCCGCTGCTTCGGACCAGAGCCGGAGTTGATTGAAGTCACGGGCGCCCTCACTGCGATCGTCGGCCCTAATGCGTCCGGCAAAACCGCGGTGTTGCAAGCGCTGAGCAAGCTCTTTGGCGTAACCCGCTCTCAGCGCACGGTACGCCGGTCGGACTTCCATTTGCCGCCAGGCGTGCCGCCCGACGACCGAACGAAGCGCAGCCTGTTCGTGGACGTCACCATCGAGCTACCCGAACTCGCGAAGGGCTCTGCCACCGCACGTACCGTCGCGCCCGCCTTCAAACATATGCAGATCGCAGGGCCAAAGGCGACACCCGTTTGCCGTATGCGTCTCGAAGCGCAATGGGAAGATGACGGCACCACTGAAGGCGAAGTGGCGCAGAATCTTTATTGGGTGGACAAACTCGGCGGTGAGATCACCGACCAAGATAAACGCACGGTCTCGGCCGTGGATCGCGGCCATATTCAAGTCTACTACACGCCCGCCGCCCGCGACGCCGAGGCGCAAATCCAGGCCTCAACAGGCGCACTAGCGGCACGCCTTCTCCGCGCGATCGAATGGTCGAAGAAAACACGCGACACAGTGGACGCCGCGACGAAGGAGCTCTCGAAGGCCTTTGGCGCAGAATCGGCGATTGACGCGATCAGCGCCGCGCTGTCGGACCGCTGGAAGGAATTACACGACGAGAAGACCGACACTGACCCGGCGCTGACGCTGACCAGCCAGCGCTTCGAGGAAGTGGTTGCACGCATACAGGTCTTGTTTCAGCAGGGCCCTGCTGCAATCGAGCGCGGGCTCGATGCATTGAGCGAGGGGCAGCAGTCGCTCTTCTATTTTGCTCTCGCCGCGGCGGTTTTCGACCTGGAGCGCGATGCGGTTGGTGGCAAGATCAGAGGCTTCCGGGCCGACGAACTGCGCATTCCCGCCCTAAGCATCTTCGCCATCGAGGAACCCGAAAATCACCTCTCGCCTTACTACCTTGCCCGCATAGTCCGACAGGTGCGTTCGATCATCGCGGACGACAGCGGACAGGCGTTTATCACCAGCCATGCCCCGGCTGTCCTTAGCCGAGTGAATCCCGAAGAGGTCCGTTACTGCCGTCGCGATGAAAAGACGCGTGTGACGAGCGTGCGGGCTGTCAGCCTCCCCGATGAAGATGAGGAGGCAGTGAAGTTCATTCGTGGCGCCATGCTCGCCTTCCCCGAGCTTTATTTCGCGCGCTTCGTGGTACTGGTGGAAGGTGACTCAGAACGCGTCGTCCTCCCCCATCTCGCCGAAGCGGACGGCCTTCTTTTGGACCCGTCGTTTGTTGCCATCGTTCCGCTCGGCGGGCGCCACGTTCAACATTTCTGGCGTTTGCTGAACGGCTTGTCCACCCCGTTTGCGACACTGCTCGATCTTGATCTTGGCCGAAACGGCGGTGGGTACGGGAGGATAAAGACCGCAATTGGCCATCTAATCCAACAAGGCGTCCCTCGTGAAAAGCTGCTCGAACTTAAAGACGGCACTATACTAAGTGAGGAACGTTTTGCTGAAATGCACAAATGGACTTCTCATGAGAACCTACCCGGCTGGATCTCTGTAATCGAAAGGTACGGTGTCTATTTCTCCGAGCCGCTCGACTTTGATATGGCGATGCTCGCGGCCTACCCCGAAGCCTACGAAGTAATCATTCCCAAAGGTGGCGGCCCGAAGATGAAACCAGCGGATGCTGCCAAAGTCGTTCTTGGCGAAGGCGGAGCCGGACTCGATGCCTACATAGACCAGTATTCCGGCTTTGATCAGTACATGCCGGCTCACCGATACCACTTCCTCACGCACAGCAAGCCGGCGACACACTTGCGGGCGTTCGCCCATCTCGACGAAGAGACCATCGAGACACGCATGCCAGAGACCTACCGCACGCTGCTGAATTACGTCGTCGACAATCTGAAACGGGACTGACATGACGTTGGTGCGGCGGCATGTGAAGCCTGATGAGTGGCAGCCCACGGGCATCCTCGAGCTCGAGCCGAATGCGGTCGCCGTCGTACGCTCCACGAACAACCGCTCGGTGATCGCCGGACCAGGCTCCGGAAAAACAGAACTGCTCGCTCAGCGCGCCTCATATCTCCTGCAATGCGGCGTTTCGCCCATGCCGCAACGCATCTTGGCGATTAGCTACAAACGGGACGCAGCCTATAACCTCGCGCAGCGCGTCTCGACCCGCTGCCATCCGGAGCAGGCGCATCGCCTGGACTCGCTGACGTTCGATGCGTTCGCCAAGAGCCTCGTCGACCGCTTCGGCCAAGCGTTGCCGAAGACATGGCGCCCAACGCCCGACTACGAAGTCGCGCAGGCGAGCGATGCGATCGTTCGAGATTTTCTCCGGACGCTGGCGCCGCCGGCATCCGTCGGCACCTACGCCGACATTATGGCCATCAGTGTCAAGAGCTTCGAGAAGCATTGCGTGGTGGCATCGAGGCTTTCAGAGCAGCCGCTCGCAGAGCCTTCGCCCTGTGCGTGGTCGGGAGAGCGATTCTGGCACTTCTGGCTGCACAAGGGAAGGCGAAGCTTTCTGACCTTCGCGATGATAGGCCGCCTCGCCGAACTTCTCGTGCGTACCAACCCGATGGTGCGGCAAGCGCTCCAGCTGACATATTCGCATCTGTTCATGGATGAGTTTCAGGACACAACGCAGGTCCAATACGATTTGGTGAAAACGATCTTTCGAGGCACGAGTACCATCGTGACCGCCGTTGGCGACCACAAGCAGCAAATCATGCGCTTTGCCATGGCAATGGATGACCCGTTCACGCCTTACGAAGCCGATTTCAAGGCAGAGCGCACACCTCTGAAGAACAACTACCGCTCTTCGCCCGATCTGGTGCGGATACAGGATATTCTCGCGCGCGCGCTGGACGCTAGGACAGTCACGCCGGTCTCGAAGTCCAAGGTCGCGATCTCAGGTAACAGCTGCGAAGTGTGGGACTTCATGACCACGGCAGCCGAAGCCAAATGCCTTTCAGATTTCGTTGCGAGCGAGCGCAAGGCCTATGAGCTAAAGCCGCGGGACTTCTGCATCCTGGTTCGCGTTCGTGCGGCCGACTATATGAAGGTGTTGGAGCCAGCCTTCGCCAAATGCGGCCTGCAACTCCGCAACGAAGCCGCCGCCGTCGGCAAGGTTGCTTTGCAGGAATTGTTGAGCGAGACCGTCTCGGAGATTTTGGTGACGTTGCTTCGCCTCGTAACCGCCGAACGTGCAGGTCGCCATTGGACTGACTGCTTGGAGTCCGTGTTTTTCTTGCGTGGGCTCGCCCTCGACGACGACGGTGGGCGCTCGAAAGTTGCCAAAGCGTTAGATGAGCTTGCGCGCAACTTTGCAGCGACCTATCCTGCACCCGTTGTTAATGAGGCGCAGGCGGAGGCGGTCGTCACGCATCTCCTCGACTTTATCGGGCAGCAAAGCCTGTTGACGGCGTCGCCAGCATACCGGCAAGGCGACTGGATGGCGAAGGTTATCGCGGCCGCGACTCAGCATCTTGAAGCGTCGTGCAAGGGCGCGAAGGACTGGAAAGAGGCGCTCGATATGTACGAGGGCGTTGACGCGGTCCCGCTGATGACCATCCACAAGAGCAAGGGCCTCGAATACCACACGGTAATCTTTGTCGGTCTGGACGATGACGCATGGTTTGCCTTTGAAAGGCAAACCAAAGAGGAAATGTGTGGCTTTTTCGTTGCGTTCACCCGTGCAAAGCAGCGCGTGGTGTTCTCGTATTGCTCCACGCGCGGGCAGCGTACCGCGGTCGCACCGCTCTATACGTTGCTCAAATACGCGGGCGTGCATACGATCGCGAAATAAGACCCGAATGATCATATCCGAAGCGCGTCACTGCCCGACGTACGGTCGCTTTCGTCGTCGCGGCATGAGCGCTGGACGAGAACCGTGCTCTCGCCAGTGACCCCGCGTCGCAGGCATCAGCTACCCGCGTAGTGGCCCGGAACCCACACCCACGCGCCGTCACGCCAGACGTAGCGGCCCACGACGAATTGCCGATCCTCGACTGGGCGAAGTCGCGTTTCGGGCGGCACCCAGACATAGGTCACCCCGCGGAGCTGCCAGTGGCCCGGCAGGAGGGCGTACGTGACGGGTGGCGGAGCCGGCTGCGAGGGAGGGGGCACGGCCACCGCGGAGGGGGCGAGGATGGTTGGGGAGCGCGGGGACGGCCCAACCGTCGTAAGCGTTGCGGCGGCGACCTGTTGCGAGGCGCGAGGTCGTTGTGATTGAAGGCGGTGATGGACGCGATGCCGCCTGGGATTGTGGAGGACGAGGTTGCGCCCGCTCGTACGATAGGTCGTAAGGGCGTACGACGGGGTTCTATGGAGCTCATTACGCGTCGCGAGCGTCGTCGATCTTGGACGCCGGACCAGAAGCGCGAGATCGTGACGGAAAGCTTGGACGCGGCCCTGACGCCGACGGAGGTGGCGCGTAAGCACGGGATCAGCAGCGGTTTACTTTACACATGGCGACAGCAAATTCTGGGTGACCAGATCAGTGTTGTGACGAGATCCCAGCCAAACTTCGCCAGGGTTGAGCTGACAGCGCAGCAGCTGGAGAGCACCGAATCAGTCGCGTCGATCGTTCCCACTCCCTCGCCGGCAGCGTTGTCACGTCCGAAGGGACTGATCGAGATCGTGCTGCCCGGCGGCGTCTCGGTGTGCGTGGACGCCGAGGTTGATGGTCGGGCTTTGCGTCGCGTCCTCAGCGCGCTGGACGGTCGATGATCGCACTGTCGCCAAGTGCTCGCGTCTACTTGGCGTGCGGGATCACGGACATGCGGAAAGGTGCCGTCGGTTTGGCGATGTTGGTGCAGCAGAGCTTGGCAGAGAATCCCTTCGATGGAGCTCTGTATGCCTTCCGTGGCCGTCGTTCCGGACTGATCAAGTTGATCTGGCATGACGGCGTTG
>Ga0335074_10005619_pt1 | contig 17352 bp, 17 predicted proteins | sample Lox_Sample_23_FD_206715 | JGI IMG/M metagenome (GOLD analysis project Ga0335074, IMG submission 206715) | Soil microbial communities from Loxahatchee National Wildlife Refuge, Florida, United States - Lox_Sample_2.3 | ecosystem: Environmental > Terrestrial > Soil > Wetlands | place: USA... | reverse complement strand
CCGAAACGTCTTGCCGCCCCAGATCATCTCGTACTCTGCCGAACCACCCTGCAACGCTTGCAAGTGCGCGTGCCGGATCGGGAAGCGCGACTCGTCGGCCAATAGCGCCGAACCGGCGACGTGCTGTCCGATCAGCGCCTCCGGATCGTCGGGTACCTGCGAGAGCTGCGCACCCTCGACGCTCGTGACCGTCAGGCTCGTGTCGCACGAGATCACGAGCGCAGGCAGTTGCTCGAAGAGCAAGCGCAGGCGCGTTTCGCGTTCGCGCAACTGTACTTCCATCAAGGCGCGAGCGCGGCGAAGCTCGGCGTCGCGCAACGCGCGCTCCGCTGCGGGCCCCAAACGTTTGAGGTTGTTCTTGAAGATGTAGTCGTAGGCGCCGAGGCGGATCGTTTCGACCGCGGCTTCCTCGCCGATCGCCCCCGAAACGACTAGGCACGGGACGTCGGCCCCGTTGCCGCGCAGGAGTTCGAGCATCGCCGGCGCGCTGAAGCGCGGCATCGAATAATCGCACAAGATCAGGTCCCAGCTATGGCCGGCGAGCGCCTCGATCGCCGCGTCCAACTCGTCGACGCGCAGGCTTTCGACCGTGAAGCCGTGCCGCTCGAGCGCGATCACGTTGAGCTCGGCATCATCGGACGAATCGTCGACGCACAGGACCCGCAGCTTCACTACATGCCCCCTCCTCCCGCCGGGGGAGGGGGTTCGTTGAGCACGAGCCAGTAGAGGCCGACCTGGCGCACGGCTTCGACGAACTCGTTGAAGTCCACGGGTTTGCGAACGTAGCTGTTGACGCCCAAGCGGTAGCCCTCGACGAGATCTTCCTCCTGTTTGCTCGAGGTGAGGATCACCGTCGGAAGCAGTTTCGTCGCGGCGTTCGCGCGGATTTTCTGCAACAGCTCGAGCCCCGAGACTTTGGGGAGGCTCAGATCGAGCAGGATCAGCGCCGGCATCGAGCGTGCCCGAACCCGGTTCTCGTCGAAGAGAAACTCCGCGGCGGCCGCGCCGTCGCGCATTACGACGACCTCGTTTGCGATGTGATTCTTCGCAAACGCGCGCTGGGTCAGCTCGATGTCGTCGGCGTTGTCCTCGACCAACAGAATATAGGGTTTGCTCATGGGCTAGCGATCCTACGTTTCAACCTCCGGCAGCGTGAAATAAAACGTCGCGCCATTCTCGATGGCACCCTCCGCGCGAAGACTACCGCCGTGACGATGGATGATTCGCGCCACGGTAGCAAGGCCGATTCCCGTTCCCTCGTACTCGTCGCCGGAGTGAAGCCGCGCAAATGCTCCGAAGAGCTTGTGCGCATAGGCCGCGTCGAAGCCTGCTCCGTTGTCGGCAACGTAGAACTCGCCTTCGCCGTTTTTGCCGACGCGGACCTGCGGATGCGGCGTGTGCCGTGTAAATTTCCATGCGTTGCCTAGCAGGTTGGCTAACACAATATGCAACAGGTGCGGCTCGCCGGAGGCGGTGAGTCCGGGCTCAATCCGGACCTCGACCGTCCGATCCGGTTCGCCGTCGCGCAGCTCGGCCACGGCGGCGGAGGCCGTCGCGCTGATGTCGACGTTCGAGAACCCGATCGGCGTTCGCGCGACCTTGGCGAGTTTCAATAAGGCATCGATGAGATCGGCCATGCGTTGTGCCGCCCGCCTGACGCGGTCCAGATAACTACGCGCACGGTCGTCGAAGCCGTCGCCGTAGTCCTCGAGGAGCGCCTGCGAGAAGCCGTCGATGGCGCGCAGCGGCGCCCGCAAGTCGTGTGAAACGGAATACGAGAACGACTCGAGCTCTTTGTTGGCGGCTTCGAGCTGCTTGGTGCGTTCTTCAACGCGACGTTCGAGTTCGACGTTGAGTCCCAACACGCGATCCTGTTCGGTCTTACGCGCCGTGATGTCGCGCACGTAACCCGCGACGCCTGCGCCGAAGGGGTAGAGTCGCGTCTCGTGCCAGCGACCGAGATGCTCGGTTTCGAACGTCAGTGGGCGGCGGTCGCGCAAGGCCTCTTTGTACTGTTTGAGGACGTAAGCGCCGTGAGGAAGCGTTCCGGTGAACGTCGAGAGGGGCAAACCGATCATCTCGCTCTGCGTTTGCGCCCAGTATTCGGCCATTCGCTGATTCACGTACGTGATGCACAGATCGGCGTCGACGGCAACGAAAGCGTCGGCCATGCTCTCGAGCACTTGCGTCATCAGCCGATTCGACTCCATCGCCGACGAAAACTCGGCGATCGACTGCGATAGCGCTTGTGCGAATCGAACGTCACCGACGGAAAAGGTGCGCGTCTGCGCGTGGTAGACGACGATTGCCCCGTGCGGCGCCTGCGTCGTGCCGATCACCGTCGCCACGCACGAAAGAACGCCGCTGCGCTCGAGTTGCGCAAGCGCTCGAGCACGCGGATCGATCCGCAGATCCGAGGAGACGAACGGTTCGCCGGTGCGCACGGCCGCGGCAACGTGGTCGAGCGGCGGCCGCGCCGGGTCGAGGGCGACGCCCTCGTCCCAGCCGGCGCTGCAGACGATCGAGAACGTACCGGCCAAACGATCGTAGTGATAGACGTCGACCACGCTTGCTTCGAGGATTTCGCGCAGCAGTTCGATCGCGTCGGCGAGCATTCGGTCGTAGGTCGTGCCCGCCAGCGCGCTGCGTCCGAAATCGATCAGCGCTTGCTGGCGGCGTCGGGTCCGTTCGACCTCGCGCTGCGCCTCGATGCGCGGCGTGACGTCGCGGAAATAGACCGAAAGACCGTCTGCCGACGGGTAGGCTTTGACCTCGAGCCAGAGTTGCGCCGTCACAGAGTATTCGACGAACTGCACCGGACGCTGATCGCGCATCGCGCGATGGTACTCGCGCTCAAAGAGGCGCCCACGCGCGTTTGGGAAAACGTCCAGCCAGAAGGTGCCGATGGGGTCCACGGGGGCATGCAAGAGCTTGCGCGCCTGGGCGTTGATGTAGGCAATGCGCCACTGCGCGTCGAGAGCGAAGAACCCGTCGGTGATACGCTCGAGTACCAGCGACAGGTCTGGCCGGAGGGTGGAGTCGGCCATGGGCGAGAGTTCTTCTGCGGGACTGAAGGGGGGCCCCGCCCGCGCCGAAAGTAGATAGGAAGAGATGCTCAACGACCTGATCACGTTTTTCACCGGCGCACCGCAGAACCGGCGAAAATACCCGCGCCGCGCCGGACCCTTTCCGGCGTGGGTTGCGGTTGGGTCGCAATGGACGAACTGCGCCTGTTTGGACATCTCGGGCAGCGGTCTCGGCGTCGTCTCGCCGGCCGCGTTACCGGAAGAGGCGAACTTTCGCGTGCAGCTCGAGGGACGTAACGTCGCGATTCGGGCGAAGCGCGTTTGGCAACAGCCGGGCCAGGCACAGGGCAAACCCGCTTGGCGCTACGGCCTGACCTTCACGGGTATCAGCGCCGATGATTGGGACGCGGTGATCCGCTTCTCCAACAACGACGCCGTGACCGTCGAAAACAAGGCGCAAAAGGATCTGGAACTGGTCCGCCTCAAGGCCGACGACGTTGCGCGGCTGATCCCGAAAAAGCTGCAGGACACGTTGCTTGCGATGCTCGTCCAGAAAGGCCGGCTTGCGCCCATCGACGAGAAGACTCCGCTCGTACAATATTCTTACGGCGGCGTCATCAAACGCGGCAACAGAGCACTGCATCGGCTCTTGATACATTCGCGAGTCCGCGACGCCGTCACGCACGACGTCAAGGCGTACGATACGCGTTTCGTCTTCGACGACCAAGGCGGCGGCGTTCAGATCGACGAGTAGCGCACCAGCATCTCGCGCATCGCATCCAGCACCGCATCCACGGCATACCGGCGATAGGTCCACATCGGTTCGTCTTGCGGATAGCGCACGGCCATCGTCGCGTTGGTTTCGAAAATCACCACCCTGCCCTCGGCGTCGAGGGCGAAATCGATTCCCGCATAGTGGAGCCCCACTTCGTGAGCCACACGCTCGAGCGTGGCCCACGTCCCCTCGCCCAGCGTCGCGCGCGGATCGCGCAGGAATCGTTCCTCGAGCGTGCGGTACGCCGGCCGCGATGCCATCTCGGCACTGAAGTAGTGAACCTTCCAGTTGCCCGAGATCGCCAGATGCAGTGGATACAGGCGGCCGTCGATCGTCATGACGCGATACTTTGCAAACGCGCCCGTCGCGTCGCGCGTATCGAGAAACTCGATCGCGAAGAGCTCTTCGCCGGGCAGCGCTTCGAGCGCGGCGGCAACCTCCCCGGCGTCTTCCAGGCGTAAAAAATGCTCGCCGGCGTGATATCCCGGCGCGCGAAGCAGCACGGGCGGTTCGAGCGCGCGCGCCTGAGCGCGCGTCACGGAGCGAATGCGCGGGACGACGACGTGGTCGAGTTCTCGCAGACGCTGCGCCTGCTGTAACCGGCCGGTTTCGCGTACGCGCAGCGGATCGTTGAGAACCGGCCTATGCGTGCGGGCGAGGAGCAGACGCGCGGTCTCCAGCGCCGCGGCGGAACTGTCGGCTTCACCGACGGCATTGAAAACGACGTCGTGCTCCGGCAACGGCGCATCGACCGGATGGAGTTCGACCGCGAGTTTGGTGACCTCGAAGACGCGCTCGTCGAAGAGCCGCTCCGTCACGACGTTCCCGCTGCCCAGCGTAATCGGCACCAGCACGCGGACCGGCCGGCCCGCTCCGCGGTAGGGCACGACGGCGATCGAATCGCCTTGCGCCGCGATACCGCATTGCGTTTTCGCCACCGCGAGTCCACGGCGGGCTTCGCTATTGCCCGGATTCGTGCGCAGCGCCGATTCGTACGCCGTTCGTGCCAGCGCCGGCTCGCCGCGCAGTACGTAGAAATAGCCGAGATTCGTAAGCGCCAGCGAACTGCCGGGAAAACGTTGCGCCGCCTCGAGCGCAAGCACGAATGCGTCCTCGCGTCGCCCTAGACGATACAAGCGCTCGACTTCGCGGGCCAGCGTCTCGGCGGTACTTTCAAGCATGCGCAGTGCGCAGCGCTTCGATCAGCGGCTGAAGTTCTCTTTCGTAAAGCTTCCAACGTCCGACCGACGTGGCATAGATCTTCCGCCGAACCTGCACGACGCTCGCCGTACGTACCGGGCGGCGAACGCGCCACGGCTCGAGACAAGCCGCGTGCCAATCCAGTCCGCAATGGTCGACGATGCGGCGAACGCTGGCCTCGAAATCACCGACGATCTGCTCGTAATCGATGTCGAGCATCACGTTGCCCGGGAGCAGCGCGCGCGCGTGAGCCATATGCTCGTCGTAGAGTCGATAATACCGTCCGAGCTCCCGAAGATCGTACGCATATTCGTGACCATCGGAGAAATGTGTTTCATAGCACGAAAAGCACGTGTCGAGCGCGCTGCGCCGCACGTGCACGATCTTCGCATTGGGCAGAGCGAGATGGATCGCCACGGCAAAGCGGAAGTTCGAGGGCATCTTGTCGGTCACTCGAAGTGCCGCGCCGCCGCCGGCACAGGTAAGATAGCGCCCCCCGAGGTCGCGCAACGCCGCGGCAAGCTCGTACGCGAATGCTCCTTCGTCGTTGGGGTCAGCGGCGATCGGCGAGAGGTCATTGAAGCAACGCGCGAAGGCCTCGAGCTCGCCGGCGGCATGCACGTCCGGGTGGGCGGCCAGAATTTGCTCGACAAGCGACGTGCCCGACCGCGGCATCCCGACGATGAAGACGGGGCGAGGGCTCGGGTCGCCGCAGCCGCGCATCCTTCGCACGACACCGCTGCTAAACATCGCACGAAGCGAACGCATCAACAGACGCTCGCGCGACTCGTCGTAGACGAGCCCCGCTCGCTTGAGCGCGTTCGCCTCGCGAAGGTAGTGGAATGCGCGACCGTATCGCCCGCTCCGGGTCAGGGCGGTTGCAAGCGCAAAGTGCAGGTCGATGCGCTGCTCGGCGTCCAGGCGCGAGTCTTGCGCCAGGGTCTCCATACGGGCGCGATGGGGTTCGTCGACGAAGGTCCGGGTCTCGACCAGATAGCGATGGGCCGTTCCATCCTTCGGATCGATCGCGATTGCGCGCTCGAACCACTCGATCGCTTCGTCGAGCCGTCCGTCCTCGCGAAGCGCGTTGCCGAGATTCCGCGCCGCCGCGCGATGCGAGGGGTCGGCACGAAGAGCCGCACGGAACGCCGCAATGGCCTCCTCGAGGCGGCCTTCGGTCCAACAACGTATCCCGAGAAGATTCTCCTCTTCCCCCATCTGCGACGCCATCGCCGTCGAGCGTACGCCCGATGCTTGAAAGCCCGCTTAACGCCAACCGTACCAAGCAAGCGTTCGGCCTACCTTCGAGGGAGGCGCGCCGGTCTGCGCGCAAAGACGCGGCATGAGACAGAACTCTTGGTGGAACATCCTGTTACTCGTTCCATTTGTCGCAACGTTATTTCCCGGGTTGTACAACCAGCTCGAGCCGCATCTCTTCGGGATGCCGTTCTTCTACTGGTATCAGCTCGTCTGGACGATCGGCTCGGGCATCGTGCTTGCTATTTACATCGCCCTCGTGAACAGAGGAGCCTCGCATGAGCGCTAGCGCGATCATCGTCATCCTCCTCGTACTCGCCGTGACCGTTCTCGGATTCTTCGCGGCGAACTGGCGGCGTACGGGTGCGCTCGATCACATGCACGAGTGGGCGCTGGGCGGCCGCAACTTCGGCACGATCATCTCGTGGTTTCTGATCGGCGGCGATCTCTACACCGCCTACACGTTCATCGCCGTGCCGGCGCTTGCGTACGGCGCGGGGCCGATCGCGTTCTTCGCGCTGCCGTACACGATCGTTGCCTATCCGTTCGGCATCCTCGTGCTCTCACGCTTCTGGAGCGTGTCGCGCAATCGCGGCTACATTACCGCGGCAGATTTCGTCCGCGATCGGTTCGGCGACCGCTGGCTCGAGATCGTGGTCGCGATCACCGGCGTGGTCGCCATCCTGCCGTACATTGCGCTTCAGCTCGTCGGTATGCAGGTCGTCTTCCAGCAGCTCGGCGGCTTCTTCGCCGTCGGCGACGGCAAGATCGCGCTTGCGATCGCGTTCCTCTTTCTCGCCGCCTATACGTATACGAGCGGCTTGCGCGCGCCGGCGCTGATCGCGCTCATCAAAGACACCCTCATCTACATTACGATCATCTGCGCGATCGTCGCCGTCACGCATATGCTCGGCGGCTGGTCGGGCATCTTCAGCGCCGCGCAAAGCGCCCTGGCCGCTAAACCGAAACCTGCCACGCTGTTGCTGCCGCACGGGGCGTATTTCGTGTACGGCACGCTCGCGTTCGGTTCGGCGCTCGCGCTCTTCATCTACCCGCACTCGATTACGTCGATCCTCTCGGCGAAGAGCCGTCACGTCGTCGAACGCAACATGGCGTTGCTGCCGATCTATTCGCTCTTGCTGGGGTTCCTGGCACTCTTGGGCTATGCGGGGCTCGCTGCCGGCATCAAAGCGTCCAACGCGCAATTCGTGGTGCCGATGCTCTTCGCGAAGATCTTTCCCGACTGGTTCGCGGGCGTGGGTTATGCCGCCATCATCATCGGTGCGCTCGTGCCGGCGGCGATCATGGCCATCGGCGGCGCGAATCTCTTCGCCAGCAACATCTTCCAGGAATTCTCGGCCACCCGGCACCCGGGACAGACCAGCATCGCGAAGATGGTCACGCTCGCGATTTGCATCGTGGCGCTTCTTTTCGTCGTCTTCATCAAACCGCAGTACGCGATCGGCTTCCAGTTCCTCGGCGGCGCCTGGATCTTACAGACGTTTCCGGCGTTCGTCATCGGCCTCTACACGAACTGGTTCAATCCCAAAGCGCTGCTGCTCGGTTGGATCGCGGGCGTCGGAACCGGCACGTACATGGCCGTGCAAACGAACTACACTGCCGCTTTCCCGCTTCATCTCGGTGGAGCAACACCGCTCGTCGGATACGGTCCGTTCTACGCGCTGCTGCTCAATCTCGTGGTTACCGCCGTCGCAACGCCGGTCTTCAACGCGTTCGCCGGAGCTCGCGGCACCGACGCGACGAGCACCGCGGATTACGCGTAAAACGCCGGACGTCTTTAGGCGTAGACGTCGATGTTGCGCCCCACGCCGATCGCGCGAAAGTAGCGCTCGACGTCGGGCGGATCTTTTGGAACGCGCACGGGACCGCCAAGTCCCGTGCGCGAGTTGAGCGTGCGCAGGACCTGCCGATATTGATCGATTGCCCAGGCAACCGAGATCGTCACCGCGTTCAAGGCCATCAGTCAAGTTTTCGGCAGGATGAAGACGATCCCCACCGGCAGCGCCTCGGTCCGGGCGCTGCGTTCGCTCATGGCGGACAGCCCTGCGCCTGCCATTGTTTGAACCGGTCGCACATCTGCACGGACCACCGTTCGCCCGTACCCGGCGGCGGCATCGTACCTGCACTGACCACCGCGTAGATCGCGCCGGCGTGCCGCTTGACGTCCTCGTAGTTCGACAGATCCATTCCGGCATGTTTCATGTGATCGATGTCGACCTCGGTAAACATCGGGCGAACGTCTTTTTCGAAGCTGAGCGAAGGTTGACCGGGCATTGGAGGCACCCCCGTCTAATGAGCTCACGCGTTCTACGTTTCGTCACGCTTTCATTTCTCGTTGCGTCGCCTTCGAGCGCATCCGGAACGCAGCGCTGATGCGCGGACCGACCTGGGCGTCGGTCTTGGGGATGCCGTGATCGTAGTGGTACTGCGTCTCGTACGACATCACGAGTAGACTTCCGGAATCGAGGTCGAGGTCGAGGACACGGCGCGGCTGCGCCTTACTGCGAATCGTCATGCGGCGCGTGGCGCCAAGCGAGAGCAGTGCGATCGGAACGCCTGCGACCAGCTCGGGGAGTCGATCGTTGTGCGGCGCGACGCTGTCGCGTCCGTCGCGATAGAGATTGAACCCGATGCTCGTGAACCTCGCGTCGCTCAGACGCTCGATCAACGGCACCACTGCCGCAACCGCCGGCGGGAGCTCGCCGTCGATCGGCAGCGACGCCACCAAGCGCGGAACGTCGACTTCGCGGTCGTACATCATCCGCCGCTCGCTGCGCCACGGCACCGTTTCCAGCAAAGACGCAAAGAGGCCGGCTGCCTGACCGGCCTCTAAAGCGGACGGATAATAGACGATGCGGCCGCTCGGATCGTCGACGATGACCCGAGCGTCCGAATCGAACAAGCCGATTTGCGCCGCCACCTTCATCTGAACACTCGTGACAGTGCGGTGGTTTTGCCGGTATCATTGCAGTGCTCGGATGTATCTTGCAACGCTGCTGCTGACCGCATTACTGGCACTCCAGGCCGCATCGCCGGAGATTGCCGCCACGCCGTCGCCCAATCCGTTCGCCGACGGCTCGGCCGTCTACGCGCAAAAATGCATGGCTTGCCACGGTGACCAGGGTCAAGGTGCCGACGGGGTGCCGCAGCTCTCGGGCAATGACGCCGTGGTGGGCAACCCGACGCCGGTGATCGTCATCGTAAAGCACGGCCGCCATGGGATGCCGGCCTTCGGCGGTCAGTTGACGACCGATGAAATCGCCGCGGTCGTTACGTATATACGCACGGCCTGGGGCAACGAGGGAACCTCCGTTGCGCCCTACCAAGTCGACGACGTTCACTAAAGCGACCGCGCGCGGAAAAAAATCTCCGCCGGCCGACGGCTTGCTTTTATCTTGCGCGCGCAGACGGGTATAGACGATGTATCGGAGCGCTAACAATGAGCTGGAAGTACGAGTCGAAGCGATACGACGACTATTCGCAAGCGAATCAAGCGCTGGAGCGACTGCTTGCCCTTGGGTACGAGCGCAAAGAGATTAGCGTGATTCTCGGCCCGCGCGCGGTACCCGAGAGCATGGCGGACACCGTGCAGACAGGCGCTGCGAAGATGGGCGGCTCGGGATCGGCGGTGGGCGCCGCCACCGGCGGTGTCTTGGGCGCGATCATCGCGTCGGCCGCGCTCGTTGCAACGGGAGGCGCCGCTGCGCCGATCATCGTCGGGCCACTGGCCGCGGCGGCAATCGGACTCGGCGGCGGCGCGGTGATGGGCGGCATCGTCGGCGGTTTGCTCGAGCTCGGCATCAAAGCCGATGACCTGAGCGATGATGGAATCATGATCGCCGTGCGTCCCAAAACGGAGCAAGATCGCGAGAGAGTCCGTTCGTCGCTGTAAATTATGAGCGACCTTCGAATGAATACCACCGTGGAGGACGGCGACCGAGAGCGATACGCGCTGCTTGTAAGCGCGGGGGAGATCTTTCACCGCTCGCTCGACCTGACGGAGACGCTGGACAACGTCGCCCGTCTGGCTGTGGAGCGCTTTTGTGACATCTGCCTATTCGACTTGATCGACGAGCGCTCCGATCGCCTCTTCGTGACCGCTTTTGCTCACCGCGACAGGAGCATGGAGAGGGCGCTGGCGAGCGCGGGGGTTTCGGAACTCCTCTACGTCGAGGAGTTCGGCGTGCATCCGGTCGTGCAAGTCAGCCGGACCGGCGAACCGTTTTTCATACCGCACATGGACGAGGCCACGCTCGTCCAGCATGCCGCATCACGGCAGCACGAGCAGTACATGCGTCGATTCGGCTATCGCTCCAAGATCGTGGTGCCGGTCGTTGCACAGGGTGAGATCTTCGGCGCGCTCACCTTCGTTCGCACCGGTGAACGGTTTGAATTTACGGACAACGATCTGCCCTTTGCGATCGAGCTCGGTCGCCGTGCGGGCTTGGCGGTAGCAAACGCCAAGCAGTTCCGTCGCGAACAATACGTCGCGGAGACCTTGCAGCGAGCATTTCTTCCGACGAGGTTTCCGCAACTTCGCAACGCCGAGATTTCCGCACACTATTCTCCCGGATCGACGGAAGCGGATATCGGTGGCGACTGGTACGACGCGTTCGAGAATGAAGAGGGCGAGATCGTCGTAACGATTGGGGACGTGACGGGACGGGGCGTCGAGGCAGCGCGTGTGATGGTGCTCCTGCGCCAAGCCGTCCGCATCGCGGCTTTGACCGCGCGCGACCCGGCAAAGATCCTCGACGTGTGCAACCGCGCGTTGCTCAGCGAGGGCGCAGAGCGTTTCGCAAGCGTCTTCATCGGGATCATCACACCTTCGACCCGCGAGGTGCGTTACGCTTCCGCCGGGCAAACACCACCGCTGCTACGCCTCGTCGACGGAACCGTGCGTATGTTCCGCCGCCCCTCTGCGCCGCTGGGAATATCCTATGCTACGAAGTTTGACGTGCACGCAGAATCCTGTCCGGCCGGCAGCATCCTGGTTCTTTATACCGACGGTGCGATCGAGATGACGCACGACGTCGTCGCCGGCGAGAGGCTTCTCGCGGCGACGATTGCAACGCGGGCGACGCTGCACGTGCCGAACCCCGCGGAGTTCATCGCGCGAACCGTCCTGAGCAAACATCTTCGCGACGATATCGCGATCCTGACGGTGGCGTTCCGGTCGCCGAGCGCGTGCTGGCAAGTAGATATTGCCGATGCACGCTCCGCGTTCACGTTGCGCGAACAGTTCTTCGAGAATCTCACGGCGATGTGCCTGGTGAACAGTGAAGAGCTCTCGGCGTGCGGCTTGATCTTCGGAGAGGTGATCGCGAACGCCGTGCGTCACGCTCCCGGCCCCTTGACCATCTCGCTCGAGCAGCGTGGTGACTCGATGATGCTGCATGCCATCGATGGCGGCCCGGGGTTCGAATATCACCCGACCTTGCCGTCAAACCTCTGGTCGGAAGGCGGACGCGGGCTCTACCTCATCTCTCAGATCGCGCGCCGTGTACACGTCGAACGTCTTCCCGCAAAGGGAAGCCACGTTACCGTCGCGCTTCCGGTGCGCTGCGAGGTCAGAGCCCGATCTGCGTGAGGTCGAAGACGATCTGCTGCGTTTTCGGACTATCCCACCAGTTTGCAATGACGGCTTCAAGCTCACGGACCGAGCGCAGCGCGTTCACGTGCTGCTCGAGCGCCGCCCGTTTTGGGGCCGGCCGCCGTAGCTCGGTCTGTAGCTGATCGATCGCCGCGTGGGCACGGTGCGAAGCCGGAAGGGCCCCGTGAAGTTCTTCCGCGGGAAACGTGGCCAGCAGCTCCTGGTTCGATACGAGCCCGGTTGCATCCGCGGCTTCGACCTCTTGGCGTCTTTCGTCTCGCTTGTCCATGCTCGTTAGCTACCCGCTCGCCTGGCGATCACCTCTCAGCGAATCATGGCGCCGAGGATGACGAACATCACGATCAGCAAGACCACCGCGGCCAGTGGTGTCACACTCGCGGTCACGCTGCGCAGTTCCTCGCTCATCGCTGCGTCCGAATCCGCGACGAGCGAGAGAATCCGCCGCGTCCGGCGCTGGATGAAGGCTCCGAACGTGAGGCCGCCCACGACGATCATCGCGTACGACACGAGCAGCCAGGGCGCGGTGAGCGAATAGCCGCCCGCCATGGCGAGATAGAAGCCGAGAAGAATCGCGAGCAAGAGCGAGAGGCCGATCAGCGGCCGGTACCGCGCAGCCACCGAGTACGCCGTGCGGATCGCGTCGACGTGCTGGCTTCTGGCGACGGCCACGAGCAGCAGTTCGAAGGCAATCGCCATCCCGAACCCGAGGGTCGCAAAGAACACGTGCGCCGTCAGGACAAACTGGGTCATGATTTCCTCACTTCCGTCATCACACCGCATAGACGCGGGGGCCGGCCAAAAAGTGACGTGACCCCGGGTCTTCTTCCCCGCCATAACCTTTTGTTAAAAGGCCATCCGTACAATGAACAATTGTGAATCATGCCGCCAGGTATGCATTCGCAGCTCTCATCATTCGCTTCGGAGGTGCGCAGTGCAGGCAAGAACCGTCCAGGAGTATATCGACGAGCTGCCGACCTGGTCCGACGGGACGCATCTTCCGTCGGCGCCGATGACTTCGATGCAGTGGTTCATCTGGATGCTGGCCGCCGCGGGGAAGTTCTTCGAAGGGTTCGTCGTCTTCATGACCGGCGTGGCCCTTCCGCTCATATCGACGGAATTTGGGATCAGTCACGCGCAGAACGGCATCGTCAGCGCCGCGAGCCTCTTCGGCATTCTCGTCGGCGCGGTGGCGTTAGGCGGGCTTTCCGACTACTTCGGACGCAAGCGCATGTTCCTGGCCGAGATGATCATCTTCTGCGGCTTCCTGGCCGCGCTGACGGCGTGCAACACGTTCGTACTGCTGGTGTCGTGCTTATTCGGTCTGGGCCTCGCGCTTGGGTGCGACTATCCCACGGCGCACATGATCATTTCCGAAAGCACGCCGAGTTCGGGTCGCGGGCGGCTCGTCCTCGGCGCGTTCACGTTCCAAGCCGTCGGCGCGCTCGCCGGCACGGGCGTCGGATATCTCGTGCTCAGCTTCGCACCGAATCTCGACGCTTGGCGATGGATGTACGGTACGGCCCTCGTTCCCGCAATCGTCGTCACCGTCGGACGGTTCTTCATTACCGAAAGCCCAAACTGGCTCTCGGCACGCGGCGATCACGCGCGGGCCGAGGAGGCGGCGAAGAAGCTGCTGCTGCGCAGACCGCAATATCCCAAAGAGATGCAACTCGCTCTGAGCAAACATAACGCGGCGGGGCGGCCGACATTCGGCGCGCTCTTCAACCGGCGTAATCGCCGGGCCACGATCTTGGCCTCGGTACCGTGGTTCATTCAAGACCTTGGCACCTACGGCATCGGCATCTTCACCCCGACGATTCTCGCCACGGCGCTCGGCCACAGTGCCGATCACATTCGCAGCACGAGCGATTTGATCGCCAACGATGTCCTGGCCGCAAAGGGCTCCGCGCTGATCACCTCGCTCCTGATCGTCGGTATCCTGTTCGCGGTGTTACTCTCCGACAAAGTGGGGCGGATCAAGCTGCAAGTCTTCGGATTCATCGGTTGCGCGGCCGGCTTGTTCGTGGCGTCGCTTTCGACGTTTGCGAGCGGTGCATCGCAGGTCTTCTTGATCTTCCTGGGCTTCATGCTCTTCGATTTCATGACCAACCTCGGACCGAACGCGCAAACCTATCTGCTCGCGGGCGAAGTCTTCCCGACGCAGATCCGCGGCATGGGCGCGGGCTTCGCCGCGGCGTTCGCCAAGATCGGCGCGGTCGCGACGGCGTTTCTCTTTCCGATCTTGCTCGCCGGCATCGGAACGCGCATGCTACTCTACGGCCTGGTGGTGACCTCGCTCGTGGGAGCTTGGGTCACGTGGCAATATCGTATCGAAACGACCGGACGCAGCTTGGATCAGATTGCCGCCGATCCGGACGAAGAGATGGGGAACTTGCCGCAAGAGGTGATGCCCGCATGAGCTACCGCAGCATAGCGTGCTTGGCGCTCGGCTTGATCGTCTCGGGCCTCTGCGCGGTCTCGACGGCGCCCGCGCGAACCGGCGTCACGCTGGTGGAGACCGGTTCGAGCCTCTTTTATCCGTTGTTCACGATCTGGCTCCCGAGCTTCAACAAAACGAATCCGTGGATACGGATCGAGACCAGCAGCACCGGATCGGGCGAAGGGATCGCGCAAGCCGTCGCCGGGCACGCGCAGATCGGCGTATCCGATGCGTTCATGTCCGACGCGCAGCTCAACGGTCACCACGGCATCCTCAACATTCCGCTCGCGATCTCGGCACAGGAGATCGACTACAACCTTCCCGGCCTCAACAGCGTCCATGTGAAGCTCGACGGACCCACGATTGCCGCGATCTACTCCGGAACGGTTCACCTGTGGGATGCGCCGGAGATCGCCGCGCTCAATCCCGGCGTGAAGCTGCCCCATCACGAGATCGTTCCCATACGCCGCAGCGACGGTTCGGGCGACACGTTCATCTTCACGCAATTCCTTTCGTTCTCGACGCCGCGATGGGAGAACGGCCCCAACTTCGGCGAAACGGTCGACTGGCCGAACGTCTCCGGCGAGCAAACCGCCAAGGGCAACGAAGGAATGCTCCATACGGCCCGCGTGACGCCGTACTCGATCGCCTACATCGGCATTAGCTATCAGCAGGCGATCGCGCAAGCCCATCTCGGCACGGCGATGCTGAAAAACGAAGACGGCTTCTTCGTCTTGCCGACGGTGCAGACGATCTATTCGGCCGCCGCGGCGCTCGGGCCACGAACGCCGGCCGACGAACGCCTCAGCCTCGTCTTTGCGCCCGGACAGTATTCATATCCGCTGATCAACTACGAATACGCGATCGTCTCGAAGCATCAGGCAAGCGCGGAGCTCGCCGATGCGCTGCGGACGTTCTTGTTCTGGTCGATCGAGCCGTGCTCCGGAAACGCCGCGGCGGCGCTGAGTTCGGTGCACTTCATCGCCCTGCCCGAATACATCCGCGCCCTGAGCTACACGCAGATCGCCTCGATCCAAGGGCCGTAAAAAGTCTACGTCCCTTTCTCGGCTCCGATGTATCGAATCCATTTCACGTAGAGGGCGGGAAACGTCGCAAGATTGTTCGGGTTGCCGTAGACGACGTAGAACTCGTTGCGCGCGGCGAGGAAGTGAAACGCCAGCGAAAGGTTCCCGGCGTTCACCATGCAGCCGGGATAGTAGGGATTCGCGACACAGCCCTCCGGTGACTCGAGGGCAAGTGTCTGGAACGAGTTCGGCAGGTTGGGGCCCACGATGCGGCGCACGCCGACGTCGAATTGGGCGTAGCGGTTGAGCTGCCAATCGAGGCTCACGCGCTCCAACCATTGCGTCGTGCCGGCCTCGCCCGGATAGCTTGTGTCGTAGCGGTCTTCGTCGGTTTCCAGCGCGAGCGTCAGGTGACGGCGAAACGGGATGGTGGTGAGGTACGTCCACGCATCGAGGTCGCCGTGGTAGTAGGGCCCGGCGCTGTACGAGATGTACGTCGGCGTGCTGGTCGTCGAGCTGCTTCCGTTGATGTTGTTGTACCCCATGCGATAGCCGAGGGTAATGCCGTTGGCGTCGAAGGGCAAAAACTCACCGTTCGACGCGAGCAAGCCCTGGCTGTTGGAGTAAAGATGCACGGTTAGCAGATCGCGAAAATCGACGTTGACCTGCGCCGAGGAAATCGCTTGCGCGAGCTGCCGCTGATCGTCGTCGTATTTCGTGTAGAAACCGATCGCAAAAATGTCGTGCAAAAACGACGTCGACGAGAAATTGTAAATGTGTTTGGCGAATACCTCGTAGCCGGCGATATTAGTCTGCTGCGTATAGCCGTCGACCGGATCGAACTGTGCGCCGACACGCTGATAGTTGAAACCTGCGATGGTCGTCGGGGCCACATAGAGCGGGCCGCCCTCGAAGTAGTTGGCTTCTTGCGGATCGGTAACGAGCGTTCCGCGGTCCGTACCGATGTTGAAATAGCCGCCCAGGTGCGACGACTGGTTGAGATAGCCGCTGTCGAACGTCGTCGTATCGTCGACCAAGCCGGGCGCGTCGACGTCGACGCGCTGCACGTCCAATTGCAAGAGATGCCCTTGGCTGCTGTACGAGTAGTTCGCGGTCTGCGCGTCGTCGCTTCGATTATCGCCGATCGCATCGAACCCCGCGAACGTGAACGCGCCCTGGGTACCCTCGAGGGCATAGCCCTGCGAGAAGACCGGAATCGCCGGCGTGTAGAGCGGCGTCGGGCAATTGTTGCAGCTGAACCAATTGTCGAAGAATGACGCCGCTTGCGTGAAGAAGGGGCGCACCTCGCTGTACTGGCGGGGAAAGGCGGTCGGCGCGATCGTCTGCTGATCGACCTCGACGTTCGAATAGTCGGGATGCAGCGAGGTGACGAAGGACGCGGTCGGGGTGATCGGGATCGAGGCGTCGAGGCCGATGCGCGAGGTGTCGCCGCCGACCGCGCGCGGCGCGAGTTCGCCGAGCGCGTAGGGCTGGATGCGGGCCGGCGGGCGGCTAGGTCCGCTCTTCTTCGTGCCGACGTGCGCGAGCACGCCGAAGAACGTCGGATCCGTGGCTTGCGACGCGCGCGGCGAATAGGTCCATACGTCCAACCCGTTCGTTGCCACGACGTAGCGGATGAACTGGACCGTCCAATTCTTCGAGCCGCCGCTGCGGATCACGCTGAGGGGAATACGCATCGTAACGGTGTAGCCGGCCGTCGTTTTTACGCCGGCCGCCGCCCACTGCGGTGAGTACGCGGTATTCTCGGTCGAGGTTTGATATCGCGCGCCGCGCGGGTTCGCATAGAAGACGTAGGAAAATCCGTGGGTTCCCTGCGGGCTCAAGGCGACGGCAACGTAGTCGTCGCTCTCGACGCTCGATCCATTCGTCTCCTGAATCTCGGTCAGCGCCTCGCGTTGGGTCGCAACGAACCCGACGTCGAGATAGCCGTTCTCCTGCGCAACGTAGACCGTGGTCGGTTCAGCGGCGGCCCG
>Ga0335074_10005618_pt1 | contig 17352 bp, 14 predicted proteins | sample Lox_Sample_23_FD_206715 | JGI IMG/M metagenome (GOLD analysis project Ga0335074, IMG submission 206715) | Soil microbial communities from Loxahatchee National Wildlife Refuge, Florida, United States - Lox_Sample_2.3 | ecosystem: Environmental > Terrestrial > Soil > Wetlands | place: USA... | reverse complement strand
CAAGTGGTGCGTAGTCATATAAGTTATGGACTACCCTGCGGTTGCCGGGCAAGGCTACCGTAGAGGACCGGCGCGGACCGGTATGATTTTTCGGTCCGGCCTTCTTACAATGCGCGTTTCCCCCCGCCACGGAAGGCAAGTCTGCTGCCTATGCACGAGCCCTTCGCGCTCCTGGTCTCGGTGTACGACGGCGACCGGCCCGACTACCTCCGGCGGGCCTTCCGCAGCGCGGTGGACGATCAGACCGTACGCCCGGACCAGGTGGTGATCGTCCGGGACGGGCCCGTTCGCGACGAGCTCGCGGCCTGCCTGGACGAGCTCCGGCAGGACAGCCCGGTCCCGGTCACGTTCGTCCCCCTGCCGCGCAACGAGGGCCTCGGCCCGGCGCTCGACCGCGGGCTGGCCGCGAGCTGGTTCGACGTCGTCGCGCGGATGGACGCCGACGACGTGGCGATGCCGCAGCGCTTCGAGGTGGAACTGCCGCTGATCGAGGAGGCGGACATCGTCGGGGCCGGCCTGCTCGAGTTCGTGGCCGACACCGACGACATCGTGGGGCAGCGGGTTCCGCCCACCGAGACCGGGCAGATCCAGCGCTACGCGCGGATGCATGACCCGTTCAACCACCCGACCATCGTCTACCGGCGCAGCGCGGTGCTGGCGGCGGGCGGGTACGGCGGGCTCCGGCTCATGGAGGACTACGCGCTGTTCGCCCGGATGCTGGCGGGCGGGGCCCGGGCCGTGAACGTGGCGGAGCCGCTGGTCTTCTACCGGGTCGGCGCCGAGGCGTTCAAGCGGCGCGGCGGGACCGGGCTGCTGCGCTCGGAGCTGCGGCTGCAGCGCGAGTTCCGGCGGCAGGGCTTCACCTCTCGGGCGGAGTTCCTGCGCAACGTGATCATCCGCGGCGGCTACCGGCTGATTCCCTGGTGGTGCCGGCGCGCGCTGTACAAGCCGGTGGTCGCCCATTTCGCCGAGCGCCTGGAGCGGGGCGAGACCGGCGGGCCGGGCGGGGCGGACAGCGGCTCGGAGGGCCCCGATGAGCTGGGCTACCCGGAGATCTCCGCTGCCGGGTTCTGGCGCGACGAGCGGGAGCCGGTGCGCTCGTGAACGTCGACCTCGTCATTGTCGGGTCGGGCTTCTTCGGGCTCACCGTGGCCGAGCGGTGCACCAGGGACCTGGGCCTGCGGGTGCTGATGATCGAGCGCCGCGCCCATATCGGCGGGAACGCCTACAGCGAGCCCGAGCCCGAGACCGGGATCGAGATCCACCGGTACGGCGCGCACCTGTTTCACACCAGCAACGCCCGGGTCTGGGAGTACGCCAACCGGTACACCGCGTTCACCGGCTACCAGCACCGGGTGTTCTCGGTCTATAAGGGCCGGGTCTACCCGCTCCCGATCAACCTGGCCACGATCTGCGACTACTTCGGCACGGTGCTGTCCCCGGACGAGGCCCGCAAGCTGGTCGCCGAGCAGTCCGCCGAGGTGGCGGACGGCAGCGCGGCCAACCTGGAGCAGAAGGCCATCTCGCTGATCGGCCGGCCGCTGTACGAGGCGTTCATCCGCGGATACACCTACAAGCAGTGGCAGACCGATCCGGCCGAGCTGCCGCCGGAGATCATCACCCGGCTGCCGGTCCGGTACACGTTCGACAACCGCTACTTCAGCGACACCTTCGAGGGCCTGCCGGTCGACGGCTACACCGCCTGGCTCGAGCGCATGGCCGACCACCCGAACATCGAGGTGCGGCTGAACACCGACTTCGCACAGCTGCGGTCGAGCGTGGCCGGGCAGGTGCCGGTGGTCTACACCGGGCCGCTGGACGAGTACTTCGGATACGAGGCGGGCGACCTGGCCTGGCGCACCCTCGACTTCGAGACCGAGGTCCTCGGTACCGCGGACTTCCAGGGGACGCCCGTGATGAACTACGCGGACGAGGATGTCCCGTTTACCCGCATCCACGAGTTCCGGCACTTTCACCCGGAGCGTGACTGGTACCCGAAGGACAAGACAGTGATCATGCGCGAGTACTCGCGTTTCGCCGAGCGCGGCGACGAGCCGTACTACCCGATCAACGCGGCGAGGGATCGCGCACGGCTGCTGGCCTACCGGGAGATGGCCGGGCGCGAGCCCGGCGTGCTCTTCGGCGGCCGCCTCGGCACCTACAAGTACCTGGACATGCACATGGCGATCGGGTCCGCGCTGAGCATGTACGACAACCGGATCCGGCCGCACTTTCGTACTGGCCAGCCGCTGAAGGTCCCGGGGGCCGACAATGACTGAGACCAGCCGGGTACTGCAAAGGGTCGTGTTCCCCGGAGACGACCTCGACGTGGTCCCGCTGTACGTGGAAACCAAGATGGACCGCGGCGCCGCGGAGCTCGCGGCCGAGATGGCCGCGGAGGAGCTCACCGGGCACAAGGTGTCCGGCGGCACCGCCACGGGCAGTGCCGCGGTCGGCGAGGCGCAGTCGAGCATCCGGTTCGGCCCCGACGTGCCCGCGCACCTGGTGGAAGAGGCCGGGCCGCAGCGCAGCGCGCTGATCAGCAGCGGCGCCCGGGTCTCGTTCGCCACCTATTTCAACGCGTTCCCGGCCAGCTACTGGCGCCGCTGGACCACGGTGGACGCGGTCACCCTCCGGATCCGCCTGGCCGGAGAGTCGAAGATCATCCTGTACCGGTCCACGGCCCGGGGGCACAGTCACCCGATCGAGACGATCAACGTCGAGTCGGACGACCCGGAGACGATCGAGCGCACGCTGTCGCTGGCCCCGTTCATCGATGGCGGCTGGTACTGGTTCGACATCGTGGCCGGGCCGCGCGGGACGACGCTGATCCAGGCGGACTGGCTGGCGCTGGTGGCCGCGGCCCCGCCGGGCCGGGTCAGCCTCGGCATCACCGCCTTCGGCGCGCCCGACGATCTGGTGAGGAAGCTGCGGGTTCTCGGCGAGGCCACCGACATCCATGCGCAGCTCGATGTCGTGTACGTGGTCGACCAGAGCGGGCGCCGGTTCAGCGACCACCCGGGGTTCGAGGACGCGGCCAAGAAGCTCGCCGGGCGGGTGCAGGTGATCGAGCAGCCGAACCTGGGCGGCTCGGGCGGGTTCTCCCGGGCGATGGACGAGACGGTAAAGGCGGGCAAGAGCGACTACGTCCTGCTCTCCGACGACGACGTCGAGATCGATCCCGAGGGCATCCTGCGCGCCGTGACCTTCGCCGACCTGGCCCGCAAGCCGACGATCGTCGGCGGCCAGATGTTCAGCCGGTACGAGCGCTCGGTCCTGCACGCGTTCGCCGAGGCGGTCGCGCCCTACCGGTGGTGGTGGGGAAACGCGCCGAACACCAAGAGCCGCCACGACTTCGGCCGCCGCAACCTGCGCAACACCCCCTGGCTGCACCGTCGCGCCGACGGCGACTACAACGGCTGGTGGATGTGCCTGATCCCGACAGAGATGATCAAGGAGCTCGGCCTCGCGCTCCCGATCTTCATCAAGTGGGACGACGCCGAGTACGGGGTGCGGGCCAGGGACCGCGGCTACCCGACCGTGTCGCTGCCCGGCGTGGCCTGCTGGCAGGCGCCGTGGACCGATAAGAACGACGCGCTGGACTGGAACGCCTACTACCACCTGCGCAACCGGGTCGTGGCCGCGCTGCTGCACTCGAAGGAGCCCCGCGGCGGCCAGCTGATCGGTGAAAGCCTGGAGCGGCAGCTGCAGGCCCTGCTGTCGATGCAGTACTCGACGGTTGCGCTGCGCGCGCTGGCGATCGAGGACGTGCTGCGCGGCCCGGCGCACATGCATCAGGAGATCGGCACCAAGCTGCCTCAGCTCCGCGAGTTCCGGCTGCAGTACGCGGACGCCAGGGGCCAGGCCGACCTGGACGGCTTCCCCCCGCCCCGGCGGCGGGCCCCCGAGGCGGTCAAGTCGTCCACCACGCCGACCAACCGCCTCAACCTGCTGACCAAGGCCGCGTCGGGGACCGTGCACCAGCTCCGGCGGCCGCGCCCTGGAGCCAAGGTGCGGCCGCAGATGGCGCTGCCCGGCCAGGACGCCGCCTGGTGGGTGCTGGTCAAGCTGGACAGCGCGCTGGTGTCGACGGCGGACAACCAGACCGCGTCCTGGTACCAGCGGGATCCGAAGCTGTTCCGCTCGCTGGGCTGGCGCAGCATCGTCCTGCACCGGCGGCTGCGCCGCCGCTGGGCCAAGCTGGCCGCCGAATACCAGGCCGCGGCGGCCGACTTCACCTCGCCGGAACGGTGGCGCGAGACGTTCGCGGGCTCCGGCCGCGACGGCGGCGATCGGTCATGAGCGCGGCCAGGACCGGGCAGCGCGGCGCCGCGTCCGCGCCGCCCGCGCCCGCCGGGACGGAGCCGGCCGGCTGGTCGGCCAGGGCGCTCCGGTACCTGCCGGTCGGCTTCGTGGCCGCGGTCATGGCCGTGCTCGGGGTGTGGGGGCTCGGCCGCCACAACGCGATGGGCAACGACGAGATCGTGACCCGCTACGCCTCGACCCTCGGCCTCGGCCAGCTGGCGCACCTGCTCGAGCACACCGACATCTACCACGGCTTCTATTACGTGGTGATGCACCCGTGGGTGGCCGTGTTCGGCAACACGCCAAGCGCCATCCGGGTCCCCTCGGTGATCGCCATGACGATCGCGACCGGACTGATGGTGCACATCGCCCGGCGGCTGTCCGGATCGACCTGGACCGGGCTGTTCGCCGGCCTGATCATGGCCCTGACCCCGGAGATCAGCTTCTACGCCCAGACCGCGCGCGAATACGCCACGATCGTCGCGGTCGTGCTCTGCGCCACGCTGGCGCTGGTGCGGGCGCTTGAGGCGGAGGCGGCGGGACAGGGCGATCGCTGGCGTTGGGTTCTCTACGGCGCCCTGATCACGCTGAGCGGATATCTGAACGAACTGACGCTGATGGTCCTGGCCGCGCACATGGCCACCGTGCTGCTGGCCCGGCCCGGGAGGCGGGCGTTCTGGCACTGGTTCACCGCCGGGGCCGTCGGCGCCTTCCTGGTCCTGCCGGTCGTGGCGGGCAGCATTCACCAGGACTCGGCCGCCTCCTGGATCACCCGCCCGCACCTGCACGACATCGAGGTCCTCTTCCACGACTACTTCGGCTCGGTCACCTGGATCGCGGTGTGCCTGTTCCTCTGCGCCGTGGCCGCGGTCCTGCCCGATGGCGACCCGCCCTGGTGGCGCCGCGCGGAGATCTCGCTGCCGTCGGTGGGCGCCCCGCTGCTGGTGCTGCCGGCCGGCCTGCTGATCCTGGAATCCCTGGTCGGTCACCCGCTGTACGTCGACCGGTACGTCCTGTACGGAGAAACGGGCGCGGCCATACTGGCCGGGGCCGGACTGTACCGGATCGGATCCTGGCTGGCGGACCGGGCCGGCGGCCGGCTGGACCGCCGGGCGGTGCTCGCCGTGACCGGCGTCGTCGCGCTCCTGGCCGTGCTGCTCTTCCAGCTCACGCCGCAGCACCGGGCCCGGACCCCGCTGACCCGCGAATTCGACTACGGCGACCCCGCGTTCTACATAGCGGCGCACGCCCGGCCGGGCGACGGGGTGCTGTTCTTCAACTCGTTCTTCCGCAAGGCCGAGCTGGGTTACCCGCAGCAGTTCCGGGCCACGACCGACTTCGCGATGGCGGTCACGCCGCAGAAGTCGGGCACCCTCAACGGCTTCGACAAGCGGGTCTCGGTCGTGGAGCCGCTCATGCTCACCTACCAGCGGATCTGGGTGGTGGGCCGGGCGCCATCGGCGAAGGTGGCCAATCCCGCGATCCGGGCCGAGGGCCAGCTGCTCATCAGCCGGTTCACCGAGATCGCGCACAAGAAGTTCAAGGGCGTGGTGGTCACGCTCTGGCAGCGGCGCTGAGGCCGGTCGATCTCTACAGCACGACCGGGGGCCACAGGTCGTGCTGCGCGGCGATCGGATCGCCCGCGTACTCCTGCATCGCGTCCAGGTTGTCATGCGCCGGGTACTTGGCCGCGGCCGGTCCGTCGGCAAACGCCCGCAGCACGTTGGCGGTGACCTTCCTGACGAAGTCGCCGCCGCGGCGGTTCACGCCGAACTCGCCGTACTGGTAGGGGTCGAACGCCCCGACCCAGCGCATGGTCCCGGTGTTGAACACCCCGGCCCCGCTGGCGTGCGTGTAGTAGGCCGAATCCGAGTAGCTGTTCACGCCGCGGCAGGTCAGCGGCGAGTGGGACAGGACCTGGATCGGCCGCTCGACGGGCCAGTCCGGGTTCACCCGGTCGTACTCGATGCCCACGATCCCCGGGAAGCTGGTTCCCTTCGTCACGCCGGTCCCGGCGAACATCCAGGCATCGGGGGTGGCCACGACGTAGTGCGCGTTGGTCGGGTTGGACTCGTACAGCGTGCCGGTCATCGACGATTCGGCGTCCGGGTCCGGAGGCTCCCGGAAGTCGTTGGTCACCAGTGCGTCATCCTTGCCGTACAGGGGATCTTCCATGTAGCTGGTCCGGTAGCAGATGACCAGCCGGCTGGGGCCCAGGCTGGTCGGGGCCAGCCTGGTGCGCCGGAAGCAGCAATTCGCGCCGAGGAACGCCAGGTTCACGCCGGTGTTTCTGGCCGCGGTGACGTAGCCGCGTTCCTCTGGCGTCCAGTACTCGTCGTGCCCGAGCGAGAAGAACGCGCTGGCGCCGTTCAGCAGGCTCGGGTCGGTCGCGGTCTCCATGCTGGTGACGTAGGCCAGCGGCAGCCCCATGCGCTCGGCGAGTTCGATCACCGGGCGATCGTGCGCCAGGAACATGAACGCGCCGTCGACGTCGAGCGGACGGTCCAGGCTCACGACCAGGGAGCGGTTGTTGTAGTCGGCCGCGCCGCCGGGCCCGTTGTACAGGTCGAAGCCGCCCCAGGTGTTGTAGGCCTGCCAGGTCGCGGTGGAGTTCTTGAGCACGACCTTGCCCGCGGTGCTGGCCGACCGCACGGTGACCGGGGCGTAGCGCTGTGCTCCGTTTTCGGCGTCCATCCGCAGCAGGTAGGACCCCTCCGGCCAATCGTCGGTCGGGATCGTCAGCGACGGCCCCCAGTCGGTCCGCACCGTGTTGGTCTCGGCGGCCACGGTGTACGCCCGCTGCCGCCCGCCGCGCACGGCCCCCGATTTCCACAGCAGGCGGGCCTGGTCGCCGTGGTACCAGCCCATCCGGAAGGCGCTGACCGTGAAGGATCGCCCGGTGGTCGACGCGTACAGCGTGATCGGCTCGCCCGGAAGGACGCTGGACTGGCCGGTGTAGCCCAGCATGGCCTCGGGCGCGCCAAGCTGGCTGATTTTCCAGTTCGGATCGCCGGGGAGGTCGTTCTCGCTCACCACCCGGCGCTTCGGCACCGACGCGGCTCTGGCGTGCGCCACGGGCTTGGGCTCGCCCGATCCGGTCGCCTTCACCGCCGCCACGACCGCGGCCGGGACCGCGGCGGCGGCCGCGGCTAACCCGAGAAAAGCCCGCCGTGAGTGGGGGCGCGAACTCATGCCATATAGGTTTACACCGGCCCCAGGGCACCGGCCACGCATGTTGGTAACATCTGGGCAAAGGGTTGGATCAGTCAGCAGAATACTGAGGCAAGCAGGTTCCGGGGTTCCGGTACTTTTGCGACAGTTACGTCACCCCAGATCAAGGAGTCAGGAATGCCTGGCGCAGCCACGCGCGGGGCCGCCGCCGCGCGCCAGGCGAGCCCGTGACGGCCGCTCGCGACACGAGCGAGCCGGACCTGGCGTCGCAGCCGGACGAGCCCGCGGGCGTGTCGGCCACGCCCGGGTCATCGTCCCGGATCCAGTGGTCCCGGATCCCCGCGCTGCTGCGGCGGCACTGGCTGATCACGGCGCTGGTGGTCGTCGGCCTGGCGCTCCGGGTGCTGGCCAAGATCGCCTACCAGCCCGCGCTGATCTACGTCGACACGCTCAAGTACCTCTACGGCGTTTACCCGGGCTCCGACCCGGCCGGGTATCAGGCGGTGCTGAACTTCCTGACCCCGTTCCGAGGCCTGGCGGGCGTCGCCGTGGTGCAGAGCCTGCTCGGCCTGGCCATGGCCGTGCTGCTGTACGCCGTGCTCCTGCGCCGCGGCGTGGTCCGCTGGCTGGCCGCCCTGGCCGCCGCTCCGGTGCTGCTGGATGCCTACCAGCTGCAGATGGAGCAGATGATCATGCCCGACGTCTGGTTCGAGGCCATGATCGTCGCGGGACTGGCCCTGCTGCTGTGGCGGCCGACGGTGAGCGCGCCGTTCGCCGCCTGGGCCGGCCTGATTCTCGGCACGTCGGCGACCCTGAAGACGCTGGGCGAGGTCCTCATCCTGCCCGGCGTGGTGTACCTGCTGGCGGCCGGCGGCGCGTGGCGCCGCGCCGTCGCCGTCACCGCCGCGTTCGCGGGTGCGTTCGCGTTGCCGATCTTCGTCTACTGCTCGGTCCAGGCCGTCTCGACCGGGCATTTCCGGCTGGCCGTCGGGCAGAGCGACAGCGGCCGGCTCACAGCCCAGGCCGACTGCGCCACGCTGAAGCTGCCCGCGGACGTGCGGCGGCTGTGCCCGACACCGAGCGAGCAGGCCAACGGTCCCGACTGGCTGATACATTCGGCCAAGTCGCCGCTGCACGCCGCGCCCATTCCGCCCGGAGCCAGCCGTAAGCAGCTGATCGGGACGCTCGACTCGGCGATCGAGCATCAGCAGCCGATGCGGGTCGCGGTCGGGATCGCCCGCGACGCGGTGCGGCTGTTCGCGCTGACCCGGACGGGTTCGCCCTCGGTCACCCCGATCGCGCGGTGGCAGTTCCAGACCAGCTACCCGACCTACCCGAACTGGACCAGGCTCGGCCGCGGAAACGTGATCATCGTCGGCCTGCAGTTCCGGACGTTCGGGATGTTCTTCTTCCGTCCGCTCAAGCCCTCCTACGGTGGCCCGGCCCAGGTCAACCGGCCGGTCGCGGCGTTCCTGCGCGGCTATCAGCTGCACGGCGGCTATACCCCCGGTCCGCTGCTCGCGCTGTGCATGCTGCTTGGCCTGGCCGGATCGGTGCTTGCGCTGGCCCGGCGCGCTCGCGGGACCCGCAGCCGTCAGCTCGCCCTGGCCTGCCTGCTGATGACCGTCACCGCCGTGACCGTCCTGCTGGCACCGGACGTGCTCGAGTTCTCGTGGCGCTATCAGCTCCCGGCCCTGATCACGCTGGTTCCGGCCGGCGCGCTGGGTATCGCCGCCCTGGCGAGCAGCTGGCGGACCCGGAAGAGCTCCGGGGACGAGCGGGTCATCGAGGCGTCCGACGTGGCCTGGGTACCGCCCACCCTTGACCCGACAATTTAACTAACTTTCGTTAGTGATAGAATGCCGTCCATGGACCAGCCCGGCCTGGGTCTCTCGGCGGTGAGCAGCCTCGATGACCCAGTGCGCGGTCGGCTGTACCGGGTCGTGGCGGACAGGGCCCGGCCGGTGGGGCGGGACGAGGCGGCGGCCGCGGTCGGCGTCGGGCGCCCGCTCGCCGCCTATCACCTGGACAAGCTCGTCGAGCTGGGCCTGTTGACCGCCTCCTACCAGCGGCCCGCGGGCCGCGGCGGGCCCGGCGCCGGGCGCCCGGCGAAGGTCTACGCTCGCTCCGGGCGCGAGTTCGCGGTCAGTGTGCCGCCGCGCGAGTACGAACTGGCCGCCCGGCTGCTGGCTTCGGCGGTGGACGGCGATGCCAGCGGAAGCAGCCGGGCCGCGCTCCGGGGCGTTGCCCGGCAGTATGGCGCCGATGCCGGAAGGCAGGGCCGGCCGGCCGAGGCCGGGCATCCCGGCGCGCCGCAGGCCCTGCGGGCGCTGCTGCGCCAGCACGGTTTCGAGCCATGGCAGGACGAGGACGGCGCCGTATACCTGCGCAACTGTCCGTTTCATCAGCTCGCCGCGCAGCACCCGGGCCTCGTCTGCGGGATGAACCTGGAGCTGATCGGCGGCATGGTCGACGGCCTGGAGGCGAGCGGAATGCAGCCCCGGCTGGCTCCGGGGCCGGGGCGCTGCTGCGTGGTGATCGCCGCGGGCGGGCCGGCGAGTGAGATGTCGAAGACGGGAGCATCATGACGCAGGAACTGACCATCGACCCGGCTGAGCCTCAGACCGTTCGCGACCTGCGGCTGGCCAACGGCCGCACGGGCGTCGATCTGGTGGCGGCGCAGCGCGCCGCCGCGGACTTCCTGGCCGCGCTGGGCGTCGAACTCGGCCAGGAGGAACTGCGCGAGACACCCGCCCGGATGGCCCGTGCCTACGCCGAACTGTTCGACTCCCGTCCGTTCCGGCTGACCACGTTCCCGAACGACGAGGGCTACGACGAGCTGGTGCTGGCCCGGGCCATCCCGTTCCGCACGGTGTGCGAGCACCACCTGCTGCCCTTCTCCGGTGTCGCGCACGTCGGCTACCTGCCCGGTGACCGCATACTCGGACTGTCCAAGCTGGCCCGGGTGGTCGAGCACTACGCGGCCAGGCCGCAGACCCAGGAGCGGCTCACCAAGCAGATCGCCGACTGCCTTTCCGAGCGGCTGCAACCGCGCGGCGCCGGCGTGGTGCTCGAGGCCGAGCACTCGTGCATGACGCTGCGCGGCGTGCGCGCCCTCGGCTCCACCACTATCACCTCGGCCCTGTCCGGCACGGTGCGCGACGACGCCAGGTCGCGGGCCGAGTTCTTCGCCCTGGCGCGCTCGGGCGACCGAGTCCCGGGTTAGGCGGCTCGCTTGTAGGCGCGCACGGCGAGCGGGGCGAACACGATGAAGATCCCCGCCAGCCAGGCGATGGATTTCCACAGGTTGGCCTCGATCGGCCCGCCGAGCGCCATCGCGCGCATCGTGTCGATGACGTAGGTGACCGGCTGGTTGTTGGCGAAGGCCTGCAACCAGCCCGGCATGGTGTGGATCGGCACGAACGCCGAGCTGAGGAACGTCAGCGGGAACAGCCAGACCAGGCCGAACGCCTGGACCGACTCCTCGTCGCCGATGGCCAGCCCGGTGTACGCGGCGATGCAGCAGATCGCGAGCCCGAACACGGTGGCCAGGACGACCATGGCCACGGCCAGGCCCGCGCCGTTCTGGAACCGGAACCCGACCGCGTAACCGACGCCGATCACGATCACGATCGTCACGAACATCCGGGCGGTGTCGGCGACCAGGCGGCCGGCCAGCACCGCGGAGCGCGCCATCGGCATCGACTTCAGCCGGTCGATCACGCCCTTCTGGAGTTCCTGGGCCAGCGCGATAGCCGTGCCGAAGGTCGCGAACGCCGCGGTCTGCCCGATGATCCCCGGCAACAGGAAGTTGACGTAACCGCCCTTGACCCCCTGTACCGGGATGGCGCCGCCGAACACGTAGCGGAACAGCAGCACGAACATGACCGGCTGGATCACGGTGAACATGATGTAGGCCGGCACTCGCATCCAGACCAGCAGGTTGCGCCGGGTGATCGTGAGCGTGTCGGTCACCGCCCAGTGGGCCCGCGTCAGCAGGCTGGGCCCGGCGGGCGTGTACGGGGTACCGGCCGCGGCCGGCGCGGCGGCGGTCATGACGCCCTGCCGGCGGTCTTGCTGTCCCCTGACCGCCGCTTCCGGCCGCGTTTGCCCTCGTCCTGCTGCCCGTCCTCCTCGGCGACGTGGCCGGTCAGGGCCATGAACACGTCGTCCAGCGAAGGCCGCCGCAGGGCCAGGCCCTGGGTCTGCACGCCCGCGCCGTCCAGCCCGCGCACGGCCTCGATCAGCGCATCGGAGCCGCGGCCGCCGACACCCACGTTGATCACTCCGGTCTCCTTGTCCAGGTGCGGCTCGCCCTCGCCGATGCGGGCGATCGCGTCGGCCGCGTCGGAGAGGCGGTTGCGGTCGGGCACCGTGAACTCCAGCACATCCCCGCCGACCCGCCCCTTGAGCTCCTCAGACGTGCCCGCGGCGATGACCAGGCCGTGGTCGATAACCACGATCTCATCGGCCAGCTCGTCGGCCTCATCCAGGTACTGGGTGGTGAGCAGCGTCGTCGTCCCGCCCGCCACGAGCGACCTGATGATCTCCCACATCCCCAGCCGGGATCGCGGGTCCAGGCCGGTGGTCGGCTCGTCCAGGAACAGCACCTTCGGGGCGCCCACCAGGCTGGCGGCCAGGTCCAGACGCCGCTGCATGCCGCCGGAGAAGTTCTTGGCGGGCCGGTCGGCGGCGTCGGTCAGGTCGAACTGCTCCAGCAACTCGGCGGCGCGGGTGCGGGCCCGTGGCCAGCTCAGATGGTAGAGCCGGCCGACGATCTCCAGGTTCTCGCGTCCGGTGAGTTCTTCCTGGATGGCGGCCGACTGCCCGGACAGCCCGATCGACCGGCGCACCGCCGCGGGCTGCCGGACGACGTCAAAGCCCTCCACCAGGGCGCGGCCGCCGTCCGGGCGCAGCAGCGTGGTCAGGATGCGCACCGCGGTGGTCTTGCCGGCCCCGTTCGGGCCGAGCACGCCGAGCACCGTCCCGCGCGGGACCGACAGGTCGATGCCGCGCAGCGCGCGTACCTCGCCGAAGGACTTGGTGAGGCCTTCCACGAGAATTGCCGGGCCGGAACTTACACCTGTCACCAGGACCCTCCCCAAAGCACGCCAGCCAGCCGTGAACTTCCCGGACCATCGAACCTACCGGCACCCACCGACAATCTGCGAATAGATAAGGGGGTGGGGGTGGGGGGTGGCGAGCAGATAGGGCTGGGCGAAGGGGTGGGGCGCGCGCGGCGCGGGGATCAGGTGGCCACGGGGCTGGCGCGGGTTGGCAGGATGCCGCCGGTGCGGCGCGTGATGGTGTCCGCGCAACGGCGCACCGCCGCGCCGACGTCGGCCACGTTGCCGTCGTTGAGCTCGCTGGAGAAGGCGAGCGAGCAGACCACATGGCGGACCGCCCCGCCCGCATCGAAGATCGGGGCCGCCACCCCGCTCTGCGCCATGTCGTATTGCTGGACGCTCTCGGCGTGGCCGACGGTGCGCACCCGCTCGAACGCGAGCCGCAGCCCGTCATGGTCGGTGACCGTCCTCTCGGTGAACGCGATCACCTCCTCGGCGTCCAGCAGTCGCTGCGCCACGTCCGGGTCCAGCCAGGCCAGCGACGCCTGCATCAGTGCCGGAGCCGAGAACGGGAAGGTGTCGCCGACGCTCACCGTGACCCGCACCCCGGCGCCGCGCTCGGCCACGGCGAGCACACGGAACCCGATTCGGGGCTCGCGGGCCGCGAGGAACACAACGAAGTTGAGCGAGGCGCTGAGCGCCTCGATCTCTTCCTGCTCCAGTTCGAGCCGGGCCTTGTCGGTGACCCCGGTGATCAGCAGCAGCCGCGGGCCCAGCATCCAGCCCGGGCGGCCGTCGAGGCCGGCCACCCACCCGGCCTGCTGCAGCGTGCCCACGATGTTGTAGCAGGTGCTGCGGTTCAGGCCAAGCTCGCGGACCAGCGTGCCGGGCGTCACCGCGTCCGGCCATGCCTCGGCCAGGCGTTCCAATATGCGCACCGCGGCCATTACCGCGGGCACGTCGCTCGCCATCCTGCCCTCCCCTTGTGCTTGCCGGATGGTAGCTACCGACGAATCATCCCTTAGGCTGCTCGGTCAGCGACCGTCGGCCTTGCGCCAGGCGCGGCGCACCGCGTCCTCGACGGCCGCCCGGCCCAGGGTGGTCTGGTGGCCGACGCTGCCCCGGATGCCCGGCACCGGGTCCATCAGCCGCTGCGCGGCGTCCAGCGCGGCCTCGACGGCCTCGTTCTCGCGCGCGCCCGCCAGGTCCACCTCGGCCAGGCCCGGCACGTCCCCGAGCGCCCCGATGCCGAGCCGCAGGCGACGGCGGCCATCGGCGTCCCTGAGCAGGAGGGCCGCGGCCGAGGCGCACGGCCGGTCGTGCGCGCCCAGGCTGCACCGCCGCACGTAGCTGGCCGCCGAGCCGGGCGGCGCGGCGGGGATCTGCATGGCGGTCACGACGTCGCCGGGCTCGAGCAGGGTGCGCTCGCCGCCGACGAAGAAGTCGTCGGCGGCGATGCGCCGGACCGCGCGGACCGACGTCACCTCGATGACGGCGCCGAGGACCAGCAGCGCGGCCGGCGGATCCGTGCGGTCGGCGCCTTGCGCCAGGCTGCCGCCCACCGTGGCCGCGTCGCGCACCCGCGGGTGGCCCGCCGCGGCGTACGCGGCGGCGGCCAGCGGCGCGACGTGGGCGACCAGCGGATCCTTCGCCATCCGGCGGATCGTGACCATGGGGCCGATGCACAGGCCGCCGCGGTCCCGGCCGTGGCTGCCGAGCCGGTCCAGCCGGTCCAGGCGGTCCAGCCGGGCCAGGTGGTCAAGGAACGGGATCCGGCCCAGGTCGACCAGCACGGCATCGAACGCCGCGTCCTGCCGGCGCTGGACCTCGATGGCGGTGCCGCCGGCGTACGGGATGGCCCGGCGGTTGGCGGCCAGCAGCTCGCAGGCCTCGGCCACGGACCCGGGTCGATGAAAGGCAGGCCGCATCGTGGCGAAGCGCATGGTGACCGCCCAGGAAGACGCAATGTCCTGCACCTCGGACAGTACGGGCGGGCCAGACGACTGTCAACAGAGCCGGGGATTCGCGCGGAATGGCATGACATCTGTCATGGGCGGGTCACGATAAACGGCATAGCCCGTCCGGTCCGGCCCGCCGTACGGTGGTAGCGCGCCGCCCCCGAGGGTGGCGGTGCATCGCGCGCCCGCGCACTCCGAGGAGGTATGGAACCGTGCCCATCGCCACCGACATCGTCCTGGGAGTCGTCATTCTCGCGCTGCTGATCTACCGGCAGGTGATCGCCCGGCCGGTCCGGGCCCGGGGGCTGCAGATCGTGGTGATCCTGGCGCTGATCGGCCTGTTCCAGACGGTGGGGTACTTCGACAACAACCATTCCGGTGACGGGACCTACGCGGCGCTCGGCGGCAGCCTGGTGCTGGCGGCGATCTTCGGGACGCTGCGGGCGTCGACCGTCCGGCTCTGGATCCAGGACGGGCAGGTGTGGCAGAAGGGCAACTGGCTGACCGGCGGGCTGTGGGTCGTGGCGCTGGCCGCGCACCTGGGCTACGACGCGCTCGTGGCGCGCGGCCACGGCCATGGCGCCCCCAGCGTGGGCGATGCCACCCTCGTCCTCTACCTGGCCGTCAGCCTGGGCATCCAGCGCCTGATCACGCAGCAGCGGGCCAACCGCGTGCTGCCGGGCGGCGGCCCCGGCCCGAGTGTGCCGGGCCCCGGCGGGGCGTTCGGCTCGTAGCCCGGGACCGGTCAGGGAGCGCTGGTCCGCTCCCGGTGCAGCCACCGCCCGCGACCTGGTTCGGCCAGGATCTGCCCGTCCGCCAGGACCACGTCGCCCCGGCTCAGCGTGAACCGCGGCCAGCCCTGGACCTCGCGGCCGTCGTAGGCCGAGTAGTCGGCGTTGGAGCGCATCGAGCGGCCGTCGACCGTGCGTCGCAGCTGCGGGTCAAGCACGACGAGATCGGCGTCGCTGCCCACGGCGATCGTTCCCTTCCGCGGGTAGAGCCCGAACAGGCGGGCGGGGTTCGCCGACGTCAGCTCGATGAAGCGGGACAGTGAGATGCGCCCGGTCCTGACGCCCTCGGAGAACAGCATCGGCATGATCGTCTCTAGGTCGGCGACGCCCTGGCGGGCGGTGGTCACGTCGAGCGAGGGGTCGATCTTGTGCCGCAGCAGCCAGGGCGCGTGGTCGCTGCCGAGGGTGTGCACCGATCCGTCGGCCAGGCCGGCCCACAGCGCCGCCTGGTCGTCGGGCTCGCGCAGCGCGGGGGAGCCGATGAACCGGCCGCCATCGGGCCCGGCGAGCACGTCGCTGGTCAGATACAGGTAGAGCGGCCGGGTCTCGACGAAGACCGGCAGGCCGCGCGCCTGCCCGCGGCGCGCGGACTCCAGCGCGGCCCGCGACGACAGGTGGACGATGTAGACGGGCGAGTTCGTCGCCTCGCAGATCGCCACCGCGCGCTCGACCGCGGCCCGCTCGGCGGCCACCGGGCGGCTGGGCGCCCAGTCGTCCAGGCCGCCCCGGCCCTCGGCCAGCAGGCGCTCGCCGGCGAACCGGACCAGGGCTCCGTCCTCGCAGTGGATCAGCGTCAGCATTCCGTGCTGGCCGGCGATCCTGACCGCGGCGATCATCTCGTCTACCTGCGCCTCGAATTCGCCGGACACCATGAAGAGTTTGAGGCTGGTGTGGCCCTCGGCGGCGAGCAGCGGCAGGTCGGCCAGGGCTTGCGGGGTTGGCGTGGCCATGACCGGGTGCAGCACGTAGTCGACGGTGGCGGTGTCCCGCGCGGCGCTCAGGTCGCGGGCCAGCGCCTCGCGGGGCGACTGGCCGTCACCGGGAAAGGTCATGTTGCCGATCGTGGTCACGCCGCCCGCGATGGCCGCCGCCGAGCCGCTGGCGAAGTCGTCGACCCAGGACGGGACGCCGGGCTCGGGCGGCACCGGCGACGACAGGTGCACGTGCATGTCGATCCCGCCGGGCAGCACCAGCGCCCCGGTCGCGTCGATCTCTCTGCGGCCGCGCGGAGAGCCGCCGATCTGGCAGATCCGGCCGTCGCTGATGCCCAGGTCGCACTCGCTCGAGCTGCCCGCGGTCGCCACGGTGCCGCCGCGGACGACCAGATCGCACTCGGAGTCGCTCATGGCCCTCACCTCCGCGCTTCGTCGCTGCGCATCATCCTGGCCGGGGCTCCATCGGCCGTTGGCCGCCGGGTCAATCGCGGCGTCCGAAATTTCGCGACACGCCATCGGACCTACTTCGTCTCCGCTGGCAATTCCAGCATCATGGTGCGCGTCGCTTAGATCACGTTATGTGTTCAGACATCTAGGCGACGAAGCCAATACGGGATTTGCTGGGGGAGGCCATGGCCGATCGTCCGCCCGACGACGACATCCGGCCGGTTTCCTTCGTGAACCGCCGACGGCTGCTGCTGGCCGTCGGCGGCATGGCGGTCACCGGCGTGACAGCGCCCCGCCTGGGCGGCTCGCTGACCCCGGCGCTCGCCGCCGATCATCAGGCCGTGACGACGCGGCACCGGGTGCGTCGCCGCCGCCGGCCCCGCTACCCGTTGGACAAACCGCTTTACTACGTGGACGACGCATCCAAATCGATCGCGCTGACTATTGACGACGGCCCGGATCCGGTTTATACGCCGCAGGTATTGCGGCTGCTGCACAGATATCAGATAACCGCGACGTTTTCGATGATTGGCCTTCATGCGGCCGCCTTCCCGCATCTGGCCCGCGAGGTGCACGAGGCGGGACATAAAATCTGCAACCATACCTGGAATCACGCGGACTTGGCGGGCTTCCCGGCGCACCGCGTGCATGATGAGATCACCCGCGCCAGCCACGCGAT
>Ga0335074_10005617_pt1 | contig 17353 bp, 13 predicted proteins | sample Lox_Sample_23_FD_206715 | JGI IMG/M metagenome (GOLD analysis project Ga0335074, IMG submission 206715) | Soil microbial communities from Loxahatchee National Wildlife Refuge, Florida, United States - Lox_Sample_2.3 | ecosystem: Environmental > Terrestrial > Soil > Wetlands | place: USA... | reverse complement strand
TGCGCCGAAGAGCCGGACAAATCGAGATTGATCACACCGTCGCGATAGACCTTGACCACCATCGTTTCGGTCGCCTGCCCCGGCCCGCCGCGGGTCAGCGCCATGATCGTCCCGAAGGTCTCGAAGGCGGCATAGACGAGGTTGACGATCAGCAGGAAGAAGGCGGTCGGCATCAGAAGCGGCAGGATGATGGTGCGGAAGCGCCGGAAACCTTTGGCGCCGTCGATGCGCGCCGCCTCGATGACGCCACGCGGGATCGATTGCAGGCCGGCGAGGAAAAAAACAAAGTTGTAACTGACCTGCGTCCAGGCGCCGGCGACGACGACGAGCCCCATCGCCTGGGTGCCGTTCAACGTGTAATCCCAATCGAGGCCGGCGCGGTTGAGCAGCCGGCCGACGAGCCCGATCTCGGGATGCATCATGAAGACCCACAGCACCGCTGCGACCGCCGGCGCTACCGCATAGGGCCAGATCAGCAGCGTTCGGTAGAGGGTGCGACCGCGGATCTCGCGGTCGGCAAACACCGCAAAGACGAGGCCGAGCGCCATCGACAGCGCGGTGACCGCCGCGCAGAACACCGCGGTGCGCGCGAGCGAACCGAGGTAGCCGCCGTTGGCGAACAGGGCGACAAAATTGGCCGCACCGACGAACCGACTGTGCAGGCCGAAGGCATCGGTCGCGGTGAGGCTGGAATAGATCGCTTCAGCCGCCGGCAGCAGAAAGAAGACGACGGTCACTGCCACCTGCGGCAGCACGAGCGCCGCCGGCAATAGCCAACCGCCAAAGATCGTGCGCCGCTCCACGGCGCGCTACGGCGCCTCGCGCCCGACCGGACAAACCATCGCGATCCCGCTATCCGCTCATCGATCGCTGGAAATTGCGCAGCACCCGGTTGCCGCGCTCCGCCGCGTTCGCGAGCGCTTGTTTGGCGTCCTGCTGGCCACCGAGCGCCTTCTCCCATTCCTCTTCGATAATGACCCGCAATTGCGCCATGTTGCCGAGCCTGATGCCGCGCGAGTTGGCCGTCACCGGCAGCCGTTCCAATTGCAGGATCGGCAGCCTTCTCGAAGGCGTCCGCGTTGTACCACATGACCGCCGTCGAGGAATTGAACGGCATCGAGGCCATCCGGCCGTCAGGCAGGCTGTAATAGCCGCGCACCGAGGCGATGTAGTTCGCCGGTTCGATCGGCGTGCCGGTCTCCTTAGCGAGCTGCCAAACATCCTTGACGGCGGGGCCGGCGGCGATCATCGAACCGGTGCCGACATCGAACACCTGGACAAGATGCGGCGCCTGGCCCGCGCGCCAGGCAGCAATGGCGGCGGTCAGCGTCTCCGGATAGCCGCCCTTGAAGACGCCGACCACTTCGAACGCGTTCTGCCGGCTGTTGAAGCGGGCGATCAGCGTGTTGAGTACGTTGCCGAGCGCGCCGTTCATGGCATGCCAGAACAATATCCTGTTCGGCGCAGCCGCTAAGGCCGGCCGGGTCAGTGCCAACGCGGCGGCGGCGAGCAAGCTACGGCGTTGCATGGTGCCTTCCTCCCCCGTCGGCGGCGCTTCCGCGTAGCGGCACTGCGTTACCGTATGATGACAGCACTTTCACTGTTCAGTGGCGTCTGCGGCGACGGTTCGCTGCCGACTGCGATGGTGCCCGCCTTCGATCGGCACCGCGAGGTGATCGGTGCCGCCGCGGTCTCGCATTCGGGCAGGACCGAGAAATCGAGTCCACTGTCAGCGAGGTCGAGGCGGCCGCGGTGTGACCCGATAGGAGACCATTCCCGGAGCCGCGGCGGCGCCGACAGCACGCCGCCTCCGGACGCTCGCGCGATCGACGGGCACCTTCGGATCACAGTTCTTCGAGCAGTGCCTTTGCGTCGTTCAGGTCGGCGGTGCTGAAACCCTCGGTGAACGAGCCGTAGACGGGCGCGAGCACGCCGCGCGCCTCGCCCCGCCGACCCTGCTGTCACGGCCGAGCGCCGGCGACGTATCATCGGCCGGCGGGCAGCCGCTCGGGCTGCCGGGCTGCAAATCGGGGGAGACAGGCCATGGCAATCGACGGCAACACCAGCAGGACGACGACCAACGCGCGGGCCGCCGCGCTGTCGCACGCCTACCGGTTTCATGTTCCTCACCTGCATCTGCAATCGGTCTTTGGCGACGACTGGTTTGCCCTGAAGGCGGAAGCGTTCGCGCGCTTTTTCGGCACGCCCCGTTTCCTGGTCGCCCAGACCGTGATCGTCGGTGCCTGGATCATCGTCAATGTCGTCGGGCTGACGGCGTTTGACGTCTACCCGTTCATTCTGCTCAACCTCGCTTTCAGCCTGCAAGCCGCCTACGCCGCTCCGCTGATCCTGCTGGCGCAGACCCGGCAGGCCGACCGCGACGCCGCGCATGCCATCTCCGATGCGGAGCATCGCGAGGCCTTGCACCGTGTCAGCGAGGAACGGCAGGCGGCGATGGCGCAGCAGACGGCACTTCTGGTGCAGATGCTTGAGCAGAACACGCAACTGACCGAAACCGTGAAGGCGCTGACCGAGCGGGTCGAGACATTGACGCGCGACGTGCACGAGGCCGTGGTCAATGCGCGCACTGCCTGAGCCGCGTTCCTAACGATCCTTCCAGGGCCTAGTCTAGCTGGCGGGTTGCGGCGGGCGGCAGCAGCCGTGACGCTCACTGCTGACCGGGATCAAGGCGGCGCAGGTAGCGCGGACGACTTGCCGTCGGATTTTTGGCGCAGCTACATGCGATCCAGCAACCTAAACGCATTCATTCGGGATCGGCGAGCGACGGTCGGGGCGACTGGCCGCGGTTCGTGCTAAGCCGTCCGGAGAACGGTCCCGCGGTCTATGGTGTCGGCTTGTGCGACGAGCGCCGGCAGAGCAAGCGGCCCCCCACCTGTTCCGGATTTCGTGGCATCGCCAGAGATCAACTGCCGCACCGAAGCGCGGGCACGCCCAAGGCGCGAGCGGACCGTGCCGACAGGTAGGGCGAGCGCCGCAGCGGCCTCGCTGTAACTCGACTCCTTCAGCCCGACCAACACGAGCACCTGTCGCTGCCAATTCGGCAGCTTGGCGATCGCTCGTTCTAGATCGACCACGTCATTGACCAACCGTGGCCCGTTGCATTGAACAGCTAATTCCGTCATCGCCATGAGGCAGCGTTGTTCGCGGACCGATCGCCGGACCTGGCTGACGTAAAGATTGTGCAGCATCGTGAACAGCCAGCAGCGCAAGCTGCTGTCCGTATGCCATAGATGCTGTTTGGCGAGCGCCCGCAAAAGACAACTCTGCACGAGGTCATCCGCCGCGCTTGCATCTCGTGTCAGGGCGCGGGCGTAGCGGCGCAAGCTTGGAATTTCTGGCGTGAGTCGCGTCGCGAAATCGGACATCGGATACTTCCCTTCCTGAATTGAGGAAGATCGGTTGGCTTTGTCGCCAGTGATCATCGGAAAAAAGTTCGCCGATCTTCCCTCTTCGACTGGAAAATTTGCCTACGCGTCGTCATCAAATATCAAACGCCAACGAGGAAGACAGACGACGAGCCGCCGGGTGTCGGCAAAACGAATTGGGTGCCGCAGGCTCAAGCAGCCGCGAGCTTCGCGACGATGTTGGTTCGCGGTTGCGCCTGCCGCCAAGCGAGCGGGGGTTGGCCGGCAAAGCGCTTAAAGACGGTGGTAAAGTGCGACTGCGTCTGGAACCCGACCGACAGCGCGATCTCGACGACCGGCATATCGGTTCCGAGCAGCATCTCCTGCGCACGCTCGATACGGCGCCGCAGCAGGTATTCATGCGGTCGTAGACCGGTCGCGGCCCGGAACTGCGCCGCGAAATGCATTCGGGTGAGGCCGGTCGACGCGGCCAATTCGGCTAGGGTTATCGTTTCGTCGAGCCGAGCTTCGACATAATCCATCGCCCGTTTCAACCGCCATCGCGGCAACGGCGTCGCCGCCTTTCCCGATTCGGCATCCCGCCTGGCCGAGCCGAGCAACCGGGCGATGACGGCGAGGCTGATGCAATCGATATAAAGCTGGCCGGCGCGGCCACTGGTGCCATCGTCGCCGCCCAGCAACGCGTAACCGAGGCGTTCGATCATCGGGTCAGGCACCGGTGCCCTATCCCTTAGCAACTGCTCGGGTGTGCAGCCGGGAATGTCGTCCGCGCATTCCGCGACAAGCTCGTTTGGGGCATGCAGGTGAAGCTCGTCGCAGGGGCCCCGAAAAGCGCAATCGGTCGCGATGCCAGGCCCCACGACCAGTGGGGTGCCCGGCATGATCACGCCGTCCAGCACAATGCGGCCGCCGATCGCCAGCCGCAAATTCGTGCTGCGCAGCTGGATCCCGATTATGTGGTAATTCTCGGGTGTCGATGCCTTTGCTGACGGAACCGGAGCTTCGTAGACGCGCCAGCGTGTCCCGATCACTCGCTGTCCAGCCGTGGCCGATACGCCCGCGGGTCGAACCAGCCATTGTTCCTCATCCATGATGAAGTCGATCGCCTTCTCCAGGCCAGGCTGCGCCGGAGAGGCAATCGTGCTGCTCGGGAACCTCAAAATTTCTGATACGGTCATGGCTCACCTCCAGATGAGCCATTCCAACCCAAAGACGGGGCTCGATTCCTTGGCCTGTTGCTGAAAAATGATGAAACGCCGATAAGCGTTGCCAGGATTAGCCTCGCAGCTCCCCAGCCGCCCTTACGTTTCTGGATAATAGTCTGTTTTTAAAGGAATTATCGGATCGCGCGGGCGTCCGCACTCCGCAGTTTTTCGGGCAATGCTTGTGGGCCGCCGATTTTCTGAATATGCTGAAATCCTGAAGAAAGGCCGGAATAGTGCCGCCACAGGTCCAACGCCCGGCCGATGGCGCAGACGCCTTGGCGAGGCTTGAACTGGATATCGCTCGCCGCGAACTGCGAGTGCACGGCGCTGTCGTGCCGCTTGGCAGTCGGGCTTTCGACATCATTGAAGTACTGGCCGGTGCGGTGGAGGATTTGGTCAGCAAGGACGCCCTGATGGCGCGCGTCTGGCCCGGCACCATCGTCGAAGAGAACACTCTGCAGGTTCACATTTCGGCGATCCGTAAGGCGCTTGGTCCAGAGCGCGCCCTGCTCCAGACGCTCTCCGGCCGCGGCTATCGATTGCTCGGCAATTGGCAGATCCGGCGGGATCGAGAATTGCCGGTAAAGCCAACAGTGGCGGCGGTGCCCTCGCCCGTTGTGCCGTTGCGGCGTACCAATCTCCCGGAGACAACCGCCGAATTGATCGGAAGGACTGTCGCGGTCCGGCGTATACAGGATCTGCTGTCCGCTTATCGCGTGGTCACATTGACCGGACCCGGAGGGATCGGCAAGACCGCCCTGGCGCTCGAAGTTGCCCGCGGTCTTTTTCCCCAGTTTCAGGGCGAGGGTTGTCTCGTCGAACTGGCACCGCTTGCCAATGCCGGGCTGGTACCGTCTGCGGCCGGCGCCGCCCTCGGCTTGAAGCTGGCCGGCGATGCAATCTCCGCTGAAGCCGTCGCCCGCACCATCGGCAACCGGAAGCTGCTTCTCGTCCTCGACAATTGCGAGCACGTCATAGAGGGCGCGGCTGCTTTGGCCGAAATCGTCCTACGCCTATGCCCCGAGGCAACGGTGTTGACGACCAGTCGCGAGGTTCTTCGCATCGACGGGGAATTTGTCTATCGCGTCCCGCCGCTCGATGTCCCGCCGGAAAGCTACGAGCCGCCGGACGAAGCCGTCGAGCACAGCGCCGTTCAACTCTTCCTCGCGAGGTTGAGGGGGCTTGGTGCGGTACTGACACCCGATCAGCAGGACCTTGCGACGATTGCCGCGATTTGCCGTCATCTTGACGGCATCCCCCTGGCCATCGAGTTTGCCGCAGCCCGCACCGCCACGCTGGGGCTGTACCAAGTGGCGGCGGGTTTAAACGATCGCTTCGGACTATTGATCAGGGGCCGTCGAACGGCATTGCCGAGACACCAGACGCTGAGGGCGGTTCTGGATTGGAGCTATGACCTCCTGGCGCCGGAGGAAGCTGCGATGCTCCGTCGCCTTGCCGTCTTCATCGGCGATTTTTCGCTCGAAGCAGCGATCGCGGTGAGCACCGATGAGGCCGACAGTGCAGCCGCCGTTGTGGGAACGATCGCCGACCTCGTTGCCAAGTCGCTGGTCGTCGCCGATTTCGGCAGCGGACCAGCACGATATCGCCTGCTCGAAACCACCCGCTTCTATGCCGCCGAAAGGCTCCGTCAGGATTCGAGTTTTCGCGAGATCGCCCGCCGGCATGCAAGATTCTATAAAGACGTTCTCGGTCCCGCCGAGGCGGAGAGCGAAACCCGACCGCAGGGGGATTGGCTGGCGGTCTATGGCCAGCATATCGACAATGTGCGCGCCGCGATCGATTGGGCGTTTTCAGCCGACGGCGATGCGGAGCTCGGCATCGCCTTGACGATCGCCGCCGTACCGCTGTGGGTCCAGTTCGCGCTGCTCGATGAGTGCCGCAAGCGCGTTGAGCGCGCGCTTGCGGCGGTCGACGCCGGTGCCGCCGCGACGGAGCGCCAGCACATGCAGCTCTTCGTCGCGCTCGGCTGGTCGTTGCTGTACGGCGTCGGGCGCGCAACCGACGTCGGCGCGGTGCTGACCCTCGCCTTGGAACTCGCCGAACGGCTCGACGACCGGGGCTATCGACTGCGCGCCCTGTGGGGATTGTGCATCGATCAATTCAACAGCGGTCAATTTCGCGCCGCGCTCGATTTCGCGCAGCGCTTTGCCGGCGTCGCGACAACCTCCAGCGATGCGGTAGACCTGCTGTTGGGCGACCGCCTTCTCGGCACGGCACTGCACTATTTTGGCGACCAGAACCGAGCGAGGCATCATGTCGACCGCGCGCTCGCTCAGCTCGCAGCCATCGCCGACCAGCCGCAGATCGTCCGCGTACGGTTCGATATGCGCGTTTCCACACATTATTTTCAGGCTCGCATTCTCTGGCTGCAGGGGGCAGCGCAAGAAGCGCTACGCCTCGTTGAAAGCACGATCGACGAGGGCCGGGCGATCGGCCACGCCCTGACCTTTTGCAGCGTTCTGGGTCAGGGCGCCTGCCCGATCGCGTTTCTGGCTGGCGATCTCGACGCGGCGGCGCGGTACGGCGCGATGCTGCTCGATCATACCGAGCGGCACCCGGTGCGATTGTGGCGGCTCTGGGCGCAGTGTTTCGCCGGCTTGCTCGCGATGAAGCGCGGCGACGTTCCCGGCGGCTTGGGCGTGCTGCGCCGTGAGCTTGAGGCGGCAGGCGACGCGAGATTTTTGCCGCGCTTTCTGCTGCTGCTCGGCGAATTGGCGGCCGGGCTCGGTGAAAGCGGGGAAGTCCCCGAAGGATTGCGGACGGTCGATGGTGCACTCGCGCGCTGCAAGACCAGGGACGAGGGCTGGTATCTAGCCGAACTGCTGCGGATCAAGGGGGAGTTGATGATCCGCTCCGGCGGGGACGGCGTGCCCGCAGCCGACGCATGCTTTACCGACGCTGCCGTCGTTGCGCGCGCGCAGGGCGCCTTGTTCTGGGAATTGCGCGTCGCCGTCAGTCGGGCGCGGTTGCACCTCGCTCAGGACCAGCCGGCTGAAGCGCGCCAGATACTTGCGCCGGTATACGAGCGCTTTGCGCGCGGGTTGGAGACAGCGGATTTGCGCTCAGCCGGGGCGATCCTTCAATCGATAGCTTAACCCCAACGGCCGAAGGAAGTTATGGGCCACGGTGCCGCCGTGCGTTTTGGCAATCCGGGCGGCGAACGGAGAAGATTTGCCGTTTCGGTCGGCTGAAACTCCGCGTTCCTACTGCCTGGGAAACTTTGGGCGTGACAACAATGGCCGCTGACGGATTGATCACGCTGCACAGCAGTAACGGTCCGGAAGACACGATGAACCGGTTGGAGGCGGAGGTCAGGGCGAAAGGCTTGACCGTCTTTGCCCAAGTCGACCACAGTGCCGGCGCGGCGGCGGCGGGCCTGCCGTTGCTGCCGACCGATTTGCTGATTTTCGGCAATGCCCGGGCCGGAACCCCGCTGATGCAAGCAAACCAGACGATCGGCATCGATCTGCCGCTCAAGGTGCTTGTGTGGCAGGACGCGGCCGGGCAGACGTGGCTCTCCTACAACGACCCGGCGTGGCTCGCCGCACGCCACGGGCTAGACCCCACGGCCAACGCAACAGTAGCCGCGATCAGGAGCTTGCTGCAGGCACTGGCAGCGGCGGCAGTTGCCCGATAGCAGGCGATCGACATCGTGCAATCGAAAAAGCGGAGAGGCGATCGCGGAAGAAGGGCCGGCGCCGCGAGATCAGACTCGATTGTAGTCACGATCGGAGGCGGACGATGAACGGCACAACCGACAGGTTTCCTGACATCCTTTGTGGCGAACCCGATAAGTCCTTTGTCGACGGCGTCACCTGGCCGGTCGACGGCGCTTCACTCGCGGCGCTGACGGACCTGGGCCTTAGCCCTCGTCAAATCGCCCATTATTTCTCGGTGACGCCGGCGGAAGTTGTCAGCCGGCTGCACGCAGCGAACGTCAAAGTCTTCAGACATTGAGGATGCCTTCGAGGGTCCTGTTGCCGCGGAGCGTCGGGCGAAGGTTCGGTTTGCAGGGTCACGGTCCGGGCATGCCGATAGGTGGGGTTGATGAAGCTGCCGCGCGCGGCACTATGAAGCGCGCTGCCGAGACCGAGTTTTACGAGGCATATTCACAAAAAAAGGGGCGAACACGAAAGACCCCGGAGAGCGCTTCAGCAATACTGACAATCGCAGATCACATCGGGATTCGTCGATGTCGGTGGCGGGTCCGGTTCCTGCACAGCTTAGGAGGCACAGATGTCACAGACAGTTGCGGGTAGCCTGGTCGAGGCGCTGGAAAGGGTTGGCGTCAAGCAAATATTTGGCCTCGTTAGCGACTCAACCAATTCGATCGCTGACGCCGTCCGTCACAGCAAAATCGAGTGGATCGGCGTCCGCCACGAGGAAGGTGCGGCGTTAGCAGCCGCTGGCCAAGCAAAGCTGACCGGACGGCTCGCCGTCTGTTGCGGATCGACCGGGCCGGGCAGCACGCATCTGGTCGCCGGTCTCTACGAGGCTGCCCGCGACCACGCGCCGGTCCTCGCGATTTCGGGGAACATGCCGCGCTACCGGCAAGGCGTCGAATTCTTCCAGACGACGCAACCCGACCTGCTCTTCCGTGATGTCGCGCTGTACACCGAGACGATCGCCGCACCGGTGCAGGCGCCGGCCATCATCCACCAAGCCATCACCGCCGCCTACGCAGGCCGTGGTGTCGCGCATTTGACCGTGCCGCAAGATGTCAGCAGCGCCAAGGCGGAGGGCAGCGTTCCGAGCCTCGCCACGCTTAAGCCGCGATCCGAAATCGTCGCCAGCGACGCGGAAATCGCCGAGATCGCCCGCCGTATCGACGAGGCGGGCAGCATCGTGATCATGTGCGGTGCCGGATGTCATGGCGCCGCCGGAGAATTGCGCGCGCTTTCCGATCGCTTGAAGGCGCCATTGATCCATTCCGTCAAGGGCAAAGACATCATGCCCTATGACGACCCGCACTGGATGGGCGGCATCGGCATGATCGGGACAAAGGCGGTCTATCACGCCGTCATGCATTGCGATCTCTTTCTGATGCTCGGCACTGACTATCCGTATTCCGAATTCCTGCCGCGTAAAAGCACTGTTATTCAGGTCGATGAGCGGGCGCACGTCCTCGGCCGCCGCACGCCGACCGCGCTGGGTGTCATCGGCTCGGTGCGCCCGACGGTGACATCGCTGCTTAATCTCGTGAAGGCAAGAAGCGACACCAGATTCTTCGATGTCGTCACCACCCAGCGCAAGACCTGGGACGCGATGCTCGACAAGCAATCCGATCGCGCACGCAGCAAGGATCGGATTCACCCCCAGGCCGTGGCCCGCGCGGTAAGCGATCTGGCTGCGCGCAATGCGGTGTTCCTCATTGACACCGGGATCAACACGCTCTGGTCGGGCAACTGGATCCGTCAGAACGGCGAGCAGCGCATCCTTGGCTCGTTCAACAACGGCGCCGTCGGCACCGCGCTGGGGCAGGCTAACGGCATTCAGGCGCTCGACCGCTCGCGCCAGGTCATCGCGCTCTGCGGCGACGGTGGTTTCAATATGCTGATGTGCGAATTCCTCACCGCCGTGCAGCATAAGCTGCCGGTAAAGGCTCTGGTCTACAATAATTCGGCGTTTGGACTGATCACGTTGGAGGCCGAATCCGTGGGGTTGCCGGCGTGGAAGCAGGCAATCGACTTCCCCAACCCGGATTACGTAGCACTGGCACGCGCCTGTGGCGGGCTCGGCTTCAAGGCCGAACGGCCCGACGAACTGAGCGATGTCATCGGCGAGGCGCTCAAGGCCGACGGCCCGGCGATCATCGACTGCGTGGTTGCGGCCGACGAGTTGCCAAACGCACCCCATCTGGACCTGGAAACGATGGGCAATTTCGCCAAAGCGAAGATCAAAGAGACGGTACTCGCCGTGACCGGTGGCTGAGTTCGTGCGATCGGGAAACCGCGGCGTCCATTTCGAAAGAAAGGCGCCGCGATACCGGTCCCCTCAATCGGTAAGCGGCCATCGGATGAGAATCGCATCATTGAGGTCCCCAGGCTCATCGATGCTGAACAGCTTCCGGAGTGCGGGCCATGGAATGGACGCCGTTGATCCTCTCGCGCATCCAGTTTGCGTTCACGATCTCGTTCCACATCATCTTTCCGTCGTTCACGATCGGGCTGGCGGCGTGGCTGACCGTGCTGGAGGCGTTGCACCTGGTGACAGGGCGGCCGGCCTACCGCACGGTTTTCGAGTTCTGGCTGAAGATCTTCGGTGTCGCATTCGGATTGGGCGTCGTCTCGGGCGTCGTGATGGCGTTCGAGTTCGGCACCAATTGGAGCGAGTTGTCGCGGATGTCGGGTCCGATCCAGGGGCCGCTGCTGTCCTACGAAACCTTCACCGCGTTCTTTCTCGAAGCGAGCTTCTTCGGCATTCTGCTGTTCGGCCGGCCGCGCGTGCCGCCGTGGTTCTACCTGTTCTCGACCGCGATGGTGGCGCTCGGCACGACGTTTTCCGCCTTCTGGATCATGGTGAACAACAGCTGGATGCAGGTCCCGGTCGGCTATGCCATGGTGAAAGGGCAATTTGTCCCGACTGACTGGGCGGCGATCCTGTTCAGCCCCGTCGTCTGGGTGCGCTTCCCGCACATGCTGCTCGCCTCGTACCTGACCGGCGCCTCCTGCGTCGCGGCGACCGGCGCCTGGTACCTGCTGCGCGGCAAGTACCATGCGGAGGCGCGCATCATGCTGCGCATGGGCCTGTTCCTCGCGGCGGTGCTGGTGCCGGCGCAGCTGTTTTTCGGCCACCTGGTGGGCGACTACGTGCACGACAAACAGCCGGCGAAGTTCGCCGCGATCGAGGGCCGCTGGCACGACGAGCAGCCCGCGAGCGAGGTGTTGATCGCACTGCCGGACGAGGCCGAGCAAACCAACCATTTCGCGATCAGCATTCCGGTGCTCGGCAGCCTGATCGGCAGCATGAGCTTCACCGCCAAGGAAGTCGGGCTGACCGACTTTGCGCCGCAAGACCGGCCGCCGGTGGCGATCCCGTTCTTCGCGTTCCGCATCATGGTCGGCTGCGGGATCTTGATGCTGTTCCTCGCCTGGTACGGTTCGTATCTGCGTGTCAAGGAGCGCCTCGAAGAAACGCGCTGGATGCTGTGGGCGATCTTTCTCGGCTTTCCGTTGCCGTGGATCGCGATCCTGACCGGCTGGTTCACCGCCGAAGTCGGACGGCAGCCCTGGACGGTGTACGGCGTGCTGCGCACCGCCGATGCCGTAACGCCGTTTCTCACCGTGCGCGAGGCGACGATCTCGCTGGTCGTGTTCGGCACGCTCTACAGCTTCATCTTCGCATTCGGCATTCTTTACATCTACCGGCTGCTGCGCATGGGCCCCTCCGGGCGCCTCATCGAGCCGCCGGTCGATGCCGTCCCCAACCGGCCGATGTCCGTCGTCGATCATCGCGCGCCATCGACCGCCCCGGCGGGAGAACGGGCATGATCCTGTTCTGGGTGGCGGTGCTCGCCATCAGCATCCTGCTTTACGTGCTGCTCGACGGGTTCGACCTCGGCGTCGGCATTCTGTTCGGCACGACCCGCGATGAGGAGCGGCGCAGCGCGATGCTCAGCGCCGTGGCACCCGTCTGGGACGGCAACGAGACCTGGCTGATCGTCACCGGCGTCGTCCTGTGGGGCGCGTTTCCGCCGGTCTACGCGACGCTGCTTTCGGCCTTTTACCTGCCGCTCCTTCTGATGCTGGCCGGGCTGATCCTGCGCGGCGTTGCCTTCGAGTATCGTCATCGGGCCGAACACGCCCGCTGGATTTGGGACATCGCGTTCGCCGGCGGCTCCTTGGTCGCGGCGTTTGTCCAGGGGCTGACGGTCGGCGCTCTCGTCGAGGGGCTGCCGATCGTGAACGGCCGGTATGCCGGCGGCGATTTTGGCTGGCTGAGCCCGTTCGCGGTGCTGTGCGGCCTCGGTCTCTGCCTCGGCTACGCGCTTCTCGGCGCCTGCTGGCTGGTGAAGAAGTGCGAGGGTAAGACCCGCGACGCGGCCTACCGGCTGATCCCGCGTCTGGCGATCGGGCTCCTCGTCTTTCTGGTTGTGGTCTTTGTCTACGCACTGGCAGCGCATCTCGAAGTCATGGGACGCTGGCTGCAGCGGCCGTATCTGGTGGTGTTTCCTCTCGTCGGCGCGATCGCGATGGCGCGCCTCGCGCACGGCCTCCTCTGGCGGCGCGACGGGGTGCCCTTTGCCATGGCCGCGCTGACCTTTGCGGCCGCGTTCGGCACGCTGGCGATCTCGTTCTGGCCCTACATGATCCCGTTCTCGATCACGATCGATGAGGCGGCCGCGCCGCATGCCAGCCTCGCCTTCATGTTCTGGGGCGAAGGCCTCTTCGTCTTCCCGCTGATGCTGATCTACGCCGCGATCAACTACCGCGTCTTTCGCGGCAAGGTGCGGCCGGATGCCGGCCACTACTAGCCTCTGAAGAGCTTGAGTTGACGACAATGCGACGTCGCCGATTGTTACGGTGCTGTTATCGTTCTCGACGAGGTCCACGCAGTCGGGCTCCCGAAGCCGACCGGCAATCCGAAAAAGGCTGATGCGAATACGAAAGACCGCATCGCGCGGCGGGATGAGACTGTCTTTGCCATCCGAAGAGTCGCCGTGGCTGCGGCGCGCAAGGAAGGGAGATAGAAATGACCGTCCTTGCCGGCGAGAGTTCTGGGCTCACTACCGGAGCCGATGCGATCGGGGCAAGGCCAGCGGAAAATAGGCTGCGCCGGCTCGATTTCGGCGAAGTGCTCCAAAAGGCAATGCTGGCGGCGGGCCCGCCGCTGCTGTTCGGGCTGCGGCTGTGGGCTTCGGTGTCGCTCGCGCTCTACATCGCCTTCTGGCTCCAGCTCGACAATCCCTACTGGGCCGGCACGACAGCGGCGATCGTCTGCCAGCCGCAACTCGGCGCGTCATTGCGCAAGGGTTGGTTCCGCATGGTCGGTACGCTCACCGGCGCGGTGATGAGCGTCGTGCTGGTCGCCGCTTTCCCGCAGGATCGCGTGCTGTTTCTCGGCGGGTTGATGTTGTGGTCAGCCGCGTGCGCCTTTGTTGCCACAATCCTGCGCAACTTCGCTTCGTATGCGGCGGCGCTCGCCGGCTATACGGTGGCAATTGTCGCAGGCGACCTGCTCGGCGCCACCGGCGGGATTGACGCGAATGCCGCCTTTCTGCTCGTCGTGAGCCGGGCGAGTGAGATCTGCCTCGGTATTGTCTGCGCCGGTGTTATTGTTGCAGGCAGCGATCTCGGCGGCGCCCGGCGGCAGCTGGCGGTGCGGTTCGCAGGGCTGTCGACCCGCATCACCGCGGGTCTTGTCGATGCATTCATGATGACCGGGCAAGACCTAGCCGGCGTGCAGACAGTTCGACGCGAACTGCTGCGACGGGTGATCGGCCTTGATCCGGTCATCGACGAGACCCTCGGGGAATCCGCTCAGCTTCGCTACCACTCGCCGGTCTTGCAGAGCGCGGTGGACGGTTTATTCGTGGCGCTTGCCGGATCGCGTATGGTGGCCGATCACCTGGTCAGCGCAGCTGGCCGGCACTTGCGGGCGGCCACGGTGCCAATCATCAACAGCATACCGCCGGAGCTGCGCTCTGCGGGACTGCCGGGTTCACCGGCGCGTTGGATGGCCGACCCGATTGCCGTGCAGCGGCTCTGTGAGACGGCGGCGCGCCGATCGAGCGAGCTGTCGACCACGACACCGTCACTGCGGCTGCTGGCCGACAAGACCGCCGAAGCATTCGTTGGCATCGCGCAGGCGCTCAGCGGACTGGCGCTGCTGGTTGACCCGGCACGACCAATTCCGTATCGCGGGAGCAAACAGGTTCGCGTTTCCGAATGGCTGCCCGCGTTCGTCAGTGCCGGGCGGGCATTCGTCGTGATTGGCGCCGTTGCGCTGTTCTGGGCAGTCACCGGGTGGCCGGGCGGCAGCGGGGCCATCACCTATGCCGCTATCGTCGTCCTGCTGCTCGGGCCTCGCGCCGATGCGGCTTACGCGACCGCTTTGATCTTCATAGCGGGTGTCGTTCTCTGCTTGGTTCTGGTCGCGACCGTCGAGTTTGCCGTGCTGCCGGACCTCGGGACCGAAAGCTTCGCTGGCTTCAGCCTTGTCATCGGACTGTGCCTGATACCCATCGGAGCAATGCTGGCGCAAGCTCGGCAGCCCTGGCAAGTCGGCTTGTTCACCGGCATGACGATTACCTTCATGCCGCTTCTCTCGCCAACGAACCCGATGAATTATAACTCCTTGATCTATTACAACAGTGCGATGGCACTCCTCACCGGCGCCACTGTCGCGGCATTGTCGTTCCGTTTAATCCCACCGCCATCACCGGAGTTCCGGACGCGCCGTCTTCTGGCAGTGACATTGCGCGATGTACGACGCCTCGCAGGCGGGCTCGGTTATCGCAACTGGGACGGTCGCATTCAGGGTCGGCTTGTGGCGATGCCGGACACCGCGACGTTGTTGCAGCGTGCGCAGCTGCTCGCCGCCTTCTCGGTTGGCCGCGAGATCATTCACCTGCGCGATGGTGCGCGCCGCTTCGATCCCTGCCTCGGCGGAGACGATCTGGTGACCCGGGTTGAGGCGGCGTTCACGGCCCTGGCGCACGGCGCCAGCGGGATCGCGATCGCGCGCTTGGCCGACCTCGACGCTGCGCTCGCAGCCACGGTCGGGGGATGGACGGCGGAAACGACGCTCCGGACGCGCGCCGGGATTCTCGCCCTGACCGCAACTCTTGCCGAGCACGTCGCCTTCTTCGACGCGGGAGGTTCCGATGAGGTTCACTGAAATCGATCTGTTCGGCGTCTACGTCGCGCCGATGTCAGTGATGCTGGTCGCCGCCTGGATCATCACCATCGCGCTCCGCCGGGTTGCGTCGCGATTCGGCTTGCTGCGCCATGTGTGGCACCCGGCGCTGTTCATATTCGCGATTTTCATGATCGTGCTGTCATCCATCTCTTTAGCGATTGCAAGGTGAAGCAGCCATGTCCGACACGATGATGCAACCTGAAGCCAGATCAGGATCGGGCACTGGCGATCAGCCGGCAGCGGTGGAACTCGAACGCCGTCACGAAGTGCGGCCGGAGGCCGAGGCGTTCTGTGAGCGCCAGACCTGCGAAATCGAAGCCCCCCGGCACTCGGTGACGGCGGAGAATGACGAGCCGGTCATCCCTTCTCCGATCGGACAAGTGAGTCGACGCCGCTGGCGTGCGCTGCCGATAGTCATCACCTTGCTGACTGTCGTGCTGGCGATCGCGCTCGGGCGTGAGATGTGGAGGGCCTATGTGGCGGCGCCGTGGACGCGTGACGGCACGGTGCGCGCCTATGTCGTTACGATGGCGCCACAGGTTGCGGGGAACATCGTCGAGTTGCCGGTCCGAGACAACCAGTTCGTCCACAAGGGCGACCTGCTGCTGATGATCGATCCGACCAATTACGCGATCGGCGTTAGCCAGTCCGAGGCCGCAGTGCGACAAGCCGAGGCAGGCGTGCGGAACATCGATGCGCAGATCGCTGTACAGAAGGCACAGATCAGCGCCAACCAGGCACAGCTTGACAGCGCGCAGGCCGCGCTCGTTTTTGCCAAGCAGCAGGCCGGTCGCTACGGGCAGCTGGCGCAAACAGGCTGGGGCACCGTTCAGGATGCCGAGCAGTACACCTCGCAACTGCACCAGCAGGAGGCGGCCGTGCGGACGGCGTCGGAAAATCTCACGCTGGTGCGCCGGCAAACCGCTTCGCTCGATGCACAGCGTCAGAGCGCCGAGGCGAACGTGGCGCAAGCCAAGGCTCAACTCCGCCAAGCGCGGGTAAATCTCGAACGCACCCGAATAGTTTCCCCGGTCGACGGCTGGGTGACAAACTTGTTGGCGCAGCAGGGCGACTATGCGACGGCGGGGCAGAATCTGATCTCGCTGACCGATGCGAACTCATTTTGGGTCGATGGTTATTTCGAAGAAACCAGCCTTGGACCGATCCATGTCGGCGATCGCGCCGAGATCAAACTCATGGGGCACTCGCAAATCGTTTATGGACACGTCCAGAGCATCGCCCGCGCGATCAACGTCGCCAACGCGCAACCCAACGGACAAGGTGTCGCGACGGTCAATCCGATTTTCACCTGGGTGCGGCTGGCGCAGCGGGTTCCCGTCCGCATCCATGTCGATTCGGTGCCGGCAGGCGTTGTCCTGGTGGCGGGGATGACGGCTACAGTGCAAATCGATCCCTCACCGGTGATGCGCTGAACTGAGGCATTTAGCCGGCCTTTGAGCGACGGCGCCGAAGACGTGCCCTTCGGTGTCCCGATTGCGGCAATCAAATCCTTGAGACCCCAGCAGCCACGCGGCCGAGACGGCGCTTTCGCCAATGCCGACCGCCGGCGCGGCCCGGGCCAAATTGGCCACAATACTGTAACGCAGCCTCGTGCGACCCTGACGACGACCAGGTGCGGCGACATCGTGCCGCTCAGCTCGGTTGCTGCAGCCTCGCTATTTTAAGGCTGCGCTAGGACAATTCCTTCTCGCGATCACGATGGCCCGACAGGTGACACTGGAGTCGCGGCATCGCCGCTTCAACGCAGGGGCGCACTGCGGTCGATCACCGCCATTCCGCCCTGCGCGGTGAGCGGCGAACTGGTGCGCAAGGTGCAGGTCCTGAGTGTGATGTGGCGGATGGGGTGTCCGATTACTGAAG